>WNGL01027523.1_pt1 | contig 10949 bp, 8 predicted proteins | sample 5400591 | NCBI WGS metagenome assembly WNGL01 (sample SAMN13153377, study PRJNA577476) | soil metagenome | isolation source: 80 cm soil or saprolite under Garry oak tree replicate 1 | place: USA:California | collected 2016-06-15
AGACGCGTTCCGGATCGAGAAGAGTGGAAGCAAAGATGCGATGATGACTGCGGTAACAAACCATCGCATGTTCGTAGGATATGCACTCACGGGGACACCCGGACGAATATAGGGCAGCGCCGGAACCGCTGTCAACAAACCCGATCGGCACTCTCTTCACCACGGGGACACGGAGTACACAGAGCAGTGGAGCCGCAACCAAAAGTATGAACGAAACCACCGATGAACACAGATGAACACCGATCGGTGTCATCTGTGTTCATCGGTGGTCGCATTTTGTGCGGTCTATGGAGACGAAAATCGTTGCCAGTCTGCGAAGGATTTTTGGCTTGCAGCCTGAAGGCTGAACTCCAAACACTGATGGGCGGGGGATTACTCGAGATAAGAATTCGCTCTGGTCAGGATGCGTGCGCGGCGGTAAGCTTTTGTCTTGTGTGTAAGAAGGGCAGGGCACTCTTGATTATCTCTCTGCTGGCGCTCGCGCTCGCCTGTCCGGCCGCATGCGGTTTCGCCGATCCAGAATCCCCGCCCTCGCCGGCGGAGGGCCTGAGTCGCGCTCCGTCAGAACCGCACGATTCCTCCAGCCTTGAAAAGGATTCTGCGACGATCAGCGAAGACGGTGTCAGCCCCAGGAGCGTCTTCGAGTTCGCCGCGCTGACTGAGATACCGGAATCGCCCGGACCCGCGAAATGTGGCTCCCTCTCCGGGGCAAGGCGCGAACTGCCGTTCTCCCGTTTGCGCGACCCCCGAATCCCCGCGCGAAGTCCTCCGCTCCTCTCCTCACTCTAGGCTCACAGCTTCTCAGATCGCAAACCGGCCAATTTCTCCCGCGGAGAAAGGAGCGGTGTATGGCCGCAATTTCAAAGCGCAGGACTTTTCTCTTTTGGAAGAGAACTTCCGAGCCGCGAACGCAGGCGTCCCTCTTCCATTACATCAAAGAAGAACCGGAGCCAAGCATTTGGACGGAGCTTGACTTCAGCGTATTGAAACATCCACTCCGGTTCTTGATGGAGGAGTGGCGGGCTCCGCGGACCCGGCCATCTCTCTTCCATTACATTGAGGATCAGAAGGAAGAACCCTTCCGCTGGGGCGAGTTTGTCAAGGATTTGATCTTCGGCTCTCCGCCTCCTTCTTTCATACCCTCGGTGCTTTCAGATCCAAGAGAGGTGGCCGTCGATCCCGCCGAAGTGCGGGCCGCGAGAAGGAGGGCGCTGTTGATTTCGCTTCTCGCCCACCTGGCACTGGTTGTGATCGCGATAGTGCTGGTTTACGTACATGGTACGCCTTTGCCCCAGAAGGAGAACATTGTCTTCGTGAGCCCCCCTTTTATCTCTCCCTTCGAAGGGACGGGTCCGGATGGAGGGGGCGGTGGCGGCGGCGGAAAGGGCGAAAAAACGCCCCCGTCCCCGGGAAGAATGCCGCAAACGACGCGAGTTCAGCTGACACCGCCGGATCCTGAGGAACCCAAACCGCTCGTGCCGGCAGAGGATCTGACCTCGCCCAGCGCCAGCGTCGTGATGCCGATAGACATACCCCAGGATGAATCTCTGCCGATCGGGGACATTCAGGCGCCTCCAATTGACTCGAAATCGTCAGGCCCTGGCAGCGGAGGCGGCATCGGTACGGGCAAAGGGACCGGTGTCGGACCGGGGTCCGGCCCCGGTGTGGGACCCGGCGACGGTGGCGGGATGGGTGGAGGATCGGGGGGCGGCATCGGAAGCGGGCACGGACCCTATGTTGTCGGCGGTGGCGTGCGCCCCCCCGTTGCGATAAACCAGCCCCTGCCCATGTACACCGAAGAAGCCCGGAAAGCAAAGGTAGAAGGGCTGGTGCTGATTCAGGCCATCGTGCGGAAGGACGGCAGCGTCGACAGCTTCAAAATCGTCAGGGGGTTGGGCTACGGGCTGGATGAAGCGGCCATCAACACGATAGCGACCAAATGGCGCTTCCGGCCGGGGACGTATAACGGGCAGCCGGTAGACGTGCAATGCAGCATCGAGGTTTCTTTTCGTTTGTACTGAACTCGTTCGCTGCCCCTTTGCGTCCTTTAGGCGTGAGCGGTTTCTTCTTTAAGGAATAGGAACTCTACGGAGAAAACAAATGGGAATGGTGGTAGGGAAAAAAGGGGTGAAGTCCGATATCAATATCACACCCTACATTGATATCTTGCTGGTTTTGCTGATCATCTTCATGGTGGCATCGCCTTTGAGGAAGCATGACGAGGAAGTCCGTGTGCCCCAACCACCGCCTCCCAACCAGGAAAAGGTGAAGACAGATTTCATTGTCGTCGAGATCGGCTCCGATCTTTCCATCCGGATCAATCAGGAACCGGTTACCTTGGACGCTCTCGGCGAGAAGCTGTTTGAGATCTATCGCACCCGGGCCAACAAGAACATGTTCATACGTGGGGATGCGGGTTTGCCTTACGGCGAGGTCTTCAAGGTACTCGACATCGCCAAACGGTCGGGAGTTGGCGACATTGCGCTCCTGTCGCAGGAAGGTCCTGTCAAAAGCCCTCAGAACGTAAAAGGCAGCCACTGATCATAATCCCGTTCGAGCCGGCTCAAGTTAGAAAAAAAACCTGCCACGAATTTCACGAAAGTCTTCCGGTAATGCTGGTTAGTTGTCGTGAAGCGCCACACTATTGTCTTGACACCGTTCGGACGCATGCCGTAAAAGAACTGAAACCGATATAAAGGCCTGTATCAGAAAAATGAAGGTTTCGATCCGGAGCGGGGTCGGTTCCTTCCCATTCCGGCAGTGGAGTCCTGCCTGACAAAGACGTCCAGCTGCGAGGGCTCTCCCTTCGAGGCATGGGCGTTTTCTGTTTCTTGCGCGATCAGTTCAAAGCAAAGGAGGAGAGAGTGATCAGGTCCACAAGGTCGATAGAAAGACTTCTTGGGGCAGTAATCGCGGCCACGCTGATGGCCGGCTGCGCGCTCGCCCAAGACACTGCCTCAACATCGTCTCCCGCCTTCAAACTTGATTCGGGAGATATCGCCTGGATGCTCACCAGCTCAGCCCTCGTTCTCATGATGACAGGCCCTGGACTGGCCCTGTTTTATTCCGGTCTCGTGCGTCGCAAGAATGTTCTGGGAACGATGATGCAGAGCTTTGCGATGATGGTCCTCATCACGCTGCAATGGTTCCTGTTCGGCTACAGCATTGCGTTCCACGAAGGCTCAGGGTGGGGCGGACTGAGCTGGATGTTTCTTGGGGGAGTATCTCCAGCGCAACCGGATCCGTATGGCTATGCCGCAACGATTCCGCATCAGCTATGGATGGTCTACCAGCTCATGTTTGCCATTATCACTCCGGCGTTAGTTACCGGAGCATTCGCCGAGCGAATGAAATTCAGCGCCATGGCCATTTTCCTGCTGGCCTGGTCGACCGTGGTTTACGACCCTCTCGCTCACTGGGTCTGGGGAAAGGGAGGGTGGTTTCGCAACGGCGATGGTCAGGAGCTGGTTGGCGCGCTGGATTTCGCCGGTGGAACCGTTGTGCACATCAGCTCCGGAGTCTCGGCCCTGGTGTGCGCGCTTTTTCTGGGCAAGCGGCGCGGTTATCCGCGCGAGGCGATGCCGCCTCACAATCTCACCTACAGTTTCATTGGAGCGGCGTTGCTTTGGGTGGGCTGGTTTGGCTTTAACGCCGGCAGCGCTGTAGCCGCGAGCGGCCTGGCCGTGTCCGCCTTTGTCGCAACGCATTTCGCCACGGCGGCTGCCGCTCTTTCCTGGGCGGGCATGGAATGGCTGCAGAGAGGGAAGCCAAGCGTGCTGGGCGGAATATCCGGGGCCGTCGCCGGGCTTGTGGCAATCACCCCCGCCAGCGGGTTCGTTGGCCCGAGGGCTGCGGTCGTGATAGGCCTAGTGGCGGGAGCGATTTGCTTCTTTGCCTGCACTTCGCTTAAGAACAGGTTTGGCTACGACGATTCACTCGATGCCTTCGGCGTGCACGGAATCGGTGGTACCGTGGGCGCACTGTTGACCGGCGTTTTCGCTTCAAAGTGGGTGAATCCTGCGGGAGCCGATGGCCTGCTTCACGGAAATGCCCGGCAGTTGCTGAACCAGGCTGTCGCCGTTGTCGCCACCTGGGCGCTCGCAGCCGCGGTCACGCTTATAATTCTGGCCATTCTCAAGGCAACCATCGGGCTGCGTGTCAGCGAGGAAGACGAGATTGAAGGTCTCGATGTCACTCAGCACGGCGAAGTCGGCTACAACTTTTAGATGGAGGGCACGTGAAGAAGATCGAAGCGATTGTGAGGCACTTCAAGCTGGAAGAGGTGAAGAGCGGTTTGAGCGAGGTCGGAGTTCAAGGGATGACCGTCACCGAGGTCCGCGGATTTGGCCGCCAGAAGGGGCACAAGGAGCAGTACCGTGGCGCCGAGTACACGGTGGACTTCGTGCCGAAGGTCAAAATTGAAATTGTTGTGGCCGACGACCGGGTCCGGGATGCCATCGATACGATCCTGCGGACTGCGCGAACCGGCCAGATCGGAGACGGTAAAATCTTTGTCACCGATCTCGCGGAGGCCGTGCGCATCCGAACCGGGGAAACAGGAGAGGACGCTCTTTAGGCGAGGGGCAAAGGGGTCAAGGGGCAAAGGGCAGGGTTTCGGCAAAGTCGCCAATCCCCCAAAATGACAAATGACCAATGACAAATGACAAATAGACCGGATCGGATTGCCCCCCGGGGATTTGTTATCTGTCATTGGTCATTTGTCATTTATCATTTGTCATTTTCGAGCGACCTCTTTGCCCCTCGACCCCTTGGCCCCTTTGCCCCTGAAGTTAGCGAGCGAAGCGAGCCGCAAAACCATGTCTGACTTGGTATCTTCACACATTCAGGACGCCCGTCAGTATCTGATGCGCAGGCGCGCGGAAATAGGCCAGTCGCATGCTGCGGGCGCAACCGGGGCCCAGGTCGCTGCCGCGCTGACCGTCATGACCGACGGAATGGTGACGCGGCTGACCCACACAGCCGTTGCCGGATTAACGAAGGCCGATGCGTCTGCCTTTGAATCGGAAATGGCGTTGGTCGCGTTGGGGGGATACGGACGCGCCGAACTGTCCCCCTTCTCTGACGTGGATCTGATGTTTTTATACCGGCCGGGAGCCAGGCAGGGAGCTGAGGAGCTGTGCAATCGGCTGGTCCGAGACCTCTGGGATGCAGGGCTGGTGCTCGGTTCGAGTCTTCGCACGCTGGTGGAATGCGTCACGCTGGCGAGGCGCGACCTTTCGGTGCACACCGCTCTGCTCGAGGGGCGCCACATTTTGGGGAGCTCCTGGTTGACAGGCGAATTACGCGAGAGGATCGAAAGGCTCACGCGCGGCCGCCGGGCAGACAGGTTCGTAGAGGTGATGCTGCTCGAACGCGCGGCGGAACAGGCGAGGTTTGGATCGAGCGCCCATCTGCTCGAGCCCAACCTGAAACTGTCCAAAGGCGGGTTGCGCGAGCTGCACCTGATCCGCTGGATCGCCCACGTGCGGTACGGCGTCGCCGGGTTCGACCGGCTCGAGCAGGAGCGGCTTCTTTCAGCGGAGGACGCTGCGATGCTGGCCGAGGCCCGCGAGTTCATACTGCGGGCGCGCAACGACTTGCATTTCAAGGCAGGCCGCGCGCAGGACGTGCTCACTCTGCACGAGCAGGTGCGGCTGGCGGCGGCATTCGGCTTTCGAGATCGTCCCGGCCTGCTCGCCGTCGAGCAGTTCATGCAGCGCTTCTACCGTCATAGCAGCGCGCTCGAGGAAGTGGCCGAGCGATTTGTCCGGCGCTGTCGCGGCAGCTCGTTGTGGCGCCGTCTGGGCAGGTTCCTGACGCAACGGCGAGTGAATGGGCAATACGTCGTGACCGGCGGCGCGCTGGCCCCCGTCCCCGAAGCGCGCCCGGCGGTGTTGGGCAACCTGGAGCGTCTGGTCAGCCTCTTCTCTCTGGCCAACCAGATGGGACTCGAAGTGGACGACAGCTTGTGGGAACAGATCAGGAACGCCGTTTTGCTTCTGGACGGTCAGGACGCTACGGCGGCCCGGCGTGTCTTTCTGGCAATGCTGGCAACGCCGGGTCATCTGGATTCGACCGTTCGCCGCCTGGCCTCGCTCGGCGTTCTGGAAAAATTGATACCCGAGTTTGCGCACGCCCGGGGGCTGACTGGGCAAGGGCTTCGAGGATGACCACAGCGCGCTGGGATATGACATCGCGCTTCGGACGGCCGATCGGTTCTGGCTCGAGGCTCATCTTCGCGATATTCTGGTTTTTCTGGTGCGCCACCACTTGTTGATGGCTCATCTCGCGTTTCGCCGTGATACTTCCGACGAGCAATTGCTCGCGCGGTTCGCGCGCCAGGTGGGAACGCCCGAGGTGCTGAAGATGCTCTTCGTCCTCACGGCAGCGGATATTGCTTCGGTGGGGCCCGCAGCCTGGACGACCTGGAAAGCCGACGTGCTCGGCGGGCTCTATGCCCGGACCATGGAAAAACTGACCGGTGATTTCCCGAGCCTTCACCCGGATGAAGATGCTGCCGCGGTTCGCGACCAGGTCTTCCGGGCACTGGCCGAGGAGGTGCGCGAAGACTGGCTGCAAGAGCACATAGACTCCATGACGCCTCACTATCTGCTCTCGAACCCTGTCGAGCGGATCATCGAACACCTGCGCACGATGTATCGAGCGCCCGCGGGAGACGTCCAGGTGACCACTGCCTACCACCCCTCGACCCGAGTAACCGCATACACCGTCTACACTCTGGACCGGATTATGCCCGGACTCTTTTCCAAGATTGCCGGCGTGCTGGCGGCCAGCGGACTCCAGATCCTTAATGCGCAGATCAGCACGCACCAGGACGGCGTGGTAGTGGACCGCTTCGAAGCGATCGATCTTGATTACGAAGGCGAACCTCCGCCTGCCCGCCTGTCCGGCGTCAGCGCCACGGTCCGTCAGGTGCTTCTCGGTCAGAAAACTGTAGAGAGTCTGTTCTCCCACTCCAACCGCATAGGGTCGCGGTACCAGAAACCGGAAGGCATGCCCCAGGAGCCCACGCAGATTCAGATCGACAATGATACCTCCGAGAGATTCACAATACTGGAAGTGTTCGCCAATGACCGGCAGGGTCTGCTTTACGTTGTGGCGCGAACGATCTTTGAACTCGGCTTATCGGTTTCTCTGGCCAAGATCACAACCAGTCTCGACCAGGTGCTGGACGTATTTTACGTCACCGATCTGTCGGGCAAGAAGGTGACGCGGGAGCGGCGCCTCGAGGAGATCCGCGCAAGGCTCGCGGAGTCCATCGAAGAATTCGAAGCGCAATCCGCGCAGCCCTGACAACAGAAACCGCACAAATTGAAACCGCCGATGAACACAGTGCAGCCCAGCCCAGCCGCAACCCAAAAAATCCACCGCGAAGACGCGAAGAACGCAAACTTTTTGAAATCGTTTTTCTTCGCGCTCTTCGCGTCTTCGCGGTGAAAATATCCTTGACCGCCGGACAAGGATTTGCAGGTTAGTAGTACAGATGAACACAGATCTGTTTCATCTGTGTTCATCTGTGTTCATCGGTGGTTTAGTTTTAGACCTCCGCGCGCGAAACAACGTGACTCCCCACAGAACGACAAACGAAACGGCAATGCCCGCCACAGGGGGATTCAAGAATCCGAGCACCCGGGCTCCAACACTATTATGGAGCGCCAGAGTTGTCAGGACGGAGGTCAGGATAGCCGCGCGCGCGGCAGCGGCATCCGGACGGCGCGAGTAAAGACCGGCAACAACCGGCACAAAAAGCGCAACGGACACGAGACTGTAGAAGACGGTCAGCACATCGATAATCGACGGCACGGCTATGGCAACCGCAACCCCCAGAGATCCGCCGGCGAGTGCGGCGATGCGGTTCGCTCGCAGCAGGACCCTCTCGGAGGCGCTCGGGTTGACGAACGTCCGGTACAAATCCATTGCCAGCGAAGTGGAAAGCATGAAGAGGACCGCGTCGCACGTGCTGATCTCGGCCGAAAAGATCGCCGCCAGGCCCAGGACGCCAAGCCAGGTGGGGAGCAGCTCGAACATGACTTTCGGCAGCGCCATTTGCGGGTCCTCAAGGCCAGGAAAGCGCGCCGCTGCAATCATCCCCAGGGCCGGTGGAATCGCGGCGAAGAGAAGGAGGGCGATCCCGTTCCAGTTGACGCCCGCCCGCGCCGCCTTCGCCGAGCGCGCGCCGTATATCTTTTGAATCAGTCCGGGCGACACTATGAACGATGGACTCAGGAGCGCGACATAGTACAGCACTCCCGCGATACCGAGTCCGAAGGGGCTGAAGTACGTGGCGGCCACGGAGTTGCCCAGGTGCTCCGAGGTCCGGCTTACGACCACGTCCCAGCCGGAGCATGCGGCCAGGGCGTAGGGGAGCGCAAGGATGAATCCGGCGAGGAGGACTGCGAGCTCCAGCAGATTGATCCAGGCTGAGCTCAAGAGCCCGCCCGCGGCGTAGTAGAAAACCACTACCAGCCCGCCGAAAATGCAGCCCTCCCACCGGGGGAGGCCCGTCACGATGTTCAAAATGATCGAGATGGCAATCAGTTGCGCGGCCAGGAGACCGACGGTTCCGCCCCACAGGATCACCGCTATCCAGCCGCGCACCGATCGGTCATAGCGATATTCAAGATAATCGCCGAGAGTGGCAAAGTTTTCCGCTTTCGCCCAGTACCAGATGCGCGGGCCAACCGTGTTCGCCAGAATCAGACAGCCGAGGCCGGCCGCGCCCACCCACCACCATGCCGACCAACCCATCCGGTATCCGAGGGCGGCCGCGTTTACCGTGGAACCGGCCCCGATGTTCGCCGCCAGAAACGTCGCAAAAATCAGGCCCGCTCCCAAACTGCGGCGCGCGACCAGAAACTCCGAGGCGAACTTCACTCTGCGCGAAAACCATGCGCCAAGACCGATGAGAAGGGCGGAGTAAAGGAGAATACAGGCCAGGTAAAGATTCACGCTTCGCCTCGGTCTCGCGAGGAACCTCGGGGAAGAAAACGCCAGAAAGATTTGCCACGAATTTCACGAATTACACGAATTCTTTTGGTCACAGACGGTGTATCCCGTTATTGAGCGTGATGCAAGAGTTCAGCGGCACTGGCAGCCTGTTTCGTGTAATTCGTGAAATTCGTGGCCAGCTTTTCTCCGTGGCTCTCTGTCCTTGTGATCTCCGTGAGGAAGCTGCGCGCGAATTTCCCGAGCGCCCCTTTTTGTTCAAGATTTCTTCTCCCCATGGAGGGCTTGTGTGGTTGATAATGTGGACATTTCGAAGGCGCCTGCGAAGACGCATCTGGATCCTGAACGCCCAGAACTCGAAATGATCAATGACAAATGAAAAATGACAAATGAAAAATGACAAATAAACCCGGACGGCTTTCCCGCGGGATTTGTCATCTGTCATTGGTCATTAGATCATTTGTCATTTTCAAGAAACTGCTGACTTTGCCCAGATCCTTTGAATTCCTGCGAGGGAGGTGAACATTGAACGAGGCTCCGGCTGTTGCTCAGGACAAAACCAGCGGCTTTATCCGCGGGCTCGGACTCCTGGATTCAACCATGATCGTGTCCGGCTCGATGATCGGATCCGGCGTTTTCATTGTCTCCGCTGATATCGCTCGCAATGTGGGGTCGGCAGGCTGGCTGCTCCTCGTCTGGATCGTGACCGGCCTCCTGACCATTGCGGCGGCTCTTTCCTACGGCGAGCTCGCGGGAATGATGCCGAACGCCGGCGGCCAATACATATATCTGCGAGAGGCCTATTCCCCATTGTGGGGCTTTCTCTACGGCTGGACCCTGTTCTGGGTGATCCAGACAGGAACGATCGCCGCGGTCGCTGTGGCCTTTGCGCGTTTCCTGGGTATTCTCGTACCTGGAGTCTCGCCCAATATCTGGATCGTCCGGCCCATCAATGTTTCTTCGGGTTACGCGGTCAGCCTGACTTCACAACAGCTCGTCGCGATCCTCTTGATTCTGGTTCTGACGGGGTTCAACACGCGCGGCTTGCAATGGGGCAAGGTGATCCAAAATGTGTTCACCTCGGCCAAGACTCTTTCCCTCCTCGCGCTTGTTCTCATCGGAATCGTGCTCGGACGGAACCAGGCGGCCATAACGAGCAACTTCAACGACCCCTGGACACCACGGCAGGTGCTGACCATAAAACCGGACCTTGCCTTCCTGCCGGTCGCTGCCGCAACATCAGGCGCGCTGGGCCTCTTTGTAGCATTTTGCGTTGCGCAGGTCGGATCGCTGTTTTCGGCGGATGCCTGGAACAACATCACCTTCACCGCCGGGGAGGTGAGGGAGCCTCAGCGCAACATCCCGCTCTCGCTGTTTTTCGGCACGGTTCTTGTTATTAGCCTGTACGTCCTGGCCAACGTGGCTTACCTCGTAACTCTGCCTCTGGCGGACATTCAAAATGCGCCCGACAATGGCGCGCGACAATTTGTTTTTGAAATCTGCGGGGAGTCTCAATGCAAAACACGTCCCGGCAGTGGGTCTTATTCTCCAGGGGATCTGGGCAGCCGTACTCGTGTTGCCGCGGACGCGGCTGCGTGCTCCGGACGGAGTACCGCTCCTCGATCCCGCCACCGGCGCGGAGCAATACGGCAATCTGTACGGCAATTTGTTGGATTACGTGGTCTTTGCGGTTCTCATATTCTATGTCCTCACCATCGGCGGTCTCTTCATCCTCCGCCGCACGAGGCCGGATGCCGGCAGACCGTATCGCGCGTTCGGATACCCCTGGATCCCGGCTTCTTACATCGCCGCCGCGACAGCCATCATGGTCGTGCTGATCCTCTACAAGACGCAAACCACCTGGCCCGGATTGCTTATCGTTTTTTCCGGCATTCCGTTCTATCTCGTATGGCGCCGGGGCTTTCAGCGGTCATGATGATTTTTCGACCGATGGAAAACTCTTCGTGATTCTTCGCATCTTA
>WNGL01018888.1_pt1 | contig 10948 bp, 7 predicted proteins | sample 5400591 | NCBI WGS metagenome assembly WNGL01 (sample SAMN13153377, study PRJNA577476) | soil metagenome | isolation source: 80 cm soil or saprolite under Garry oak tree replicate 1 | place: USA:California | collected 2016-06-15
ATGTAGCTCCGTCAGGCTCACGTGCTCCAGGACGAGCGGGTACAGGCCGGGCACGTCCTCGTGCGTCTCGCCGAGCAGGCCCATGAGCTCAGCGCCCGGCCGGATCTGCCGGTCGGACAGGTCGACGCCGATCGCGAACAGGACGCGCGGGGTACCGCAGACCGGCACCGGCTCGGCGTCCGCGCCCTTCACCACGCGGGTGATCGTCACCGGGCGCGGATGGCGGAGCAGCAGGAAGCCGTCGTCATCGTGGAGCAACTCCCAGGGCAGCCCGGTCAGGTCGCCCGCGTCCGCCGGCCACTCCAGCGCCAGCTCGAGCAGCTCGCCGGCTGGCCGGGCTGCCACCGCCGATGTCAGGGTGTGCCAGCAGGGCCCGAGCAGCGCCTGTCGTAGCGCCTTTCCGACCGTGGCCATGTCCCCGGCATCCGGCGAGCGGGCGGCGATCCGGTCCAGGGCATCGAACGTCTGCCCGAGGTTGAGGCCACTGGGTTCGATCGGCCAGCACAGCACATGGGGGGCGCGCTCCTCGCGCACCATGCGGTGCATCCAGGTGGTGCCGTCGATGCGCACATCGACCTGCCACCTTCCGTCTCCGAGCTCCTGCACCTTGACGGGGACGCGCATGACTACCCCACCCCCAGTGCCTGCGGGTCTGCGGCGAACAGCGACGTCGCTAGGGCGTCCGAGACCTGAGTCACCGACGAGGCCGACGGTTCGGCGGCGCGGGTTCCCTCCACCCGGCAACGGGAGACGATATCCGTGCTACGGTCCCGGAGCCGGGTTATCGTCGCCTCGGTGGTGCCGTCGCCGTTCAGCAGGTCATGCCAGGCGGCCGTGGCCCCGGCAACGCACAGGCGGGCCGCCTCGACGTGCTTGGTATCGCCCACAAGCGGATCGTCGCCGATCAGCGCGGCCCGGAAGCCGTTGACCGTACGCTGCCAGCGGGCTACGACCGTGGGCCGGTCCTGGCCAGGCTCGCGCCTGGCCAGGCCGGCCAGCTGGGCCAGCGTCGGTCCGTCCGTTCCGCCGAGGGGGAGATCGACGATACGGCCGGCGATGGCCGACGCGGCCAGCCCGGCCTCGTCGCCGGGCCCGGGCGTCAGGGGGTCGGGTCCCGCCGCCCAGCCCGCCGCCGCCACCACACCGGCCATGAAGGCGGCCCGGACCAGCGGCGGGGGATACCTGTCGTCCAGTGAGATAGCCATCCGTTCGGGCGTCGTCTGCTCCAGCTCGGAGACGGCCCACGCAGCCCACCGGCCCACGGTCAGCACGGCGAAGGCGTCCGCGAAGAGCTCCTGCGACCAGCCGCGCCACGCGTCGCCCGCGGCTCCGCAGTCGACGGCCAGGGACGCCACCACGTCGGCGAAGGCCCCTATTAAGCCGCCGCCGATCTCGTGCTGCACCTGGTGGCCTACCTCGTGGGCGAGCAGGATGAGCCACCACGGCCGGTCGATGCACACAGGAGGCAGGGCGATAAGCGGGATCGGCAGCAGCCGCACGTGTTTCCTGAGCAGTTCGTCGGCCGGGCGCAGGTCGACCGGCGTCTCCTCGCGCGCGAATGCCGTCGGGGCGTACCTGGCGTCGAAGTAGGCCAGCGGCGCGGCGGGGGTCCATCCCGGATGCCCGGCCGCGGCGGCGAAGCAACTCCAGCCAACCTCGTCCGCGGCCGCGAGCGCGGGAGCCATCCTCTTGTCGAAACGCTGATCAAACTTGTCCGCGAAAAACCGCCACAGGCGGTGCATGTGCGCTATCCGCTTGTCATTTTCCCGGCACTTGTCATACACCTCGCCCAGGTCCGCGCCGGGTACGACCGTAGGCAGGTCGTCGACAATCCTGTCGAGGACGTCTCCTATGTTCGTCTGCAGCGCCTTCAGTTGCGAGCTATGCGCTCGCACGCGGTCTGCAATTTTCCACTGGCCGAACCACCGGTCGACGTCCTTGCGGAGCAGCGCGACCTGTTCCCGGCTTTCCTCGGCGCGCCAATACGCCCTCGACCCCCTCATGAGGGAATGTTACCGAAAAGATCAGGAAATGTGGCAGGTGAATTCGCAGGTAGAGGCGGCCGAGGCGATGTCACACCCTTGCTGTTTAAGGAGCTTTCCCCGATGGTTGTCCACGCTGCGTTGCACACGCGATCCACGCAGGCCGAGCACTGGCCGCGCAGGCAGTACCCGGCCGCCTCACAAGAGCAGCGCCGCTGGCCGGGGCAGGGATGGTAGTCCCCGCAGCCGTGATGGTCAGCCGGGGGCTTCAGATCCTCGCCAGTGACCCAGTCGTGGGCCTGCTCGACTCCCTCTCCCCACTGCGGTGGTGGGTACCGGCTCGGTTCGGCGGCGGGCTGGCCTTCGTGCCCCTGCATGGTGACGCCCGCGAGGTACACCATCATCTCTTCCTCGATGTTGGCGACCCCGTGGCCGACACCGCGCAGCCCGACGAGTTCCGCAGGCGCATACGGCGGGTCCGGCGTGGCCAGCGTCATCACCGGGTCGAGCGGCTTGCGCACTCCGGACAGCGGGGCGGTGTCCTGGTCGCCGAGCACCCAGTTGAAGTACGCGATGGCGCCGCGGAGCCATGCCGCGTTCATCCATGCCGCGGGCCATTGTCAGGGCCGTTCGGCCTGCCAGAGCGGTATGTCATCGGGCAGGTCGCCGTGCTCGTTCAGGCCGTGCCGCGCCCAGCCCAGGACGGTGCGGATCTCCTCGTCGGAGCGGGCGAAGTGGAACCGGGCGCCCACGTACCGGCCGCGGCTCGGGTCCAGCAGCGGGATGGCGTCGGCGACGCCGGTCAGCCAGCGCAGCACCCGCCGGGCCTGCTGCCGGTCCGGGTCTGGGTCGTAGTTGTACCGCCACGGCGGCCAGGCGCACTCCGGCGGTTCGATGTCATACCCGGCTTCGGCCGCGATCCCGTCGAGGTCAGGAGGGCGGCCCAGGCCCGCCGCCACGCTTACGGGGGAGAAGCCCTGCCCGGTGAGCACCCACCGCCACGCACGGGCGGTCCGGCTGCCGGTGCCCTGTTCGCGCAGGGATTGCGCCGCCACAGCCTCGATGAGCGGCCGGGGCCGGGTGACGGCAGTCGGCAGCGGCTCAGGGATCGGGATGATGTCCACAGGCGAGGCGTCCTCCGCCTCTAGTCTGCGGCCTCGTGGTCGCGGAGGCCAGCCTCGGCTTCGACGGCTCGGGCGACTGGGACGCGGGGCAGCGGTTCGTGGCGGACGCTCTCGCGCTGTCGTGCCCGCAGGTCGCTCTGCCAGGCGGGACTCGGGGCGCCGTCGGGATCGTCCGGGTCCAGGTACAGGGAGCTGATCTCCGCGGCCTTCTCCCGCGCCGGCCGGGCGGCGCGCAGGTCGGCATCGTCTAGCCGTACCGGCCGGGCTCCGGTCCGGTTTGGCTGCCGCCGCGACCGCCGGCCCCACTCGCGACGGGACGGCGACGGGCTCGGCCGCGGAGCCGGGAGAGATCGGCTCGGCCTGCGGGCGCGGCTGGGCGCGCAGCGACTCAACAACGGCGTCCGGATAGCGGCGGCGCAGTTCAGCGTCCGCCGCGACGGCGCGGTCGCGGGTGGCGCCGGTGGCGGCTTCCCACGCGTCGTACCCGGCCTGCGCCTCCGCCAGCCGTTCCGCGACGTCCCTGGTCATCTGCTCCCACCGTCCGGCCACCGCGGCCCGCTCGGCGAGCCGCTGCCGGGCCTCGTCGGTGTCGGCGGCCTGGGCGTCGCGGCGGGCCCGGTCGGCGTCGACCTGGGCGCGGCGGATCTCACCCCGCACCATGGCCCAGCTCTTCTCCCTGGTATGGAGGCGCCCAGGCCATCTCCCGGGCGAAGGCGGACCGCCACGCCCACAGTTGCCCGTCGCTGTGCCCGGACAGGTCCTCCGGCTGCCGGCCCAGGGCCTCGGCAGCGGCCTGCCAGGACCCGCGCGCCTCGGGGGAGTGCGGCCCGGGCCGCGGGCCGATCGGCTCGGCCGGGTGCGTCCAGCCCCACATCTCCCGGTAGGCGGCGACCTGCCCGGCTTTGTGCTCCCACGCCGCGCGGTCCAGCGGATGCTCCGGAACCGGCCCGAGCGCGTGCGCCCACGCGGGCGGATGCTCGGCCGCATGCTCGCCCAGCCGCCGCTGCCGGTCGGTCATCGCCTCGGCGAGCTCGGCCGCGTACCGGTCGGTGTCCGCGTCGCCGGTCTGCGGGACCTGGCTGGTCCACGAACCAGCGGCCAGGGCAGGCATCCCGTCAGTGAGCTGCCGGATCCGCCAGTCGAGCACCCGGGCGACCGAACCGGCGTCAGTGAACGGCCCGGACGCCACGGCGCGGCGGACCGCGGCCGTGCCGTCCAGCCCGGCCGCCTCGGCCTCGCGCAGGGTGCGCCACAGCCAGGTGACGGCCGGGTCCGCCAGCACCTGCCGGGCCTCCTCTTCGGTCAGAGCGGCGTGGACGGCGACCTGGTATCTGTGCTCGGCCGCGTCGCGGATGACGTGCTGCCACTGCACGCCTAGCACGTCGAGGCGGTCGGCGTCGGACCATTCCGCGGCCCGCGTGTCGGTGGCGGAGAGCTGCTGCCCGTCCCGGCCCAGGCACTGCGCCAGGATCTGCTCCGCCGTGACCTCCTCCCGTACCGGGCGCGCCTCCTGCGCGTGACCGAGCCCGGCGCGCTCGCGGTCCAGGCGTTCGGTCCGGGCGAGCTCCGGCGCGGGCCGGGGCCCCGGCCTCGGATCGGCGATGCGCCATCCGGCGATCACGTACGCCTCGTTGTTCTCCCGGCCGCGGCTCAGCGCCACGTAGGCGGCCTGCCGGTCCTCCTCCCCGCTGAACACGGCGATCGCGGAATCGACCGTCCGCCCCTCCGCCGCGTGGAGCGTGACCGCGTACCCCAGGTGCGCCTCGTTCCATAGATAGGACCGGGAGACCAGGAACGGCTGCGACCAGCTTTCCCGCCCGGACTCATCCCGTCCTGTCAGCCGAATGACCTGGACTGACAGCCCCGTGCCGTGCGGGTCGGTATCGGTGATGCGGAGGATGTCCCGGTTCACCAGCGTACGCCCGCGCTGACCCGCCCTCACGGTGGCGTCGTTTCTGCGGGCCATGATCCAGTCACCGGCGGAGGCCTGCGCGCCGTCGCGGAGCCGGACGGCCGGGCCGTCGCTGACGATGCCCCACCGGATCAGGTCCTCGCGGACCCGGCGGGACAGCTCAGCGGCCCGCGTCTCGGTCCCGGCCATCAGCAGCGTGTCCTTGCCCGCGAGCCGGTCGTGCAGGTAGGCGCGGGCCGCGTCCTCCAGCATGTCCTCGCCGGGCCCGACGTGCAGCCGGTCGTGCAGGCGGTAGTCGGTCAGCACCGTCACGTCGCCGTCGCGCAGCCGCAGCGTAGCCTGCCGCTCCCAGCCGTGCCGGAACCGGCTGGCCTCGCTCAGCTGCACGTGCCCCAGTTGCCTGGTGAGCAGGGCCATCCCGCCGCCGCCCTCGACCGCCTGCAGCTGCATCGGATCGCCGGTCATCACGACCTTGGCGCCGTGCGCGGTCGCACGTCGCAGCACGGCGGCCAGGTCCCCGATCGACGTCATGGACGCCTCGTCGAGTGTGATCAGCGTGCCCGGGGCCAGCCCGATCGGGTCGCGGGCCTCACGCGCCCCTTCGGCGTGCCCGAGCCATTCCGCGGTGTTGTAGCAGGCCAGTTCGGCGACGCCACGCCTGGCCGCTTCCTCGCGCAGCACGTTGCGGGCGTTGCTCGAGGCGGTCAGCGCCACCACCGGCCCCATCCCGGCCTGATGCCAGGCCCGGGCCATCTCGATCGCCGTGCGCGTCTTGCCGGTCCCGGCCGGGCCGACCATCACCTCGGCCCGCCGCGGCGAGATCAGCACGTACCAGGCGGCCGCGGCCTGATCCATCCGTAGCCCGCTCGCGGCGGTCCCTGCCTCCGCCGCGGCGGCCGAGGTCGGCTGAAGCTGCGCCTGGAGCCGCTTCGGGTCCGCGCCGAGCAGCCGCGCCGCCAACTCGGCGTCCATGCGCGGCGCGCCGGGCTCCCGCGCGTGCGCCAGGAGCTGATCCTCAAGATTGAGCTGCGCCTGGCTGGCGTACCGTTCGGCGCCGTGCGGCCGGAACACCGACTCGCCGTCCGCCCGGCGCAGCCCGTCGGGGACGCGCGGCCATTCCGGCGCGGACAGCAGCTCCACCTGCTCCCCGGCCGCGCCGCCGATCGCACGGGCGGCCAGGGTCTCCAGGGCGCGGCGGTCCGCCAGCACCCCGGCCGGAAGCGTCTCGCCCAGGTAGCGGATCAGGTCCGCCCTGGCCCAGGCTGGTATCCGCGCCTGCGTGACCGCGATCGCCTCGGCCATCACGAACCGCGCCTGATCCTCGCTCAGCCGATGCGGCGGCGCCGGGAACGCCACCGCCCGCGCCTGCTCTGGTACCAGGCCGGGCGGCGCGCCGGACCGGGCCTGCGCCCGGGCGATCTCCCGTCGGATCTGGCGTTGCACCTCCGCGTCGGCACGCTCCTGCGCTTCCCACCCCTTCAGGAGCAGTGCCGGATCCACCGGCCGGGTATCGGCGCCGTTGAGGGTGACGAAGCGAGCGAACCGCTCAATCGCCTGGAACTGCTCCGCATCTGGAGCACGGCCATGCTGACGCGCGAACTCCCACGCGACAGCACGCGCCACCCGGAGCACCCCCCTGAGTGCGGCATCCTCCCCGGCCTGTTGCTGGTCGCGGTCGCGGGCCTGCTGCGCCGCCTCCGCCACTGCGCCGGGGATAGCGGATAGCTCGCCCAGGTCCCGGTCTCGCGCTGTCTGCTCCCACTCGCGCAGCTTGGCGCGGATGTCCAGCGGGGTTTCCGGTTTGGCGGCCCGGGTGCGGTAGGCGATGTCCTTTTGGATCCGGTACATCTGCCTCGCGTCGGGCTGGCGCCCGGTCTGCGCCTCCCGTTCGGCCGCGACCGCCCGCGCGGCCGCGGTGATGGCCTGTCGGCGGGAAGAGAACGCGTCCATCAGGTCCTGGCTGATCCCAGCGATCTCCCGGCCGTGCCCGTCCGCCCGCGGCACCCACGCCACCCCGAACTCCCTGGTCAGCGCGGTCTCCATCACGACCGCGGCGATGGCGGCGGCGGCGCCCTGGAACCGGTACAGCGACCGGGAATCCAGCTTGCGCCACTTGCCGTCCCGCTCCGTTTCCACCTTGTTGAGGACCAGGTTGTGGACATGGAGCTGCGGATCCCCGTCACGGGATGTGTGCTGCCGGAACGACCCGATCACCCAGTTCCGCGCGTGCTCCCACTTGCCCAGCTCGGCGCCGGATTCGGTACCGGAACCGCGGTGATACCCGGTGCGGGTCATCCCCGCCTCGTCCTGCAGGTACTCCAGCGCCGCCCGGTTGCCCTCCATGATCGCGCCCCACACCCGCCCCGCCCGCCGCTCCAGGCGGTCCACCTCGGCGGTGTCCCCGGACCGGCGGGCCTGCTCGGCGGCAGCGAGCAGGCCGCCGTAGAACAAGGTGATGGACTTGGATACCGACACGGTGACATCCCAGAACGGCACGGCATGCCTGGCCTGCGCCTTGGCCAGCGTCCGCAGCTCGGCCAGCCGCGCCGGGCTGGCGTGCGGCTCGGCCGCCGCCAGGTCCTCGAAGATCGCATCCTCGGGGGTGAACTGCTGGGCGGCCCGCCCCAGCCTGGTCTTCCCGGCCGGGTCGCGGGGGTCCAGGTGCTCGTCGTACAGCGGCTCGAACACGCTCCGGTCGATCACCTGCCCCGCAGTAAAGTTCAGCGTCACCAGGCCTCTCCCGGCCCACCGCCCGGCCGGTTCCCCGCCCTTGTCGGCGGGTGTGAGGTAGTAGTCGAGCCCGCTGGCGGGTTCGGGCCTGGTGCCCGTGCCGATCTCTCGCCACGGATACGACGCATCGAACCCGGGGTTGATCTTCAGCACGACGGCCATGCGTGCGGTGCCCTTTCCCGCGCCGGAGGCGCGGCCTGAACCAAGATCATTTGTTAATGCCTGGGTGCGAGCGCGGAACCGCCTCGCCCACACCATAAGTAGTGATGCTGAACATTCAGGAAGTGATACAGATCACTTCTGAGAAGGTACCATGCACCTGAGCGTAGACGGCTAGGACCGTGTCGATGAAGGATGACCGCATGACTGGTGAGTTGACAGATCGTCTCGTGGAGGCCGTGGGTGTTCCGGTGCTGCTTGCCGTGGCTTACGACGCGTTCGAATACATGCTGCAGGCGCTGCGCGGTACCGAGAACCAGGCCGGGGTTCTTCTGCCCGCGATCGTCTTGGCCGCGGCGGCGGCCGGTGACGGCCGGGATGCCGTCGCCAGGGCTCCGTGGCTGCCTTCGCTGCCGGAACCGCCAGAACCGCCGATGTCAGTGCGCAGCGCGGAGCAGGTCGCTGATGAGACGGCAGCTCTGAGTCGCGCGCTCTGGGAGCGCCTCGCGGCCGCGGACGCCCCCGTCGCTTACCGGGCGGCCTGCGCGGGCAGCGCTGAGGCGGCCTGGCGGATCTGCAGCCTGCTTACCCGCCAGCCGCCATGACCGATGGTCTTCCCGAAAGCCAGGACACCTGGCGGGCGGACACGCCTGTTTTCGGCGAGTTCTGGGATCGTGCGGCCGGGCTGCTGCGCCCGCCGGGCCAGCCAGGTCCGCCGCCCGGACCTCAGCAGCTCCCCGAGCTCGCCGTGGCGATGCGCGGCCTGGCCGGCACCGTGGGGCGGTATCTGGATGATGTGCGGATCGATACGGGTGTCGCTCGCGGCAACCCTGACGTTTGGAATCAGGCCCTTGCTCAGGGCCGGATGGCGGTGCGGAGCGCCGCGGCGGACCTGGCTTGCGACCGGTGCGCGGCCGTCTGGCCGCACCCGAGGGACAGGGCGGGAGCAATCCGGTCAGATTCCCTTGCCGGGCGCCTCGCGGCTGCGGTGACATCTCTGACCGCTGCCCGGGATCTGCTGCAAACCCATTTCACCGCAGGCCCGGATGGGCTGCGGGCGGAGCGTTCTGACTGGGCGCGGTGATCGCCTCCGCGCCGGTGAACAGGGCGCTGCTCGTCGGGCTCGCCGATCACGCCGGCGCGGTGGCCCGGCAGGTCCAGACGATGCATCTGAGCAGCGACACGGTCGGCGACCGGGCGCACGGTCCCGCAGGGGAGCTGTGGCGGCATGTCCGGCGCGCTGCCCGCGACCTGGAGTCTTTCGGCATGGCGGTGCAGGCCGCTCAGTGGCAGGCGCCAGTGCCCGACGACGACATGCGCCTGCTGAAGGCCATTCCGCTCAATAGCGCGCCGGAGCGGACGATCCCGGGGGCCAGCGACGCGGTACCGGCCTTGTGTGCGGGGACGGCCAGGGCCGTCCAGCGGGTCCGGCATGTTCTGCGCGGCGGCGCGGAGCGTGCCCGGTGGGCGCCGGACCTAACTGCCGAGTCGATGCGGCATACCGCGGCCTCGTGTGTGGTGACCAGTTTCAATTGCGAGATCATTCTCCGGTCGCTGGCCCGGCAGGCCAGGCAGGCCGGTTACCGGCACCTGGTTCCCGACCTGGAAGCTGCCGCGGATAACACGGCCGGCGCTCGCCATGCGTGGCTCGCCGCCGCCCGCAGCTGGGATGATCTGACAACCGAAAGCCAGGGCCAGCTGTCGGAGGCTGCGGTGGAGGCGGGGAATCTGGCGTTGTGGACCGGCCGGCTCGCTTACGCCGACCCGCAGTGGACTCCGGCGCGCGGCCCGGTTCATGCCCTGCGTGAGTCGGATAGCCTGGCCACCGACCCTGCCGCGTTCGCTCGTGTCGTGGCGGCCGTTCATTATTCTGCTGACACTCTGCCGCGGGTCGCGGCGGCCAACCGAGATCAGGTTCTCGCCGCCGCCGGCGCGGGCCGGCTCTATGTCCCGGTCCGCCCCGGTCCCGGTCTTGAGTACCGTTTCTCCCGGCGACCGCGCCAGTTCGCGCGTGTACCCGGGCCACGTGTCGAGGCGGTCCTGGCCACGTACGCCCGGTCGGCTGAGGCGAGCCAGGCGGCCGTACACGCGATGGGACGGCTTGCCGAAGCCACCGGCGCGCCGAGTCGCGTGCTGGCCACCGCCCAGCGGCATGCCGAGCTGGCCCGGCGCCTGACGCCGCGCAGCCAGCTCGAGCAGGTCCTTCTTGACCGCGGGGTGAAAGACTCCGTGTTGCTGGAGCGGGCCGCCGCGGCGGATCGCCTCACCCGTCAGGTCATGGCCGACGTCGACGGCAGCCAGCCCGGATCCCAGGCAGCGACCGGTGCTCCCAGGCAGGCCACGACCCGCAGGCTGGGCGCGGCGCAGGTCCGGGTCGGGGCGGAACGGCAGGCGGACGTCACACAGGTCAAGGCTGACATGATGCCGGAACTCCGGCCGGAACCGGAGCCCGCGGAGGCCGATACGGCGCAGCTTGAGTACGAAACCGATGCGCACGCGCACAGCGCGCGCCGCGGCGCCGAGGCGCCGGAGCTAGCCGAAGCCGGACGGGCGGCGTACGCCACTCAGGCCGGAGCCGGCGAACCAGTGCGGCACGCCGAGTTCCCAGCCGGGACCGGGGTGGAGCCGCCGGCGTGGCAGCCGCCTGCGGCCGATGCCTCACCGGAATGCGGGGCGCAGGTCGAGGCCGAGATAGACGAACTGGAGATTTGAGCTGTGACACGCGGATGCAGGACAGTCAGGCGGCTAGGCGTTGTCGACGCCGGATAAGCGGCACAGCCTCCGCAGGCCGATGCAACTCGGTAGTTGTGCTTAGACGCCCAAAGCCCAACTAGGCGCAGGAACCGCTGGCAGTGTTGATCGGCTGTGGGTCACGGGCCTTGATACTGGTGAGCTCGCCTATTAGTACTTTGTTAGATCTGGAAGACTGCCGGGTTCTGCGGTGTTATCCCGGCATGACCCCTCAGGAGATCGCGGAGGTCCGGCCCCGGCTGCTGGACTTCGCCGCGGAGATGCTCGGCGGGCTGGCGCGTAAGGACCAG
>WNGL01010053.1_pt1 | contig 10946 bp, 12 predicted proteins | sample 5400591 | NCBI WGS metagenome assembly WNGL01 (sample SAMN13153377, study PRJNA577476) | soil metagenome | isolation source: 80 cm soil or saprolite under Garry oak tree replicate 1 | place: USA:California | collected 2016-06-15
TTGCAACAGGATATCGGGGTCAAGAACGCGACCACCAGCCAGACACGGCTCCCATCATCCTTAGAAGAGAGAACAGGCGAGCAGGAAATCAGAGGAACTGTTCGCAGGGAGAAGAAGAATAGGTCTGAATCTCAGCGGAAGAAGACCGAGGACTCTCCTGACGTCTTGCTTGGACCGGTGGATCAGGCTGAGCCTTCGAATGAAGGAAAACCGAGCCGAAAACAGTCGGACTCTAGCCAGAATTTCAAGCATGGCAAGAAGGCCAAGGCTTCACAAAAGAAGACACTGTAGATCGTCCCGCGTCCCAAGAGATTTTCTTCGGTTCCCGGCCGCCTTCCCTGGCCCGTTAAAGAAACAGGCGACCTGTTAGAAGTTTTTCGCAAAAAATGGTTGCTTAGGATCCTATGCTAGGTCACAACTATTGTGACTGCAAGGCTAGGCGGGATAGTAGCGTAACCCTGGAAAATTGTCACGCTGCCACTGTAAGTGCCCTTGCAACTAAGGGCGACCACAAGACATGTCGCAGTCACGGTGATTGGGTCCGGGGCTGGACCGCACGTCGCTTCGCTCGTCGGATTCACAGTGAGACTCACCTTGGTCGGATTACTGACCGTGGTCTTCAGAACCACATTATCGGTCTTTGGAGCACACTTTACTAACTCTCCAACACTACCCGAACTCGCACTGCCTGAGAAAGTAATAGTGACCGGGTTCAATGACCAGACCGCCCTCGGGGCCGAGCTGGCGGCAAAGCCGACCGCGGCATACGCTCCCACCATGATGAGGCTTATGGAAAGGCCTACCAGCAGATGTGGAAGATATCTTCTGATAGGGGACGACATTGCAGCTCGCGTGGTCGATTCCTTGGAATTTAAGAGTTGCCCCGTTCGAAGGCGAATTTCGACCGTTTCCGCAGTCCCGGGATATCCTGATACCGCTGTTTCGAGAGAATAGTAGAACGTCGCTTGATGATTGCCGGTTACTCACAGTCTTCGACGAATGCCAAAGCCACTAACAATGTTTTCTTGATCCGCTGGAAGAGGTTTGAGAGATCGAGTTTAGGTGATGGTTAGGACTTGAGGTTGAATGTGGCTTCTATGAAGCTGGACTTACCCTCCTCAACGCCCTGACAAGTCACTGAGAGATTCTTTATCGAAACTGTCCCCTTGTTTGAGAATGATTGGGATGTTGATACTGTACACACCTTGCCGCTCTCTACCTGTGCCTTTACAGTGGCTGTGATGCCGTTTGCGTTTATCGGAACCGCTCCACTACCGGAGACGGTGCACGCCGGTATGCACGCACCACAGGGGCCAGCTGATCCCGACCCGGTGTTCTCAGCCACCCCATTCACGGTCCAGTTCCATGTCGCTGTCGCCGAGCCGCCAAAAAAAGCAAACTTGCTCCCATCACATGTAAAGTTCCATGAAAATGTGGATTGTGCACTCGCCAGTGGCATGGTAGATAGCATGATACCGAGAACGGAAACAAATCCGATTATCGCCTTGTTCATGCGATTCAACTAAAAAAAAACGTGCTACATTCATAGTAGCTATATATCGTTTTCGGATTGAGACTGATGACGGTTGGATTTGCGAGTGGTTCGGGCTTCTCTGGAAGCATAAAAAAAGAACGCTCGTGCCGTCACTGGCCGAAGCGTTGTTGATGATCCGAGAGACCGTTCCTACGATAGTCATACTCGGCCTCGTAGCGTTCGAGATCTCAGTTCTCGTAGTCTTGGTGTTCTTTCCCTACCTGCCGGACCCTGGACTCTCCAATCTCAACACGGGGATGTACTTGTTCCTAGCTCCCCTCTCGACCGTGTTTCTGTTAGGCCTTCTCTACGCCTGGCTCGTGAAGCTTGGAACAAGGGAAGCCGTTCGCCGGTTGGTTTCGTTCAAGTCCTTTCTCCAGTTTCTCTCGGCACCCTTCAGGAATCTGATCTCCTCAGTTCGATCTGTTTCGTTGTCCGACACAGCTCGCGGGTTCAAGATACTGTCTCATCCCAAACTGATGCTCGCGATCAGCCTGTTTATCAGTTCTCTTCTAGCGTTCGTCCCTTATCGACCCGACCTGAACCCGAGCGGCACACTTGTGGGGATAGACAGCCCAACCTATGTCAGCTGGATCAACCAGATGCTCCAGAGACCTCTACCACAAGCGCTTCAATACTCGTTTGTCGAAGGCCTCGACGGCTCCAGGCCGCTACTGCTCATACCGTTGTATCTTATCGCGACAACAGGAATCTCCCCCAGCTTGATCATCGAGTACTTGCCGATGCTTCTAGCCCCACTCCTATCCTTGTCCACTTACATCTTCGTGCGTTTCGGCCAGGGAAGCGCGAGACTCGCCGGACTCACCGCCCTGTTCACTTCAACCTCATTTTACATCACCGCCGGGATGTGGGGAGGATACTACGCCAACATGCTCGGGATGATCGAAGCCTACCTCTTCCTAACATTCCTACTCCTATTCTCGAAGTCTCCCTCGACTGGAAGATATGGGGCCATGTTTGCCTTGTCCATTGCGCTCTTCCTTACGCACCCCTGGACTTGGATCCTCATCGCCACAGCCTCACTCGTCTTCGCGATCTCAGTATGGAGAGAAACAGGTCATGTCATCCACCTGAGATCAATAATCGGAATCATCACCGGCGGCATTGTCTTGGATCTCTTGAAGAGCAGTGTCTTCGCGACCCGAACGGTAGCGGCGGACTTGGCAACAAAAGTGCCTACTGTCGGGCAGGTGGCCTCTTTCTGGACGAATCTGGTTGATGCGCTACTTTACACTCACGGGGGACTGTTCGGGAACTGGCTCGTCCTAGGGCTCGGGTTGATATCTGTTTTCGCGTTGCGGTTCGGAGATCGGTTCGAACGTCTGCTAATTCTCTGGATTGGAACAGCATCCCTGCCCTTCCTCCTTCTGGACAGCTACCACCAAGCACGTATCGTCTACGACCTCCCAATTCCAGTACTGGGCTCTGTCGCCGTGCTCTTCTCTCTGCCTCAGATAGGAACCAGGAATATCCGGTGGCCCGGGTTTTTGATAGTCCTTCTACTCGTTCTCAGCGCGACCTACGCTTTGCAGAGTATCTTATTCCTCTAATCTCTGGTTGTTAATACACGAATGTATCCTTGGCATCCTAAAGGACGCTTTGCGGGCAGATAACAATATGAATCCATGTTATGAGTCCTAACCTCTTACCTTGCGGATGGCTATCCTTCAGCAATCCTACGGTAGGTTCGGGGGAGCGGAGCGGCTAGCCTTCTCGCACTACGTTCAACTGAAGAGAATGAACAAGGATGTGACCCTGTTCTACGAGGGAAGAGTGTCTCCTGGCTGGAAGAAGAGACTCCAAGGAGAGCCGATCCAATCGATTCCCAGTGGAGTCGCGAGTAATCCTCGGGGGCTGAAGCATCTCATGGAGTTTCTCCGCAAGCTAAACGACTATGACAGAATCATAATCCATCATCACGTTGAACCCATACTGGCCTTCTACCTCTCCAAACTTCTGGGCCCCAAGATCATCTGGTACTCAGGATCTGTCTTCGAATTACCCTGGGAGAAGACCATCACAGGAGAGGATTATCGGAGAATCAGCACGACGGTAAAGAGAACAGGCTCAGAATTCTATGGAAGCCTCTTCTCCAAACTCCTCCTCTCCGATCCACTATACGGTCTAACGGTACAACTCGCAAAATTTGTCGATATCAAAACAGCCCGTGGATTCGGAAAGATCATTGGGAACAGCCTCTTCCTCTCCAACTTTCTAGCGCGAACATACGGGCTCAAAGAAGTCCCTCCGGTTGCCTACCCGGGTCCAGACCCACTGTTGGAAAAATTGTCATCAGCTCCACCTGTGAAGGAACAGGACTACATGCTGGCAGTTGGGACCCTCATTCCCCTGAAGAACATCGAAGGGTTGATCCTTTCCGCAGCTAATGTCCGATCATCCAAGGTTGTCCTGGTGGGAGACGGTCAGGAGAGGGGTAGACTGGAAGAACTTGCGGAGAAGGTACATGTGCCCATCGAGTTCAGAGGAACTTTCGACGAAGAAACCGATCTAGCCAGGGCATATTCTGAGTGCAAGTTCCTAGTCCATTTGTCCCTGTACGAGCCATTTGGTCTAGCGCCGGTAGAAGCGGGGCTATTCGGGAAGCCCTCCATCGTGACGAACCTCGGAGGCCCCCCCGAAGTTGTCATGGAAGGTGTTACAGGGTATGTCGTCAATCCAAGAGACCATCAGTACATTGGAGCAAAGATGAACGCGCTTCTAGCAGACGACTCGCTACGACGAGAGATGGGCCAACGAGCCAGAGAGAACATTGCACGAAAGTTCACGCTAGAAAAATCTACAAGGAGCCTCTTGGACGAGATTGATGGGTAGATGCGCGACGTTTATCGGGCACCAGTCTACTTTGTACTAGTCGCGTCAGAACGACCTGACAGTTTACCAAGGCGAGCGATCGGATCTTGAAAACTAGGAATTTCTACGCGCTCCTTGTCATTTCAATTATGATCATGGCCACTATGGTCATAGTTCTCAGAGGAAAAAGCCCGCAACAAACCGTGCTGCAGGTTTCCGGGCTAAATAGCCTTGATTCCTCGTACTATGTTGCGCCGGGTAGCACCATTTGGCAAGACGACCTCAACAACGCTTCACAGTGGCATCTTAACTACCAGACAAATACAACCCAAGTCAGCCTAGGGGCAAATGGGGCCTTACAGGCAAACGCGACATTTGCATCAGAAGCATACTCCCGGGCCGTTCGGATCTCTCGTTCCATGAACTTGCCGTTATCTCAAAGTCCAGCCATTTTCATCACATTGAAGGCAAGCGTGGGAATACACTATGGAATTAGGATCACAGGGGAAGATTCCTCAAACACACCGTTCAACGCTTGGTCGGAGTCGTCATATCTTCAACACAGGAAAGGACAGGGAGAATTCGAGAACTTTACGATCAATCCTATGGTAGAAGCCTACAAGGTTAACGGAGTTTTTCCTTCGCCCGGTTCATTCATTACTAGCCTACTATTCTACATGGAGGCTGGGGCGGTGCAAGCCGGCGAGTTCTCATTGGAAGTATCAGGAATAAGGGCGGTTAGCCTCAATCAAGTTCCCTTCAACCCTACTACTCTTGTGTCAGCAAGCATGACCGGAATAGTGTTGAATGTGAATTTGACCAATTCTCTCGGATATGGGGACAATCAATTTTTCAACGGATACGTAGACTACTTCCTTAGCGGAACGCCGAGCCTCACCTATACTGTCTATTACCTGCACGACTTGACCGTACTAGGACAAGGATTTGATTATCTAGCTGGTACGACGAGAAGTTATCAGATTGCCGTCTTTGAGATAAATAAGATCAATAGCTATCCTCCGTTTCTTGCGGGCAACAATTCGTATTCGATTGTTCTTGCCTCAGAGCAAGGATCTTTTCAATCGTTTCAACTTTCTGGCTTTTCTGTGAGATACCTCAGTCAGGGTCTCTCATCAAATCCTGTCGATCCCGATGCTACCGCGGTCCTCGCGTATTATATCGCGTTTTTGTTCGTGACCCCTGTCGTCATTGTAGTTCTCTTCTCAAGAATCCTTTCGAAGGAATCGAAGCATGAATAGATCTGGCTACGCCGTTCTGCTATCGGGATTGGTCTTGCGTCTTGGACTCGCTCCGTTAACTGGACACCCATATGATACTGGTCTGTTTGTGACCTCGCAGAGACTCTACTATGAGAATGGGATTCTAGACCTCCGATATTTTCCCACAGTTCCCCTGCTCTACTACATTCAGTTGGCCTTCTACGCCCCATATGCACTACTTAGATTGATCGGCATTCCCGACTTTCAATTCTTCTATCACACTACACTGATGATAGAAGGACTTTTTCTGAAACTTCCGTTGATTCTTTGTGATGTTGGAATATTTCTCGTTCTGCTGAAGTTTACAGGAAAGCTGTTTCCGGCTACGCTATTCTTCCTAAACCCCTTCCCGATATATCTGTCAGCTGTTTGGGGAACCTATGACTCTCTAATGCTCTTTCCTCTAATCTTGGGAATCTACTTGTACCTTCAAAACAATAACGCCTTGGCTGGTATTGGATTTGTTCTATCGGGACTTCTCAAGCTCTTTGGGTTTTTCGCATTTGCAATGATTTTCTTCGAAACACTCGTTCGCAGAAGATTTCGCCAAGAACTATTACTTGGCTTCACTAGCGCGCTGACCCTGACCGCCCTTGTAATGCTTCCCACATTTCTCTTTGGCGGCCTCGAAGGCTTCCTCAACGGCTTAGTTTTCCGTTTCATAGGGTTGGGAAGACCGAGTGCTGGCGGCGCTAGATGGAACCTTTTCGAAGTTTTGTTCAATATCAATCCCGCCGGAATCTTCCCGACTGTTCCCATCATAGCTGCTGCAATCTGCGTTGGTTATGTCTTCGAGACGAAGAAAGGCAAAAGGCGAGATATTGCCTTGATGAAATGGACACTTGTGGGCGCGATAGGTTTTGCTCTATTTTCCGCGTCGGAACCGCAATGGCTTTCTTGGCTTGTGCCAATTGGAATCCTGTATGGTCATAGCGTTGGAAAAAGCGGACTTCAATACTTTTCGTACATCTTTGGCGTTGTGCAAACATTTCTGACAATGACGCTATTGCAGAATACCGGATACTTATTGCTAGGAACAGGGTACGTTTTGGTTGGCTACGTTGAAAATCTTCCTAGCGGGAGTTTACTCTATGTCTCAATAATGACCTTCATGGTGGGGATGTTTTCCTGTTATGCTTTTGTCGAGCGCTTCCGCTCGTTTAGAATAGAAATCGTACCCTTGACCGTGCTAATTTACCTTCAGGCATATTTCTGGATCGTAATTGTTGGAGTCGGCAGAGGTATGGCCTGATGGGCCACAGCGATGATAGTCTTTCCGAAGTTGAGAAGTCGACCTCAGGTTGCGAAGCCGGTCAGGTTCAGGTTCGAGGTTGCTGCAATGACTCGGGTCATCATCAGCGCTCAAGCCGAGTTCTCGCTATCGATAGTAGGAATTCAAAACCTGTAACATCGCTGAGTTGAGTGGCTATTGTACAAATATAATTTTCATGGCTTATTCTCCCTTTCATCAAACACATCCTATTTCGATGGACTGCTTCGGTCATTCAGAAGCGACATGGACGGAAAAATCAGGCTGAGTTTTCTACTGGATAGCAATTTGAGAGTCTCCGCCGAAGGAAAACCAAATGTCAACATGATGCTCTATCGGAATGCTCAGGACAATTCTATCGAATTTAGCTACCCTTGGATAGTACCAGTCGTCGCCAAGCTGGTGTTTGCCGACGATTATCTGAGTTACACGTTTAGCTTCAACAAGAACTACTTGCGATTTTCCAAAATCGTCGCAGAAGGATGGGAACTCATCGACATATTCCGCAGTCTAGTACAGATTTCCCTGATAAAGGTCGGAATGTACATGGTTCATGGAGCCGCTGTCAGCTTGGGTGAGGAGGGAATCCTCGTGCCCAGCTTTGGGAACACTGGGAAGACCACGACTTCGTGGATGCTTGCAAAAAGAGGGGCTGAGTTTCTCACCGATGAATTTGCCATTCTAGATTCACAAGGACATTGCTACGGATTCCCATGCAGTTCCTTGGTCTCCGGCGCGCTAGTCAAAGCAGCCGACTTACGGTTGACGAGAAAACAGGGTGCTTCGCTATGGCTCAGAGAGTTGATGTCCAAGATGCTGTCCACACGATTTGCCCCTGGGGGAATAAAGCTCTATCCGGATCAGATTTTCAAAACACGTGATGAGGCTGCAATCACAAGAATAGTATTCATCCAGAAGGGATTCGACGACATTCGAACGGTTGACCCTGATGAAGCCATCAATCTACTTACGGCCGTTCAGGATTACGAGATGAACTGGAGAGCGAATCCCTACATCATAGCTCAATCTTTCTTTCGCCCCGACTTCAACTCTCGCGACCTGTCCTCGAAAGAGGCAGAAATAATGCGGTCGATAGTTTCGAGAGCCAAAGCCGCATACCTTGTGTCCTCTTCCAATGGATCACACTTCGAATCCATCGAAGAGATTGCAAAAATGCCGAGCTGGGGACCTCAGAGGCCAGGTTCAGCTCATACCGAGCATCGTTCAATATTGGAAAAAGGTCAGGGAATGGCACAGGGTTCTCAATCAGAGCTAAACTTACGGCCTCCCCCGTCTTCAGCATCCGAGACATAATGCGAGATCCACGGGTCTGCGATAGGAGAATGATCGCCAAGTACGACAGCGCTCTTCTGGGTCTAGGTTTACCGATGAGATTCTATGAGACAAAGCCGAGGAAACCCACACCTGCGCCAACTCTCGGACAACACTCTGCAGCGGTCCTAGCCGAGCTATGCAACTCGTCATCACACAGCGACAGGCTAAGAAAGAGTGGAGTCTTCGGGTAGCGGTCCATGAGAAATGGGCTTAGCTGGATAGGGGTCGCTCCGCGTCATGCGACCGCTAGAGCAACAATTTCATTCGCCTCTAGTATTCTATAGGGGGTTCTAGGTTGCCCAAAAGGAGATGCAATGTCCCTCTCAGAAAACTTGGACAAAGTTGGACGGAATTGACGGGGTCACAGAAGGCCGACGAGATTAGAGAGACAATTTACACTCTCTACCTCAAAGGGTTCAACGTGCGCGAGATCGCCAAAGCAGTGGCTCTTCCCAAGAGCAACGTAGCCTATCACCTCAGCATCATTCGTAAACAGAACACTGCTTGGTTCGACAAGAACGTCGATCCCGAAGGTCGACGGCGCGCCCTTACCAAGGAGCTTGCTGACCAGATCGGAGAGACCATTCTAGAGTCCTGGATACTTTACGATATGGCTCTGACCTGCCTCAAGGATGTTCTCAAAACAGACAAGGACCCGGCGGGCGCGTTTGGCATCTGCAACTCCTATATTCGCACGATTCTCAGCAGCCTACAACAGTACCGTCTATGTCTTCAAGTGGTGGCGCCTAGCATGGACGATGTCTCGCTGCACGACATGATGGACAAGCTGGGGAAGGAACAGGAGGAGATACGGATGAAAATGAAGGTGATAGGTCTTCCTCCACAATCTATGTGCTGGGAATACCAAGGAACGAAATTCATCTATGTGCTGGATTCTCAATGGGAAGACCGCTCCGTTGGTGGCCTAGGTTCCCCCCAAGGTTCAGGTGGTGCCTACATTACAGCATCGAAAGGACCGATGTCCCACTGTATCATAATCCCTTCTCGCAGTACCGAACCAAGCCCGTATGAGAAGTGGGCCAGACTAGCAGGCTACGGGTTGCAAATGAGCAGCGCAGGGAAATTCCTTCCGACGCAAGTCAGCGACGTGACGTTCCCGTTGAAGTCTCGATATGCCCTAAGGCCTCCAGCGGAATACATCAAGTCTCGGATTCGAAAGACGTGCGAGTTGTATCCAAGAGCGGGTAGTGTTACCAACGAATTAGATGTTGGCTTGGTGACGGCTCTCGCAAATACCTCATTAGGCGCAGACGCAGACTATCAACCGGCATACCACCCTATCTCCCGTGATGATATCATCTTTGAACTTGAATCTACGAAAAGGAACGGGGAAGTTCACATCGAAGGAATGAAGGTTGATTTCTCAGATAAGCGATCCTCTTCGGACTCTTCCTCCTAGTGGCAATGTAGACAACCGCCCATTAGATCTGTTTTCGCATCATGGGTTTCCCGCGTAAGAAAAATGGGGGGGATCTCGCTCTGACAATGGCGCTTCTAGCTCCAGCTTATTGTGAAGCTGGGAACGGTGCCTGACGATGGGCTAGCGTAAGTGAGACAATACTCATACGAGCCTGCGGATATTGTCACCGGTGTTCCTGTTGTTAGCGCTGTTCCAGGTGTGCAGGGAGAATTCGTGTTGATGAACGATGTGAGGGTTAGTGACGTGTACCCCGTTGGAAGCGTGAAGCCGGGCGTGTCGCTTCCCCCCGTCGAGGTGAACACGGCGACCGGCCCGGGACACTGCAAGGTGACGGTTCCGCTTGTTCCCGAAAAGATAGTGGCAGGTGAGGCTGCCAATGTTGCACTCGCGCAAGTTGTGGACAACGCTGGGGTTGTCACCGTGACCGATGGAACGTTGTGGCTGAAAAGCGCTGTTAATCCGTAAGCTGTCCCCGAGGTTCCGAGTACGACTAAGGCGATTACTCCCAAGAGCTTTCGGAGAGAGAGGGTTAGCGTTCTCATCTAGGACACTTCACCAAGCTTGCCATCTGCTATGTTGTCTCTATATAGGCTTCTCAACCTAGTTCGAAGGATTGTTTCCGCGAAAGTTGCCTGCGGGCACGGCCATGGCTCAGGACAGCACTGGACCCTTGACGATCAAGGTTTCCCGCGAGATGGGTGCCGAGAAGGTCTGGGCCCACCGCAAAATCTCGCTTGAGAATGGTTCGGGAATCGCCTAGATAGATCGAGATATCAGCTGAGCTACGCAGGCCCAGACTGTGTCGGAATAACGAGGCTTCTATTGTTCGCTGCCTGTCGAAGTCTCGCTGTCCTTATTATCCTGGCCGAAAATGGAGCTGGTATCCGAGAAGGTCGAGCTTGTTTCGGTTGACGAAGACCCGAAAAGGGAATTGTCTGAAGGCATCTGCCAGGACGGTAGCGTTGTGTCTGGGTTCGGCGCGGTATTCGCAGACTGTGTCTTCGTCGCGGATTTTGCTTTCTTTTCTTCCTTGACGTATACTATTACGATCTTGTATGACTCGTGACAGCTCTTGCATCGTCCAGCTTGGACAACTCTCTTGAGCTTTAGACTACGAGTCTTGCAGTTGGGACAGTCGATGAAACGGCTTCTTGCAACTGGTTCTTCTTGGTTGACGGTCTTCATCTGCGCAGTGCCTCAGCTCGATTATCACGACATAGCCATTCTGTAACCAGTGCGCTAGACTAGTCGTCA
>WNGL01017369.1_pt1 | contig 10945 bp, 9 predicted proteins | sample 5400591 | NCBI WGS metagenome assembly WNGL01 (sample SAMN13153377, study PRJNA577476) | soil metagenome | isolation source: 80 cm soil or saprolite under Garry oak tree replicate 1 | place: USA:California | collected 2016-06-15
CACCCGTTCCGTGGCACGTCTCGCAAGCGTCCAGCCGCGTGATTGAAAGCTTCTTCACCGCGCCGCGCACTGCGTCCCAGAAACCGATCTCGATCTGATATTCCAGGTCGCCGCCGGCCTCGTGCTCCGGCTCCATGGCGGCGTGTCCGCGGCCACCGCCGCTGAAAAACTGGCTGAAGAGGTCCCGGAAGCTCGAACCGCCGCCTGCCGCACCGGAGCTGCCGCCGAAATCGAATCCGTCAAAATCAAAATTGACATCCGGCGCCTCGCCGTGAGCGCCCGCTCCACCTGGCCCGCCCGCTGGGATGTTTTCGCTGTAGAAACCGTACTGGTCGTAGACCTGCCGTTTTTTCGAGTCGGAGAGGACGTCGTAGGCTTCCTGTAGTTGCTTGAATTTTTCTTCCGCGGACTTGTCGCCGGGGTTCAAATCTGGGTGATACTTTCGCGCCAGCTTGCGAAAAGCCGCACGAACCATGCTGCGCCCTACCGCCGCCACTTCAACTTAATTCGGCCGCTTCTTCTCGTCCACGTCCACATACTCCGCGTCAATCACGTCGCCAGGTTTCTTCTCCTGCGCGCCGCCCGCGCCGGCAGAAGAACCGCCTCCCGCCCCCGCACCAGCTGCGGCACCGGCTTGTCCTGCGCCGCCCGCCGCTTGCGTCGTCTTGTACAGCTCTTCGGCGATCTTGTGCAGCGAACGCTCGACGTTTTCCTTGGCCGCCCGCAACCGTGGAACTCCGCCTTCATTGACAGCCTTCTTCGCGTCTTCAATGGCCTCTTTCGCGCAGCATCTTTTCGGCTTGATACACGATGCCGTCCAGGCTGTTGCGCGCTTCCACTTCTTCCATCCGGCGGCGGTCGTCTTCCGAATGCGATTCGGCTTCGACTCGCATCTTTTCCGCTTCTTCCTTCGTCAAGCCGGTCGAAGCGGTAATGGTGATCTTCTGTTCCTTGTTGGTGGCTTTGTCCTTGGCACTGACGTTCAGGATGCCGTTGGCATCGATGTCAAAGGTCACTTCGATTTGCGGCGTTCCGCGCGGAGCCGGCGGAATTCCGTCCAGCTTGAATTTCCCCAGCGAGCGGTTGTCGTTGGCGAACTTGCGCTCGCCTTGCAACACGTGGATTTCCACGCCTGGCTGATTGTCCGAAGCCGTCGAGTATGTCTCCACCTTGCGCGTGGGGATCGTCGTGTTGCGCGAGATCTGCACGTTCATTATGCCGCCGAGCGTTTCCACGCCAAGCGAAAGCGGCGTTACATCCAACAGCAGGATGTCCTTCACTTCGCCCGCCAGCACCGCGCCCTGAATCGCTGCGCCCACTGCCACCACTTCGTCAGGGTTCACGCCCTTGTGCGGCTCTTTCCCGCCGAAGAAGTTGCGCACCAGCGACTGCACTTTGGGAATACGCGTCGAGCCACCAACCAGAACCACTTCCTGGATATCACTCGGCGACATCTTTGCGTCTTCCAGTGCCTGCTTCACAGGCTTCATGGAGCGGTCCAGCAGGTCGTTGATCATCTGCTCGAGCCGCGTGCGCGTCAGTTTTTCTTCCATGTGGATCGGGCCACTCGCGCCTGCGGTGATGAACGGCAGATTGATCTCCGTCTCCATCATCTGCGAAAGCTCGATTTTGGCCTTTTCGGCCGCATCCTTCAGCCGCTGCAGCGCCATCTTGTCCTTGCTCAAGTCGATGTTGTGCTGCTTCCTAAATGCGTCAATCAGCCAGTCCACGATTCTCTGGTCCACGTCGTCGCCGCCCAAGTGCGTGTCGCCGTTGGTGGACTTTACCTCCACTACGCCCGCGCCGACCTCCAGAACAGAGATGTCGAAAGTGCCGCCGCCCAGGTCATACACGGCGATCGTTTCATCCGTCTTTTTCTCCAGACCGTACGCCAGTGCCGCCGCTGTCGGTTCATTGATGATGCGCACCACTTCCAGCCCGGCGATTTCGCCCGCCTGCTTGGTGGCTTGCCGCTGCGCGTCATTGAAGTAAGCTGGGACGGTGATGACCGCCTTGGTCACCTTCTCTCCCAGAAAATCTTCCGCCGCCGATTTCAACTTTCCCAGAATCATCGCGGAAATTTGGGGCGGACTATAAACCTTGCCCGCAATCTCCACTCGCGCGTCGTCGTGGTCGCCTTTCATCACCTTGTAGGGAATGCGCTTCATCTCCTCCGACACTTCGTCGTAGCGCCGACCCATGAATCGCTTGATCGAATACACGGTATTCTCGGGATTGGTCACTGCTTGGCGCTTCGCCACTTGTCCCACCAGTCGTTCGTCTGTCTTGGTGATGGCCACGACCGACGGGGTCGTGCGGCCACCCTCCTGGTTGGGGATTACCACCGGCTCGCCGCCCTGCATCACCGCTACCACGGAGTTCGTTGTTCCCAGGTCAATTCCGATAATCTTGCTCATTGCTGCCTTTCCTCCTGAATCCTTTGGCCATTTCCGTTCGCCCGCATCGTCCTGAAATCAAGGTCAATGCAGCTCAGTTCTCGCGTTCCAAGCCCATTTCGAGGATGACTATACATGTTGAGTGTATCTTTGTCAAGTTTTCTGACATCAATTATAACCTGCTCTGATTCAACAGCTTGCGCGCATATCGGACCTCTTGCGGCTCCCTTCAAATCTTCTGCCAAGATTCCTCTTGCCAAACCCTTATTTCTCTGGTATCCTACTTTCTGGGTAAATTTGTCGTCGACCTTTAGCACTCCCTGCTCTCCCCCGAGCCGAATAGATTGCACTCATTTTTGTGCCCGCCTAAGCCCTTTAGAATCAATAACACATTTTGCACGGCTCTTATGCCACCTAACTCCCTTTAGAATCAACACTTGTAAAAAACGGGGGGAACGGTGTCCAGTTATTGTTAACTAGAACTCTCTCAGGCACAACGCTGCCGGTCTGGAGCGCAACCAATCTGGAAAGAGCCTCGTTTTTGAGAAGCGGGATCGAAGCCTCAGCCTGCACGAGAACTTCGGAATGAAGGGGCCTCTTCCTTTCCCGCAGTTTCGAGGTAGAATTCTCTTTTGTCTCCCATCGGGGCAAATCGCTTGAATCATTTTGGAGGATCGCGTGAACCGTCGGCGCCTTATTCCTACCTTCTTTGCACAAGACCCCCGAGCTCGCTCCATCGGCGCCGTTGCTGGCGCAATCGCCGTCTGCGCCTGCCAATTCTCGCACAGAGTCTGAGCCCTCTGCGCTTCCTGCGCCCGTGGTCGAAGCCAAAGCTGCCTCGCTGCCGCCCGTGCCGCAGTCCCCAGTTAGTCTTCCCGACATTGATCCGCACAAGGCTTTCGGTTCAAAGAACGCTCCGGTGACCATGGAAGTCTTCAGCGATTTTCAATGTCCCGCATGCAAGACACTCTTTACCACCACCAATCGCCGGCTGATGGACGATTACGTTACCAGCGGCAAGGTTTATCTGATCCACCGGGATTTCCCGCTTGCCATGCACGCGCACTCGCGGGTCGCGGCGCGCTACGCTCGTGCCGCCGCACAGCTCGGCAAAGTTGAGTCCGTGGAACAAGCTCTTTTCGTGAATCAGGAGAAGTGGGAACAGACCGGCGACATAGACGGCACCGTCGCCGCGGTTCTCTCCGCCGCGGAAATGGCCAAAGTTCGCGCGCTCGTGAAAGGCGGAACGCTGGACGCTGCCATCGACAAAGACTTCGCGCTTGGCCAGACCTACCGCGTCAACCAGACGCCCACCACCGTCTTTCATTGCAAGGGCCAGACCTACCCCTACGCCGGGGTCATGAGCTACGACATGCTTAAGCAATTTCTCGATCAGCTTCTCTCGCAGTGAACAGCGGTCTTAGGATAGGGGCGCTCTAAGCTGAGAACTGGCAACTGAGAACTAAAAACTCCGAAACAATGATGCAATCAAACCCATTCAACCTTCGCCGCGCAATCATTTTAATCGGGCGTCTCGTCCTCGGCGGAATTTTTGCTTACGCCGGCTACGCCAAGCTTTTCCTCCCCAACTTCATTTTCTGGCCGCTCTTTGCACTGCGCTTTTCGCTTTCCACCAACCTCTCGAATTTCGCCGTCCAAGTAGAGTCGTATAATTTGCTCTCCCCCGGCGGCGTTTCCTTTGTTGCGCACACGTTGCCCTTCGCCGAAATCATACTTGGGTTGCTTCTGTTAATCGGCTGGCGATTCCGCATCTGGGCAACTATTGTGACTCTAATCATGATGGGATTCTTCGCCGCCGTTGTGCATTCCTATGCGCTGGGGATGCAAATCAATTGTGGCTGTTTCGCCACTCCCGAACCTCTGACCATCAAAACGGTTTTGCGCGACGGCGCGCTCGTAGCACTTGCGCTCCTCATGACCATCTTCGCCTTCATCGAAGCGCGTAAGCCTCACCCCTGGTCCGCCCCCGAGAAAGTTTAGTGAAATTGCTGTGGTGAATTGCTGTAGCTCACCCCTTCAGGGGTGAGGCTTTTTTCTTACCGATGGCGGCGCCGCGTGCAACGTAAGAAACTCCTTCTGAAGTGAGGCTTTTATCGTGATGATGCGGCCATCTCGCCGCCCGCATCATAAGAAACCCCTCAGGCCTGAAGGCCTGAGCTACAATCTCTCCAATGAAAACGCTGGCTGAATACCTTGATCTTGCGGAGGTTGCGCACGGGCATCTCTGCGCCGGGCAAGTCCTCGGCGTGCGCCTAGCCATGCTCGGCCTGCGCGAACTTGGCATCGACGATCCCGTCGCCGAACGCAAGCGGCTCGTAACCTATGTGGAGATCGACCGTTGTGTCACCGACGCCGTCGCGCTCGTCGCCAACTGCCGGCTCGGCAAACGCGCGCTGAAGTTTCGCGACTGGGGAAAGGTTGCGGCGACCTTCGTTGATTTGCAGACCGGCCGCGCCGTGCGCATCGCTGCTAAAGAATCGTCCAAGCAAGCCGCCCGTGAAATGTTTCCTGAACTCGGCAAGGAAGCGGGCCAGCAAAAAGCCTACGCGCAGCTTTCCGACGAAATTCTGTTCGACAAACAATGGGTGAAAGTGGAAGTTCAGCCCGAAGATCTTCCCGGTTTCAAGGGTCCTCGCGTCGTTTGCACCCAATGCGGCGAAGGCATCAACTTCAAGCGTGAAATTGTGAAAGACGGCCGCACCCTTTGCCGTTCCTGCGCCGGAGAACGCTACTACCAGACGGCGTAGCATTGGTCGCCGGGTCGAAAAGACATTTCAGCGGATTGCTTGCCTCGCGCTTCTCGCGATTGCGCCCCGATCAGGCCTCGGAACTGTCCTGCTCTTTTCGTCCTTCTCCGAGGCGCACGATGACGTAGGCGATGAGTGCGAACGCAAAAAAGACCAGCAGCATCCAGGCGATCCCTTGCAAGGTCTCGATGGCCGCGCGATAGAGCTCGAAAATCCATCGGTCAAAGCTGAGCGAGGCTGTCTGGACTTCACGGCCGCCTAGCGCCGGGTTGATGTATTTCTCCAGGTCGCGGAGGGGCACGCCGGCGGACACTCCAACAACGAGAATTGCGAACTTCATGTATTTCGACCAAGCGGCGCTGATTTCATCAGCGATGATCCGTCGCAAGACGCTGTCGACCGGCTTGGTGAACAAGCGCATCACGAGAAACGACACAACGAGAGCCACCAGGAAAGTAGCGAACAGCAAAAAGAGGAACATGGGAGATCACCTCTGAGCCGATCCATCGAATTGATTTGCAGGCGAAAAAGCCGGGCGCTGGCAGCCTTCTACTATAAGGCATTCCCGTTCTGTTTCCATGTTCGTGGCGTCAAACCTCATGTGAGTGGTCTCCGTCATTCTTTTGTGCGTTAAGATGTTGCTTTCATGCTGACCCTGCCACCGATCACATTGCGTTTGCGCGGCTGGAAACTGATTGACCGCGTCGCGCTCGCGTTTCTCCTTCTTTGCGCCATTGCGCTTGGCGCAGGCTGCGGTTTGCTGTTTGTTTACGCCAGCGACTTGCCGGAAATTCGCGCGCTGGAAACGTACCGTCCCGACGTGGTCACGGAAGTTTACGCCGATGACGGCCAGCTGGCCGGCAGCTTCGCGTTGCAGCGCCGCATCCTGATGACGTACGAGCAGTGTCCTAAGGTACTCTACAACGCCGTCACGGCCATCGAGGACCAGCATTTCGAAGAGCACTGGGGCATCGACTTTCCGCGCATGTTCAGCGCCGGCTTCCGAAATCTCATGAAACGGCGAATCACTGGTGGCGCCAGCACCATCACCATGCAGTTGGCCGGAAATCTCTTTCTGGACCGCAGCGACCGCAGTTTCCGCCGCAAAATGCAGGAGACTATCCTGGCACTGCAGATCGAACGGCGCTACACCAAGCCGCAGATTTTTACCATGTATGCCAATCAAGTGTATTTGGCGCACGGGAATTATGGCTTCGCCGCGGCTGCGCAATTTTATTTCGGCAAGCCGGTTACGGATTTGAGGGTTCAAGAGGCTGCGCTTCTCGCCGGCATGGTGAACGGCCCCAAATTTTCACCGCTCACGAATCCGGAGCTCGCGCTTAACCGCCGCAATCTGGTGCTCCATCGCATGGAGGACGAAGGGAAGATCACGCCGACGGAAGAGGCTACGGCCAGGAAATCGCCGCTCGGTCTGCACATCCAGTATCCGCGCAACGACCTCGCGCCTTACTTTTTCGAAGACATTCGCAAATATCTCGAATCCACGTACGGCACCGAAGCCGTTCACGAGCGCGGGCTGCGCGTCTACACCACGCTGAACATCCGCTTGCAGCGCATCGCCAACCAGTCCCTGCGCGACGGCCTGCACAGCTACGAACGGCGCCACGGTTGGAAGGGCAATCTTCCCAACGTCTTGCGCGACAACCTCGGCAAGCTCGATAGTTACGAAGACGACGATTGGCGCCACGCCATCGAAAAGGGCAGCTACGTCACCGGCCTGGTCCTGAGCGTCGGCGAGAGAGAAGCGATCATCAAAATTGGGACGTACCGCGGAATTCTTTCTCCCAACGATTTTGCTTGGACCGGAAGCAAGAAGCCCGCCGAACTTCTGAAAGTTGGTGACCTCGCCCAGTTCTCCATCCAGGAATTGCGCGACAACACCGTGCGCGTGCAGCTCGAACAGCAGCCCGGCCCGCAGGGAGCGCTCCTTGCCATCGACAATTCCACCGGTGAAATTAAAGCCATGATCGGCGGTTACAGCTTTGAGGATTCGAAGTTCAATCGCGCAACGCAGGCCGTCCGCCAGGTGGGCAGCTCTTTCAAGGTTTACGTTTATGCGGATGCGCTGGAAAGGGGATCCACGCCTTTCGATACTATCGTTGACACACCATTTACGACCATCAGCGGCGGACAAAGCTACTCTCCGCACAATTACGATGAAAAATTTGAAGGAACCATCACACTCCGGCGCGCGCTCGCCGGCTCACGCAACGTCCCCGCCGTAAAACTCGCTGAAAAAATCGGCATCAGCACGGTCGTGGATATGGCCAAACGGTTCGGCATTACCACACCTCTGCCGCCGTATCTGCCGTTGGCCCTGGGCGCCGCGGACATGAAGCTTCTCGAGCATGTCTCGGCGTTCACGGTTTTCCCGAACGACGGCATCCGAATCGACCCGCACATGATCCGAAGGGTGACGAGTTATGACGGCGCGCTGCTCGAAGAAGCGCATCCCGAAGTGCACGACGTGCTATCTCCCGATGTCGCACGCACCATGACCGCCATGCTCGAGGAAGTCATTCAGTTCGGCACCGGCATCGCGGCGAAGCCGCTAGGCCGCCCCGCCGCCGGGAAAACGGGAACGACGCAGGATTACACCGACGCCTGGTTTGTGGGATTTACGCCGCAAATCACTGCCGGTGTGTGGGTGGGCTTCGACGACAAACAGATTTCGCTGGGGAAAAAGGAAACGGGCGCACGTGCCGCACTCCCCATCTGGCTCGAATTCATGCAGGGAGCGGTGGCCGGAACGCCCTCGATGGATTTCCCAAACGTCGTTCCGCTGGAGAAGGAAGCCGGCGAGCATCACGTCAAAGTGGACACGCTGGATACCGCTCCCACCGAAGACGAGCCCGCCGCCCCCAAAGAAAAACCGCCCGCCCAGTCTCCGGCGAACGCTCTTAACGCAAGAGCATCAGACACCGCGTCTCGCCAAGCTAAAGCACCGCGCGAGTCAGTCCGAATTCATGAAGCTAAGGCTTTTGTACCACGACGGTGAGCGTCGAACTTCGCACGGCGCCCAGTTTTTTCCGGAAGGGATCCCAGCCACCGGGTAGGATGCGCGTTGCGTGGCCGTTCTCGTCGAGCAACAGCAACTCTCGTTCTCGAGTGATTTTTCCAATCGCCGTGAGCCGCACACCTTGAAATGTTTTCGGCAGGAGCTTAGCTTTGCGCGCAGGCACGGTGAACAGCAATTCGTAATCGTCGCCGCCATGCAAGGCGAGTTGCAGGGGATCGCGGCCATGCTTGATAGCGAGGTCCGAGGTACGCACGTGGGGAATTTTTGCTTCTTCGATCCGTACACCAATGGCGCTCGCAGCGCACAGCCGCGACAGATCGGTCGAAAGTCCGTCAGAGATGTCCATCATTGCGGTCGCCAAGCCTCTCTTGGACAACCACTGGCCTAACGCGAGACGCGGCTCCGGATAAAGGTGCTTTCTCGTCGAAGGGTTACTTTTGTCAGCCGCTCCTGCACCCCGGCGCACGATCTGGAGACCCAATTCAGCTTCTCCCAATCGCCCCGTAACGTAGAGGATGTCGCCTGCCCCAGCTCCCGACCTGGTGACAGCGTGCCCGGTCGGCACGTCGCCCACGACGGTTATATTGATAAGGATCTCGTTTCGCCGGGTGGTGTCCCCGCCCGCGAGCGGACACTGGAACTTGTGAGAAGCGCGCCGCAAGCCCCCCAGGAAGAGATCTAGCCAATGGCCGATGAGCTTCTCCGGCAGAGCAAGACTTAAGAGGAAACAGCGGGGCGTCCCTCCCATCGCGGCTACATCGCTGAGCGCTCTTGCGAGGCACTTCCAACCGACCGAATCCGGGGGATGCTTATCCCGCAAGAAATGTGTCCCTTCCAGGAACCAGTCGCATGTAAGGATGGTTTCGTGTCCGAACTTTGGCCGGAACAGCGCAGCGTCATCGCCAATCCCTAATGCGACGGAACGTCTAGTTGCAGGGTCCGGTAACGGTCGGCACCGGTTGGCAATCCTTCTAATTAAAGAATCCTCATTCTGGTGCCGCGGTGGCATGGGACTATGCGAGGACTCCGATCCATTCGTGGATGATAGTATAGCTCCTGAATCTAACTTTGACCTCCGTTCGCGATGCGAAGCCAGGCGGGCATTAGGAGTCTGTCCACCCACAAGGTGAAACCTGTACCTTCGGACAGGGGGACAGGTATCCTCTGGCCTGGTCTTCGAACCTGAAAATACAGGGTTGACGCCGCACTCTACAGAATTTAATATGAGTACTGTCGCGGACCAAGGCTCACGGTTCAGATTTTGGTTTGAGTGCAGCTGTCAGCGGGCCCAGGGTAATTTGCCCGCAAACGTCAAATTTGAAGTCCGGAGGGGCCTTGTAGTTTATGAGGGGCAAGAGCTACACGTTCTATATCGCGTCGTCGCCGGGTAAGCTTAAAAAGCTTATCGTGCCCGCATATTTGCTGCACGGAATCGGTGTATTAGCGCTCATTGGGGCCGTCAGCGTTACACTGGCAGTTGGTTCTTATTCGCGATTGCTTTGGAAGGTCGGGAATTATAACGCTCTCCGGCACGATCAAGAAACTCTGAAGAAGCAATATCAGCAACTGCAGGGCACGGTCAACGACACAAACCAGCGGTTGGATTCTCTACAGTCCCTCGCGACGGAAGTGGCCATGACCTACGGGGTGCTGCGTTATCATCCGGCGGCCTTCGACGAGAGCGACAACCCCGTTGATGCTCTGGATGCATTCGATCGCTCCATCGAACAATACACATTCTTGAAGCGTAATGCCGCGGTGATCGCGGTTTCCGGCAGCGGATTGCATCTAATTTCGCCGTTGAGCTTTGCCGACTCGACGTACACGCCGACGATTTGGCCGGTCATGGGTCACATTACCGGTAGCTTCGGTGAGCGGTTGGATCCCTTCAGCGGTGAAGGGGCATTCCACACCGGCGTGGACGTGGCGTCCGATTACGGCGCACCCGTTCATGCGACCGCGGATGGAATTATCACTATCTCGGAGAACCATGCGGGCTACGGCCGCTTGGTGGTGATCGACCATGGCTTCGGAATCACCACCTGGTACGCGCACCTTTCCGCGTTCTCGGCCGTGCCGGGAGCACGAGTCAGACGCGGCGAAGTGGTTGGTTATACGGGGATAAGCGGCCGTTCGACTGGTCCGCACGTGCACTACGAAGTCCGCATGAACAACGCGCCTATCAATCCGTGGCGCTATATGAAGTCCACGCCCGCGGGCGACTAATTCCTAATAGAGACCACAGCGTTCGCAATGGTGGGCTTTGGCCCGCCGGTTCTTTTTGTCTAAGTCGATTCCTCTATTAAGGGCGATCACCCGCGACACTTCCGAGGTTGATTCCTACGTATGACCTTTCCTCTGCGCGGGAGTTTTTCCTGGAAGGCGTTTGCTTGGGGCGGAGTCCCGAAGGATCGGCGGCGAGCTGCGTGCGGCCTCCAGAAATCCCGGCGTGAGTTCGAACACAAGCCGGACCGACTTGGTATCCCCGCGGTCGACTTTGGAAACATCAGCGCTTCTCAAGAGTTCCAAATAGGCCTCGCGAGCGGCTGGATCCAGCTGTTGCCGGGTCTTTGCATCGTTTAATCCTGCCTGCGCCAATATAACCACGCCATTCATCAGGTCCACAAGTTGCCGCGCAGTGGCTTCCGCCGTGCATTCTCCCTCGGCGACGACGCGGAGACGATCGTTCTCCGGCTTTCCTGCCAGCGTGATCCACTGCAATTGATCGAGCAACGCGGAAA
>WNGL01031209.1_pt2 | contig 10943 bp, 10 predicted proteins | sample 5400591 | NCBI WGS metagenome assembly WNGL01 (sample SAMN13153377, study PRJNA577476) | soil metagenome | isolation source: 80 cm soil or saprolite under Garry oak tree replicate 1 | place: USA:California | collected 2016-06-15
AAGCCAAGAGCCAGACTCAGCACGGCTGCGGACGCGGCCAGAAAACTCCAGCCCATTTGACTCTCGATGCCGCGCATGACCGAGGCGACAAATTCGCCTAACAAGATAATGGTGAGCAGCCCAAACCGCTCGGGAAAATGTGTGGCTCCCGGCGGCGACACCATGGTGCTACGCGATGCCGGCCATGAATTGCCGATGTCGATTAAGAGAGCAAAACCCCATCCGACGTATCGCTGGGGCGGGGAAAGCAGTGCGGAAGCGGTCCAGAGGATCGCCGCCGCAACAAGTCCGACAATCCGTCGCCTAACGAGAGTCCCGGCCGCGGGCGATCGAATGACTCGTGCGTACTGCAGAGCAAGAATCGCGCGAACTCCGCCATAAGCCGCTCCGAATCCTGCCGCGTCTCTGCTGCTGAGCGCGTCTGTGGCATTCGCCGCCATCACCGCGACGAAAAAGATTTGCGCCACCATGAGCGCGCGCTGCACGGCGTCATCGACAGCGAATTGCGTGGCAAATGTTGTGTAGCCAAACCAGGCGAGGAAAACCAGCGCTAGCAAGAACGTGAATCTTGCGATGCCGAAAAGGGAATAGTCGTGATCCAGAGGCGCGCTCAACTGAGCAATCGCGGCTGCGAACACCAGATCGAAGAACAGCTCCGTCCAGCCCGGGCGGCGCACATGGCGTTCGTTCGCAGGGCAAGGATTCGTCACCGTGAAAAGGCGCGTCATGATCACAGCAGGAAACGGCAAATTGCCGGGATCATCGATCCCCGCTACAGCGCCACTACCTGGCGTGAACTTCTGCGATCGCGGCAGCGGCGCTCGCAGCTCCGACCTTGGCGATGTCCTCATCTTCCTGTGGCGTGTTACCACTGACGCCGATCGCGCCGATCACTTTCCCCTCAAAAACAATGGGAACGCCGCCTTGCAATGGCGTCGCACCGGGCAATGCCAGCGCGGCGACGCGCCCGTCGCGCACCTGATCTTCAAACACTTTGCTCGGTCGTCGGAAGATCGCTGCCGTTCGCGCCTTGCCGATCCCAACCTCGACGCTGGCGACCTGCGTATCATCGAGCCGCTCGAGCAGCAATAAATGTCCGCCATCGTCGACAACGACGATCACGACTGTGGCGCCGCGTTTTTTTGCTTCGGTTTCCGCTGCCGCGGCGATCTTCTTTGCGGCTTCAAGTGTAAGCACCTTTTTTACGGGCAGATCCGCTCGGATCGGAGTTCCCAGAAAACAAAAGGCGATGGCGACAGCAACGATTCGGCTCATTTGTTTCATTAGTCGCAGTCACACGAAGCTCCTTACACGGACGCGACGAATTCTGGGGAGCATACGCGTCTGGCGCGTTGGTTTCGGCGCCGCGCCAAGTGTGTTTAGCGCCAAAGGCGCAGCATTCAGCGCCAGCATGGGGCAGCGCCCCAGGTTTATCGCACCCAAAGCACAAGCGCTGAAAGCCCGATTCACTTCCAACACCCATTCGATCCACCCGCCCGATTGAAGCGCGCCTTCAGCGCTTGTTTATACGGTGATTTGGATTCCTAGGCCGATGCCCTAGGCTCGGATGAGACAGCGCCTTTAGCGCTAGAGAGATACCGCGCCGAACAATCTTCGCTTTTAAGCTTCCGTCGCACGAAAGATCGCGAGGACGCGCTCGCCAGCACGCGAGACGCGTGCGGTACCCCTCAGGGCGCATCGCGTGAAAAGATCGAGGTTGCGGTAATTTTTTTGCCCTTCACAAGGGCCGCGCTTCTGCTTAGGTAGGGGCCATGTCGCTTCAGCCAGGAGACATTGGCGGTGGAGTCACCGAATCCGTGATCGCGGGCGAGGCACCCGCTGTTGCTGCGACCGATCCTGAACGCTGGGTCGATGAGCATGGGGACGTTCTCTATCGCTACGCCCTCGAGCGTGTACGCAAGCCCGACATCGCACAGGACCTGGTTCAGGAGACGTTCCTTGCCGCGGTGCGGACGATTGACCGTTTTCGCGGGGGATCGACAGTGCGCAGTTGGCTTTGCGGAATCCTGAAGCACAAAATCTGCGACTACTACCGAAAACGTGGACGCGAAACCTCGTTTACGGATCTGGAATTCCTCGCGGACGAATGCGCGGACAAATTCGTACCCGAGGGATACTGGGTGCACGTGAACGGCCCGAAGGAATGGAGACCGGAAGCGGACGAAGTAATGCACCGTGACGAATTTTGGAAAACGATGCGCGATTGCCTGGCGAAGCTGCCTGAACGCGTCGCCACAGTCTTCATGATGCGGGAAATGGACGAAATCGAGAGCAAGGAAATCTGCGCGACGCTTTCGCTTTCGGACAGCAATCTCTGGGTGATGCTCCACCGCGCGCGCATGGCGCTGCGCGAATGTCTCGCTATGAACTGGTTCGAAAACCCGGAGGTACAACATTAACCGGCTAAAACCACCCTCGGAATGGACTCCTAATCCGCGCCCGCCAGACGACACGTCCGTCGTCCAGGAGCACCGAAGCTGGTTTCAGCTGCAAATTGTGCTGCTGATCTGCCGGTTCACACCGACATGCCCAGAGGTGATCCGCATTCTTTCCTTAGGCATGGACAAAGAGTTATCGCTGCTCACGCGGATCAAGCTGCGCATCCACTATCTCATGTGTTCATTTTGCGTGCGCTACGCGAAACAGCTCAATTACATGCGCGAAGTCGCGCGCGAGTTTCCCGAAAAAATCGGCGAAGTCTCGGACGCAACGCTCCCGACCGAAGCGAAGGAACGCCTGAAAGAAGCGTTGCGACAATAGAGCTGTAGCCGGCATCCGCGATGCCGACCTTGGAGTGCGGCACTGCTCTGCCGCTTTCGATCAGATGTGCAGGCTGCGTCACGCGGCGAATAGGCACGACCTGGGCAAATCAATCGGACCGACACCTGTAAGGAAACGCACACCCCTGCCGACTAATCGGCAACTCAGAATCTCCATCTTATGAATCAACGCACGAAAACATCGACCATCATCGCCTGGATTTGCCGCATCGCGGCTGCGCTAATTCTGCTGCAAACGCTTTTCTTCAAGTTCACCGCCGCGCCCGAATCGGTTTACATCTTCAGTAAAGTCGGACTTGAGCCATGGGGCCGCATCGGCTCCGGCGTCGCTGAATTGATCGCGGCGATTTTGATCCTGATTCCCCCGACAACGTGGCTGGGAGCCGGTCTCGCGCTGGCCGTGATGGTCGGCGCTATCTTCAGTCATCTCACTGTGCTTGGCATCGTTGTAATGGACGATGGCGGATTGCTCTTTGGCCTGGCGTTCGCTGTTGCCGTGTGCAGCGTCGTGCTGCTCTTTTTGCAGCGCCGCCGTCTTCCACTCATCGGAGCCTACCTGTGAAACGATCGCCGTTGCGCGAAGCTATTGTTGAAGTTTTACACCAGGGCGAATCGCTTCTGGATTCGCTCAACGACGAATGGATCATTTACAGAGCCTCCTGCAAGGATTGGACGCCGATGAGATCAATTACGATTATCGGGAGCGAAATCCACGCATTGAAACCGATCGCGCATTCGCTCTCGCGGAAACGAACCGAATCCTGCGCGCCTTTGGATCGATCTCGAAGCAGTTTCTCGATTGCCCAATCAAGGTCCGAAGCAAGGTAAACTACGAGCTCGACGCTGCATCGCTGATCGGATCAACGGTCGGCCGCGAACTGATGTACGCGGTCGCGCACGCCATTCATCATTATGCGTTGATTGCGGTCATGTGCGGCATGCTTGACGTGCCGGTACCCGCCGGCTTTGGCGTCGCGCCTTCGACCCTGAAATATCACGCCGAGCAACCAAAAGCAGCGTGAGCTCGCCGAACCCGCCTTTTGGCGGGCAGCCCCTTTAATGAAACGATCATCTTCAGGTAATATCAGCGTGAGAAGGGGCTGGGCGACCCAGCCGGTTGATACAACCGGCTGCCCTCCGGGCGCGCAGCGGGTCGAACCATGATTGCGCAGGCGTTTCTCGCTTCCACTGCAATCATTTTGCTGAGCTTCGTCTCGGAAGACGCTGCGACAATATCGTCGTCATTGTCGATCTTTGGCGGACCGCTTAGCTGGCCGCTTGGCTTCGCGACTTGTTTTGCCGGAATCTGGCTCGGCGACTTGGGTCTCTACTGGCTAGCTCGATATCTGGGTAAACCCGTTTTGCAAAGCCGGTGGGTCGCACGGTTTGTCGATGCCAGTACGATCGAGCGTTGTCAGGAGAAATTTAATGAGCGCGGGTCGCTCACTTTGCTGGCGAGCCGATTCGTTCCTGGCACGCGGTTGCCTACTTACCTGGCGGCGGGGCTCCTCTCGATGCCCGTGGCTCGATTTGCTCTCGTCACCGCGTTCGCTGCGCTCTTGTGGATTGGAGGAATCTTCGCGATCGCCGCTCTGCTTGGTTCGCAGGCGTTGCTTTGGTTCTCCTTTTTGCAAGGCAAAATCGCTGCAATCGTCTTCACTGGATTTCTTATTGGCGCAGTGCTCTTATTTGTCAGAAAGCTCGCGTCCGCATCAATATTCGTGAGGCGCTTGGCGCGCTGGGAGTTTTGGCCGGCGTGGCTGTTTTACATTCCCGTAGGCGTTTACTATATATGGCTCGCGTTTCGCCATCGCGGTTTCAGCGTGCCGACTGCAGCAAATCCCGGGATGGCGACTGGCGGATTCATCGGCGAATCAAAGCTGGAGATTCTCAACGAACTTCGTGGCACAAGTCCTGAATTCGTGGCCGAGGCGTTCTTGTTAGACGGGCGAACGACTTCGGACCGGTTGCTTTCGTTACACGGACTCTGTTTGCAACACTCCATCACGCTCCCGTTCATTTTGAAACCAGACGTCGGTCAACGCGGCAATGGCGTGAGATTGATCCGATCGATGCGAGGGGCATTCGAATACCTGGAACAGGTCAATGCGCCCGTGATTGTTCAGCGGTACGTTGCAGGGCCGCACGAAGCCGGTGTTTTTTATTACCGCTTCCCAGGGGAGTCGCACGGACATATCTTCGCGATCACGGAGAAAATCTTTCCTACGATCACGGGAGATGGAATTCGGACCGTGGAAGAATTGATATGCGCTGATTCTCGCGCGGTGCTGATGGCGGGAACTTACCTTCGGCGCTTCGCTAAACGTCGCAATGAGATCCTCGCCTCGGGCGAAGTCCTAAAACTTGTCGAGACCGGCAATCATGCGCAGGGCTGCATTTTTCGCGATGGAATGCATCTTCGCACCAACGAACTCGAGCGCGTGATCGATCGGATTTCGCGTAAACTCCCCGGCTTTTTCATTGGGCGATACGATATGCGCTACGAAAACGAAGAGGATTTCAAACAGGGCCGCAATTTTCAGATCGTAGAGCTCAACGGTGCTTCCTCGGAAGCGACCTGCATCTACGACGCACGCAACTCGCTCTTCTCCGCCTATCGCACACTGTTTCGCCAATGGAAATTGGTCTTCGCGATTGGCGCCGCGAACCGAGCGAACGGCCATGCGCCTTCTTCGTTGACAGCGCTCTGGCGGAATTGGCGACAATATTCGGCCGCTGCGCTAGCGTATCCGTTGGCAGACTAATGTGTACTGTTTCGTTTCTCCCAAACACGCAGGGCTTTTATCTCGCGATGAATCGCGACGAAAAACTGGACCGCTTTGCCGCTCTAGCGCCAAGGATTGTCGATACTGAAAGCCGACGCGCTGTTTTCCCACGCGAGCCGACAGGTGGCACGTGGATTTCGGCAAATGACGCTGGGATTTGTCTCGCATTGATTAACTGGCACCGCGTCGAACGTGAGCCGAAGAATGACATCATCAGCCGTGGAGAAGTCGTCAGGCAACTAGCCGGAAAATCTACTGCTGGCAAGATCGCTACAGGGCTAATGAGGTTGCCACTTCGAAGGCTGCGACCGTTCCGATTGCTCGCAATTGTGTCGTCAGAGAGACGCGTAACTGAATGGCGTTGGAATCTCGAGTCGTTATCCAAGCGTGACCACAAATGGCAACGCCAACATTGGTTTTCATCCGGCTTTGACGAACCCCGCGCAGAACTTGAGCGGCAGCGGGTTTGCGACGCCGCGCATGATCAGCAATCGGCCCGAAACCTCGCATGGCTGCGACAGTTACATCGTTCTCATGCGCCCAAACGCGGACCGTTTTCGATTTGTATGCATCGACCGGATGCAACGACGGTTAGCTATACCGAGGTTGCCGTTTCCAGACAACGGGCAACCATGCGCTACAAACCGGGACCGAGCTGTTCCAGCGCAGCCATTGCGGTGAAAACCATGCCGCTTGCGCATTGACTTGTAAGTTTTGGGATTGCGAAATTACCGATTCCGAGACATCGTTCAGCACTTCAAAGCGGAACGGTTTTACGAGGGTAAAACAACAACCCTAACGAGATATGCCTAACTCGTCGCCTGGTTCAACGGATCGGCGTCACTGGCTGAGGACGTTCATCTTGGGCTTCATTGCTGGCACACTGGCGGGGCTCGCGATGCTCTTAATGATGGCACTTCTTCGCCTGTTTCTCGGATGGCCCACGCCGACGGAACTGATCTTCGATCGCCTTTTTCCGCTGCTTACTGTCGAATTTTTCATCGGCTCGCTCGTACGCGCGGGCGGGTATACGCCGCTCAAGCTACAGGGAGTTTTCGCCGCTCTAGCCGGCCAAGTGATCGTCGCCGGTCTGGGGGGAGTAATCTATGCGTTCTATCTAAAACGACGTGACCGGCGCGATGTTGCGCAAACTACGGGCACTTCGCTGCTCGACGGGCGCGGCTGGTCTTTGATTATCCCCGGTGTCTTAGCTGCGACGATCCTCTTCGTCGTTTTGCTTTGGCCTACGCTCTTCACCAACTACCGCGGACTTCCGCCGGCAACCGCCCACTTGGTCGCCTCGCTGGAGATGCTTATTTCATTCTCAGTTTGCGGGTTCGGGATCATGTTGTTCTACGGTCTGCTAAGCGGCCCGTCGCACGCTGAGGTTGCTGACAAGACTGCACCTGCAGTGCCCGTATCGGCCGGTCGCCGTCGTTTCGTCGCGCTTGGAATTGGCGCGGCCGTCGCTCTCGCTCTTGGCAGCACTTTGCGCCGGCTTTTTCGGATGGGCACATTTAGTTATGACGGACGCCAATATGGGGGACCGAAGGTGCGAAAAATCACGCCGATTCGTCCAGACGACGAATTTTACCAAGTCTCAAAAAATCTCATTGATCCCGACATCACGCGGGATTCTTGGCGTTTGGACATTGTCGGGCAAGTTGAAAACCCGCGTGTTTATTCTTTCGCAGACATTGCCGCGATGCCAGCCGTCGAGCAGGAAACGACATTGCTTTGTATTTCCTACGGAGTAGGAAGCGGCCTTTGCTCAAACGCTATTTGGAAAGGCGTCCCGCTGCCGACATTGCTCGCGCAGGTAAAACCGAAGCCTAACGTCACTACGGTCCTCTTTCGCGCGGCCGACGGCTACTACGAGACATTTCGGTTCGCCAAGGCGATCGAGCCGACCACGCTTGTCGCCTACGAAATGAACGGCGAGCCGTTGCCGCGGAGGCACGGTTTTCCGTTACGCCTGATCGTGCCCGGCCTCTACGGCGAAAAGAATCCAAAGTGGCTTACCCGGATCGAGCTATTGGATGAAGCCGATGGCCGCCTGCACCGGCGTCACGGCTGCGGGTTTTACAAAGAGCAGGGCTGGGGACGCCAGGGCGACGCGATCCCAACCCACAGTCGCTTCGATGCGCCGCAAGTTAGGGGCGACCATTTCGAGGCGCTGTTCCAAGTTGGGAAAACTGTCGAGCTACGGGGGATGGCTTTCGGCGGAGACCGCGGGATTTCGAAAGTGGAGATCAGCAGCGATGACGGCGAAACTTGGGATGACGCTGAGATTACTAAACCTGGAACCAAGTTGAGCTGGAGTCTCTGGAGCTACCAATGGACGCCCGACGAAGAAGGTGAAGCCGAACTGGTAGTTCGCGCTACCGATGGCGAGGGCAAACTTCAAATCAGCGAATACCGCGACCAAGTCCCGGACGGTGCAACTGGGCTGCATCGCGTTCGAGCTAGAGTGGAGAACGCGTAGTGCCGATATTACGACGCGCGTTGCCTGGATTCACCTGCGGCGTGCTTTGCGGGACCTTGTTGGCGGGTGGGTCTGGCATTTCCCTCGGCCTCGCCATCGGAGCAGTGTTGGGAACGGCTTACGCATTGGCTTTGCCGCGGCTGACCGGCGACGCTGGCGCGGCCGCCGACCGCGCGATGACGACTGCCGCTTTCGGCCTGCCCATCTGGGGCGCGGTGAACGTTGTCCTCCTGCCGCTGCTCGCTGACCAGACGCCGCAGTGGACGGCCGAGGGTATGCGCGGGCTCTTTCCGGCGCTTGTCGGCTGGTTGCTTTTCGGATTCGCGCTGGGATTGCTGACGACCGGCGCTGTGCGGCTGGCCGAGCGTCTGTTCGGCGTTACGCCGGCACCGCCCGAGCGCGTATCGCCAGAGGTAAAAACGTGCGTCGTCATTCTCGGCGGCGGCTTCGCTGGGGTGAGCACGGCCATAAACCTGGAGAAAGAATTTCGCGACGATCCAAGTGTTGCATTCACGCTCGTCAGTGAAACCAACGCGCTCCTTTTTACACCGATGCTGGCCGAAGTGGCCGCCAGCAGCCTGGAGCCGACACATATTTCCACGCCTTTGCGCAGTAGCTTGCATCGCACCCGGGTCGTGCGCGCGCAGGTCGCCGGCATCGATCTCGAGAACCGTCGCATCAAGTTGTCCGACCGCGAGGAGACGCTGCCATACGATCATCTCGTTCTCGCATTGGGTGCGGTTTCCAGTTTGCCGCCGGGCGATGGCATTGCCGAGCACGCGCTCGAGTTCAAAACGCTGGCCGACGCGATCCGCATCCGCAATCACGTTATCGATGCGTTCGACCGTGCCGACGCGGAACCGAATCCCGCGCGTCGCCGGGCGCTCTTGACGTTTGTCGTCGCCGGCGGTGGCTTCTCCGGAGCCGAACTGGTGGGCGCGTTGAATGATTTCGCCCGTGGAATGCTCGCGGATTACCCGAACTTGTCCGCCGTGAACGCATTTTGCCGGAGTTGAGCGCTTCCCTGGCCGACTACGCGCTGGAACGGATGCGGGCGCGCGGCGTGACATTCGAGCTCAACGCGCGCGTGTCTGCGGCGCGTCCCGGAGTCGTGGTGCTCCAGCGCATGGAGCTGGAAAAAACGGACGCGACTAAGAAGCCCGAGCCTGTCCAGTCGGAGATTCCCACCGAGACGCTCGTCTGGGCGGCCGGCGTCGCGCCGAACCCCCTGTTAAAAGAGTTGGCGGTCGAGCGCGACAAACGCGGCGCCGTGCTCGTCGAAAACACGCTCGCGGTGCCGGGTCACACGGGGCTTTGGGCGCTGGGTGACTGTGCCATCGTGCCCGATGCAAAGACGGGCAAGTCGTGTCCGCCGACTGCGCAATTTGCGATCCGCGAGGCGCGCACGCTCGCCCGTAACCTGTGCGCTAGCATCGCTGGCAAGCCCTTGCAGCCATTTCATTTTGATTCTCTCGGCACGCTCTGCGTCGTAGGCCACCACACCGCGTGCGCGGAAATAAAGGGTTATAGATTCAGCGGTTTCTTTGCGTGGTTCCTCTGGCGCAGCCTTTATCTGAGCAAGCTCCCGGGACTCGAACGCAAGGTGCGCGTGGTGGGAGACTGGACGATCGAGTTGTTCTTCCCGCGCGACATCCTTCAAACGATCAACTTCGGCCCGCCCGGCGGGAAATCCCGGCCATGAGGAGATCGCCTGCTTTGTTCTTAGCAATCGGCAGCGTCATTGGCGCGCTGGGCGCTTTCGTACTCGCACGTGTCGGTTTGAGTCCGGCAGGTTGGAGTGTCGTGGCCATCTTACTTGGTGCGGTTCTGGGCGGATGTTTCGCGCTCATGACGCGCTCACGGGCCACGACGCCCGGCGCTGGTCTGCTTTGGGCTCTGGCCTTTTCGTTCTTGCTCTGGCTGGCCGGACCCGCATGCATGCTCCCGCGAGTTACATCGCACGGACGAATGGGAATGCTGGACGCCGCCCGCGCGCACTTTCCCGAATTGGTTGGTTACCTGCTCGTCTTTGGGGCGCCGCTCGGTCTGGTGCTCGGCGCTTTGTCCGTGGGAAAGCCGTCGCCAAAGTCGAGCGCGCAGGAGGGCGAAGGAACAAAGCAGGCGACACGCCTGCCGCTGCAGTTCAGTCTCGCACGCGCACTTGTCGCGGGAGGGCTCGCTGGTGTCGTCGGCGGCTGGGCCTTCGGACAATGGATGGCGAAAGCGCATTTCTTTCCGCTTATCGCCGGCTTGGTGGGATCCTCCTCGCCCGGACTTGGAAAGACGCTGCACTTTGTCATCGCTGTGATCATCGGAGCGACGTTCGGACTGCTTTTTCAACGCGACGTCCGCGGGTACGGATCGAGTCTGGGCTGGGGCCTCGCCTACGGCATCTTCTGGTGGTTTCTCGGCCCGCTGACCCTGAAGCCGCTCCTGCAGTGGCACGCGCCGAACTGGTCGCTCGCACGAGGACAAGAGCTGTTCGGCTCGCTCATGGGTCATATTGTTTACGGCCTGATCGTCGGCGTGATCTACGCCGCTTTAGACAGACTCTGGGTCGGCTTCTTCATCGATAGCGATCCGATCAATCGGCAGCCGGAAGGGCCCGGCTCGCGCGCGCTCCTCTCGTTAGGCCGGGGCTCGGTGGCGGGGCTCATCGGTGGACTCGTGTTCTGGCCGCAGATTGTCGCAGTGGATGGGTTGCCTTGGATAGCGCGCCTTGCTGGGGGCACATCATCCGCTCTCGGGTTGGTCGTCCATCTTTCCATCAGCGTCGCCATCGGCGCGGGCTACGGCGTGCTCTTTGAGCGCGAGTCGCCGGACTGGGGCGCGGCTGTCGGTTGGGGGATGCTATACGGAATCACTTGGTGG
>WNGL01010059.1_pt1 | contig 10942 bp, 9 predicted proteins | sample 5400591 | NCBI WGS metagenome assembly WNGL01 (sample SAMN13153377, study PRJNA577476) | soil metagenome | isolation source: 80 cm soil or saprolite under Garry oak tree replicate 1 | place: USA:California | collected 2016-06-15
GGAACCTCTGAATAAGTCCCGCGTGGCCGCGACGGCGGCTTTCCGGGATGAGATGCGCGAAGCGACGCGATGCCCCTGGCAGGCCCCACGGGCGAGCGGCGCGACGGCAGATCGCCCCGCGCAGTTGGCAACTGAGCCCCGTCCCTTCGGGTTTGCGCGCGGGGCACTCATCTGCGTTGTTGCGCGGCTTGCGAATAAGATGAACTATTCGCTGCGCCGCGGCGCCTAGCATCTGAGACCATTGCGCCAGAAACGCGGCTCATGTGGGACTTGTTCAGAGGTTCCTTAGGCTCACGCGCCGACCGGCGTCATCGGCGCAAGGCGCCCTTCCTCGACGGCGTGACAGGCGGCTTGGCCGACGACGCCCACGCCGGTCCGAACGGGCTTCAGCAGCGGGACCTCGTGCCGGCAGCGCTGGTTCGCATGCGGACAACGCGGATGGAACGTACAACCCGCGGGCGGATCGAGCGGGTTGGGAACCTCGCCCGCGACCGCAGTGCGGGGTTTGCCCGTAAGCGCCAGGTCGGGTACCGCTTCGAGCAGCATGCGCGTGTACGGATGCTGAGGGCGCGCAAACAGGACCTTGGTCGGCGCCAGCTCGGCGATGCGCCCCAGGTACATGACGCCGACCCGATCGGCGATGTGGTGCACGACCGCGAGGTTGTGCGAGATGAACAGCAGCGTCAGTCCGAGCTCGCGCTGGAGGCGACGCATCAAGTTGAGGACCTGTGCCTGCACCGATACGTCGAGCGCGGAGGTCGGTTCGTCGCAGATCAGAAACGCCGGATTGCCGGCCAGCGCCCGCGCAATCGAAATCCGCTGCCGCTGGCCACCCGAGAACTGGTGCGGGAATTTCTTGCCGTCGGCACGCGCGAGACCGACCTGCTCCAGCAAGGTGGCGACCCGCGTATCGAGCATGGCCTTCCGCGGGCGCTCCCGGCCTCGCCCCGCCACCAGCGGCTCGGCGACGATGTCGGCGACGCGCCAGCGGGGATTCAGGCTCGCGTAGGGATCCTGGAAGATCATCTGCATGTCGCGGCGCGCCGCCGGGTCGGCGCCGTCGACGTCGATTCGCTTCCCGGCGTACCGGATTTCGCCGCGAGTCGGCCGATACAGGCCGACGATGAGCCGCGCGACGGTGGATTTGCCACAACCGGATTCACCGACGAGCCCGAGCGTTTCGCCCTTGGCGATGGCGAGGCTCACGCCATCGACCGCTTTTAACAGGGCGCGCGGCTTGCGCTCGAGCAACCGGTTGAGCCACGGTGGCGAAACGTCGAAATAACGGGCGACGTCGATCAACTCGACCAGGGGCGCTTCCTGCTCCGCGCGCATGACGTCCGTCATGACGCCCCCGCCACCAACCAGCACGCCGCGCGGGTCGCGCCGGCCGCCATCAGCTGGGGGCGCTCACGACGGCAACGATCGAACGCATAGGGGCAACGCGGATGAAATGCGCAGCCCGAGGGAATCGCGGTCAGCCGCGGCATCGTGCCGTCGATCTGGGCCAGTTGCTCCCGTTCGGCGATGATCGACGGGATCGACCCCATCAGGCCCTTGGTGTAGGGGTGCTGCGGGCGGTGGATCACGTCCGCGACCGGCCCGATTTCGGCGATCCGGCCTGCGTACATCACGGCGACGCGGTCCGCCGTCTCGGCGATCACTCCCATATCGTGGGTGATGAGCATCACCGCCGTGCCGTGCTCGCGGCAGAGCCCCTTCAGCAGCGCGATGATCTGTGCCTGGATCGATACATCCAGTGCCGTGGTCGGCTCGTCGGCGATGATGAGCTTCGGATTCGCCGCCAGCGCCAGGGCGATCACCACGCGCTGCCGCATGCCGCCGGAGAATTGATGCGGATAATGCTCGAAGCGGCGCGCGGGGGCGGGGATACCGACCTCCGCCAGCAGATCCCGCGCACGCTTGCGCGCCGGCCCCGGTGCCAGGTCGAGATGGGTCGTGATCGTTTCGACCAGCTGGCGGCCGATCGTATACAGCGGGTTGAGCGAGGTCAGTGGATCCTGGAATATCGCGCCGATTTCGCGTCCGCGGATTCGGCGCAATGCTTCGGGCGCGAGGTTGTCGATGCGGCGCCCATTGAGCCAGATTTCACCGGCGCCGATCCTTCCCGGCGGGTCGATCAGCCCGATGACTGCAGCGCCGGTGAGCGACTTGCCGGCACCGGATTCCCCGACCACGCCCAGCACTTCGCCGGGCGCGATGGAGAACGACACGCCGTCGACCGCGACCAGCGTTCCCTGGCGCGTCGGAAACTCGACGCGCAGATCCTTGACCGCGAGCAGCGCGTCGGCGGTCACGGCGGACCGGCTCGCGCCGTGCCGCAACCGGTCCCTTTCGCCCACACTTGTGCGGTCACTGCAGCCTCGGATTGAGCGCGTCGCGCAGCCAATCGCCGAGCAGATTGATCGCCAGCACCAGGACGACCAGCGCCGCGCCCGGGAAAATGGTGATCCACCACTCGCCCGAGAACAGAAAGTCGTTGCCGATCCGGATCAGCGTGCCCAGGGACGGCCGCGTGGGCGGCACGCCGACGCCGAGGAACGACAGCGTCGCTTCGAGCACGATGGCGGTGGCAATGTTGATCGTCGCCAGGACGAGCACCGGGCCGAGCACGTTGGGCAGCAGGTGACGGAACACGATCGCGACCGGCCGCACGCCGATGACGCGCGCGGCCTGGACGTACTCCTTGTTTTTCTCGACCAGCGTAGAACCGCGTACCGTGCGCGCGTACTGCGGCCAGTTCGAAACGCCGATGGCGATGATCAGCACCAGGAGCGCGACATCGCCGTGCGCGTTGCGCGGCAGGACCGCGCGCGCAACACCGTCGATGAGCAGCGCTATCAGGATCGCCGGAAACGAGAGCTGGACGTCGGCCGCGCGCATGATGAACGCGTCGAGCCTGCCGCCCGAATAGCCGGACACCAGCCCGAGGCTGACGCCCATCGCAACCGCCAGCGCCACCGCCGCCGCGCCGACCAGAAGCGAGATGCGCGTACCGAACATGATCGCCGACAGCACGTCGCGGCCCTGATCATCGGTGCCGAGCAGATAGTCGGGATTCGCGCCAGCCATGCCCCGCGGCGGCGTCAGCGCATCGGTCAGGTTGAGCGTAGCGAGATCGAACGGGTTGTGAGGTGCGATCCACGGCGCGAACAGCGCGGCGGCGAGGCACAGCGCGAGCGTCACCGCGGAGACCACCGCGACCGGCGAATGCCGGAAGCTCCAGGCGAGGTCGGCGTCCCACCAGCGGGCGAGGCGCGAGGGCGCAGTGAGGGTGGCCATGGTTATCGTCGCCCCGGCTTATCTTGGTAACTGAGCCGGGGCCGAATTTCGTTCATCACGACCGTCTCAACTTGGGTCCCGGCCGCAGCCTGTCCTGAGCGCAGTCGAAGGGCCGGGATGACGACATCGCTGATCACGGCGCGGGCTTGATGACCACCCATTTGAGCAAGTTGATGTTGTCCGCAAGCTGGACCATGTCGACATTCTTCTTCATTCCCCAAGCCAGTCCCTGCTGGTGCAACGGGATATGCCCGACCTCATCCGAGTGGATCTTGAACACTTCGGCAATCATCGCGTCGCGCTTCTTCGGGTCGAGCTCGCTCGCAATTTGAGGGCCCAATTCGTCGATCCGCTTATTGGCGTAGCTGCCGAGATTGAATTGGCCGCGACCGGAGGGACCTGGCGACATGAGAAGCGCGAAGATCGGGTTGTGCGCATCGTAGGAGGCCGGCGTCCAGCCCAGAAGATAGAACGACGTGTCGCGCGACAGGATCTTCGGGAAGTAAGTGACCTTGGTCTCGGCATTCAGATTCATCTTGACGCCGATCTTGGCCAGCATCGCCGCAACTGCCTGACAGATCTGTGCGTCGTTGACGTAACGGTCGTTGGGGCAGTTCATGCCGATGATGAAGCCGTTCGGGTAGCCCGCGTCGGCCAGCAACTTCTTCGCGGCCGCGGGATCGTACGGCAGGCGGGTGTTTTGCTCCTTTACGAAGCCGTTGATGCCCGGCGCGACCATCAGCGCGGTCGGGGTTGCTGCGCCGCGCATGACCGTCTTGGCGATCGCATTCTCGTCGATCGCCTGATAGAACGCCTGCCGGACGCGCTTGTCCTTGAACGGGTTCTTTCCCTTCACGTTCGAGTACAGAAGCTCGTCGCGCGATTGGTCCATGCCCAGGAAGATCGTGCGTAGCTCAGGCGCCGCCATCAGCTTGATCGCCGGATCGGCCTTGAGCCTGTCGAGGTCCTGCAGGGGCACGGGCTCCATCATGTCGATGTCACCGGAGATCAACGCGGCGACCCGGGTCGCGGCGTTACCGATCGGCGTGAACACCGCCTCCGTAATGTTGCTCTCGACCTTGGTCCAGTAGTTGGGATTGGGCACGAAGATGGTACGTACGCCAGGTTCCCGCGACTTGAGCATGAACGGCCCCGTCCCATTGGCCTTGAGCGTGGCGGCGTTCTCCTTGCCCTTGCGCACGTCGACCGGAACGGTGGCGTTGTTCTTTTCGCACCACGACTTGCTCATCATGTACCAGAAGCCGATCGTATCGGGCAGGATCGGGAATGGATCGCTGGTCACCACGTCGATGGTCAGATCGTCGATCTTCTTGATCTCCTTGATCGGGGCCACGTAGGTCTTCATGTCGGAGCTTTCGGCCTTCGCGCGCTCGTAGCTGAAGATCACATCGTCGGCGGTGAACGGCGTCCCGTCGTGGAACTTGACGTCCTTGCGCAGCACGAACCGCCAGACGGTAGGCGAGGTCTGCTTCCAGGACGTCGCCAATATCGGCACCAGCTCGAGCTTCTTGCCGCGCCCGACCAGCGGCTCATAGACGCTACCCATGATGGAGAGCTGCAGCGACTCGTTGAGCGCTTGCGGGTCCATCGACAGCGCGTCGCCCTGGTCGGCGAAGCGGAAGGTTACCGCCAGCGCGGTCGCCGTGCCGAATCCGCCGGCGATGGTCGCCGCGACGAGCAGAGCTTTCAGCATCTTCATGATCAATGTTCTCCTATGGTGACGCATTGCCTGCCTCAAGTATGAACCGACGACGCCGCGAGGGCGGCAACCGCCTGCAGGCAGGCCTCTTTCGCCTGCTCGTAGACCATTGTCTTCCAGTCGTCGGCGTCGATGTAGAACGTGTCGCGCAGCGCGCGCTTGATCTCTTCGCGTTGCCTTGCCGGCGCCTCGGGATGATTGTGAAGCCAGTGCTCGGCGCGCAGCGCCCGCAAGGTATGCTCGAGCGAATAGGTCCCGTATTCCAGCGCCATGCCGGTCATCTCGGTGCGCGGGCATTCGGTGTACGCCGCGGCGGAGATGACGCCGGACACCTGCGCGGAGGTCGACGATCCGTCGAAAAAAGACGTCACCTCGCTGCCCCACCACGACTTCGCACGCGCGACATCGGCCGGATCGTCGCGGCCCGAGTAGATCTTCTCACCGTGCCCGCGCGGCCCGAGTCCGGTGTGGAAGTCGATCCAGCCCAGGCGCTGTCGGGACGAGGTTTCCGAGCGAAGAACCGCGCGCAGGCAGGCGTTGCTCCACGACGGGCGGCTGCCGCCGTAGAACATACCGTCCGGAAAGGCGTACTGTCCGCCGCTTGCCGCGGCCTGGAACGCCTTCTCGCCATGCGTCTTGATCCACGCCCCGAGCTTCGCTGCGGACGCCTGCGGTGGCGGCCAGGCTGCAGGCAGCAGCAATGGATGAATCTCGGCGTAGGCGGGACTCGTCGCCGGCGGCGCGGAGAAATCGACGAAGTTGCGATTGAGATCGGCGTTGTCCTCGTTCGAGCGTCGCAGATGCGAAAAGCCGTAGGGATTGAGCGCGTGCAGCATCAGCACGCTGACGCCGGAGCGCTCGACGGCGGCGAGGAAGGCATCGTCGTGCAGTAGGGCGACCTGGCAGCCGGAGCCGCAGAACCCCTCTACGCCGTGCGTCCCCGAGGTGAGCAGCAGCAGGCCCGGCGCACGGTCGTCGCCGATCTGCGCCAGATCGATCGACAGCTCCTCCCCCTGCGCGCCGCGCTCGGCGGGGTGCACGTGCCGGAAGCGCCGGGCGCTGCGCGCCTCTCCCGCGGCAAGGAACTTGTCGCGCGCCTCAGCGTAGCTCTGTGCGAAATGCAGGGCTGCGTTCATCGCCCGAACATCCGATCTCGTCGTTAATGCCGCTTGCATTCAGCTCGCCAACGGCAACGCGTGCTCAGCCAGCGCCGCCAGGTAACCTCCGCCCAGCGGAATCACTTCGTCGTTGAAATCGTAGCGGCTGTTGTGCAGGAAGCAGCCGCCCTCCGCCCCGCCCTGCCCGAGCCGTGCATAAGCCCCCGGCCGGTGCTGCAGCATGAACGAAAAGTCCTCCGACCCCATGCTGGGCTCGAGGTCGCGCACGACGTTGTCCGGGCCGATCAGCGTATCGGCGACCTCGGCCGCGAACTCGGCCTCGCGCTCGCTGTTGATCGTCGCCGGATAGACGCGCTCATACTTGAGCGTCGCCGTGGCGCCGAATGCGGCCGCGATCGAGTGCACCAGCTCGTTCAACCGTCGCTCGATCGCATCCTGCGTCGCGGGACGAAACGTTCGCACGGTACCCACCAGCCGCGCGTCGCGCGGGATCACGCTCATCGCGGCGAGATTGCCGGCATGCATCGCGCAAAGGCTCACCACGGCGGTGTCGACGGGGCTGACGTTGCGCGCGACGATCGACTGCGCCGCGGTGATGATATGGCCGGCGACGAGCACCGGGTCGACCGCGATGTGCGGATGCGCGCCATGGCCGCCGCGGCCCTCGATATGAATCTCGATCCTGTCCGCCGCCGCCATCATCGGCCCCGGCCGCACCGCGATGGTCCCGGGCGGCAAGCCGGGCCAATTATGCAGCGCGTAGATTTCATCGGCGGGGAAGCGCTCGAAGAGGCCGTCGTCGATCATCGCCTTGCCGCCCGCGAAGCCCTCCTCGCCCGGCTGGAAGATCAGGTAGACGGTACCGTCGAAGTTGCGGGTGCTGGCAAGGTAACGGGCGGCGCCGAGCAGCATGGTCGTGTGTCCGTCGTGACCGCACCCGTGCATGCGGCCCTTGAAGCGCGACACGTGGGCAAACTCGTTCTCCTCGTGCATCGGCAGCGCATCCATGTCCGCGCGCAAGCCCACGGCGCGGCCGCTGTCGTTGCGCTGTCCGCGAATCACGGCGACCACGCCGGTCCGGCCCACGCCGCTGTGATACTCGACGTCGAGGCGATCGAGCTCCGCGGCCACGATCTGCGCGGTCCGGTGCTCCTCGAAGCCGAGCTCCGGATGCGCGTGCAGATCGCGCCTGAGCTCGGTCAGTGCACTGTGCTCACCTCGAAGATAGTCGACCGGGCTCATCGCGAAGTCGCCTTCGCCGTCAGTGTGCCGCGACCAGGCGCTCGATGCGCAGGCGCGGATCGACCGCGTAGTAGAGCAGATCGACGACGAGGTTGATGAGCACGAACACCAGCGCGATAAAGCACAGATACGCCGCCATCACCGGCACGTCGGCGAAGTTGACCGCCTGGATGAAGAGCAATCCCATGCCCGGCCACTGGAACACCGTCTCGGTGATGATGGCAAAGGCGATGATCGACCCGAGCTGCAGCCCGGTGATCGTCATGACCGGCACCAGCGTGTTCTTGAGCGCGTGGCCGAAATTGATGGCGCGGTCGGTGAGACCACGCGCCCGGGCGAACTTGATGTAATCGGTGCGCAGGACTTCGAGCATCTCGGCGCGCACCAGGCGCATGATCAGCGTCATCTGGAACAGCGACAGGGTGATCGATGGCAGGATCAGCGCCTTCAGGCCGCTCTTGGTCAGAAATCCCGTCGTCCACCCGCCGACGGCCATCGTCTCGCCGCGACCGAACGAGGGTAGCCAGCCGAGGATGACGGCGAAGATCAGGATGAGCAGGATGCCGATCAGGAAGGTCGGCAGCGAGATGCCGGCCAGCGACACCGTCAGCAGCACCTGCGAGAGCCAGGAGTTGCGCCGGAGCGCGGTATACACCCCGGCCGGGATGCCCAGCACCAGCGCGAGCAAGGCCGCCGTTGTCGCAAGCTCGAGCGTCGCCGGCAGGCGTTCCTTGAGCAGCGTCGAAACCGGCCGGCCCTGGCGCAGCGACAGACCAAATTCGCCGTGCATCGCCCGGCCGAGGAAACGGCCGAACTGAACGTAGAACGGCTGATCGAGTCCGAGGTCCGAACGCAGTTGCGCACGCTGTTCCTGCGTCGCGTCCTGCCCGACCATGAAGGTCACCGGGTCGCCGGTGAAGTTGAACAGGGCGAACGCGATCAGCGCGACCACCGCCATGACGACGAATGACTGCAGGATGCGGCGAAGGATGAACGCGAGCAAGAGGGTCTGCTTGGAAGCCCGGGTGCGAGGAACGCGCTTGTGACGCTCCCCTTACGCTCTTGGATGATGCCCAAAGGGCCCAGGAGCGTCCATGCGACCGTGTAGCCTGGATTGAGCGCGTAGCCCGGGTTGAGCCCGTAGCCCGGGTTGAGCGCGTAGCGCGATACCCGGGACAGGTAGACAGTCCCCGGGGTTCACTTCGTTCACCCGGCCTACAAGAGCTCAGCCGCGCGGTGGCAGGCGACCCGGACATCGCCCAGCGGCAGCAGCGCCGGCACCTCGGTGCGGCAGCGTTCGATCGCATACGGGCAACGGGTATGGAAGGCGCAGCCCGAAGGCGGATTCAGCGGCGAGGGCAGCTCGCCCTTGAGCGTGATGCGCTCGCGCCGCGCCCGCGCGTCGAGCGTTGGCGTGCTCGCCAGCAACGCCTTCGTGTAGGGATGCGCAGGACGCTCAAAGACCGCGGCCTTGGGCCCATACTCGACGGACTTGCCGAGGTACATCACCATGACCGTGCCGGCGATGTGGCGCACGACCTGCAGATTGTGCGAGATGAAAAGATAGGCGATGCCGAGCTCCTGCTGAAGTTCCATCAGCAGATTCAGCACCTGCGCCTGGATCGACACGTCGAGCGCGGACACCGGCTCGTCGGCGACGACCAGTCGCGGATGAAGCATCAGGGCGCGGGCGACCGCAATGCGCTGACGCTGGCCACCGGAGAACATGTGCGGATAGCGCCGGTAATGCTCCGGCCTGAGTCCGACCTTCGCCATCATCGCCAACGCCGCGTCGCGCCTCGCCGCTGCAGTCAAGTCCGTATTGAGCGCGAGCGGCTCCTCGAGGAGCGTTCCGACCTTCTTGCGCGGATTGAGCGATGCGAACGGATTCTGGAACACCATCTGCACCCGCGGACGGAGGCGCTTGAGCGTTTTCCTGTCGGCGGTCGCGACGTCGTCACCGTCGATACACAGGCTGCCTGCCGTCGGCCGCTCGATCATCGTGACCTGTCTCGCCAGCGTCGACTTGCCGCAGCCTGACTCGCCCACGCAGGCCAGCGCCTGGCCGGGAGCGACGGTGAAAGAAACGCCGTCGAGCGCCCGCACCAGGCCCTTGCCCCGGAAAAGCCCGAGCGAAACCGCATAGTGACGGCTGAGCGAGCGCGCTTCGAGGAGCGGAGCGGGAGCCGCCATCAGAGCTCCATCTCCATCCAGACCGGCTGATGATCGGAACCAGTTGCAGCGGCATCTATGCGCGCGGACCTGACTCGGCAAGCAAGCGCGGGAGACACGAAACAATAGTCGATCCGCGCGCCCGAGCCGATGGTTGCACCCTCATCTTCGCGATGTCCGGCGGCAACCCACGCGTCCACGAAGCCGGTCAGATGGTTGAGCCGCCCGTAGCGAGCGCTGATCGGGCCGACGATCCGATCGTACTCCGGCGCATTCCACTCGAAATTGAAGTCGCCCATGAGGATGGCGTCGGCCGGCATCGGCGGCATCTCGCCTGCGGTCCAGCCGGCGTCGGGCCGCGGATGGCCGCCGCACCACGCGCCGCCTTCGCTGGGCGCACGTGTGTGGATCGCGAGCAGCGCTTCGACTTGAGGCAGTCGCGTAGCCGTGCTCAAGTGAGAGAGATGCAGCGAATAGATCCGCACGGGACCGGCATGTTCGGTAAGGATCACAGCCTCCAGCGCCCCCTGCTGGATACTGTGTTGCGTCAGCGTCCCATATTTCGGCAGGAGATGATTGCGCGAGGAGACGATGGGGGCCCGCGAGAGGATCATCGTGCCGAATTGCCGGCGTCGGTTGATCAGCCGGCCACCCGCGTCGCGATAGCTCGCGTCCATGTCCAGATTGGCGCCGTATACCCAGTGGTGCTCGGGAAGCCGGGAAGCAAGCACGGCAGGGCCGTCGACGCAATCCGAGCGCTGCCAATGGCGCTCCACCTCCTGCAGGGCAATGATATCGGCGTCCTCGATCTCGCGGGCGATGCGAGCGAGGTCGTAGCGGTTGTCCCTGCCAAGCCCGTACTGGATGTTGTAGGTGACTAGCTTCACGGCTCGTTGACCGCGCGAGCCGCCCGCGACAAGTTCATGAGCTTTGCTCTGGCGCTCGCGCGAGTCAGCTCCAGCATGCCGCAATCCGGCGCCAGAATCAGTTGCTCTTTCGGTACGAAGCGCAGCGCTTGATCCGCGCGCGCCACCAGGGACTCGACATTTTCGACTTCGATTTCTCCGACGTCGATCACGCCCAGCATGACACTTTTCTTGCCGACGCCGCTCAATATTGACACGTCGAGGTTGCTCGCCGCTCCTTCGATGGAAACGACATCAAGCCGAGACTCCGACAGCCAGCTCAGGATATCGCGGTAATAGTCCTGATTCGCCTTGTAGCTGATGCCTTTGCGCTCCAGCGGCTTGTTGGGATAGCCGCGGCAGATGTGCACGACAAACGTCGCGCGGTCCGCCAGTCCGTCAAAGCAACGTTCCAGTGCCTCCAGCCCCCAGGCTTGCGCGGCCTCCGGATAGCGGAGCAGGACCGGATCGTCGAACTGAAT
>WNGL01010060.1_pt1 | contig 10941 bp, 13 predicted proteins | sample 5400591 | NCBI WGS metagenome assembly WNGL01 (sample SAMN13153377, study PRJNA577476) | soil metagenome | isolation source: 80 cm soil or saprolite under Garry oak tree replicate 1 | place: USA:California | collected 2016-06-15
AGCGTCAATAAATTCATTAATAGTCTCAATTTTTTTATAACGGATCTTCATCAAATAATTATATCACGCTACAGTGTTGGTGATGGAGAGGTGGAAGGTGATTCAGTTGCTGTTGGTGTAGGTGTAACACCAGATGGTGATGGAGTTAGCTGAGTTGTACCGATTAATTGTTTGAACAACGGTTTCATGTGTGCAAAGTCAGACCGGATTTTTGCAAATCCTTTATGCACAATTTGTGCAATATCTTGTCGAACTTTGCTGAAGACTGACGGGTCACGTTTTGTTGTTGTTGAGACGTTTTGAACAGTTACTATGTCGCCTGATATTGTTGTGTTGATTGTCTTTACTTGCGATGATATATCATCAAGAAGCGGTTGTAACTGTGATACATCTTTCCCTTGCGATTTAAGTGTGTTGATAAGATTTTGCAGCTGTGGGACCAGCGCTTGCACATTCAAGGCAACTGTTTGTAAATTATTCAGAGTAACAAGAAGACGAACTTTCGGCTCAAACACCGTATATATATAGTAATTCGTGATAATTAGTTTTGCGTCTGCCCGTGCTGCTGCGACAGTTGTGTCAGCATCAACTTTTGCTTTTAATGCGGTTAAGCCGCTAATATTTTTTTGAATATCAGAGATAAGACTATTTTTCTCACTCGTTGATAATCGAGTGTCGGTTTGGATACGGCTTAAAAGCTTATTTAACGAATCAAGCCGGTTCATAATTAATGTGTCTGCTCGGCTGATTATATTTTGCAACTCGTTTGTTGATTTGTTAGCTGAGTGACTTGCTTGATTTTGCAAATGATTTGTTGCGTTAATGAGTTTTTGTCCCCCGAGTATGTTTGCCGCGAAAGCCGGCGCCACAGATTGTGCTAAAGCAAAGCTGCCGACGGTAAGTAGTGCTGTTATAACATAAGCTAATTTTTTCATAGACCGTTTGTGCTATCTTGTGATGAGTTGATCGTGCTGACACTGTTGACATCGGTGGTTGCTTGATTTGAAGCTTGCTGTACTGTCGCATCGCTAGTATTTATCGTTTGATCCACGTTTCCCGTTGTGACTGGCGAAATAATGGGAGTTGGTACATTGGTAGGCGATATAAGAGTTGGAGTTACTTGTTTTGAAGGCTGCGTCATTGCTATTGGTTTGGGGGTATTTTGTTTTGTCATAAAAAAGTAAGCTCCTGCAATAATGATAAAAAGAAGGATGACAACGACAACAACGATCAGTCCTTTTGGTTTTCCTTTTGTCTGGGGAGGAGTTGCAATAGGTGCAGTTGTTGCGACAGGATTTGGTGTTGGAGCAGTGCTTGCGGGTGCGTCAGTACTTGGTTTGGGAGAAGGTGTTGCTGGTGGCATTTCTGGTGTGGCAGGAGTGCTTGGAGCTGGAGTATTTTGATCAGCAGTACTCGGCTGCGAAGGTTGTTCGGGTATTTGTGGATTTTGTGATGTGTCTTGCTTCTGATCCATATATTAACGATAACAGACTTGCTTTTTCTTTGTCAACTGCAGGTTTTTAGTGTTTATATTTTCTCTATTTGATTAGTTTCAAGTTTTACGCTATAGTTAAGGCTATGAAAGGGTTTAAGGAATTTATTTTACGAGGAAACGTCGTCGATCTGGCAGTTGGTGTCGTCGTAGGAGCCGCGTTTAATTCGGTTATTGCCTCGCTTGTTAAGAATTTTTTTACACCCCTTATTGCGATTATCACCGGCAGTCATAACTTTTCCTCGTTGTATATTTCAATCAATGGACAGAAATTGCAGTATGGAGATTTCATCAACGCGCTTATTTCTTTTCTGATTATCGCTGTTGTTGTCTATTTTTTTGTTGTTGTGCCGATGAACAAGCTGCAGCAGTTGTCACGAGCAGGGAAGTCTCTTGATCCGACTACCAAAAAATGTCAGTATTGCTATTCTGAAATAAATATAAAAGCCATCCGCTGCCCCAACTGCACAGCAGTATTAAGAGAAGGAAAGAAATAGGTAAGTAATTTATTATATTCCTTGACAAGAATATTCCTCATATGGTATATTACATTTATTATGAATCCATTTACATTCGGTGCACTTGCAGAGCCCAATAGATTTCAGATAGTTGAACTACTTCGTGATAAACCTCGTGGTGTTGGAGAATTGGTAGACACCTTGCATATCCTTCAACCGCAAGTCAGCAAACATCTTAAAGTCCTGGCAGATGCAGGCATCGTCGAAGTTCGGCCAATTGCAAACCAACGAATCTACGAACTTTCCCCAAAAAAATTTCAGGAAATTGATGCGTGGCTTGAAAAATATCGCAAATTATGGAACGAGCGATTTGACAGACTTGATTCATTATTGCAACGAGAAAAACAAAAGGGGTGAAAAAATATGGAAGAAAATAAGAAAGAATTAACAATTGAAAGAACATATGATGCTCCTCGGGATTTGGTCTTCAAGGCATGGATCGATCCGAAAATGGTGGCACAATGGTGGGGGCCGCGAGGTGTTACTAATCCGACATGTGAGTGGGAAGCCCGACCGGGTGGCAATATTCATATTGTTATGCTTGCTGGTGAAGAATTGGGGCCGATGAAAGGACAGGAATGGCCGATGACTGGAGAGTTTCAAGAAATTGAAGAGCCGAAAAAAATTGTATTTACCTCAAAAGCGATCATGGACGACAAACCGATTCTTGAAAATTTGGTTACAGTAACCTTTGAAGAGCAAGATGGCAAAACGAAAATGACTGCGCATATTGTCGTAACCAAAGCAACACCAGAGGCAGAAATGCCGCTCAAAGGGATGGAAATGGGTTGGAATCAGACTTTGGATAAATTGGGAGAGTTCTTAAAGAAAGTTTAGAATTTTCGTTTACTTATATAGATTTTAATCTAGGAAAGTGAGGTGAATAGATATGGCAAAAGTTACACAAAAAATAACACCATTTTTATGGTTCTTTAAAGGAGCGGAGGATGCGGCAAAGTATTATGTTTCTGTTTTCAAAAACAGCAAGATTAAGACTATTCAACGATATCCGAAAGCAGCAGAAGCAGTTGCAGGAATGCCGGCTGGAAGCGTTATGACCGTTGAATTTGAAATAGAGGGGATGACGTTCGTCGGCCTCAACGGAGGATCTGTTGAAGGATTTACCTTTTCCCCGGCAACGTCATTTGTCGTAAATTGTGAAACACAAGAGGAAATAGACCACTTGTGGGAAAAGTTGTCTGCCGTTCCAGAAGCAGAGCAGTGCGGATGGTGCAAGGATAAATTTGGTGTTACCTGGCAAATAGTCCCAACAGTATTGAACGAATATATGTCTGACTCAGATTCCGCAAAAGTCGAGCGAGTTACAAAAGCGTTTATGCAGATGAAGAAGTTCGATATTTTTAAGCTGAAAAAAGCATACGAAGGGAAGTAAGAGTTTTTACTATAGACAGGAAATGTGATTCTTCAGACGACAAAGCTGGATAAATTACTCGAGAAATTAAATCATAGTTAAAATGGCTGGCCAGCCAAAAATATTTCTAGCAAAATTTTGTGTAAGAGATTATAATTGAAGAGTAATGGATGCGAAAGAAGTTATCGCTTTATATATCGAATGTGAAAAAAATGGAATTAAGGTGTGGATTGATGGCGGTTGGGGAGTAGACGCTCTTCTTGGAGAACAATCTCGACCGCATAAAGATTTGGATATCGCAATTGCGTCCAAAGATGTTGCAAATTTGCAAAAAGTATTAACGGCAAAAGGATATAAAAAGTTCAGGGAAGACAGCCTATGGAATATTGTTTTTCGTGATGACAAAGGATATGAAATTGATTACCATGCGTTTATCTTTGACGAAAATGAAAACGTCGTTGGTGGCATTATGTATCCAACAGAGTCTCTTACAGGAACGGGTACAATTGGTGGTTACACTGTAAGATGTATTAATCCAAAACATATGGTTGCGTTTCATAGTGGATATGAATTAAAAGAGAAAGATTTTCAGGATGTCCAAGCGCTCTGTGAAAAGTTTGATATAGCTCTGCCGGAGGAATATACTCGATTTATAAAGTAATATGAGAAGAATTGTTGTTTCAGAATTTATATCACTTGATGGAGTTTTTCAAGCTCCTGGACCTGACGGATCAGGATATAAATACGAAGGCTGGACAATGTCTTACGGCAACGAGGAATTCATGAAGTTTAAGACAGAAGAGCTTATGGCAGCTGATGCTCAACTTCTTGGCAGAATAACATATGAAGGGTTTGCAACAGCCTGGCCTCAGAGAAGCGGCGATGCGTTCTCAGATAAATTCAACAGTATGAAAAAATATGTTGTTTCAAAAACGCTCAAAAAAGCTGACTGGAATAACTCGGAAATTATTAGCAAAGATTTTGCCAAAGAAATTGCCAAATTGAAAGCGAAAAAAGGAAAAGATATTATTGTGTATGGTAGCGGGCAGCTGGTGAGTTCTCTTCTCCAATTGCATCTTGTTGATGAGTATCGAGTACTTCTTTATCCAGTGGTGCTCGGGACAGGAAAAAGGTTGTTTGATAAAGACAGTTATGCAAAATTAAAACTCATTGAAGCAACTCCCTTCAAAACAGGCATCGTCGCCCTCAGATACGAACCGGGAAAATAACATACGAAAGTTAATATTATTCATGATCTATCGTGGCATGTTGTTGATGAGGAGTTTAACGACTTTGCTTCGGGAAATGTGCTACTGTATCAATCAGTTGAAAATTAGAATTTCGTTGCGAGTGGGAGGATGCCGCCATAGGGGAGTTCATACCAATAGGACGATCCTTGAGAACCATCTCCTTGTTTGGTATTAATCACAATAAGATTGTATCCTGCCCAGCCGGTTGCGGCATCAAAAGAATAACTGCTTCCTAATTTGGTATAGGCATCTGTAAGGTCAAGATATGGTTGCCCGTCACCAAACGGTGAGCCATCAGCATTGAAGACAAGTACTTTGGGTGCCTCAGTTGTTTGTTCCTGAATAAAAAAGTACCGGTTTTGAGGTTCCCATGCATTAAAAGGAAGCGTTATACTTTCACTCGCGTCGAGTGTTTTGGTAAAAATAACCGGGCCGTTATCCCCAGTTGAAACTTTATAGGTCTTTGATAAGTCCTGGTTGTGTGTGGTTTTCAAAATCACTTTTTTTGATCCATCCGATGAGATCTGGGAGTCGGTCGTCGTTGTCGGCTCAAAGGTAATTGTCGGTGTTGGTGTTGTAGTTGGCTTGGTTGTTTGTAAAGAGATGGCTGCGTTGGTATGAAATTGTACCGGTTGGGTTTTTACATACGCTACTAAAAAGACACCAAAAAAAGCGCCTACAATCATAAAGAACAGTGCATCAATTTCTAATTTTTTTACCATAATAATTAATCGGTTATCGGATTATTTTGTACACAATTGTCCGGCTCTGAAAATGAATTACAAATTGAGACTGCTGTGCCGGGAGTGTCACCGGTTGGTCCATCAGCCCATTCATATAAAGTCTTGGCATCAACGAATCGTTCATTGACACACCCATGGCTCATCATATGGCCGAAATTATTGTGCCAATATGCCCCGTGCAAACCAAAATCCTGATAGAAATACATAACATAAGGAACATTTGGCAAATCATACGCATCAGGTCCGGATCCACCTGCCATACGGGTTGCTACCAATTTTTCCCAAATATGGAAATTCCCAACAGGTGTAGGGTCCCATTTCCCAGAGGAGATGTAGGTTTCAAAAATTTTTGAATCTCCCTGATAGGCGTAGAGTTTTTGTGTTGAAAGGTCAACATAAATATGTTTTTCGCCGGTTGCCGTACTTGCGCCAAGGACTGATGTGGGAAGTGCAGCTGCAAGATCGATTTTTGGTGGAGTGATTGCGTGGCCTTCAAAAGTACCCGTTGCGTTGTTATCGATTTGCTGGGTAAGATCGCTTTGGCAGGTTTTACTATTGGCGCAAGGGCTTTGTGCTTTCACAAAATGGTTACCGGCAACAAACACCACAAGACACGAAGCAAGTGAAAGCACAGTGAGCTTGAGATAATATCCACCTGTTTTTTTCTTAGTGCTGATTTTTTTTGTTTTCCGGGAAGCTTTTTTTGCCATCTTTTCTTTTTAACCTCCTTTAAGAGTAACGAAAATGGGTGGTGATTTGCAACACTAATTTTGAAAAGTGTCAGTACAAGCTTGTTTCGCTACGCTCACAATGACATATACACGGACTCTTGCGAATAATGACGGGTTTGCTATAATACAGGTAATGAAAAAAATGCCACTCATTATTATAGTCATTTTAATCCTTCTCATTTTAGCCGGAGGAGCATTTTATTTAGCAGGCAAATCTCACAAATCTCCGGCGCAATCTGAACAGACAGCAACAACACAGACCCAAACACAACAAATGTCTACTCAGAAAAAATCGTTGTTTGATTTCTTCTCAATGGCGGGAAGTCAGAAATGTACTTTTTCAGACAAAACAAATAACGGATCCGGGATTGTCTATATCAGCGGTGGAAAAATGCGGGGAGATTTTCAATCAACAGACGCTGGCAAAACGAATGTCTCTCATATGATTAATGATGGCAAGTACGTATATTTTTGGACAGATGGAGGAAAAAGCGGATACAAGATGTCTCTTGATTTTGTTAAACAGCAAGCGTCAGGAGTGCACACGGCACCGGGAAATAGTTCATCAGGACAAACTCCCTCACAAGCGATGAATATGAAGCAACAGTCAGACTATTCATGTGGTACTTGGTCTGCTGATGCGTCGATGTTTACTTTTCCAACGAACATAACCTTTACCGATTACTCAACTATGATGCAAGGCGCAATGAAAGGTTCATTCATGCATCCAAGTTCTGCAATGCAAATCCAAGGTAATCAAGCGGCCTGTTCTCAATGTGATCAAGTTCCCGCTGGAACTGCACGAACACAATGCCGAGCTGCTCTTAAGTGCCAGTAGCTTGTGATTAAATTTTTTATCTCTTGTAATTTCATAGGATAAGCAGTAAAATAAAAATATACTTTATGAATAACAAAGCAGCACAACTTATTGTCGTCCTTATTACCCACTAAAGGCGGGTTTTATTGGCCAACAATAAAATGACCCCGCCAAGCAGGCGGGTTTTTTTGTGTTCATAGATTATTTTTTAAATATATATAGCACACAACGCACCGGGCGAATGCGAAAGGGCGGATACCTTTTTAAAATTATGAAGAGAATGAATGGATCACAAGCAGTAATGGAATCTCTTTTGCAAGAAGGAGTGGATATTATTTTTGGTTATCCGGGTGGTGCAATCATGCCTGTCTACGATGCGCTGTATGATTATCAAAATAAAATCCGGCATATTCTCGTCCGCCATGAACAAGCAGCAGGACACGCTGCAGAAGGTTATGCACGAATGACCGGTCGACCCGGCGTCGCGCTTGTTACCTCAGGTCCTGGTGCAACCAATCTCGTCACGCCGATAACGGATGCAATGCTTGATTCGGTGCCGATTGTTTGTATCACCGGTCAAGTTGTCGCAGCGCTTTTGGGCAGTGATGCATTTCAGGAAGCAGATGTTATCGGTATCACCACCCCGGTTACAAAATGGAATTATCAGATAACCAAAGCATCGGAAATCCCTGAAGTCTTTGCAAAAGCATTTCATATTGCCAGAACAGGCAGACCTGGGCCTGTGCTAATTGATATAACAAAGAATGCGCAAATAGACATGATGGAATTTGCTTATAAAAAAGCGCCGCAAATTGTCGGCTATCAACCCAATATGCTGCCAAATGACAGACAAATTGAAATGGCAGCAGAACTTCTGAATAATGCCAAACAGCCATTTATGCTTATCGGACATGGAATTCTTATTTCCAAAGCAGAAAAAGAGGTATGTTTACTCGCTGATAAAGCAGGAATCCCAGTTGGTTCCACGCTGCATGGATTATCGGCAATGCCGGCTGATCATCCGTTGTATGTCGGGATGCTTGGTATGCATGGTAATTATGGACCCAACATGTTAACCAATAAAGCGGATGTTATTCTTGCGGTGGGGATGCGATTTGATGATCGCGTAACGGGGCGGCTTTCAGATTATGCCAAACAAGCAAAGATTATTCACATCGATATCGATCCGGCGGAATTAAATAAAAATGTCCCAGCAGATGTGCCAATTGTGGCTGATGCCAAAGATGCATTGGTGGCTCTTATTGCAAAAGTAAAAAAGACTTCTCATCCGGAATGGATAAAACGATTCAGAACGTTTGACAAAGAAGAGCAGACAAAAGTGATTGAGGATGAAATTCATCCAAAGATTGGTGAAATTAAAATGGCTGAGGTAATCGCAATGCTTTCTGAAAAAACAAAAGGTGAAGCAGTTGTCGTAGCAGATGTCGGGCAGCATCAGATGATTGCAGCGAGGTATTATCAAGCCAAAGAGACAGACAGCTTTATCACTTCGGGAGGTTTGGGGACAATGGGGTTTGCTTTGCCTGCTGCTATGGGCGCGAAAGTTGCAGCATCTCATCGGCAAGTTGTCGCAGTTATCGGAGATGGGAGTTTTCAAATGAACATTCAAGAGTTGGCAACACTCGCACAGGATAATATTCCGGTGAAGGTAATTATTTTAAATAATAACTTTTTGGGAATGGTGCGGCAATGGCAGCAATTATTTTTCGAAAAGCGTTACTCGTTTGTTAATCTAAAAAATCCAGATTTTGTTGCTGTGTCCAAAGGTTTCTTTATTGACGCCCAGCGAGTATCCGAGCGAAAGCAACTCGATAAAGCATTGGATAAATTATTGGCATCTAAAAAGCCAACGGTTCTAGAAATCATGGTGGAAAAAGAAAACAATATTTTCCCAATGGTGCCAACTGGTGCGTCGGTGGATGAGATACGGTTGGAATAATGCTATGAACGAAGAAAAGTTATACACCATTATTATTTTTACAGAGAATAAGCCAGGCATTTTGTATCGAATTGCCGATGCTTTCCTCAAACGAAAAATCAATATCGAGAGTTTAACAGTATCTGAAATTGAAGCACAAGGAATGTCACGATTTACCGTTCTTGTTAAAGGAACTAAATTAACCATTGAAAAAATTACCAAGCAACTTTATAAAATTATCGAGGTAGTCAAAGTGCTTGAAACGACAGATGATCAATTAATCTTTAAAGAGATTGCGCTGATTAAAGTCTCGACCAAAAATCCCAGCAAACGTCAGGAAGTAGAGGAGCTTGCACATCTTTTTCGCGCAAATATTGTTTATGTCGGCAGTACATATCTGACTATTGAAAAATCCGGATCTGAAGAAGAGATCAAGTCGTTATATGCTTTATTAAAACCTTTTGGCATTCGCGAATATGTCCGGTCGGGAAGAATTGCTTTGACCAAAGAAGAACAAAGTTTCATTGGGAAATCAGAGAGCGCTTTTATAGAACCTTCGTCGCTTTCTTCATCAATTGAAATTTCCGCGATAAAACGTGTGCAGTTGATGGCAAAGGCAGATAAAAAAGTGATTTCACTTGCACAAGGAATTCCGTCATTTGCCACACCCGAACATATCAAAAAAGCAGCAATTGACGCGATCAAAAAAGGTATTGCCGATAAATATACGACAGGTTATGGTATTGATGAATTACGTGAGGCGATTGTTGCAAAAGTAAAATCCGATAACAATATCCACGCCACAAAGGAGCAAGTTATTGTGACACATGGTGGAATAGAAGCTTTGATGGCGACATTTATCGCGCTTTTGAATCCGTCTGATGAAATTATTGTTTTATCTCCGGATTATGCATCACACATCACCCAAACCCAAATTGCCCGTCATGGTGGCAGGCCGATTTATGTTCCGCTGACTGAGACAGAAAATGGTTGGATACTTTCTCCTGAAAAAGTTGAAGCAGCGATGACACAGCGGACAAAAGCGATTTTGATGTGTAATCCTTGCAACCCAACTGGAAAAGTGTATACTCTTGAAGAATTACAGCAGTTGGCAAAAATTGCAAGAAAGTATAATGTTTTTATTATCTCTGATGAAATTTATGAGTATTTTACGTATGATAATAAAAAGCATATCAGCATTGGAAGCTTGCCGGAAGTTGCTGACCGGGTCATTTCAATTTTTGGTGTTTCAAAATCGTATGCGATGACGGGATGGAGAATTGGTTATATTGTTGCCAATAAAGATCTGGTCGCGCAGATTATGAAAATTCATGATTCATTGGTGACATGTCCGACAGCTGTTTCGCAGTACGCGGCACTTGCTGCAATTACCGGTAAAAAGGATTCGGTTTCTGCGTTTAAAAAAGAATTTGCCAAGCGGCGGCAAATTGTTATTGATGCGCTAAAAAATTCCAAAAAAATTAATCTGATCGCACCTGAAGGATCTTATTATGCCTTTGCAAAAGTTGTTGGAAATAGAGATGATTATGATTTGAGCATGCGGTTGTTGCATGAAGCAAAAGTCGCTGTTGTTCCGGGAAGTGCATTCGGACTAGGAGGTGCAGGTCACATCAGAATTTCATTTGGCGGAGTGGAAAAAGATATCAAAGAAGGAATGAAACGGCTCGTTGAATATATTGAAAAAAATGTGAAGGGAGGTGAATAATATGGCAAAAATTAAGTTTGGGGACGTTTTGGAAGACGTCGTTACACGGGAAGAGTTTCCTATTAAAAAAGCAAAACAAGTTTTGAAAAATGAGACAATTGCCGTGATTGGATATGGTGTCCAGGGACCTGCTCAAGCAATGAATATGCGCGATAATGGATTCAACGTGATTGTCGGCCAGCGAAAAAAATCTCCATCATGGAAAAAAGCACTCGCTGATGGATGGAAAGAAAATGAGACGTTGTTTGATATTGAAGAAGCGGCGAAAAGAGGAACAATCATTTGTTATTTGTTATCTGATGCTGCACAAATTGCACTATGGCCAACGATAAAACCACATCTTACCAAGGGGA
>WNGL01031005.1_pt1 | contig 10941 bp, 9 predicted proteins | sample 5400591 | NCBI WGS metagenome assembly WNGL01 (sample SAMN13153377, study PRJNA577476) | soil metagenome | isolation source: 80 cm soil or saprolite under Garry oak tree replicate 1 | place: USA:California | collected 2016-06-15
TGAGAGACGCCTTTGACGATGAGTGGTTGGGTGCGCTTCACCAATTCCCTACGATCCTTCATGCTAGAGCCTCGTTTTCTTTTGACGTTACCCAGGATTCATTGCAGAAGGCTCTCGTGTCAGCTCTCGCGTCGTTGGGCGAGGTTTCTCTGCCGAAGATGATCACGGTGGCCGACAGAGTCGGGTACTCTGGGGGGAAAATAGGTTTCAAGATTGGGATTGGCAACGGAGAAGCGTTTGACGTGCTCGATGCTAGGGAGGAGGAACGGATTCTTGATCGGATAGAAAACCGTGGAGCATTCGGCGCGCTTGACCTGGCTTTTCATCTCCACTATACGATCGACGATGGTCGAAGACACAAGCTGCATGAAGACCACTACTTGGTCCGGCTGGTCTTTCAGTTGGGAAGGGTGGAAGTTCTGGTCCACCATCTCAAGGGTATCAAGAGAGTCGAACCGGTCGAGCTGGTGAGGCTGATTCTTGAGCGGTTGAATATTGAATTGGCTAACAAGCGGTTCCCTCAAGCCGATCTAGAGAGCGTCAGTTCGAGTTAGAATGTTATCGTCTATGCTTTACGGAGTTGAACCTCTGGAGGATCGTCTGCGATATCGCCATATGCACTTCCTCAGAAGTTCCCGTTGCATCCAGTATCTTCCACCCTAGTTTCCTGGACAAAAACTTGTAGGTCTGTCTTACCTTCATCAGAAATTCTGTGTCGCGCTCGTGAACATCTCTATTCCTCGATTTCCGCTCGAATGAGGAGACAATCGGCACATCAAGAACTATGACGAGGTCGGCAGTGGGAAGCCCTCTGTCTAGTCCTTGGAGCCAGCCAAGGCTGAGTCCTCTGGAGAGGCCGTAGGCCAGGTTCGAAGGGGTGTACCTGTCAGCGATTAGATAGTCTGAGCTATGGACCAGCTTGTTGATCAGTTCTCTATTCTCCCATCTGTTGAGCGAGTACAGCATGTGCAACGCCTGAGGAGGATAGTCTTGTCTGCCTTTCAAGTAGCTACGTATCTGTCGCCCTGAAGGGGATTTGTAGATTGGGAAACTGATAGTGGAGACCCTTGTGCTTGCCCGTTTGAGGCGATCCGCGAGTAGTCGCGTCTGTGTTCTCTTTCCTGACTGGTCGATTCCTTCCAAGGCGATAATTCGAGCCAGCAAGCCTGATGGAGACTAGATTTTTTCACTCGCCGATATAACAGTTCGAGATTCAGCGAAAGCATTGGAGCCTTTCCAATCTGCTAGAGCCGAACTCGGAGGGCACTAGTATTTCGACTTCATCCCTGGGGTCAAGCCGAAACGAATAGAACCACGGATCAGGTAACTTCTTGTCCGGACATTGTCTATTTCTGCTGAGCTACGTCGCAGTTGATTCCATTTGCGAGCTGATGAACTGAAACCAACAACTCGGTAGCATGACTCAAGAAGGCAGATCTGCGTCGCGAGGATCAACGTTTTTGAGATTTTTGGATTATGGTCCCGCCAGTTGAACCCGGTCCTGGCTTAGATGCAGGTTTCTCGCCCAGAATCGGCTGGTCTAGTGTTTTGGAGATCGTGTAGGTCAGCGTGCAGGTCAGCGTGAAAACTGCGTGAGGTCAAAACGCCTGCTTGGAATCGCGATCAGGGCTGATTACAGCCGCCTCTGAGTGAGCATAGTCTGATCTCCTAGCTCGTCTAGCAATCAAGCCGCAAAATCGCGACGTTATTTGACGCCTGACTTTCGGGCAAGAAATACGACACTATAATGATCGTGGGGGACATCGCCGTTCATCCGGATTGACGGAAACGCTTTCAAGGCACAATCTCCAGTTATGGTGGACCGGGCGGGATTTGAACCCGCGACCTTCCGGTGTCTTGACGCTCTAGGCATGCAAACCGGACGTTCTTCGGCCTGACATGTCAGTATACCAGGCTGAACTACCGGCCCACGTTTCAGCCGCGTTGATAGTGGTTGGGTTAAATATTGTTGGTGGGGCCGCCGCCGGGACGTTCACACCTTTGTCGGGTGGTTTGAACCCGGCCTCCAGGCTCCAATGGCCAAGGCGTCACGTTCCGCCTTTCAGGCCTGTACGCTACCAAGCTACGTTACGGCGGCCACAGAGAACCGCCCATGTGTCGAGGAATATGTAAGTTTCCAAGACCGAGCTTCCAGCAAACAGTCGTTCCACGCGGGTAGCTGGTATGAACCCTTTCAGGGCTTCATTTGTTACACCAACCCATCTATTTTTCTAGAAGGGAAGATGTCGTTTTTCAACGAACATGCTCGACGGGATGAGCTGTTGAGGCTAGTACGTTTCGAATCCGAGCTTGGAAGCTGTTCGGATTCGTGCAAAAGCGCTATGAAATCCCACCGCGTCTAACACAATTCTGACCTAGATTTGGCAAGTCCAAAACGGGAATTGATGATGTTGAGGGTCTTCAGGCTGACCCTCCCCGCGGCACTACTCGTCTCACTCACTTGGATCACACTCTTCACCGATGCTGCCCGGCAGGCCGTTATCAACGCCCTCGGCGCGAATGCAAACATCATAATCTTCATCCTGGGATTGTTCCTAGTCGTCGGCTTGTACTGGCTAATGGGGATCTACGAGAGGAGGATACTCTACGAGAACCGCCACATAAGACCCGCCTTCTAACGCTCTTTCACATCTCCAACCTTATCCGGACGATTCGTAGACCCCAAGTTCTAGTACGCCGTCCGAACAAGGTCTCCACTTTCTCAACAAAACTGGTTAGATGATAATTCAACTATGACTAATCCTCCGAACAATCTTCCAATCGGTTGTGGGACCTGGACTCCGGCAGTCGCCAAACAGTCTAAGAACCTATCAGACTATTTGTAGGGTATGCGACTCGAAAAGCTCCCCTATGTTACCCTCTGGGCTGTCAAGTTTGACGAGACGAAGAAACTCTACAAAGAGATTCTAGGAGTGCCTGTTGTCGAAGAGAATCCGAGCTTCATAATGTTCGACACAAGAGGTTCTAGGTTGGCTTTCCACAGACTCCCTAAAGGTCCCAGAATCGAACGTCGGACCATAGAGCTGCATCTAGAAGTCGACGATGTAGATGAGGTGTATCATTCACTACAACGGAAGGGTGTCAAGTTTGAGGGCAAACCTGCCAATAGGCCTTGGGGAAACCGCATGGCGAGTTTCCGCGATCCCGAGGGTTATGATGTGGAAATCATTGGACCCTTGAAAGAGGGTGAGACGACTGAAGCAGACTAAGTTTGCCTCACTGGCACTGGAGCTGAGCCTGGGAAGATTGCTTAGCATTGTCGCCGTAGCAGTTGATTGTTAAGGGGCTGTCCTCGGCATTGTAGTCCCGCGTTGGGCCGCTGCACGTTCGGCTTCGGTCTTATAGAAATCGGCCAGTTCCAGAGTATCTCTATTTCTCTACTCGAAGGAAGTCTAGAATGCCCAAGAAATAGTGGTCTTGGGGCTGGGTCGCAGGATGCGGATGAGTCTCTAGGCTAGACGGCTGTTAGTGTTTTCTTATCGTAGCCGAAAGGTAAGAGTAGGTTTGCAGCTGACGAGATGAGTAGGTCAACGTATCCTTGATGGTTGTAGAACGTGTTCTCGTCCACAAGTTCAGGTGGAGTAGCTGTGGTCATATTTTCATTTGAACCGTCAATGGTCATGATGTAGCTTACCTGTTGTCCCGCGTGAACTGCTTCTCCCTCATTCTTTAGATGCTGTGCCGCGATCGCTTGGAGTACCTTGTGCGAATACTCGCCCGGATTCTTGCTCAAACTTTTTCTTATTACAAGTTCTTCGAGAGGAACGGTGTTGCTTCGCAATTTCGAAGCGTATTCGCGGAGAATATCGATTGCTTCAGGGACTAGGGTTTTGAATTCTTGAGAATTGTCAGCTGTAGACAGAATCGCCAGCATGTCTTTCTGGCATTTTCTGACTATTTCGGGGGTGTCATGGCGTCGAAGGTCTATTCCTCTAACTTTAAAGGTCCGGTCTTGGAAGACGCCGTAGTATCTGTTTAGGACTTGCGCTTGCGGGTTTGTCTTGGAACTGAGGAATACTATCCATTTGTACTGGCCCTCAAAGCTCAGCTGAATTCTGAGATCATTGTTTAACAATGCACATAACGCCTCATAGTCTGAGGCGGTCGCTTCAGGTTTTGAAAGCCACATTGAATCGACGATTCCATGAACTAGCTTGAAGCCGTGAGCTTGGGCTAAAGCTACAGCACGGTCGAAGAACACTCGGGAGAAAGCGCATGTTGCAATGTGCGCGTCTATTTTGCCGAAACGGGCATTCTTGAATCCTAGGTATCCGAATGAGCAGACCAGTATCCATTTGAGCGCTGACTGGCGTTGATCGTAAATCGTCCTTGTCTCTTCGTCTCTTGTTTCTCTCTTTTGTCTCTTGTAGCTCTTGCGTCTTTTTAGGAGAATATCTAGCGACTGTGGAACTATTCCTATCTGTCTGTTACAGATATTATAGTCTAGTTCTGGGACTTGGTAGGGCGATGTGAGACAGCATTTGCAGTTGACGGTTTCTCCGCTAAGGTTCTTGTCTCGCATTAGGGTGGGGTATAGGCTTGTGAAATCCAGTTCTCCAACTTGGTCGTGTATTCCCGTTGCTGGTCCGTAGATGAAGCCTCCCCGGTCTGCGTTGACAAGTTCTTTGCTGTCTTTCAATTCTTCGGGCTGGTTCTTGTTCCAAGGTATGAGAACTTCTTTTTTGACCGCTTGGTAGAGTTGTAGGCTTGTCATGTTGGTGCCGATCGTGGCCCTGCTTGCGCGCTGGATGGGAATGATGCATGTCCGAGAAATCTCGAAGAGTCCCTCTAATCCACAGTCGGTGCTGATGAACGCGTTATGACCATCAATGTGTAGTCTGCCTAGGAGTCGAGCGGCTGTCTCGCGGTAGAGGATTTTCCCATAGGAGAAGTATGAATGGCCCTGAACCTCGTAGACTTTGAGGGGTGAAGGGTCGCGGCCGAGAATCAGCCTGTCGAGCATTCCGTTTTCATGGGCTCTCCTCGCAAGGTAGGGGAAGATGAACGAGTCGCCACCTTCCGTTATGACAATGTCAGGGTCCTCTTCTCGGAAGAAATCAACAAGATCGAGAATCTTCTCCACTTCACCACCAGAGTCTATTGTGAAATCCTCGCAGTCGTCTTTTTTGACTTGGAGAGAGCCTATTTCATCCTCGAAGGTTCGGATCTTCTTGGTTTTTCTGGTTTTGAGATCTAGTCTGATCTCGCGGAGAGGCGGCAACTTGTAGTCAGTTGCTTCTCGAGAATCTTTCAGATCCCACTGGACCGTGTCACCCTTCTCATCTGCTTCGACTAGCGCTAAGGGAAAGAGGTCTTTCTGGTAGAGGTAGACTTGGGGAGAGGGGATATCGACATCATAGAGGCGGAAGCGGGAGTAGTTGTCTTCTCTCTGTATTCTGTTCGCAAGCTTCGCGGCCTTACCGTCGCTTTCAACTTCTACTTCGAGAATTCGAGATTTTTCAAGGTCGTCTGCTCTCTCAAACTTGTCGACAAAGCGGCATTGTTCGATGTATGACTTGCACGCTAGGTCCACGAGCTCTCGATAGTTTCCTCCTACGTGCAGTCTTGGCTTCCATCTGTCGACTAGTCTGACGCATCTTCCGTCGGTTTTTTTCAGCCAGACTACCATATGGCCCGGTTTATGGTAGAGGTCGAGGATCCAGCCTAGGTGTTTCATCGGGTAATCATGCTGGTGGCTAATCGTTCCTAGAAGTCTTTCATACGAGTAGCCGCCTACTTCGAGAGTTGTCGTGCCGCGTGGCGAGGATGGGAGAAGCTGAGAGACCGAAGAGGACAGGTGAGCTGCCTGACTTCGACAAGCTATGGGACTATGCCCATCCGGACATTAGCGAGCGGAGGTTCCGTGAGCTTCTTCCGAGGGCTTTAGACTCGCTCGACCTTTCGTATCTTGCGCAGCTCCTGACGCAGATAGCGAGGGCGGAGGGTTTGCAGCGCAAGTTTGAGGATGCTCACAAGACTCTGGATCGGGTTGACAAGGCTCTGCCGAAGACTGATGGTAGGACGCTGATCAGGTATCTGTTAGAACGTGGAAGGGTCCATAATTCTTCGGGGAGTGTTGATGATGCGAAGCGTTTGTTTCTTCAGGCGTTTGACTTGGCGGTCAAGTCGAATGAGGATTTTTACGCGGTGGATGCTGCCCACATGGTGGCGATTGTTGAATCGTCGGAGAACCAGTTGGAGTGGAATCTGAAGGCGCTGGATCTGGCTGAGAACTCGTCGGACGAACGGTCGAGAAACTGGAGGGGAAGTCTCTACAACAATATCGGCTGGACGTACTTCGACGGGAGGGAGTTTCAAGAGGCTCTGTTCATGTTCGAGAAGGCTCTTGAGTTTCGAAGGCAGCAAGGCGATCCGGTCAGTGTCGGGGTTGCAAGGTGGTGTGTGGCCAAGACGCTTAGGATGATGGGCCATACTGAGGAGGCGTTGGAGATTCAGCGGGAACTTCTCCAGGAATATCAGTCGGAGGGTCGGAAGAGTGGGTTTGTCTATGAGGAGATCGCCGAGTGTCTCGTGCTCCTCGGAAGAGAGGAGGAAGCGCGGGACTGGTTCGCAGCAGCCTACGACGAGCTGTCGAAGGATCCGTCTGTAGCGAATGATCGCGATCGCTTGACTAGGCTGAAGACGATGGGGAAGATTGGCCTCCGGGACAGTTCTAGTGCTTAGTGAGAGTATCCTATCAGTGTCGGGCTGCCCAGCGTTACTTCCGCATTCTTCGCTGGGATGAAGGGATGCCGGGCGATGTTGAGTTTTGTGTAGGCGCCTCTGTCTTCGAGAGTGGCGGAGACATGGGCTGTGCGAGTGAGCGCGCCTTGCATGGTCTTGCTTCTCGTCTTCAGATTGGTGATTAGGATCAGCGTGTTTCTTTCCTCTGCGGTCTGTGCTAGGAACTGTATGGCTTTGCGGAAGATGTCTAGGGATTCTTTCTTGTCGCGTACGTCTGGGTCGCAGAAGAGTGCTGTGATGTCAGAGACTACTGCGAGTCCTGCCTCGTACTTGTCTAGGGCTGGGGGGAGCTTGTCTATTATGAGGTTGTAGACTTGATGGTGTGTGAAGGCTCTGCTTAGATGGATGCGTTCATGAACTCTCTCATCGTCCAGCTTGAGATTGGTGATGTGTTGGGAGATTGTGTACGTGTCGAATATGTTGCCCGCGTCTATGAAGATGACATCGCTGTCCAGGCCTCTTGGAGGTGGGAGTGTTGCCCGGACGCAGAATAGGAGTGAGAGAGCGTTTGAAGGCTCGCCCTGGAGGAAAGCCAGCTGGCCCTTTTTCAACACGAGTATTCTGTCTAGCGCGTCTATTCCGGTGGTTATGCTGGGCTGGAGGTCTCTTGGGAGAGTGCTTCCTCTCCGGGTCTGGTAGTCGAGAGGGTCGTCTGGCTCTAGGAGTATCTCAGCGTCCGGACACTTTAGGTTGGTGAGGAGTCGTCTTCCCGGTGGTAGAGTCGAGGGTCTACAGCCTAGGACTCTGTCGAGTCCGAAGCTGCAGCCTGGGCAGGTGTTGTTGAAGATTATCTGTATTTTTTGAGGGTTGATCTGGTGCTTGGAGAGGACGAGTGCCTCGTCGCATAGGACACAATGATAGAGGTAGCCTTCTAGGCCGCTACTCGTGTTGTCTAGTTGCCAAGTCTTTGGCTGTAGAGGTGCGATGGTGCTGCGGGTCTGCATTATGAGGTCATTGAGATTGTGGTCTAGTCGTCGCGTCGGTTCTTTGGTGTTGCGTCTTCTACTCCTTTCTCTGTGATCTGGAAGTATGCTTCAGACTCGGGGAGGTAGGGAGAGTCTATGATCTTGGCGACTCGTAGTCCTTGGCTGGCTTTTTTGAGCATTACTCGGTGGGTTGAGGCGTGGGCTAGAATGTTTCCGCCTGCTGGTCGTGTGGGGTCTCCGAAGAATGCTTGTGGGTTCGCCTGGACCTGGTTTGTTACTACGACTGCAAGGTTGAGGGCTTGGGCTATTCGGAGTAGTTTGTGGAGGTGGCTGTTTAGACGTTGTTGGCGTTCGCTGAGAGATTCTCTTCCTATGTATTCTCCTCGGAAGTGGGAGAGGATGGAGTCTACGACTAGGAGTTTGATGTTTTCTTCTTGGCAGATCTTGAATGCGTGGTCGACTGTGAGGATCTGGTGGTCGCTGTTGTAGACGCGGCTGTAGATTATTCCGTCTAGGATCTTCTCGGGGTCGAGCTGCATGGCAGTGGCCATCTGGTAGACTCGCTGGGCGGCGAAGGTTCCTTCAGTGTCGATGAAGAGGACTTTGCCTTCGAGGCCGCCGTCTTTGGCTGGTAGCTGTGTAATGACGCTTAGCTTCATGCATATCTGGGATTTGCCTGCGCCGAACTCTCCTACGAACTCGGTTATTGCCTGGGTTTCGAGTCCTCCGCCTAGTAGCTTGTCGAGGTTGCTGCTGGCGAAGCTGAGTCTCTGGAGGTCTTTTCGTCTCTCGTAGAGCTGTTTTGCTGTTATGAAGTCTGTCTGGATTGTTTCGCGGGCTGCTCTGGAGATTTTGAGTGCGACGCTGTTTTCGAGGCCTGCTTTGTCTATGAGTTCTCGGATGGGGGCTATTGCGAGGGAGGCGATCGAGTCGTAGCCTGCTTCTCGGAGCTTGTTGGCGGTTACGGGTCCAACACCGTTCAGATCTTGGATGTCGACTATTGCTTCAGCCAAAGATTATCTGTTCTGAGCGTTGGACGGGTCTGGGCTTATCTCTCGAAGTGAGGAGTGAAAGTAATCATGCCCTTTTCGGGAATCCAGCCATCCGTTTCTTCTATGACTGATGGTTTCCAAGGAGCTGGTTTGTGTCGTGGGAATTTTTTTATTTTCGAAATCCTGGAGGGGTCGTCTCGCCGTCTGAACCGTTTCTGGGCGAGATTATCGGTTTGTCTTGCAGAACGGGCTTATCTTCATTTTTCAGTAAGTGTTGGCGAGGGCCGTTCAAGCGTGAATAAAGTGCTGTGTGGGACCCCCCCCTCCCGTATTGCTGATCCGGCTTATTCTGGGCGATTTTTCCAGGTCCGATACTCTTCTAAAGGGCTCTTCTGTGTCGCGAGGGTCTACGTTTTTGCGATTTCTTGGATGGTAACGGGTTTGGTAACGGTGGATGGTAACAGTGGGAGAGGAGGTGTCGTACTCCGTTATCGGTGTTGTCTTCTCGTCGCGGGTTTGGACGGTTCCTCGGCTGTGGAAGTGCCTTGTTGGAGCTTGTTATAGTTCGCCAGGAGAGAGGGTCGGAGCATCTTCCTCCTTGCGATGGGGATCAGCCTCGCTTGGGACTCATCCGTTACTACCTTGACGGCCACGCGGTCTCGCATGGACAAGTCCGTCGTACTAAAGCTCCCTTCGGTTAGAAGGGTCTTATCGGTTAGACGTACTTAACACTATCCAAAAATCGAGCGAATTTGTCCATCGGACGCTCAGATATCCTTGGATAAAAATTGAAAGACTGGATGGTTGTCTGTTCGTCTAACAACATTATCGGCACTAGTGTTCTGATTTCGACTGAGTTCTAGCCTCCGCGAAAGTCAGCACTTGAAATGGGCCAAGGACCTCTTCGTATGGTAGAGCGTTGATTCAGCTGTTTTGAGAGTCCTCCTGCGAAGCATAGGCTGGAAAGGAAGATTCAGATAACTCGGGCGTACTATAGTCATTAGAGAAAGTCGCAATAATGATAAGGGAACCGGGTCAGGCGAGCATTTCAAAGTCTTTGGAGGTAGCAACCTTCGCCGGCGGCTGTTTCTGGTGTACCGAGGCCGTATTCGACCAGCTGAAGGGCGTCGTGAAAGTTGAATCCGGCTACTCTGGCGGCAATGTCCCGAATCCAAGTTACGAGGACGTCTGCACAGGAGAGACGGGTCACGCTGAGTCGATCCAGGTAACCTTTGATCCGAGTGTCGTATCTTACGCTGACTTGTTGAGAATTTTCTTTACAACCCATGATCCTACAACCCTCAACAGGCAGGGAGCAGATGTCGGGACCCAGTATCGGTCGGGGGTCTTCTACCACAACGCTGAACAGGAACGCGTTGCGCGGCAGGTCATACAGGAGTTTGAGCAGTCGAAGGTCTGGAAGAGGCCGATCGTGACGGAGTTGGTTCCGTACAAGACCTTCTACAAGGCAGAAGACTACCATCAGGAATATTACGCCAAGAATTCTAGGCAGCCGTATTGCCGAGTCGTGATCGAGCCGAAGATCGCGAAACTCCGCGAACACTACCGGGAGAGACTGAAACGGTAGAATTCGGAACCATTGCGCCGTTTCAGTTCAACAACACTTATCTTTCCCTCGACTTTTCCGTCTACGAGTACAACATGATTGATATTGTTACTCGATTGACCGCGTAGCTGATCTTATGTCCGAGACTCTGGATCGACAACAGCGATGGAAGCAACAGCGAGACGATGCTGACCGTCAACGAATCGGCGGCGCCTACATCCAAGGATTCATGGAAACAGCAGCCGCGCTAGTCGAGGAGGAACCCCTCTTCAGCAAGGGATACTGGCGATGCGCAAAAGGATGCAGACCCTTCGGCATGGGACTGGCCCGGACGCCTAGAGAATGTCCATACTGTCACTCACAGCTGGTCGCCTGGGTCCCCGGACCATAGCCTGAAGCGACAGACTGGTCCAAACTACAAATAGCGGTTTTCGAAACCCCAGCCTCAGCGGTAGCTGCTGAATGCTGGAGACGAGACGCCTTGGAAGGAGCGATCTTGAGATAACCAAGGTGGGAGTCGGAACCGCTCCCATAGGCTCGACACCAAACTGGAGGGTCTACTGGGGTCCCCAGGACGAGAAGACCGCCATCCGGGCTATTCAGACTGCCCTCGACACCGGTGTCAACTGGATCGACACAGCCCCATTCTACGGCTGGGGCAAAGCCGAAGAGATCGTCGGCAAAGCGGTCA
>WNGL01033051.1_pt1 | contig 10941 bp, 17 predicted proteins | sample 5400591 | NCBI WGS metagenome assembly WNGL01 (sample SAMN13153377, study PRJNA577476) | soil metagenome | isolation source: 80 cm soil or saprolite under Garry oak tree replicate 1 | place: USA:California | collected 2016-06-15
GACGTGAGATATTCACCTATATCCAATTCAACTCCACGTTGCACATAAGCGAGTACAGCTGTGTTGAACTGATCAAGCGCCTTTTGTGTATCCCCTACCGGATCATCTCCCGATTGAGCTGTAATAATTTCGTTGCGCAGGGGATACCACAAATTCCACAGGTCTGATACCCAATCTTGCTGGTTGGTTTGCTGGTAGCTTTCAGCATAATCCTTCGTCCAGATGTCCATCGTGTTTCCTTTCTCCCAGGGAGGAGTCATCTTCATTTTGCTGTAGTACGTGGCAATTTTCTTCTTGACGGCGTCCACATCGTCAATGTTCGCCCCGCCACGAGCTCCCTGAACACTTGCAGATGCACCAATAATGCCCGCCGGTATGGCTTTCATCTCCCCGCCGACTTTGGCCACAAAGGGCAGCTTGCAATCTCCCAATATTTCAGGAGGCGATTTGGCTACCCAGAAAAAGCATTGCGCCATCTTGCCCTTGTCATCCCCTGCCCAGGCCTGAATGTCTTTTTTCGCCTGCCCTGCATCCCAGGTCGTGTTACGGTCTGCAAGCGGCCACGAAGTTTTGCCGGATGCTGAGCCTTTGCTCGAAAATCCTTGCCAGGAGCGCTTCACGGTATCGACTTGCGCCATGTCGTTCATCGGGAATACGACGGCGCTGCCCTCCATCACAGCCACTTCTAAGAGATTGCGAATAGACCGGCCATCCTCTTTCACCCAATCCACCTGGATGGCTTTATAGCCCATGCTCTGCTTCTTCATGGTGCCCATCTTGAATGAGCTGTACAGCTCGCGGCCCATTTGAATATCAAGGTTGAATTGCGTCTTAATATACAAGCCGCGGCGATCTTCGTTCGCTTCAAAAATGCCGCCTGGGGGGAGCTGGCTGTAGTCATGATTCCAGAGATACGGCCAGAGATAGTCCAGGTCTTGAGCCGTCTTACGCGCATAGCTATCGGAGAGCGTCTTGGTGAACGCGCCTTTCATGGTGCGGTCGTCTCCGAAATCAATATTTCCGATGTAGTTGAGATAACCCTCGACAATGCCCTTTACATCATTTGTGGCCTTGACTTCGCCACCGACTATCGGGAAATATTCTATTTTGCGCTCAATCTTCGCTATTCTCATGGCTCACTCACTTCCTGGTTATAGTGCAAACCAGCATCTTTATGTTTCTGTGCATAAAGAGCAGCCTGAGCCAGTGATTCAGTAGTAGGCTCGAAACGCTTCTCATTGCCCTGCGAGTCCAGTAGCCTCTTCATGAGGTGCCCTTCATCTTTCAGAACAGAATGATCATCTTTTTGACCTCCTGGCAAGCGCCTCTTTTGCTTTGCGTCTATTCTCCTCTTTCATCATTTTTGAAGTCTCATCAGAGAGAGAAAGAACGCTCACAATCGTCGGAAAAAATGGCTTGAGCGCAGTCTTGAAACGCTGCCGCTTTTCTTCGCGCGCCTCGGCTTGCTTTTTATTCATCGTTTAGCCCTCAACAATTCTCGATATTGGTCACGGGTGACGGAAACCGCAGGCAAGCTTTTGATGTACTTCAGAAGCGTTTTGCCGATATCACTCTCCTCTTCGCCTTCATCCAGGCTGCTCCCTGGCTTACGCTCATAATACTGAGTGCACCTGCATCGAATTATCTCATCAGCAGAAGCTCCAAGTGAGATGTCGCCTGGATACATCAACTGTGATCCGCCTACTTTAAAAGGCTCATCCACGCCTACTGTTTGCCCATCTGCCTCTCTATGATCAGGTCTGGTATGACTGTCATCAGTCGCAAGCCAGACCTTGTTTAATGACAAGTCAGAGGCTTTGGCAGCCTCGTGTGAGCCATAGTTGTTTGCAGCAGCTACCTCGCTTGCGGCTATTGTTTGTGACCTGTTTGGAATGATCTGTAAGAGGTATAGATCATCAATCCTCTTTGATAATTGCGCAATGGACTCACCTGCTTGCACACCTGCTTCCAATGTCGATTGCAATTGAGCAAGCGTCGTATCAGTAATCTGCTGTACCTTCGTACCCGCCAGAGAGAGTAAATAGACCAGTACGTCAGGCGCATGCAGATTAAGATCAAATCCAGAGGAAGTATCTTTCGTTTCAAAAGGTTTCTGATCATATTTCAAGTCCTTCAGCACACTCTCACCTGAGTCGGTACCTACATCCTGGTAGAGACTCACAATCAGATGTTTGAGCGAGCCTTGCTGCTCTAAGACTGTTAAAGCATGTTTCACGCTATCTACAGCATCCTCTACAGAACCACGATTGACAGCCGCTGAGATGGTCTTCTGCTCATCTTTGAAATAGTCCTGTAGACGGCCCTGAATCACTTTTTCCCACTTCGCACGCTGAGACTCGACTGTTTTGAAATACGCGGCTTTTTCGGCTGCTGTCTGTAAATCCAGGACCTTCGTTGCCAGATGCCCACGATGAGCAGAAAGGGCAGAAGGTTTGCCAGGAATGTTATCGCTGCTATCAGCAGCATCTGTTGTAGTATCATCAGTTGGCACCTCGGTTATTGTGGTCTGCGGTGGTGGCAAGAGCAGAGGAGGTGGGGGAGCTGGCGGATTGATCTTTTCACCTGTCAGGGCTGCAATGTACTCATCCAGGTCTTCGACGTGCACAGGAATACTATTGATAATCACAAAATCCTTGACCGGCAAAAGAGGCTTACCCTGGATTTCACGCGCTTCAAGGAACGTTGTCGTACTCGCGGTAAATTCTGCTGTAGCACGGTCTGAGTCTTGCGCCTTGGCCGCTTTAATCTGATCTGCTATCGTTTCTACATCATCACGATCATAGGCCAGGTACCCGCCATAGCGTGGGGTGAGCCACATGTTCAAGCTATCTTCGAACATGTCCATGATGGGAAACACGATGTCAGTGTAGAGGAAGCGTTTGGCAGCATCCTGATTGTCAAATGTGGCATCTGCCAGGCCAAGCAGGAATGTCGGAAAATTGAAGAAGATACCGGCGATGTCCCGGTCGCCTTTGGTGTCGCTCTCAAGCCAATCAAGTTCATAGGGGCTCATACTCATGGACTGCCATTTGACACCGCCATGCAGAATAGCCGTTTCACCCGCGTTGCGCGGGCCCGCGAACTTCTTTCTAATCTCTTCTTTCAGGCCCTTGTAACTGATATCATCCAGAAGTGCATCAGTGACCCATGCACCCCCAGGTCTAGCCATGTTATTCAAGAGGCCCAGGTTCCATTTCTGACCGGCTTTCTGCACATCAATCAGCATGGCAGCAACTTCGATAGGCGACATGCCGTAGATATCATCGTTACCAGCAAAGAGTTTATTGTGCATCACAAATGGGTCTGCATAGCGGCGAGGTGGGGTGAAATTCCCGAATTCATAGTACAGGGGCCCATTCTCATCTGACTTGATTTTGATCAGATCAGGCCTCAAGTTGTACAGCTCGTCAAATTTAGCAGTAGGGTTTTGTTGTGAATTGATACCGAGCAGGTAATTGTTGCCGGTCATGCAGTAATAGGCAATCATCGCCTCTCTGAATGAGGTACCGGCAACGCGAGGCGAGGGCCTTTTCCAGAGGGTAAGCAAGTCAGAATTGGTGATTTCACGCTTCCTGGATTCATCAGTGTAGTGTTTCCACTTAATGCCTGCTCCAGCTCTGGCAATATGCCCAACAACGCGAAAGACAGTTTTACTCGAGCGATAGCCTTCCTGAATATAGGCGCGCATGTTGCGCGGCATGGTAGCAGGTGTGCCAACACCCTGGCTTGCCACAACAACAGCCACGTTGGGATCTGCTTTTCCTTGCAAGGAAATAGGGGAGGAGCGACGATAGCGTTTTCTGCTCATATTTGCCCTGCTTCCTCTATTGGCACATCCCAGTCACTATCCCAACCATCGTAATAATCCTGATCTTCGTCGTACCATTCGTCTTGTTGGCAATCATGACAAAGAACAGACTCATACGGACTTAGAGCAGTCCCACAATTACCGCAAAATTCAGAGTCCATCATCCATATAACATCAGTGCTCATTCCCAGCCTCCCTCGTGCAAGTCTGCCCACTCAAATGGATTGATCTGAGGCCCTTTTTTGAATAGCTCTTGCTCCTGGAGCTTTTTCTCTTCTTCCGCTAACAGCTTCTGCTCTGCTGTAATCGCTTCGGCGACCAGGATTTGTTCTATGGAAAGTGTGGTGTCGATTTCTGATGTGTCGGCCGAGAGGTCAAGCAAGCCAGGCCTGACGACAGTTGAAACGACAAGAGACATCATCGCGTGGCAATCAGCTATATCATCATGTGGAGCTTTCGGAAAGGTAAACAGTTCTTTTTCAATTTCTGCAATATTAATCAAATCTTTTAAGTGGTAAGCTTTACCATTGCTGTAGAAGATACTGCCTGTCGTCGAACGGACTACCTTATCAGCCTGTGGCACAAATGGCTTGATAGGCAGGCCACGGCGTACACAGTCCTGGATCATTGCAAGCTGATAGCCAGCTTTTTCGATAGCGATCACTGAGTGCATAAAGCGCTGAAAGGCCAGAGAGATAGTTGATTGCTGCTCTGGAAACTCAAGATGATCATGAATGCAGTCAAGCAGCAGGCCATCCTTAAATGGAGTGATTGCCCAGGTCTCAAAGACAAAATAGTCCGCTTTGTCTTTTGTGCTGGTCGCCAGGTCGATGACTCCCAGGTTCCAACAATCGGCAATAGGAACAGTGACACGGCCCCGAGGTGTTTCCAGCAGATAGGATTGTGTGAGCTGATCGATAGTAAAAAAGCGCCGGTCTTTTTCTTTGTAGATGGTACCACCGGCTGGTACCGGTCGCTGTTGATAGATCGCTGCAAATCCAAGCGGGCCATGAATACGTTTTTTCTGCTCTATGACCGGCCTGGGAAACTTTTCTTCCCAGAGCAGTTCGCCTTCTTCTGTGCGCGGATCCTGCCATGTTTTGCCAGATTGAGGGAAATAGGTTCGGCTTGGGTTTGCTGTTTCATATTCTGCTGGCAGATTGAGATGCGTCCATTCGCCGCCAGCAGCACCTTCTATGATCAAGCCAGATACATCTTGAGCATGAACGCGCTGGCCTACGACAATCATAGCGCCAGAGGCCTCATCGTTTAATCGTGACATCCAGGTGTTCAGAAACCAGTCTAGAACAGCCTCACGTTTGATATCAGACCGTTTTTGTTCGATTGGATGAGGATCATCTATAACTAAGATGTCTCCGCCTTCGCCAGTGGTACCAGCTGCACCTACTGAGACCGCTTGACGATAGCCTGAGAAGTTGTTCTCGAATTTCATCTTGGCATCCTGGTCTTTGGTGAGCTCAAAAAGATGGCCGTAGCGATCTTGCCACCACTTCGATTTGATAATGCGCCTGCACTTGAGATTGTCTCTGGTAGCAAGGTTAAGCGCATAGGAAGCGCATAGCCAACGTAAGGAAGGGTTCTGTAACCATGACCAGGGGTGAATAAGGGTAGAGATGTAAGAGGACTTTCCATGCCTGGGAGGCATATTCACCAGGAGACGCTTGATTTGGCCTTCAATCACAGCTTGCAGATGCTCTGCAATAGCGTCAAGATGCCAACCTGACACGTACACCTTGCCAGGTTCTATGATATGCCAGGCTAACTTCGCAAACAGCGCGAAATCACGCCTGGCCCTCTCTGCTTCTATCGCAATGCGGCTAAACGTTGCCGTGCCCATGAATGCTCGTTTCGGTCCGAGCCGCTTAAAACAGCAAGCAGCTCCTGGTGAGGAGTATAGCATTTTATTGGGAAGTATTCAATGAGTAAGTACTCAGTTACTGAGTACTTGACAAACAACAAAAGTGGTGATGATTCGCCACTAGCAAAAAAAAAGAAAGGCAGAGGTTTTATGCTCTACCTGTGGATACCTTGCAAGGAGTTAGCGGGCCTGCTCTTTATCTCTGGCTTCACGTAGAGCAATAACAGTATCAACAATTGCCCTAAACTGATACGGGTTACGCTTCCATTCTCGATTCATATACCACCAGGTCAGGCGTATTCCTACAAATATGCCAATAGCAAATGATGGAAGAAATAAAACAACAACTACAATCAGCTTTTCCACAATTTTACTCCTTTATCGGGCCTGCCTGTGTTTCTTGAGCATATTCCGAAAGCGCTTCTGGGAGGCTATCTGCTCTACGACATACCAGAATGCTTCCCAGGCTGCGTAAAAACGACGTTTCAGACGTTTCACATTTCTTCCTCGCTCACATCCTTATCCTGTGCTTTTGCAATCCACTTCCCGGCGAAAATCTTTCCGCTAACAGATACCCGAGCCTCTCCATTTACCACATCAATATCGAGAAGCATAAGGTCTCCCCTTGGAAGCATTTCATCAAAGATGATCACCCCTGAGAAGTTCGTCAGTCGCTCCCATCGATCTGGGGGAATGACCCGCGATGGCTCAGGCATTCCCGACACAGCAATACACGCCGCAACACCAAAGAGCACAACGAGTACAATAGGGATGATGAAAAGCCATGCCATTATTTCACCTTCTATCCTCAACAACAATGAGCATTGAAAAACCGTCGGCTTCTTCCCATTCCTGCCAACATTCAGAACAGAACCACAACGCTCCCTCTGGCGAAAATTCATCATAGGCAAGCACTACACCAGGCTTACCACAGTACCAGAGATGGCAGGTACCATCAGCTGATCACGTCTGCCAGATTGCAGCACTTCGCTCATGGCCTGCGCAATCGTTTTGCCTGCTGCTCTTTGGGCATGGTACAGGTTCTGAGCCTCATGCGATTGTGGGATATACAGAATGGCTTCTGCGTCAGTTGTGGGGAACCAGATTGATTCCAGGTGACCTGTTCGGTAGTTATAGAGCTGAACGGCAATTTTGTAGGGCGGTTTTTGTTCGGTCATTTGAGCGCCTTCCTATGGCCCTGGGAAAAACAGGGCCGCGAACACGATCATACCAATAAAGAGTACTGCCAGGATGATGGCGAACAGGGCAATTTCAAGTGTGCGACGCATCGGAGTCCGTTTCCGCTGGCAACATCTTGAGATACATAATCACGTTGCAGGGCGTATGCTTGGGTAAAGCGGCCTCTATCGCCTCATGCACGCCTTTGGCTTCTTCCATGAAATCAAGGAAGCGTTGATTAGCGTAGCGTGTAGCCTGGCAGAATGGACAGATCAGCATCGCCACGGAATCGTCCCCTTGCTCTCGCGTTGGTTCGGGAATGTCATCAGGGATGGACATGCTGATACCATAGATTTTCAGCACCTGCACTTTGATCTTAAAGCGGCTTCTCTTGCTCACTCGTTTCTCCCTCCAATCCAGGTAAAGCCTTATAACGTTCAACCAGGCCATCCCGCGCAGCGCACCACGCCAACCTGGTACGTGAATGTGGAAACTTCTCCGTAAACGCACAGAACTCGTTAAGCAACTCTTCAAGCTTAGAGCAGCGAAGGTGCGCCTGCTCGATTTGCTGCTTATAGTGCTTCTCCTGGGCGATGTATATGTCAATAATTTTCTCTTGATTTTCAAGCATCTCCTGCAGCTTTGCCACACGCCGCGCGTGCGTTGTCTTCAGTACTATAAACATACTCTACCCCCTGAACATACCAATCACTACAATAGCCGCGCCCAGGATAACAATCAATGCCATCAACACATAGAGCGCGACTATACACAATTTCCTAAGCCAGGCTCTCATGACTTCCTTCCATTCTGCATAATCTGATCAAGTGTTTCGCGCCTGATCCGGTATTGCGTGCGTTTTCCTCTGTGCGGAAGCGCAATGGCTTCCAATGCTCCACAGACAATCCAGCGGCGAACAGTAGTCTGATCAACACGCAGTTGTTTGGCGACTTCGGCAACGGTAAGCAGGTTGGATTCTGTCATGTTAGATTCCCTCCTGTAGCTTGCTCATCCATTTCTGAGCTGTCCTGAGCGAGCATCCAGCCTCTTGTGCCACTTGTTCAACGGATGCCTCAGGCTGCCTTGCAAGGATTGCGGCTATCACCTGCTCTTTGCTCTCAAATTGCCCCTGGTAAATCGGTTCTAGATTTTCCACCGGGAGAGGCAAGGCCAGAGGCTTGTTCACAGGGGCAGAAATGGCTGGTAAATGGCCGGTAGCGCGTTCAACCATTTGCAGCGATATCTCCACACGCTCATAGACGGCATCGATACGTTGCTCCAAGCGCTGCTGTAAACGCTTGTCGAGCTCATTTACAAGTTGTGTTGTATCAATTGCAGGTGCTTGTATGACCTGCGCCTGCTCATTGCGAAGGAAGCCGGCCAGGAAGATCAGTACAAGCACAAGCGTAGAACGCTCCCAGATCAACGCCTGAGCATTAATCCCTAACGCTTGCATTGCGTGGCTTATGGTCACTCCCTCGCTATTGGAGAGTGCGATAGTACTCTGCATCTGGATAGACACATAGGAAATTGCTCCTGCAATCGCCACTATGGCAATGATAAGCCATGTTTTTTGTTTCCCTGAACGTGTGGAGAGGGCGATTTGATGCGCTCTTGCACCCAACACGAGTACCTGAAAATCAAGGGTCAGCAGAAGGGTAATAGCCCAAACGAGGACGAGCCATCCCACCTGCTTGAAAATATTCCCACCTGTGACCAGGTCAACACCGGCGATGATACCCGACGTTGCCAGCAATGGCCCTGAAATCGTGATAATCGCCGTTTCAAGCCATGTCACACCTGCCTGCAACTTTTCCATGAAGATACTCCTTAAAGGCACACAATTATCATTCCGTTTCAACTATGTCCTCATCCTCTAGCAAGGCCACGGTCGCATCTTCATAGCGTTGAATGATATCACCTGCTAGAGCGAATGTCCGCCATATCTCCCTAAGCCGTTCGTCTCGCTGTTCAGGCGGAAGCGTCAGTACATACTCAGACGACCAGCAATAGAGTGATGCCAGGTGATAGGTGATGCTCTCGCCGGTCCCTGTTGGCTTATTCTTCTCATCAACAAAGGGCCAGTTTTCGGCCTCATACTTGCGTTGCTGCGCGAGCGCTTGCCGCAAGGCCTCTACCGCAGCGTGGTTAAACGGATGCATGTGTCGTCCTTTCTGTGTGTCCCCTCCCCCGAATGAGAGAGAGAAACTATCGTGATTGCAATCAATCCAATCAATCAATCAGGTTTTTGAGGCTATTCGCCAACCCGCATGATTGGCCGATCAATCAGCTTGTGATTGACTCAATCAGGAGTCAATCAGGCAAATTTTTTGCTGGTGCTCGTCACTTTTTGCACCTGATAAAAGGTTGAGTTTGTTGCCTTCGCAATGTCACGTAAAGTCATCCCTTTATCAAAAAGCTCAAGAATAGTTGCTTCGTCTGGACCTTCGTCTTTCGGTTGCGGTGCCGGTAACATCTGCTGAATGATCGGTTGCACCTTCGCAGCCTCGTGCTCAGCTGAAAGAACGCGGACAGAGCCGTCAACCATCCGCTTCGCTACCAGGTCGCCGATAGCAATTACATCAGACATAAGGCGACGATGAAGTACTTCTGCATTCCAGATAAGCACGCGATTGCGAGTCCAGGCGATAGCCAGCGTTGTGACGCAACATAAGCCAACGAACACAACGACTGTTGCCCCTATGCCGATGTACCTGAAAAATGGAATGAGACTGACATAGAGCAAAACCATGAGCCCGATCACCACAACAACGACAGAACTCCAAAGGAGAATAAATAGACGTTTCATACATCCCTCATTTCCAAGTACAATAGTCTTGATTCTCGGAAGGTCACACTACGAGGATTGAAAGTCAGTGTTGAGCAAACAATGCTGACTTTTTCACAATTTATGAGCCAAAGCTACGATTTATCCGTCCGGGAAACCAGCACAACAGTTTTTCCGTCTCGCTGAAGTTGCGTATTCCAGCCTCGCTCCCAAAGTTCGTTGCGCAGGAAGATCACATTGGTTGCGGCAACAACACTAGAAATCTTCCCGATGCTCTCATACTGTGCCTGAAGCTGGCGAAGTAACTCAACTACTTCAGGATGATCTTGCGGCAGATATGAGCTATCCTCCACATTGGTAAAGCCAACTCGCTTCAGAACATCTTTCAGCACACCAGTTTCAGACACAACCTTGATCTTGCCATTCACTACTTCATAGTAGCCAGTACCAGTTTGTAAGTCCTGGTATACATGAAATGAGACCAGGGCAATCTTGCCATCCTGAAAATAGCGCCTGTAGACGGACGAAGAGGTCACAAGTTCAAAAAACAGGCGAATAGACTCATCATCATACAAAGTGAGAATTGGCTCATCAGTGTCTCTACCTTCATTGTTGAACACATCAATGTAGTTGAGATAGCCCATGTACTCATCCTTCCTCAACCAGCATTACCTCTGATTGTTCAATCGGATCATGCCAGAGCGCGTCATAACGAGCATTGCAATGCTCACATCGGTCGCCCGATGAAACATGATGTATTCCCCTCTGCTTCATCTCAACAGGCCTCCCACAACACAAGCAATGAAAGAGAATGCGCGGCAAAACGATGAACGAAGGAACGGGCGTTTGTTTCATGATTTTTAGCCTTTCATGCTGTCCAATACTGATTTACTTGTTTGTCTGGCTTCCCTGGCTTTGATAGCCCGCAAATACACTTCTGTCACTCGGATGCTGGTATGTCCCATGAGTCTCGAAAGAGCATAGATGTCTCCGCCTTGCAAGAGGTAATTGCAGGCGAAGGTGTGGCCAGCCTGGAAATGATCTGATCCAGCCCTGAGACCGTTAGCGGCTGGTGATAGCGCCCGATGAAGAGCGGGGCATTCTTACTGCTCTCAGAGCGAAAAACACGGATGTACTTGCGGAGTTCTCGGCGAGTGCGATCACCTAAACCAACCTCGCGCCATTTGTCGCGCTTGCCATGGACACGGATGTACGAATCCTTCGGATCCAGCTGGACCTGATCGAGTGTCAGGCCACAGAGTTCAG
>WNGL01024847.1_pt1 | contig 10940 bp, 8 predicted proteins | sample 5400591 | NCBI WGS metagenome assembly WNGL01 (sample SAMN13153377, study PRJNA577476) | soil metagenome | isolation source: 80 cm soil or saprolite under Garry oak tree replicate 1 | place: USA:California | collected 2016-06-15
TCTCCGCGCCAGCCAACACCGTGCTAGCCAACACCGTGCCAGCCAACACCGTGCCAGCCAATGCGCCTGGCGGCGCGGGGGCCGGCGGAGACCGGCTGCTGGTGCTCCGCCGGCCACCGCTCGGGCACGTGCTGCCCACCGCGCACGACATGTCGCGGGAGTTCCGCGTCCATTCCGCGCTGGCCGGCACCGCGGTGCCGGTGGCCCGGCCGGTGGCCTTCTGCGCCGACCCCGAGGTCGTGGGCGCGCCGTTCTACCTGATGGATTACGTGCCCGGGGTGGTGCTCAGGTCCCGGCAGGACACCGCCGCGCTGACCGAGCCGCAGAACGCCGAACTGTCAGAACGGCTGGCCGACATGCTCGCCGCGATCCACGGCGTCGACGTCGAGGCGGTCGGCCTCGGCACCCTGGGCCGTGGCGCCGGATATCTCACCCGGCAGCTCGGCCGCTGGCAGCGGCAGTGGGAGCTGTCCAAGACCAGGGAGGTGCCAGGATACGACCAGCTCGTCGCCCGGCTGACCGCCATGCTCCCGCCCGAGGGCGAGACCACCCTGGTGCACGGGGACTTCCGCCTGGACAACGTGCTGGTCACGCTGTCGCCGCGGCCGCGGATCAGCGCCGTGGTGGACTGGGAGATGGCCACCCTGGGCGACCCGCTCGCGGACCTGGGGCTGACCCTGGTCTACTGGACGGACCCGGGCGAGGAGGGCTGGCTCGACCCGGACGCGGGGCCCGCAGGCCCTGGCCTTCGCACCGACGGCACCACCGGCCCGGGCTTCCTGACCCGGGCCGAGTTCGCCGCCGGCTACGCCCGGCGGACCGGACGCGACATATCCCGGATCGGCTACTACGTGGCGTTCGGCTACTTCAAGCTCGCCGTCGTGCTGGAGGGCATCCACGCGCGCTACCTGCAGCACCAGACGGTGGGCGAAGGCTTCGAGCAGGAGGGCCTGGTCGTCCCGACGCTAGTCGCCCGCGCGCACGCCGTACTCGACGCGGACGACTGACCCTGCCGCTGATTAACACAACCCTGCCGCCCGGAAGCGGAATCAGCGGGTCCCGGCGCCCCGCTCACGCTGGGCCGAAGCCCGGCGCCCCGCTCTCGCCGGGCCTGCCGCTCGGCTTCCGCCTGCCGAGCTGTAGAGGCCCGGCGCCCCGCTTACGCCGGGCCTCTACACAGAACGACGCGCCACCCCGGCCGCAGGTTCACCCGCCGCCAGGTAACGAACGGGTCAAGCTGGCCGCGACCCCGGTGGCGGCGGCGACCTCGGCCGCGATCGCGGCGGCCACCTGCGGGTCCGGCGGATCGACGGTCATCCGGGCGGCCGGGAGGGCCAGGCCGCGCACCTGCAGCGCGTGCTTGAGCCGGCCGATGCTCGCCCCCAGGGCGACGATCCGGTCCAGCCGCTCCTGCTGCGCCGGATCGCCCTTCAGGGCGGCGTACACCTCGGGGTAGGCCGAACTGCGCCCGGAGATCACGCCCGCGCCTCCGGCCCGCATCGCGGCCCACGGGTCGGAGTCGTCGCCGCAGAAGATCCGCAGGCCGGGCGCGGCCGCGACGTAGCCGGCCAGGTCGGCCGCGGCGGATCCGCTGACCTTGGCGCCGGCCAGGCCCGCCGCCTGCGCCACCTCGGCGAACAGCGGCGCAGGGACGCGCAGCCCCGTCCGTTCGGGAAAAATGTAGGCGTAGAGCTCAGGACCGGGGGCGGCGTCGCGGACCCGCAGGAAATGGGCGGCCAGCTCATCGGGGCGGGCCGGCAGATAATAGGGCGTGATCGCGGCGATGCGCCGGGCGCCGAGCGCGGCCGCGGCCCGGGCCAGCCTGCCGGCGTGCCTGGCGTCGGGCGCGCCGACGTGCGCGATCACCCGGTCAGGCCCCGCCTCGGCCAGCGCGAGCTCGAACAGGGACAGCCGTTCGGCGTCCTCCAGGGCGGGGAACTCGCCGGTGGTGCCGGCCACGAACAGGCCGTCCACCAGGCCGGCTACCAGCCGGTACAGCCCGCGGTTGGCGCCGGGATCCAGCTCGCCGTCCGGGCCGAACAGCGTCGGGACCGCGGAGAAGACAACCGGGGCCGGGCTCACCCGAACTGCCGCGGCTTGTAGAACTCCGTCGATTCCCTGCGCCACAGCAGGTACACGGCCGCCCCGCCGATGAGCCAGGTCAGCCCCGCGAACAACACGCCGAGCACCGACGGCGCCCTCAGTGTGCCGAACAGTTGCAGGGTGGCTATCCCGAACAACACGGTGGACAAGATCCGAGTCCAGCTCCGGCCGTGGCTGTTCGCCCGCGCCATCCACAGCCACAGGGCCGTGCCGAGCACTCCGTAGAAGATGGCCAGCTCGATGCCCACGTTGAACGCCTGGTTGACCTGGCTCGTGGTGAGGCTGGGGCGCGCCTTCTTGATCGCGGCCTTGGTGCCGGTGATGTCGGTGAGCGGGACGATCAGGGAGACGAACAAGCCGACCGTGGAGACGGCGGCGCCGGCGTACATGAGCTTGATCGCCTGCAGCACCGGCTGCGGGGTCGGCCCCCGCTCCGGCTCGACCTGGTGGCCGGGCTTGCCGTTCGACAGCGGAATGGGCTTGTACATGGCGACCTCTGCTGGGTGACGACGATCTAACGAGCTTAATGGCTGGCCGCACAGCGGGCTATTCGGCTCGTCGGGTTCGGCGATACTAAAGGACGATGACGGACGAGACCTCGACCAGCTCCGCGGTGCCGCGGACCGGCCCGTCGCCCCGGCCTGGCCCGTTGCCCCGGCCTGGCCCGTCGCCCCGGCCTGGCCCGTCGCCGTCGGCCGGCCTCACGCCGCCCACCGCGAGGCTGCAGCGCTGGGAGATCGTCGCCGTCTTCGCCGTGTCGCTCGGCGCCAGCGGTCTGTACGCGCTGTTCTCGTTCATCGGCTCGGTCACCGCGAAGCAGTCGCTCAGCAAGCAGACCGCGACGCTCAACGGCAGCCTGGCCCCCGGCCGGCCGCTGCTCGACCTGTCCATGCAGCTGCTGAACATCACCCTGTCGCTGGCGCCGGTGCTGCTCGTGTTCTACCTGCTGGCCCGGGCGGGGGAGCGGCCGTCCTCGATCGGCCTCGACGCCCGCCAGCCGGTCCGCGACCTGGCCAGGGGCGCCGTGCTCGCCGCGGTCATCGGGGGCAGCGGCCTGGGCCTGTACCTGATCGCGTACCACCTCGGCGTCGAGCTGAAAGTGGTCGCGGAGAACCTGCCCGACATCTGGTGGCGGATCCCGGTGCTGCTGCTGTCCGCGGCGCAGAACGCCACGGTCGAAGAGGTCATCGTCGTCGGCTACCTGCTGAGCCGGCTGGACCGGCTCGGCGTGCGGCCGTCCCGGGCCATCGTCCTCAGCGCCGTGATCCGCGGCTCCTACCACCTGTACCAGGGCGCGGGCGCCTTCCTTGGCAACGCCGTCATGGGCCTGATCTTCGGCTTCCTCTACCGCCGGTGGGGCCGGGTGACCCCGCTGATCATCGCGCACTTCCTGATCGACGCGGTGACCTTCGTCGGCTACGCGCTGCTGGCCGGCCACGTCTCCTGGCTCCCCCACCCATGAAGGCCCACCCATGAAGGCCCACCCATGAAGGCCGGTCCACCCATGAACGAGTCCGCGCCATGACCGTGCTCGCCCGGCTCTGGGACCGGATCGCTGGCACCCAGCCGCTGCCGCCGGCCTGGGTGATCGCCGGGACCGCCCTGGTCGCGCTGGCCGTGGTGCTGAACACGGGCTCGTGGCGGCTGGCCGGCAAGGTCATCACGATCGCGCACGAGGGCGGGCACGCGCTGGTCTCGGTGCTATCCGGGCGGCGGCTCGACGGCATCAGGCTGCACGCGGACAGCTCCGGGATGACCTATTCGCGCGGCAAGCGGACCGGCCCCGGCCTGGTCCTCACCGCGGCGGCCGGCTACGTCATGCCGTCGCTGCTCGGCGCGGGCGCCGCGTGGCTGCTGACGGCGCGGCACCTGACCGCCATGCTCTGGCTGGCCCTCGTGCTGCTGGCGGCGACCTTCCTGGCCGTCCGCAACCTGTTCGGCGCGATGGCCGTGCTGGTCACCGCCGGCGGCGTGTTCGCGGTCAGCTACTACGCCACGGCCGCCGTGCAGGCCGGATTCGCCTACCTGGCCGCGTGGTTCCTGCTGTTCGGCGGGGTGCGCCCGGTGATCGAGCTGGCCCGCGGCGCTTCGGGTCGACGCCGGTGGACGCGGGGCTCCGACGCCGGCCAGCTCGCCCGGCTGACCGGCACCCCGATCGGCCTGTGGGTCACGCTGTTCGTGCTAGTGTCGGTCGCCGCCCTGGTCATCGGCGCCCGCCTGCTGGTTCCTCCCGGCACCCACTTCTGACGCAGGCGCCCCGGATCCCGCCTCCGGCGCCGGCGCCCCGGATCCCGCCTCCGGCTCCAGGCACCCGCCCCCCGTGCGCCCGGTGCCCGCCCCCCGTGCGCCCGGTGCCCCCCCCCCCCAGGTGCCCACCCCCCGGGCGCCAAGTGCCCACCCCCCGGGCGCCAGGCGCCCTGCCTCCCCACCAGTCGCGCCGGCGCGCTTATTTCGCTAGTATTCCGCAGACCTCGTTGAATTCGTTGACGGTATACGACAGACACCATTATCATCTGCCGATAGTAACGTTCTGACTACCCGAGAAGGGTCGATGGCCAGGGCTTCCGCGGTCAAAATGCCTCCCGAGGCGAACGCGGCGCACGGGTGTGAGGGCGCTCGCCGGGTCCTCGCCCTGATGCTCACGTTCTCCGCCGACGAGAACACCCTCACCGCCCGTCAGCTCGCCGAGCGCACGGGCATCGCGCTGCCTAGCGTGTACCGGTACATCACGCTGCTGCGCGAGACCGGCCTGCTGGCCGGCGACGAACGCGGCAGCTACCGGCTCTCCGCCCGGCTCATCGGCCTGGCCCGGGCGGCGGAGGCGGCGGAGAGCATCATCGACGTGGCCGATCCCGTCATGCACGACCTGGCCGAACGGACCGGGGAGACGGTCATCCTGGTCCGGCTGATCGGCCGGTCCGCGGTGTGCGTGCACCGCGTCCAGTCCGCGCAGCAGCTGCGCATCTCCTTCGAGGCGGGCCAGCCGCTCCCGATCGACCGTGGCGCCAGCGCCCGGCTGCTGCTGTCCAGCGTGCCGCCGCACATCCGCAAGGAGTACCTGGCTCCGCTGGCCGAACGGGACCCGGAAGCCGCCGCGCTGCTCGAGAAGAAGATTCTCCTGGCCGGGCAGCAGGGCTACGCCACCAGCGAGGAAGAGATCCACAAGGGGGTGTGGGCCGCCGCGGCCCAGGTGATGTACGGCAAGCGCATGGTCGCCGTGCTCACCGTGCCGTCGCCGCTGGTCCGGGCGCCCGCCGAGCAGCGGGCGCTGCTGCTGAGCCAGCTCCGCGCCTCCGCCCGCGCGATAGAGGACGGCCTGCCTACCGCCCGCCGGTGACCCCGGCGGGCCGCCGAAGGATTAAGACCTCATTAAGACCCGTGGGGCGCCGGTTCAGTGGAAACCGATTTCACCGTTATCCTTCGCGCATGCCGGAATTCCGCGACGTGATCCCGGGCACTCAGGTCAGCGCGAGCCAGCCGTCGCTGGCCGGCCTGCAGGCCGCCATGGCCGCCGGCACGCTGAGCTCCGCCGCGCTGACCGGCTTCTACCTGCAGCGCATCGACCGGCTCAACCCGGCCCTGCACGCGGTCATCACGGTGAACCTGGACGCCGTGGCGGAGGCGGCGGCCAGCGACGCGGCCCGCGCCGTGGGCGGCCCGCGCGGCCCGCTCGAGGGCATTCCCGTGCTCGTCAAGGACAACGTCCAGGTCGCGGGCATGCCGACCACCGCAGGCTCGCCCGCCCTGCTGACGGCCGAACCCGGCGATGCCTTCCTGGTGTCCCGGCTGCGCGCGGCCGGCGCGGTGATCATCGGCAAGGCCAACCTGTCCGAGTGGGCGAACTTCCGGTCCACGCATTCGACCAGCGGCTGGTCCACGCTCGGCGGCCAGACCGCCAACCCCTACGCGCTGGACAGAAACCCGTCCGGGTCGAGTTCGGGGTCGGCGGCCGGGGTCGCGGCGGGGCTGGCGCCGCTCGCGGTCGGCACCGAGACCGACGGCTCGATCGTCTGCCCGGCCAGCGCCTGTGGCATCGTCGGCATCAAGCCGACCAACGGGCTGGTCAGCCGCCGGGGCATCGTGCCGATCTCGCCGGTGCAGGACACCGCGGGGCCGTTGGGGACGTGCGTCGCGGACGCGGCGGCCCTGCTGTCCGTCCTGGCCGCCGCCGACCCCGAGGACCCCGTCTCGGAAACTGAGAATGATGTGGCCGAACGGGCCGGGTTCGATCTCTCCGCCGCCTCTTTTTCGCGGGCCCTGGACGGCGCCGCGCTGGAGGGGGCACGCCTGGGCGTCTGGCGGGAGGGTTCGGCCGCGGCCGGGCCCGCGACGGCCGCCGTGCTGGAGGAGGCGGTGGCCCGGCTGCGCTCGCTCGGCGCCGTCGTGACCGACCCAGTGTCGCTGCCGGACGCGGACAAGATCACCGAGCCGGAGTTCGCCGCGCTGAGCTACGAGTTCAAGTACGGGATCAACGCGTACCTGGCCTACGTCGCGGAGTTCAGCGGGGGCGGTACGCTGCCGGGCACCCTGACCGAGCTCATCGACTTCAACAAGCGGAACGCGGACCTGGTGCTCTTCCGGTTCGGCCAGGAGATATTCGAGCAGGCCGAGGCGACGAGCGGCGACCTGTCCGACCCGGACTACCTGTCCGTCCGGCGGGACGCCACCCGCCTCGCCCGCGCGGCCATCTCCGCGCCGCTGGCCGGCCACGGGCTCGAGGCCATCGTGGCGCTGACCGCCAACCCGGCCTGCCTCACCGACTACGTGCTCGGCGACCACGACGTCTTCCACACCTCGGGCCCCGCCGCGGTGGCCGGCTGTCCGTCGGTCACGGTCCCGTTCGGGTCGGTGTCCGGGCTGCCGGTCGGCCTGTCGTTTTTCGGCCCCCGCTGGAGCGAGCCGCGGCTGATCGCCCTGGCCTACGCCTTCGAACAAGCCACCCAGCGCCGCCAGCCCCCCACCCTCCCCGCCAGCATCCCCTAGCCCCCGCCCAGTCCGCCGCCCGCCGCCCGCTCCGCCCGCCCGGTGCCCGCTCCGCCCAGCGGACGCAACATTAGTCTCGTCTACCGCATCAGCCTCTTGAAACTCATGGCCAGTCCACGGTTAACCGACCCCCAAGGCCCGGTGCCGAGGCCGCACAATCCTTCCCTCACGTCACTAAGGCCAATCCCATACCTCGTGAGCGGCGTATAAGCGAGGACGGCCTGCCCAGAACCGCGCGATAACCTGGCGGGCATGGAGTCTTGGCGCCGAGTGGATGTTCCTGTGCTACCAGGGAGCAGTCCGGCGCCGCGGCTGCACGACACGGCCACCGGTCAGCTGGTGCTGGCCGCGGCGGGCCCGGTGGCCACCCTGTACGCCTGCGGCATCACCCCGTACGACGCGACGCACATCGGGCACGCCGCCACCTACACCGCCTGGGACCTGCTGGTCCGGGCCTGGCTGGACGCCGCGCCGGAAACGCCGCAGACCCCGGGCCGACCCGGCCCCTCCGAGGCCCCGGCCCGGTACACCGTCGTCTACGTGCAGAACGTGACCGATGTCGACGATCCGCTGCTGGAGCGGGCCAGCCGGGACGGCGAGGACTGGCGCGACCTGGCCCGCCGGGAGACCCAGCGGTACCGCGAGGACATGGAGGCGCTGCGCGTCCTGCCGCCGACCCACCTGATCGGGGCGGTCGAGGCGCTGCCCATCATCGAGCGGTTCACCGAGCGGATGGCCGACCGGGGCGCGCTGTACAACGTGGACGAGGACGTCTACTTCGCGAAGTCGGCCGACCTCGGGTTCGGCTCGCTGTCCGGGCCCGGCACGGCCTGCGGCTACGATCCTGCCGAGATGGCCGAACTCGCCGCGCAGCGCGGCGGCGACCCGGACCGCCCCGGCAAGAAGGATCCGCTCGACGTCCTGGTCTGGCGGGCGGAACGGCCAGGCGAGCCGGCCTGGGATTCGCGGTTCGGCCGCGGCAGGCCTGGCTGGCACGTCGAGTGCGCGGCGATCGCCACCGAGTACCTGGGGAACGCCTTCGACGTCCAGGCCGGCGGCTCTGACCTGGTGTTCCCGCACCACGAGATGAGCGCCTCACATACCCGGGTGGCTCTGGCCTCCGGGGGCGGCGGGGGAGTCGTCCCTCCCCAAGGGGGGTCCGGGGGGATGGGTCCCCGCGGGAGAGAAACAGTCAGCGGAGCCCCGGCCCAGGGCTTCTTCGCCCGGGTGTACGTCCACGCCGGCATGGTCAGTTATCACGGCGAGAAGATGTCCAAGTCGCTGGGGAACCTGGTCTTCGTCAGCAGGCTGCTGACGGACGGGACCGACCCCATGGCCATCCGGATGGCCCTGCTCGCGCACCACTACCGTTCCGACTGGGAGTGGACGGACGCAGCCCTGGGTGACGGCCAGGCCCGCCTCGCTCGCTGGCGTGCCGCCCTGGCCCGCGCCGAAGCCGCCGTCCCCGACGCTGATCCCGGTGCCGCCCCGGCAAGCGCGGCCGAGATGGTGCTGGCTGGGGTGCGCGCGCGGCTGCGCGATGACCTCGACGCCCCCGGCGCGCTCGCCGTCGTGGACCGCTGGGCCGACGCCCTGCTCGCCGAGCCTCCGACCCGGATCGCCGCCGCCGATCTGGCCGGCGCCCGCCTCGTCCAGGCCACCGTCGACGCCCTCCTCGGCATCAGCCTCTAGCGTTACTGGCCGGCACGCCTCTCGCGCGCGCGGTACTCAAGATCGTTCGTCAGTTTTGGTTGCTATTACGACCAAAACTGACGAACGATCCGCAGTCTGGCGGCCATACGGCCCGCTCCGTACGGGCAGCCCCATAGTCAAATCGCGCCCTTTGTCAAGCCGCCTCGCAGAACCTGTGGATAACAGGCCTTCGGTTATCCACAGGCCCAGATTTCCTTTCGAGCGACTGGTATAGGCCGCACGCTGGCCGAATGATACGAACCCTCACCGCGGGTGACGACACCCCGCACACTCCGCAGGATGCGCTGATCCCGCCCGCTCCCCACACCCAGCAAGCCCCGGACAGCGTGCAGGCCCCGGACAGCGTGCAGGCCCCGGACAGCGTGCAGGCCCCGGACGCTCCCGTCGGCCCGCAGAACGACCCCATCCTGATCCGCGCCGGATCCCCCGAGGAGCTACTCGCGGTCGTCCCGCACCTGCTCGGCTTCGTGCCCCAGGCCAGCCTGGTCGTGATCGGGGTCGAGCCGCCGCGCCATCGCGTCAAGGTCACGCTCCGTTATGACCTCCCCGATCCGCCCGGCGCGGGCGTCGCCGCGGACGTCGCCGATCACGCTATCGCCGTGATCGGCTCGCAGCGGCTGAACGCGCTGGTGGCGGTCGGCTACGGCCCCCGGATGCTGGTCGACCCGGTAGCGGACGCGCTGCGCGCCGCCGCCAGGACGGCCGGGATCGACGTGGCGGACGTCCTCCGGGCAGAGGACGCGCGCTACTGGTCCTATCTGTGCGCTGACGAGGCGTGCTGCCCGTCCGCGGGCACGCCGTTCGATCCCGGCGCCCATCGCGCCGCGGCCGTCGCCGCCGATGCGGCTGTCGCGGCCGATGCGGCTGTCGCGGCCGATGCGGCTGCCGGGGCTGGTGAAGGATACCGAGTGCTGGCCGACCGGGCCGCGGTCGCGGCGCGGGTCGCCCCGCTCGGCGGGATCGCCGCGGAATCTATGCGCCAGGCCACCCGGCGTGCCGAACGTCACGTCAGCCAGGTCCTGGCGAAGGTCCGCAAGTCGGCCCGCCTAGGTGCCGCCCGGCAGATGATCGCCGCCGAAGGCCTTAACGCGGTGGGCAGCATGATCGCCGCCTACCGCGGCGGCGGCAAGTACGCCACGGACTACCAGATCGCGTGGATCACGGTCGCGCTGCGCGATCTGCGGGTCAGGGACGACGCCTGGGCCCGGATGGACCCCCGGTACCGGGACGCGCACCGGCGGCTGTGGATCGACGTAACCCAGCGGGCGCAGCCGGGGTACGTGGCCGCGCCCGCCGCCCTGCTCGCCTTTGTGGCCTGGCAGTCCGGTGATGGAGCGCTGGCGAACGTCGCGCTCGACCGGGCCCTCGCCGACGAGCCGCGGTACTCGATGGCTCAGCTGCTCCGGCAGGTGATCACGGCCGGGGCGCCGCCGTCGCTGGCCCGGCTGCCGATGACCCCGGAAGAGGTGGCCGCCAGCTACGACGAAGCCAGCGACGAAGCCAGCGACGAAGCCAGCGACGAAGCCAGCGACGAAGCCAGCGACGAAGCCAGCTACGACGACCACGACCCGGACCCAGGCGTCCACGACCCGGACTCCATGAACGAACAATGAGGTCAGCGGAACATCACAGGCGACGGCGAGAGGAGAGGGCCGCGCTTCCGAGATACACTGCCGGAGATGTTCGTCCCGCCCAGTACGCATCTCGTCCTTTGTCCGCCCCCGGCCGTTTCCATAATGGGTGACAGCCCTTAACCGAAAAGGATGCTCGTGGTGGATGCCCGCACGACTGCCGACACACACGAGGCCGAGGTAGCAAGGCTGCGCGAGGCGTACGCGGCCTGGCCGCCGGGGGTGCCGGTCCGGCTGGCCAAGCGCACGTCCAACCTGTTCAGGTTCCGCGACGAAGCCAACGGAGCCAACGGAGCCGACAGAGCCGACAGAGCCGACGGAGCCAACGAAGCCAACGGAGCCAACGGAGCCAACGAGGCCGCAAAGACCGCCGTGGCGCAGCCAGGCGGCGGCCTGGACGTATCCGCCTTCGGCCACGTGCTGCGCGTCGATCCGGAACGCCGGACCGCGTGGGTCGGCGGGATGACCACCTACGAGGACCTCTGCGACGCGACGCTGCCGCACCAGCTG
>WNGL01018230.1_pt1 | contig 10939 bp, 8 predicted proteins | sample 5400591 | NCBI WGS metagenome assembly WNGL01 (sample SAMN13153377, study PRJNA577476) | soil metagenome | isolation source: 80 cm soil or saprolite under Garry oak tree replicate 1 | place: USA:California | collected 2016-06-15
AGGACTCCCATCGTCCCGGCGCCCGGGGGAGGGGAGGTGATGGAGCCGGCCTGATAGCCGATGAAGACGCCGACGAGGAGACCGGCCGCGAGGCCGATGATGAGCGAGCGGTTCAAGGTGATGGACCTCCGGTTGCGCGACGGGACGCGAAATTCCAGGCGCAACATCATGCCAGGGGTGCAGGCCCCTTGCCACCGCCGGGAACGGGAGCCCGCTCGACGGCGCCTTCCGCGCCGGGGACGCCGGGCGAGGATCCGCTCGTCGGGTCGCGAGCTTGCATGCCCCCTCTGGGACGCCCCGCCGCGCTCGCAATGGCCCGTCGAGTCGCCGAGTCTGGCGCTCCAGGGGCGGAAACCTCAACGTTCAGGCGCTCCGGGTGCGGGGGCGCCGCTCGAAGCGGACGGGTCTCGAGATGCTCGACGCAGCCGCGCGGATCGCCGAGGTGGTGGGGACGGGTCTACGAGGCCGACGGCATCACCCACGGCCGGACCCCGCCCGCGATGGCGGTCCTGCCCGCCTCGACGGACGAGGTGGTCCGGGTGGTCGCGATCGCGCGCGAGGCGAGGATGCCGATCGTGCCGCGCGGCGCGGGCACGGGGCTCTCGGGCGGCGCGCGCCCGACGGAGGGCTCCATCGTCCTCTCGCTCTCCCGGATGCGACGAATCCTCGAGGTGGACCTCGCGAACGGCTGGATCCGGGTGGAGCCCGGCGTCATCAACCTCGACGTCACGCGCGCCGTCGCGGGCGCGGGGATGTACTACGCGCCGGATCCCTCGTCGCAGGGCGTCTGCTCGATCGGCGGCAACGTCGCCGAGAACTCGGGCGGCGCGCACTGCCTGAAGTACGGGTTCACGACGAACCACGTCCTCGCGGCGAAGGTGGTGCTCTCGGACGGCAGCGTGGTGGATCTCGGCGGCCCGGCGCCGGACGCACCGGGCTACGACCTGCTCGCGGCGCTCGTCGGCTCCGAGGGGCTCGTCGGGATCGTGACCGAGGTGACGTTGCGGCTCCTCCGCAAGCCCGAGACCACCCGCACCTTCTTCGCGACGTTCCCCACGACGGACGAGGGCGGCGCGGCGGTCTCGGGGATCATCGCGGCCGGGATCCTCCCGGCGGCGATCGAGATGATGGACCGGCTCGCCATCGTCGCGGCGAAGGCGGCGACCGGACTCGACTGGCCGGACGTGGGCGCGGCGCTGCTCATGGACGCGGACGGGACGAAGGCGGAGGTCGAGCACGTCTCCGCCCGCGCCATCGAGATCGCGCGCGCGGCGGGGGCGCTCGAGATCCGGGTGCCGCGCGACGAGGCGGAGCGGCAGCTCATGTGGAAGGGGCGGAAGTCGGCCTTCGCCGCGGTCGGGCGGATCAGCCCGAGCTACATGGTCGAGGACGGCGTCATCCCGCGCTCGGAGATCGCCCGGGTGCTTCGCGAGATCGAGCGGATGGCCCGGGAGGCGGGGCTGCGCGTCGCGAACGTCTTTCACGCCGGCGACGGAAACCTCCACCCGCTCGTCCTCTACGACGCCCGGAACCCCGGCGAGGAGGAGCGCGCGGCCGCGCTCGGCGGCGAGATCCTCCGCCTCTGCATCCGGTCGGGCGGCTCGATCACCGGCGAGCACGGCGTCGGCGCCGAGAAGGCGCGCTACATGGCCGAGCAGTTCACCGCCGCCGACCTCGAGACGATGGCCCGCGTGCGCTGCGCGTTCGACGGGCTCGCGCTCATGAACCCGGGGAAGGTCTTCCCGACGCCGCGCCTGTGCGGCGAGAAGCCCGGGCCCTATCAACCCCACCCGCTCGAGCGGGCGGGGCTCGCGGAGCGCTGGTGACGCCGGTCCCAATCCCCATCGAGGCGAGCGACGCGATCCTCGGGGCGAGCCCGCGCCGGGTGCTCGAGCCCGCGACGCTCGACGAGGCCGCGCAGGCGATGCGCGCGCTCGCGGCGGAGAAGCTCGCGGTCGCGTTCGTCGGCGGCGGGACGGACCTCGAGCTCGGCGCGGCGCCGCGGCGGCTCGACGCGGTCCTTCGCACGCGCAGGCTCGCGCGGGTGCGCGAGCACGCCCCCGCCGACCAGATCGTCGCGGTCGAGGGGGGGATGACGATCGCGGCGTTGCAGCGCACGCTCGCGCCGCACCGGCAGCGGCTCGCGCTCGATCCGCCGGAGCCGGAGCGCGCCACCGTCGGGGGCGTTGTCGCGGCGAACGCCTTCGGGCCGCGGCGCACCCGGTTCGGCTCGGTGCGCGACCTCGTCATCGGGGTCACCCTCGTCCGCGCCGACGGCGTCGTCGCGCACGGGGGCGGCAAGGTGGTGAAGAACGTCGCCGGGTTCGACCTGCCGCGCCTCCTCTGCGGCTCGCTCGGCACGCTCGGGCTCGTCGCGGAGGTGGTGTTCCGGCTCCACCCCCTCCCGGAGGCCTCCGCGACCGCCGCGTTCGACGGGCTCTCGGGGATCGACGTGCAGGACACGCTCCCGGCGCTTCGCGAGCTCGGGGTCGAGCCGACCGCGCTCGCCGCGCTGCCGGACGGCGTGCACTTCCGGCTCGCGATCCGGTTCGAGGGGTTCGCGCCCGGCGTGAAGGACCAGGTCGACCGGGTCCTCGGTCGCGCGGGCGGCGGCGCCCGGCTCGAGGGGGTGGAGGAGGCGGCGCTCTGGTCGCGCCACGACGCGCTCCGCGCCGCGGGGGCGGTCCGGGTGAAGGCGACCTTCGCGCCGGCCGCGCTCGTGGGGGCGCTCGACGCGCTCTCGCCCTTGCGGGCCGCGCTCGGCGGGGAAGGGCCGATCCTGCACCCCGCCCTCGGCATCGCGCTCCTCGCCGGCGACGCGGGCGACGCCGCCGCGGTCGCCGCCGGCGTCGAGCATGCGCGGCTCCGGTTGCGGAAGCTCGGCAACGGCTCGGTGGTGATCGTGGCGGCGCCGCCCGCGGTCCGCGCCCTCGTCGACCCGTGGGGGCCGGCGCCCGCCGGCTTCGAGGTGATGCGGCGCCTCAAGCACGAGCTCGATCCCGAGGCGCGGCTCGCGCCGGGTCGGTTCGTGGGGGGGATCTGATGTCCACGCCGAGCACCGCCCATGCCCCGGCGACGAAGCCGCCTGCCACGACGCGCTCCCCCGCGGACGACTGCGTCCACTGCGGGTTCTGCTTGCCCATCTGCCCGACCTGGCAGAACTGGCAGCAGGAGATGGACTCGCCGCGCGGCCGGATCGACCTCTTCCGCGCGCTCGAGGACGGCCGGATCGAGATGTCGCCGGCGGTCGCGAAGCACTTCGACCGCTGCCTCGGCTGCATGGCGTGCGTGACCGCGTGCCCCTCGGGCGTCCGGTACGACCACGTCATCGACCGTGCGCGCGTCCGGGTGGAGCGCGAGCTCGCGCGCCCCGACGCCGACCGCCGCTGGCGCGCGGCGGTGTTCTTCCTGTTCACCCACCCGCGCGTGCTGCGCGCGGCGGCGGTCGGGATCTGGCTCCTCCGCGTCACCGGGCTGCGCTGGCTCGCGCGGCGCGCCGGGCTCCTCCGTGCCTGGCCGCGGCTCGCGGCGATGGAGGCGCTCGCGCCGTCGCTCCGGTGGGAGGACGTGACGGCGACGCTCCCGGCGCACGTCCCCGCGTCGGGCGAGCGGCGGCTCCGGGCGGCACTGCTCGGCGGCTGCGTGCAGCGCGTCTTCTTCCCGAACGTGAACGGCGCGACCTTGCGCGTGCTCGCGGCCGAGGGCGTCGAGGTGGTGGTGCCGGAGGGGCAGGGGTGCTGCGGCGCGCTCTCGGTCCACGCTGGGCGGCAGGAGGAGGCACTCCGACTCGCGCGGGACCTCGTCCTGCGCTTCGAGCGGGAGCCGGTGGACGCGATCGTGGTGAACGCAGCGGGCTGCGGCTCCCACCTCAAGGACCTCGCGCACCTCTTCCGCGACGACCCGGAGTTCCTCCCGCGCGCTCGCGCGTTCGCCGAGAAGGTCCGCGACGTCTCCGAGCTCCTCGCGACGCTGTCGGCGCGCGCCGAGCGCCATCCCCTCCGGGCGCGCGTCGCGTACCACTCGCCCTGCCACCTCGGGCACGCGCAGCGGGTGCAGGAGCCGCCGCGCGCGCTCCTGCGCGCGATCCCGGGGCTCGAGCTCGTCGAGGTGCCGGATGGCGAGCAGTGCTGCGGCTCGGCCGGCATCTACAACCTCGTCGAGCCCGGGAGCGCCGACGAGATCGGGCGGCGCAAGGCGGCGGCGGTCGCCGCGACGGGTGCGACGCTCATCGCGAGCGCGAACCCCGGCTGCTCGCTCCAGATCGAGCGGATGCTCGCGGAGCGCGGCGCGGACGTCCCGGCGGCCCACCCGATCGAGATCCTCGACCTTTCGATCCGCGGCGGGCGCTGAGCGGGCCGCAGGGGTGGCTCGGCGCGGGCGCAGCGTTCGCTGGCGCATCGCCCGCGCGCGCCCCACCGTCCCTCGGGGAGGAGCGCCATGTCGAACGAGAGGAAGCCGGAGGCGCCGCTCGCCGCCACGGTCGGCGAGCGGCTCGGCGGGGATCCGGACGTCCAGGAGGAGGAGCGCTCGCGGGAGGGGCGTCTTGTGGAAGGGCGTCCTGCGGACCGGCAGCCGGGGCGACCGGCGGGCCGGGCAGCGACGAAGGCGGCACGGCCGTTCCCTTGGGGCGCGCTCGCCCTCGCCGCGATCGGCTGGGCGGCCTTGACCGGGATCGGCTCCGCGCTCCGCTCCCGCGCGCGCCGTACGGCCCGGGGGGCGAGGCGGCTCGCGGCGGCGCTGCCCCGGCCGTAGCCGCGGAGGCGCGGGGCACGCCTCGGGAGCACCGGGTGTGGTACGTCCCTCGGCATGGGCCACCTCGGCCGGCTGAAGGAGCAGTACCGCGATCTCGTCGCGCGCCTCGATCGCGGGCCCGTCGCGCTCCCCGAGGCGCAGGACGAGCGCGCCGAGGCGGCGCGGCGCGAGATCCTCGAGATCCTCTTCTCGCCGGAGGAGGCGGCGCTCGCGGCGCGGATGCCGGTCGGCCCGATCTCCGCCGAGAAGCTCGCGTCGCGCCTCGGCGTCCCGCCCGCGGAGCTCGAGGCGAGGCTCGAGCCGATGTGCGATCGCGGCGTGGTGGTCGACCTCGTGAACCCGCGCACGGGGCGGCGCGCCTACCTCCTCTCGCCGCCGGTGGTGGGGTTCTTCGAGTACTCGCTCATGCGGGCGAAGGACCAGATTCCGAAGCAGCGGATGGCGGAGGCGCTCGAGGCCTACACCCACGGCGACCCCGCGTTCGCCCGGGAGGCGTTCGGCCGCGAGACGGTGATCGGACGCGCGCTCGTGAACGAGGAGGAGCTCGGGGAGGACGTGCCCGACGTGCTCGCGTGGCGGCGCGCGAGCGAGGTGGTCGGCGGCGCCCGCGGCTGGGCGGTCTCGCTCTGCTTCTGCCGCCACAAGGCGGAACACCTCGGCGCGCGCTGCGACGCGCCGATGGAGAACTGCCTGTCCCTGAACGGCGGAGCCGAGTTCGTGGTCCGCCGCGGCTTCGGCCGGCGCATCGAGCGCTCCGAGGCGCTCGAGATCCTGGCGCGCTCGCGCGAGTCCGGGCTCGTCCAGGTCGCGGACAACGTGCGGAGTCGCCCGACCTTCGTGTGCAACTGCTGCGGGTGCTGCTGCGAGCAGCTCGTCGCGGTGACACGCTGGGGGCTCCCGGCGGTGAACCCGAGCGGCTACGTCCCGCGGCGGGACGCGGCGGCGTGCTCGGGCTGCTCGCGCTGCGCCCGCGCGTGCCCGGTGGGCGTCATCGAGATGGAGCCGGTCCGAGCGCCCGGCAACCGGAAGGCGGCGCTCGCCCCCCGGATCGACTTCGAGCGGTGCATCGGGTGCGGGGTCTGCGCCGGAGCGTGCCACAAGGGGGCGCTCGCGATGGAGGAAGGCGGCCGCGCGCGGCCGGTCCCGGCGAACACGATCGAGCGGGTGGTGCGCCAGGCCCTCGAGCGGAACCGGCTCGCAGACCTCCTCTTCGACGAGGGGGCGGGGCTCGGCGCGCGCTTCCTCCACCGGGCGGTGGACGTCATCGTCCGGCTCCCGCCCGCCCAGGCGCTCCTCGCCTCCGAGCAGGTCCGATCGCGATTCGTGAAGGCCGCCATGGGCCGCTTCGGCCGCGGCTAGCCAGCGCCGCCCGGGAGTAAGCCAGACGGTGCTCTCGGTCAGGCCCAGCGGCAGACGTATTCGCAGCAGGAGCCGCCGCGCGCGCGGCACTGGGTCTCCTCGACCGTCACGATGCGGCCGCCGGAGAGCTCGATCGCGCGGCGGAGCCAGCCGATCGCGGTGAGGCAGCCCTCCGCGCCCGCCTCGCGCCCGTCCACGGTCCGCACGATCGCTTCCGTCGGCGAGGTCTGCTCGTACGTCCGCACGCCGTCGGAGTGCTGCGCCGAGTACATCCGCGGGATGTTCCGGAGGAGGAACTGCGGGTCGTCCTCGCGCAGGTAGGGCCGCTGCACGCCCTTCGGACCGAGGTTCGCGTCGGCGCTGAAGCGCCCGAGGTCGACGAAGAGCTCCCGGCGGTCGCCGCGCGAAAGGAGCGCGACGATCGCGGTCTCGAGGCGTGACACGAGGTCCGCCGAGTACCAGCTGCTCGGGAGCAGCATGCCGCGCAGCACCTGCTGGTCGTCGGCGGAGAGCCGGCGCAGGACGCGCTCGGCCTCCTCCGTGCCGCGCGCGCGGAGGTATTGCATCCGGGAGATGAGGAGGGTCCCCTTCACCGTCCGTCCCAAGAGCCGGTCCGACGGGAGTGGGAGGGTGGCGCCGGGCAGCGGCGCCAGGAGGGGCTTCGCGGGTGCTGGGGCCATCGGGCTCCTTCAGCGGCTGCGCACCCCCCGGTGTCGCGATGGAGTGTGACAAATAGTTCCAGTCCCGTAAAGGGGGGGGCCCTAGGACTCCCCGGGCGCCGCCCGGGAGTGCGCCGTCGCGGGCGCGAGGAAGCAGAGCACCCGCTGGTCGAGGCAGCTCGCGTTCAGCCAGAGCGATCGCGCGTCGCCGCGCCGCGGGAAGTCCACCACCCGGACGACATCGGCGAGGCGCGCGTCGTCCGGCAGGAGCTCCGCGAGCCGGTTCGGCTCGGCCCGGATGGCGTCCTCCGCGAGCCGGTACCCGGGCCGGTCCGGGGTAACCGCGACGTAGAGCACGTTCGCCTCGACGAGGTCGTTGAAGAAGTGCGAGCCGAGCGACGGATCCGGCACCACGTTCATCCGCGACCGCACGATCTCGCACAGCGCCGAGACCCGCGCGATCTCCGCGAACGTGACCGGGACGCCGAGCGCGACCGTGGTCGTCCCCCAGCGTCCGGGCCCGAGGAGCAGGATGCGCCGCGCGCCCGGCGGCTCGAGCCGCGTCACGCGCCCCACCACGCGCGCCACCTCGTGGCGGTCCTGCGTCCCGAGCCGCTCGTAGGCGTCGGGGTCGACGAGCACCACCCGGTCCACCGGCGCGTGGGTGGACTGGCCGATCACCGGGCCGCGGCTCTCGAGCAGCACCGCCTCGGGCGGGAGGTCGTCGGGCGGCGCGACGATGGTGCCGCCCTCCTTTACCTGAAGCGGCCGGCACTGCACGACGTTCAGGCGCAGGCGCCCGCCGTCGAGGTCGTTGAGCGTGAACTCGACGTCCACCGGGAACCCGTACGCGTCCGAGAGCGTCCGCAGGATCTCCCGCAGGTCGTCGACGAACGGGGTCGCCGAGAGCAGCCGGTCGAACGTGAGCAGCGGCGACCGGCCCGGGCGCGCGGTGGCGAAGAGGTCGAGCGAGAGCCCCGGCGCGCGCCGGATCACCTCCTCGAGCGGTAGCGACGCGAACCGGTTCGCCTCGAGGTCGAGCACGTCCACCCGCCGCTGGGCGTGCGCGCGCGCCTCGTCCTGGGTCGCCTCCGGGCGGTGCGCGGGGGCGTCCAGCGCGACGAGGCGGGCGTAGTCGTCGTCCGCGCGGTCCACCGCGCGGGTGCCGAGCCCGAACACCAGGCGGGCGAGCCCGGCGTGCGGGTCGATCTCGCGGTTCCAGGCCCACGGGTTGTACGAGAGCGCGACGCCGGCCGCCTGCGGGAAGAAGAGGGAGCCGTGCACCGCCCCCGAGACGCGCTGCACCAGGATCGCCATCCGCTCGTCTCGGAGCGGACGATGATCGGCGACGGCCCGTAGTACTCGAGCATCGCCGCGAACTGGCGGAGGACGAAGTCGGGGAACGTCTTCCGGACGAGGTACGTGTGGAAGACGTCCGAGCCGACGAACCACGAGTCGTGCGGCTCGAGCCGCTCGCTCAGCCGCGGGATCTGCCGGCCGAGGATGGCGCGGGCGAGGAGCATGCCCGCCGCCTTGCCGCCCACGAGCCCGGTCCCGATCATCCGCCGCCGGATCGCGAGGAGGTCGGGGAGGTCGAGCCAGCGCGCCGCGAGCTCCGCCACCCGGTCGTCGCGGGTGATCATCGTCCGCAAGAGCTGCTGGAAACCGGCGCGGTCTTCGGAGCTCGTCACGGCGGCTCGGTCTCCTCGAGCGAGACCGACAGGTCGGCCGCCGGGAGGATCCAGGCGGCGCTCTTCATGTTGTAGTCTCCGCCGGCCATTGTGCACCACCGGCCGCGGCCGTGGGGGCCCGCGAGGGGCCGTGCGCGCTCCTCGTTTGAACGGCCGCACGGCGTCGCGGTACTGTGACCCTCGAGACCGACGCCTCCAAACCCCAGCGCCGAGGAACGACACCATGAAGCTTCAGGAAGCCATCGCCATCGCCATCGACTTCGAGAAGAAGGTTCGGGATCACTACGTGAAGGGCGCGAAGGACATCCCCGACCCGCAGGGTCGCAAGGTGTTCGCCCTCCTCGGCAAGGAGGAGCAGGGGCACGTCGAATATCTCGAGCACTGCCTCGCGCAGTGGAAGAAGACCGGCCAGGTGCCGAACGTCGCGCTGAAGTCGATCCTCCCGAAGGGCGTGAAGTGGATCGAGGCCGAGCGGAAGAAGGTCTCCGGGCCCGCGAAGCGCACCGCGTCGAAGACCGAGCTCGACGCGCTGAAGCAGGCGCTCGTGCACGAGAAGGACGCGGACGCCTTCTACCACAAGCTCGTCGCGGAGCTGCCGAAGGAGGACCAGCCCCTCTTCGCGAAGTTCCTCGAGATCGAGGACGGCCACCTCGCCATCGTGCAGGCGCAGCTCGACTCGGTGCAGGGCATGGGCTTCTGGTTCGACATCGCCGAGTTCCGCCTCGAGGCGGAGTAGCGACCGGCAGCGAACGACTCGTCCTGGGCCGGCCCCCCCCTGGGGTATGATTCCGGCCCCAATGAATCGAGCGAACCTCCTCGGCTGGCTCGCCGCCGCGCTCCTTGCGGGGTGCGGCGGCGCGAAGCCCAACGGGCGCGCGAACGACTGCGCCGGTTGCCACGCCAGGAAGACGCTCAACGCGCAGTGGGCGTTGCCCCAGATCCACGCGCCGTTCCGCGATCGGGCCGGCTGCGACGCGTGCCACGACCGCCACGGGGAGAAGGGCCGGAACATCCTCCTCGAGGCGGAGCCCGGGCTCTGCCTCAAGTGCCACGAGGGCGAGGAGTTCCAGCGCGGGCGGCTCCACACCGCCGTGCAGATGGGCGGCTGCTCCGCCTGCCACCGGCCGCACGCGTCGAGCCTCCCGAAGCTGCTCGACGCGCCCCTCGCGGCGCTCTGCGCGAAGTGCCACACCGATCTCACCAAGGCGCACGGCGGCTACGCCGTCGATCCGGGCCGGTGCGGGCTGTGCCACGAGGTGCACTCCGCCGCGAACGAGAAGCTCCTCCACCGCGTCACGCACGAGGTGCTCGGCGACTGCTCGGGCTGCCACGCCCCCGCGGGCTCGAGCCGGCCGTTCGCGCTCGCGAAGGCGCAGCCCGGCCTGTGCTTCGACTGCCACTCCGACCTCCAGGACAAGCTCGCGAAGCGGAAGTTCGTCCATGCCCCCCTGAAGACGGGCGAGTGCACCGGCTGCCACTCGCCCCACGCGGTCGACGAGCCGGCGCTGCTCGCTCGGCCCGCCGCGACGCTCTGCACCCCCTGCCATGCGGCCATCGTCGCGAAGGGCCAGGGCGCGGGCGCCCACGCGCCGGTGCAGGCGGGCAAGTGCCAGGCGTGCCACGGGGCGCACGCGTCGGATCGCCCGAAGCTCCTCCTCTCCACCGAGGACCAGCTCTGCGGCGGCTGCCATCGCGAGGTCCGCGACTGGGCCGAGGCGAAGTCGAGGCACGAGCCGGTCCGCTCGGGCGACTGCGGCAGCTGCCACGAGCCGCACGGCGGCCGCGCGAAGCTGCTCGTCGAGGCGCCGAACGCGCTCTGCGCGCGGTGCCACGAGGTGCAGGACCAGGAGCGGAAGCGGACCGGCAGGCCGCACCCGCCCGTCGCGAAGGGCGAGTGCAACGCCTGCCACGTCCCGCACGCGTCCGCGCGCGGGCCGCTCCTCCAGAAGGCGACGAGCGAGGAGCTCTGCCTCGGCTGCCACCGCGGCATGATCGAGAAGCTCTCGAGCAGGAAGCTCCACAACCCGTTCGCCGGCGGCAACTGCTCGCAGTGTCACGTCTCGCACGGCAGCCAGCCGAAGCACCTCAAGGCGGACGACGCCTCGATCTGCCTCGAGTGCCACGTCGGCGCGCGGAAGACCTTCGCGAACGCGCGGTCGCTCCACAAGCCGTTCCTGAGTGGCCGGTGCTGGGAGTGCCACGAGCCGCACGCCGGCAAGCAGGGCGAGAACCTCCTCAAGAAGGCGGGCAACGACCTCTGCCTCTCGTGCCACGACGAGCTCCGGGTGCGGCTCGCCGACAAGAAGCTCACCGTCCACTCCGCCGTCGCCGACGGCGCCTGCCGCGACTGTCACTCCGGCCATGGCTCGCCGTCCGTCGCCCTGCTGAAGAAGGACGTCCCGGGGCTCTGCACCGACTGCCACGACGCGGACGGGGACGCCGTCCGCAAGTCGCACGGCGGCTACTCGGTCGTCGGCG
>WNGL01034843.1_pt1 | contig 10939 bp, 10 predicted proteins | sample 5400591 | NCBI WGS metagenome assembly WNGL01 (sample SAMN13153377, study PRJNA577476) | soil metagenome | isolation source: 80 cm soil or saprolite under Garry oak tree replicate 1 | place: USA:California | collected 2016-06-15
TGGTACCAAAAGCCGTCCTGCCGGGACGAACTTCCCTAGGAAGATCTTGAACGCCTCGTTACCGACAAGTGCTACGGTTAGGAACCCAATTATGGTCATTTCAAACCATCCCTTAATCAAGACTGGAATGGCTAGGGCAGGGGCCCAGAAACTGCCCCCAGAGACGAATAAGGGAACGAGGGTCTGGAAGTAGAACCACGTGAGCACCGCTTCTGGAATGAACCCGATCCACACGGCCAGGAGAACAAAGTAGCTCCTCTGCCTGTAGTCTGACTTGAGCAATTGAGCTATCATTCCTATCGCAAAGCCTGTTATCGCCTTTCCGACAGGAAATAGGATAGTTATCGGCCCCGTGTTCGATGCGAACATGATAGCTGGACCTATGCCAGCGATCAGTCCGGTGAGAGACCCCAATCTCCAACCAAAGAAAATGGCCATTACTACAATAGGAACACTGGAAAAATCGAGCGCGACCTGGCTAACCCCTGGAGTTGGAATCCGTCCCAACGCGACCGAAACGACCCCCAGCAAGTTGCCCAGAGCAGCCATTGACGCGACCAAGGCCAACGAGCTAGTGGATGTTTTCCTTTCCAAGGCTACCGGCTCGGCGATGAGCTACTCATAAAAGAGTTTCTACCCAAGAATGAGTAGCAAGGCTGGCACTGATCTACTTGGAGCTTCGTGCAAGAACGTGAAGCAAAGTCATTTCCTGAAGACATTTTGCGGTGCGAGTTTTTCCGTGAGGATCCTTTCTTGCGACGGCGATCAGATCTTCGAGAGTGTCGACGTCGAACGACAGGCGCGGGTTGGAGATCGAATACACAGCAAATCCTGTCTTCTGTGCTGCTCTAAGATGTGTGCTAAAGCTCCATCTTCCGTACGCAGGTGCGATAATGTTAGGAGGCTCTCGCACTATTACATTGGTTCCGCCCTTCATCGAAGGGGCCAAGACAACCTTCTCGGCGGTGCCTCCCACCGAGTATAGCTCTCTCAAATCCCGTGGTTCTAGCATTGGGATGTCGGCTAACAAGACGGCCACGGAGGATGCCTTCTCGCGCATGGCAAAGAGCGTTGACTGTCGGATGCCTGCGTTGAGCCCCTGTCCCTCTTGATGGAGAAATGTCCCGTGAGGTAAATTTGCCTCTTTCTCTACATCGGGATCAGGGGAAACAACCAGGACTCGGCTGAAAAGTTGAGACTCTTTGACGGCAGCCAACACGTCTTCCAATAGTGCAAGGATGAGTTTCTTCTTGTCTTCTGGACTAAGGGAGCGGGCAAGCCTGCTTTTGCTTTCGATCAGCCCTTTGACTGGAATGATTGCAAAGTTTCCCGTCAAAGAGTCTCCGCCAGCCTTAGGGTATCTTCTGCCAACTTGGCTCTCGCTACTGATGAGTCCATTATTGTCTGGGTCGATGCTACCTTCATTCCAAGGCTGCTAATCTTGGAGGCAACGGACTTGTCGACATCGTCGATAACAAAGCCTCTCAGGAGGCCTTTGTAGAGCTGGGCAACTCCGAGGGGTGAGACTTCTAAACCCAGGTGGCGCATGATTCGATCTAACGGACCCTTTATTGATCTTCCACCGACGATTGGACTGATACCAAGGATCCGGCCCTTGGTCGTCGCTAGAGCATTGCGAATTCCGGGTATGGCGAGTATTGGTCCGATGCTAAGGATGGGGTTGCTGGGGCAGAGAATGATGACTTCAGATTTTTCTATCGACTCTACAACGCCTGGAGCCGGCAGCGCCACGGTTGCACCCTCGTAGCTTACATCTTCCACATTGTCCTCGAACTTTCTCTTGACAAAATACTCTTGAAAATCCAAGAGCCCGGCAGAGGTCTTGACCTTAGTAGCCACCATCTGATCAGTCATAGGCAGGACCCTGACCTTCACACCAAGGAACGTTCGAATTTTCTCCGTCAACTCCGATTGACTGAATCCCTGTTGGAGAAACGCCGTTCTGAGAAGGTGTGTTGCGAAATCCCTGTCTCCAATCCGAAACCATGTCTCCGCAGAATAACGTTCGAGCTGAGCCATGCAGTTGTACGTGTCGCCTGCGATACCGTAGCCCTTCTCCTTGTCAACAATACCCGCGAGCGTGTAAGTGACAATGTCAATGTCGGGGCTAATGTGAACGCCGAGATAGTCAAGGTCGTCTCCTGTGTTGACGATCGCCGTTATTTTGTCCGGTGGATAGATTTGCGCAAGGCCATCCAAGAAACGTGCAGCGCCTACCCCGCCTGCGAGGCAGACTACTGATCGGAACATACTGAAGCGCCTGCGAGAGGGCTTGCGCCAGACCAGCCTCTAGTTAAAGACTAGGCTTCTTCGCACCAGCTTTTTCGAGAATATGATGTGCTTGCCTTAGCTTGTACACTGTTGTCCTGAGATATCGGTACCCTTCCAAGGAAGACTTGCCGCGAAGCTCTGTCGCGTGACGTAGCAATTCCGAAGATTCCTTGACCAGCGGGATAGGCTCGGCGTTCCTCTTCTTCACCGGAGCGGGAGGATCCTCGTCTTCGAAACCATATGTGAGAGAGTAGAGCAGGCTGCTGTATTCGGCTGCTTCCTCGGCCCACCAGACTCTCTTCTCGGATTCCGCTCCACCCTTGGAGAGACTATCCAGTGCCGTGTCGAGCTTTGCTCTCGCCTCGTCCAAAGCCTGGCCCAATTTCTCCTCTAGCATTCGCTGTTTTTCGATCACATCGTCAGAAAGGCTTCGGATCTCAGCATCCCCTTCTTCAATGATCGAGATTATTCTCGCCCCGCGGGCTTTCATCTCCATAATGTTGCCGATTATTTTCTTGTGAGTCTCATCTTTCGGGGCCACGAATACAACTGGGAATCCTTCTTCGACAAGCGCAATGAAGCCGTGCTTGCTCTCGCCTGCAGGATACGCCATTGCCGGGATGTAGCTTAACTCCAGAAGTTTCAATCGTCCTTCCAGGGACGTGGGCACGCTGATTCCTCTCCCGAGGAAGCAAATACTCGATGCGCCGCTGCAGCTTTCGGCAATCTTCTTCACGTTTTCAACAGCAGTCGTCAGCAAGCTCTGGATCAGGGCAGGGGTTCGGTGTAGAGCGTCTTCTAGTTCGCTGATTTCTTTCGATGAGACTTCGCCTTTCTTTCTACCGATCGCGATCGCGAGTCGAAGGAGGACCGTCACCTGTGAGGTGAAGGCCTTTGTTGACGCTACACCGATTTCGGGTCCCGCGTTCTGTCCGATATACACGTCGGACAATCGCATCAACGTTGAACCTAGTACGTTTGTTATGCTGACAATCGAGGCTCCCTTGGCCTTCGCATCTCTGACCGCGTTAAGAGTGTCCATGGTCTCGCCTGACTGGCTCACAGCGAGGACTGCTGTTTTGGAATCGACGAGGTCGAGGGCTTCGTCTGAGAACTCTGACGCGATCACGACCCGAACGTTCATTCCTGCCAGTTTCATGAGGGCCTGGGCTCCCACGAGCCCGGCGTGGTAAGATGTTCCGCAGGCGACGATGAACACTGTCTCTGCTTCCATCAACTTGCTCGCGAGAAGATCATAGTAAATCTCGTGCGTCCCCATCGCATCCCTTATCGTATGGACCTGCTCGTGAATTTCCTTCAGCATGAAATGCCTGTAACCCTGTTTCTTCGCGGACTCTGGGTCCCAAGTAATAGTGATAGGGTCTCTCTTTACCGCGACACCGTTCTTCGCTTTGAGAATCCGGATCCCGTTCGGGTCGAGAAAGGCCATCTCTCCTTCTTCCAGGATCAAAGCTTTTCGGGTCAGGGGTAGGAAGGCGGCTATGTCGCTGGCGCAATAATATTCTCCGTCCCCTAGTCCGAGGACGAGGGGGCTTTCTTGGCGGGCGCAGAGAATCGTTTTCGGTTTCTCTACACTTGTTAGGACGATGGAGTAGGCTCCTTCCAGCCGGTTGATGGTTTTCCTGAATGACTCTTCTAGGCTGAGACCTTGGCTCAGATATTCCTCAACCATGTGTGGGACAACTTCAGTGTCCGTTCTGGAGGCGAACCGGTGCCCTTTCGCTTCGAGCTCGCGTTTGAGGTCGAGATAGTTTTCGATGATACCATTGTGGACGACGGCGATTCGGGATTTGCAGTCGAGCAACGGGTGAGAGTTTTCCTTTACGGGCCGGCCGTGTGTTGCCCAGCGAGTGTGTCCAACGCCTACGGGTCCGGGTAGAAGGTCAAGGTTGTACTTGGCATGGACTTCGTCGAGTCGTCCGCTATCCTTCTTTACCGTGAGGGTTCCATTTGATATTGTTACTTCGCCGACGGAGTCGTATCCTCGATATTCCAGTCGTTTGAGGGCGGCGTGGATTAGCGGTGCGGCTTCTTTACCGTCATGGAGTACGCAGCCGAATATTCCACACAAGGACGTTGCTCCTAAGGAGGCAGGTTGGCATTAAGAGTTCTTGAACGAATCACGAAGGGAGCGGCGTGATACTGAGTAGGCCCCAGGAGGCTATGAAAATTCGCTAGATCCGGTTTCAAAAGCCCGGTTTCAAGAAGTGATTTCAAAAGGCGATTTCAAAAACTGGTTTCAAAAAGTGGTTTTCAAGACCTGATTTCCAGTCGCTGATTCCGTTCTTCCGATCCAGTGTTACCATTCTCCCATTCTATGCTTTCTACCGAAAAAGGTACAATAGATACTCGAGTGGCATATCATAATAACCAGACGCTTCAACGTCTTACCGGCTCTAGCACATGGCTGCCGATGCTGCATTCCTCGTCCTGTTGATCCTTCACGTTGGCGCGATAGTAGCTTGGATGGGAGGCGCTGCACTATTCGTCTCCGTCATCATTCCCTCACTCTCAAAAATGTCTCCAACCTCCAGAGCCGAATTCATCCAGTCCGCCCTACCGAGGTACCTTAGATTCATCACCGGAAGCTCGATCCTGGCAATCGTAGCCGGACTCATCCTCTACGGATATGCAACGACCCAGACAACAAGCTCCTTTGCCCTTGCCGAGCCAGGACTCATGTACATCAATGCAGGCGCTGTACTAGGCTTAGTTGTCCTCATCATCGCACTCGGAATCCTAGTCCCAGCGGGCCGAAAATTCATATCGCTGACGAAGCAAGCTCCGAAACCTCCAGCGCAACCATCAGCTCAAGAGCCGATGGCAGCACAACTCGCGAGTCTCCAGAAGAGAATGGGGATAGCTGGACGCTTGGGAGTGGCCTTGCTGGGAATTGCGCTAATCCTGATGGTCATCGGCGCCAGTATCTAGACACGTTGCTAACTCAAAATATCCGTTTTCGAAGACAAAGGACCAGCGGAAGCCTCGCTAAGGGACGTTGTTGGGAAGGCGCCGGAATATCAGTATTGGAAAAGAAGTTGCTCCGGATCTAGAGACAACCGGGAGCCGAGAGAGGCACTTCGACGATGATCGCTCGCATATCGAGACCTTTCATCGCTAGTGCAAACACTCGCTTTCTCTGTAGCAGGAGATACTCTAGAAAGAGAAGGTACGTTCCAAAGCTCAACACGTATACGAAGTCCATCCGTTTTCACCATACATAGTTAGTGCTAACCGTATACTTACGGCCTACATCTCGAAAACATATACTATGCTGGTCACGCTCGAGTTAGGGATCGGACCCAGCCACATCGTTTCGAGTATTCGGATTAACCTGCAAAAGTCCAATCCATACACACGCTGAAGGCACGCCACATTCTCATCATTTCTCCTGAGCACCCGATATCTCAGAATGGACCAGGGTTTCCATAACGCTAAATAAGCCGACAGTGTAATTGGAGTTTATCTCTGGTGTGAACGGGGATGGGTGGTCATCTTTACTGGCATAGACCCGCTCCCGAGACCCTCATCCAGGTCTAAACACCAGAATCAGACTATAGCTTTCATAACGACCGAGCCAGGATACCAACCAAACAGGACGTCGGGAACACGTCAACGCCGCCGCCTGATCATCGCGAAATTTGGCGGCTCAAGCTTATCCAACGGGAAAAAAATCAACTTAGCCGCAGAATCGATCGCTAAAGAGTACTCCAAGGGAAACAGGCTGGTCGTAGTTGTCAGCGCTGTCGGAAGAACTACTGACGAGCTTCTCGAACTCACAAACCACGGCGCAGGAATAGTAGAGACCGACAGAGACGATATTCTCGCGATGGGTGAGAGAACCAGCGCCAGGATCTTCGCAGCATCACTGAAATCGCGCGGGATACAAGCCCGCTACTTCGACCCATCAGACCGAGACTGGCCGATCATCACCGACCACGACTTTTCAAACGCCAACCCACTGAGAACAGCGAGCATTCAACGAATACAAAAATATGTAAAACCTGTAGTCGAAGACGGAATCATCCCAGTCATCGGTGGGTTCATCGGCCGAACCAGAGATGGACGAATCAGCACGCTGGGACGTGGGGGAAGCGACACGACCGCACTCCTTCTCGCAACGGCACTCGGAGCAGACGAGGTCGTCCTGGTAACCAGTGCGCCAGGAATTCTTACGGGAGATCCCAACCTGATCAGCAAGGCGCGTGTTCTCAGATCGATCGACATGAAGGCGTTGATTGGAATAGCGGATAGCGGAACAAAATTCATCCATCGAAAAGCGCTACGATACAAAGACCCAGAGATCAACATCCGAGTCATACCGAGCGTAGCAGGAAGACTCGACGCACAAGGAACACGGATTACGGGCGGGCCGTTGCCCGAGTTGGAGGTGAAGATCCACAATCCAGATCCTGTAGCCTCCATCACCCTTGTAGGAAAAGACCTGCCCCAGAATCCCGAACTTATCAGGAAAGTCACGAAGATTATCCGGACGAATCTCGTTGCTATCTCGCAAGACAGCGATAGCGCGATACTCTACCTTAGTCAGGCACCGAGCCTGCGACGACAGATTTCCAGACTCCACGACGTAGTTGCAAAGGATCCTCACGGTCTTGCGCTTGCCGTCCGGATGGACATGGCGCTCATCACCGTTAAAGGAGTCGGCTTGGAAGAGACGCCGGGAGTGGTCGCAAGAATAAGCGATGCATTGCGGTCGAGTAACATCAACATATTCGGCGTCCTCACCATAACATCCTCTGTCCTCGTACTCGTTGACTGGAAGGTAAGGAAACAAGCTGGTAGATTGATCAGAATTTCGCTGGAGAACAACTAGAATGGTGAACAAGAGAAAGGTAGCCGTCCTCGGCGCGACCGGAATGATGGGTCAGAAATTCGTCCAGCTACTATCCCACCACCCATTGTTCGAGGTAAGCGCTGTTGCGGCATCCGACAAGAATGTTGGCAAAACATACGCATCATCGATCGGATCGAGAAAAGAGGCAAATCTCCCCGATGGGCTAGGAGGACTCGTACTTACAGAACCCAAGCCGCGAGTCCTAGACGATCCGGACCTCGCCTTCTCAGCCCTCCCAGCTGAAGTCGCAGGACCAGTAGAAGAAGAGTTTGCCAAAGCCGGGATGCCTGTGTTCTCCAACGCATCATCGCACAGAATGGATCCGTACGTCCCGCTCCTGAATCCGGAAGTAAACCCTGAGCATGCTGTGATGGTAGAAGAACAGAAACGAAAGATGAAGACTGACGGTTTTATTGTCGCCAACCCCAACTGCACCACCGCCATCCTCACGCTATCTCTCAAACCCCTCCACGACAAGTATGGGCTAGAAACTGTCGTCGTGTCCTCAATGCAAGCCGTGTCCGGGGCAGGCTATCCCGGAGTCGCTCTCTCGACATAATGCAGAACGTTATCCCGTTCATCAGGAACGAGGAGGAAAAAGTCGAACATGAGACCAACAAGATATTCGGGACAATGTCGAAGCCTGCTGGGATTACTGTCTCCGCGAGTTGCAACAGGGTCCCAACAATTCACGGACACATGGAGGCGGTGTTTGCCAAAACACGATCAGCTGCGACACCTAACGAAATCGTCAAGGCGATGAGAGAGTTCAAGGGGACTCCTCAACAGCTCAAGCTCCCCTCAGCACCCGAGCATCCGATCGTTGTCCGGGAGGAGGAAGATCGTCCGCAGACAAGGCTCGATGTCGATGAGGGAAATGGGATGGCGGTCACCGTCGGACGGGTCCGGCGAGACCTTCCTTGCAAAGAAGATCATAAGGTGATCCAAGAAAAATGGAAACTGGAAAAACCCGGAGATTGAGGAGGATATTCCGACAGGATGGGAAGACGGTGATGATACCAATGGACCATGGAGTATCAGTCGGACCAATCGAAGGACTGGCCGACATGAGCGAGACTATCGACAATGTGGCTAAGGGAGGAGCCGACGCCGTACTCGTCCACGCCGGCATCGCCAAGACAATTGACAACCAAGGAATGGGTCTCGTACTCCACCTCTCAGGCGCCACAAGGCTAACCCGCGAGCCCAACTGGAAAACGCAACTCTCCAGTGTCAAACTAGCCCTCCGACTGGGAGCTGACGCGGTATCTGTTCATATCAACGTCGGATCCGAACACGAGCAACACATGCTCGACCAGTTCTCGCGAATACTCGATGAAAGCGACGATGTGGGCCTACCGGTCCTTGCGATGATGTATCCGAGAGGACCTGGAATCCAGAACGAACACGCTTACGAGGTCGTCAGCCATGCAGCACGGCTTGGCTACGAACTAGGAGCAGACGTTGTCAAGACAAACTATACTGGAGATGTCGAAAGCTTCCGAAACGTCGTTAAGAGCGTCAAAGCGCCGTTGGTCGTAGCTGGCGGGCCCAAAGCAGGCAGCGAATCTGAGGCGCTGCAGCTCGTCTCAGACTCGATCAAAGCAGGAGCCGCTGGAGTATCGATTGGGCGAAACGTGTTCCAGCACAGCAAGCCTACGGTGATGACCAGAGCACTCGTCGAGATAGTCCACAAAGGCAGTAGCCCCACGCAGGCCCTCTCTATCCTCGGTGAAAGAAGTGAAAGAATTCTGGCTAGAGCCTAACCCCGATCTGTCTGCGGAAGTCATCCGCAAGATAGTCAACCAAGCTAGGCCACACACAGTCCTCACAGACACGGAGCTTACTGGAGTTTCAGCTAAGATCGCCTCGCGGCTAGAAGGGACGGATATTCTCGTCACGTCAAGCTTTGACCACATGTCCGCCTCCAAGAGGAGCAAGAAGCCCGTAGCGCTGGAGGTTACGATTAGCAACCAGAAGGACCTTATCAGAATATCACCGGCCCTCGAGATGCGTCCTGATTATCTATTGATCAATTGTCCCGACTGGAAGGTCATCCCGCTCGAAAACCTGATCGCGGAGGCGAAGGGACGTTCGAAACTTCTTGCTAGAACATCAAGTTTTGACGAAAGCAGGATAGCGCTCTCAACTCTAGAACTGGGAGCTGATGGGATAATCCTTGTTTCCCGCGACATAAATGAGATTCTCAAGACTCGAGACCTGATGCTTGGAGACGCCGAGAAGATCTCGCTTTCAGTAGCTCAGGTCACAAGCGTCAGGCCCATCGGAACGGGAGCGCGAGTCTGCGTAGATACAACGGAGCTACTTGAACCCGGGGAGGGACTATTGACCGGCTCTTCTTCCCAAGCACTCTTCCTCGTTGAGGGCGAGGTACATTCCAACCCTCACGTGAACTCACGGCCCTTCAGGGTAAACGCGGGCCCAGTCTCATCATACGTTCTGACGGCGAATGGAAAAACCCGGTACCTCTCCGAGCTATCAGCAGGAGAAACCGTACTCCTGATCAATGGGAATGGGAGAACAAGGAATGTTGACGTTGCGAGAGTCAAGATCGAACGCAGGCCTATGATCCTCGTCGAAGCGAACATCGGAAACCGAAAGATAACCACGATAGTTCAGAATGCTGAAACAGTTAGGCTAGTCACCAGAGATGGATCCAAGTCGGTTTCAGAGATCAAGCCTGGCGACGAAGTACTGGTCCGGTTCGAGGAAGGCGGAAGACACTTTGGAACAAAGGTTGCAGATGAGATGATTATCGAGAAGTGAACCCCAAGGTCTGTGTCTCAATCTCCTCAACCGACACTCCGGAACTGTTGGGAAGAGCGCAGAGAGCCGAGAGATTATCCGCTGATCTCGTCGAAGTTCGCTTGGATAGGCTCCGCAGCTACCATGGACTCACAAAGATAGCAAGGGCAGTCGAACGACCGATCATCGGAACCAATAGGCCCTTGTCAGAGAAGGGGTCCTTCGACAGATCCGAGGCTGAGCGTCTGAAGATTCTGATGGAGGCTGTAGAGGGAGGATTCCAGTACGTGGACTTGGAACTAACAACAAGCAAGCTCGACCGTGTCATCAAGATGTTCAGGGATAAAGGTGCAAAGATCATTCTGTCCCACCATGACCACTTCAGAACGCCCGATCCGGCGAAGCTTGCCTCGACCCTAGCCCAACTTCAGAAGTTCAAACCAGATGTTTGCAAAATTGTCACAACTGCTCAGATTCCTGAAGACAATCTGACGGTTCTCAGTCTGTTGAAAGCAAACCATCAGAACTCCCCATTGGTCAGCTTTGCGATGGGACAGGCGGGAGTCTGGTCAAGACTACTAGCACCATTCTACGGGGCCCACTTCACCTACGCCTCGCTAGAGAGAGGACAGGAAACCGCCCCGGGACAATCGACAATTGCTGAGCTTCGCCGAATCTATGAGATGCTAGGCGTGGAGTAACAGCACCATGATCAAAGGAGACACCAGAGTCCACTCTCTCTACGGATCACCAGTATCGCACAGCCTCAGCCCGGTAATCTTCAACACGACCTTCGAGAAACTATCCCTCAACAGAACCTATGTGCCATTCGAGGTCAGCAAAGACAAGTTGAGAGAAGCAGTAGGAGCAGCCCGCACACTCGGGTTTGCCGGCTTCAACGTCACAATGCCCCACAAGACCACGATCTTGGATATGCTAGATCGGCTTGACGGGAGCGCGGAGAAGATTGGATCTGTAAACACGGTTGCCAGAACCAAGAGCGGA
>WNGL01016653.1_pt1 | contig 10937 bp, 10 predicted proteins | sample 5400591 | NCBI WGS metagenome assembly WNGL01 (sample SAMN13153377, study PRJNA577476) | soil metagenome | isolation source: 80 cm soil or saprolite under Garry oak tree replicate 1 | place: USA:California | collected 2016-06-15
TCTCGCCGCCGCGCCGCGGTCTTTCGGCGACTCCTGGCGGACGGCTTCATCTACACCGAGGACGACCGCACTGTCAGCCGGGACGACGTTTTACACGACGTGGTCGCTGGACTCGATACAGTGACGACCGCGCATAACGAGGCCATGCGTGTCCATCGCTTCGGTGCGACGGCAGTCGTAACGGGGTGGTTGGTGGTCGGCGGCCATGGGCCGAGTGGCGCATTTGATCGCCGGTACCGGTTCACGGATACCTGGGTCAGTCGGGACGGGCGTTGGCAGATCGTTGCGGCGCACGACTACCTGGTCCCGGCAGCACACCGATAGTCACTGCCCCCAGTTGTCGAGCGGCCCCTGCATACTGGCCACTCCGATTAAGACGCCTACCACCGCGCCGAGACCCGCAACCAGTGCAACGGTCCGCCCCGCGCTCAAGTGACGAGTGGCCACTCCCTTCACGTCGCTGAGAGCCATGGCTCGATCAGACTGCTTCGCGTCCCAGTTCCCCCGCCCCAGGAGGCTGTCGCCATCGACTTCGGGACTGTATAGCACTTCCGAGCGTCCATCCCCACGTTGGACGCGGATCTCGCCCGGATGCCGCTGGTCGATGAGCTCCGCCGGGGACAGCGTCTCCACCCGCCAGGCGGTGCAACCGCCGAGCTGACCACTCATGACGATGACCGCGATACTCCGTTGAAGCCATTGGCTCTTAGGCATTGGGCCCCTCAGGTCGGCCTTGACGCCTACACACTCCCAGCCCGTCGTCAAGAACACGTCAAGTCATTCGCCCTAGCGGACGGGCGGCTCGGCGGAGAGAATTGTGGCATGCGCGCACACGCCCTCCTGGTCGCGCTCCTCGTCGGCAACGCCGCACGCTCGGCCGGGCAGGAGCCCGTCGACACCGCGCTCACCATCCAAGGCTTTCTCCAGCAGGACAACGAGGTCGGCCTGTGGACCATCGTCGTACCGCTGCCGCTCCAGGTGCTCGAGACGCGGACGTATGTCGTGCCGCTGGTCGGCCAACCGGAACGGTGGGGTCGCTACCTCAATCGGTACATCGAGGCCAGCGGGCGGGTCACGCGACTGCCGGAGCGCGGCAATCCCGGCATCGGCATGGAGGTGGAAAGAGCGAAGGAGCTCGAGCCACCAGGCACGGCCCGGGCGACGGTCGACCACGGGATGACCCTCCACGCCGACATCACGCTCTCCGTGATCCCAAATCGCTTCCGGTGGCGAGATACCACAGGCAGCTCGACGGGGGTGAATCCCCTCCTGGTGTACACGATCCTCAACCGGCGCTCCGCGCCGATCTTCTTCGTCCTCCCCACGAACCGCTTCCTGTGCGTCGCGGTCAAGTCGAGCGAAGGGATGAGCGTCTGGGACACCGCCACAATCGTTCGGAGGCTGGACGGCCGACGGTTTACGATGCAGCGCGGCGGGTTTTTCCGGGACGCCCTCCACTTCCCTGAGGACGCCGCGTCCCGGCCCGGGCACTATTACGCCCGCGTCGGCATCTGCGACGTCGACGACTACGACATCACGGCCGAGTTCGACGTGCGCTAGCCCTTGAGGCCTACTGCCGCACCGCGTTCACCGCGGCGAGCGCGTCGACGTACCCCGCTCCCACTTCCCACAGGGCAAACCCCGGGAGGGGGCGCGCCGTTTGCGTCAGCACCGACGCGATCCGATCGGGCGTCAGGCTCCCGCCCGCCGCTTCTTGCATCAGCGCCACTACCCCCACCACGTGCGGCGTGGCCATCGACGTGCCGGACGCGCAGGTGTAATACTGCTCGTTCGCGAGGCTGATAGCGCAGCTGCTGGTCAAATCAAAGTCGTGGTTCGCGTCGAGTGCGTTGAGCACCGTCCCGGTCGACGCGCGAGTGGACACGATATGTACACCAGGTGCGGTAACGTCGGGGTGGTACAGCCCGCTGCCCGGGATCCCGCGCGACGAGAAGTCCGCGAGCCAGGCCGGGCGATTCTGGCCGGTCTGGTCGGCGCAGTGAACCGCCGAGTTCGTGGGGTCCGGAGTCACGAGTTTGCACCCCGCCGCCACGCCGATCACCCACGGCGCGACACTGTACGGATTGAGCGTGTTCTGGTCGGGGCCGTCGTTCCCGGCCGCGAATACGACCGTGATCCCCTTATCGTGCACCTTCTTGGTCGCCTTGTTGATCGGATCCTTGGGATCGAACGGACCGCTCGTCCCCCAGGAATTGTTCACCACCTTGATATTGTAGGCCTGCTGATGGTCCAGGATGTAGTCGAAGCCCGCGAGCGCCCAGAAGATGAACAGGATGTCGCCGGTGCCGATGCCGACGAGCTTCGCCCCGGGAGCGACCCCCGTGTAGTAGCCCCCCGACGCCGTCCCGAGACCGGCCGTGATCCCCGCGACGTGCGTGCCGTGGCCCACCGAGGTCTCACTGTTCGGCAGATTCTCGACGAACAAGTCCGCTGCCTTCGCGGTCTTGTTGATCGAGCCCTTGAACGTGAAGAGATCCGTGAGGTTGAAGAGAATTTTGACGTTCTGGACGGTCTTGTCGGGATAGTGTAGATCGGGGTTGTAGAGGCCGTCGATGCCGGAGTCGAGAATGGCGATCCCGATCCCCTTGCCGGTGATGCCTGACGCCTGGACCGCGTCTGCGCGGATCGACGGGACGCTCTCGTGCAGCATCGCGGTCTCCCAGGTGAGCTGCTTGTTCGCATACACGCCCTGCACAGCCGGGAGCGCGTTGATCGCGGTGATCTCCGCCGGCGTCGCGAAGGCGGCCACGAGGTCCAGGTTGTTGAACTGAATCACCCCGGAACCGATGTTCATGATGGCCGCGCTCATCGCATCCGAGGTGGTCACCGCCTCGTCGTAGTTGACGATCACCACCAACCTGTCGCTGGGCGTTGCGATCGCGAGTGCCGCCGTGAGCGCGGGATCGACGGTGCGTTGCGGCGCCGCCGCGTCGCGTTGCGTGTCGCATGCCGCGCCGAGGACGAGTGCGGCGGCGAGTAGCCAACGTCTCATTGGAATCCCCCTCGTTTGATGGACTCCCACCGGGTAATGCTGCGGGCTGGTTGTGGCGGGGCCGCAAGAGAGGTGCCGCGCGCTGCGGTGCTTTGGCGATGGGATGTCTGTGGCGGGGACGCAACTACGAGGGCAGGGTCTGCCTCCACCCCGATGCGATCGAACCGAGAGTCAGTCGCCCGCCGGACCGAAGGGGCCGCTCGCCCTCGGACAGTTGGTCGACCGACGTAACGAAGGCGCCGTACACAGCGTCGGACCAAAACCCACGGCAGCTCGCGATCTGCGCGAGCGCCGCCGCCCGGGAGAACGCCAGCCGGTAGGGGCGCGCGGTCGTGAGCGCATCGTAGACGTCCGCGATTCCTACGACTTGGGAGGACAATGGGATCTCGTCTCCCCGCAGGCGATCCGGGTATCCGGTGCCATCGTAGCGCTCGTGATGCCAGCGGATGATGGGCTTCAGGTCCCAGGGGAACTCGACGCTCGCGAGCAGCTCGATGCCCCAGATCGGGTGCATCTGTACCACCTCGAGCTCGTTGCGCGTCAGCGGGCCGGGCTTGTTGAGGATCTCGTGCGGGACGCGCACCTTTCCCAGGTCGTGGAGGTAAGCGCCGAGCCGCAGCGTCGTCTGGGCGCGCTGGTCCATCCCGAGCGCGCGGGCCACGGCGACGCCATGCCGCGCCACGCGCTCGCAGTGGCCGAAGGTGTACGGGTCCGCGGACTCGATGGACTGGCCCCATTCGCGCACCACCGCGAGGTAGGTGGCCTCGAGCTCGGCCATCTTGCCATTCACGTGGACCTGCTCGCGGCGTGCGTCGAGCCGCCCGAACAGGCGATGTGCGGCGTTGAGGAGGGTCAACGCCTCCTGATTGCGCCCCATCGCCTGGTGCAGCAAGGCCAGCTCGCGCGAGGCCTCCGCCTCGTGCAGTACCGCACCCGCACTCAGCGCCAGCTCGATCGCCGACCGCAGCCGCGCCTCGGCGAGCGCGGGCCGACCGGTCTCGCGGAACACCATGCCGAGCACGCGATACGCGTCGGCCTTGTCGCTGAGCGCCCCAAGTCGATCGAACGTGACGAGCGCGGCCTCGGCGTTGCGCTGCGCCTCGTCGTAGCGCTCCCGCTCGAGATGCACGTCGGCGTGGTTGACCAGACACAGCCCCTGGAGGTGCACGTCGCCCGCGCGCTCGGCGATCTCGTAGCTCTGCCGGAAGTAGCGCTCCGCATCGTCGAGCTGGTGAAGGTCCGCGCTCGCCATGCCGAGGTTGTGGTAGGCGATCGCACAACCGTGCTCATCGTTCGACGCTCGGTACGCGTCGAGCGACCGCCGGTACCGCGCCAGTGCTTCGTCGAAGTCGCCCTGGATGTTCGCCAGGATGCCGAGGTTCTGCTCCACCCGCGCGCGCAGCTCGCGGCTCTGTCCGCCGAGCTCCAGGGCGCGGAGGAAGTGTTGGCGGGCATCGGCGATGGCGTCGGTCTCCAGGTCGATCCCACCGAGGGTGTTGAGGGCCTCGCCGGCGAGCACGGTATCGCCGGCGTGGCGCGACACGGCGTGACTCCGGCGGCACAGCTCCCGTGCGTCGGCCGAGTCACCCCGGCGGTGCCGCACGACGGCGAGGCGCCGGAGCGCCTCCGCCAGCACCAAATGCTCTCCCGCGCGCTCCGCCCCGGCGATCGCCGCTTCGTACGACGCGATCGCCTCGGGGATACGAGCCGCCCGCTCCCCGGCGCGAGCGTCGCGCAGCAGGTCCGCGGCGGAGCGCGCCGGCGCGCAGCTGTTACCAGGCAACAGCGTAGTTGGAGAAATGATCCACCCGCCCCGTGACCTGCTTGGCAAACAGGTTGTCGAGCGACAAGAGGTACGAGAGGATGTTGAGCGCGTCGCCGACATACGCGACCCGCTTCGGCAGCAATCGGCCGAGCAGGTTGCAGTTCGCGTAGCTCATCGTGAGAGACGCGGACCGCTGGAACTTGAGCCCTGCGGGCTGGAACTGGACGGCGTTGACGCCGTGCCCCGTCACCAGCGCACCCGTGATCGCCACCGGCGAGAGCAGCGCTCCGGGCGGGACCGTCAGCGTGTGCGGTCCGACGCGAATCGTGCCGCCCGCGGACCCGATCGTCTGTGTGGCCGAGGCGTACGGGAGGCTGGAGCATTGCAACAGCCCCGTGGCCCCGAGCAGGTCCCCGATGAGCGACGCCTGGGGGACGGCGGGCGAAACTGACTCAGGAGCGCTGATCAGGGACCGGTCGCTGCACCCGGACACGACCAGCGCGATCACCAGCCAACGAAGGGCTTTCATGACCTCACCTTTCTCTCTTGAGGGCGCGGGGTAATGGGGATTTCCTGCACGGCCCCTGTCACTCCCGGATGCTTGGTAGCCAGTAGGTCTGGAATCGCCAGCAACGCGTCCAGCTTCTCGGTCTCGACCTTCGCGCGCAGCCGGTCGAACGTGGCGCGCGCCGCCAGCGCGATCTGTTTCGCCGCCACGACGTCCCCGACGAGAGCCAGCAGGTGGGCGAGATCGCGCTGGGCGGTCGCGACGAGCAGCGGGCGCTGGTGCCCGGTCGCGCGGTCGATCACCTGGCGGAGCATCGCTTCGGCGTCCTGCGCCTTCCCCGCGACGCCGAGCGCGACCGCGAGGATCCGCAGGTCCTCGGTCTCGAGGACCGCGTGTTTCAGCTCGCGGTGCACCGCCAGGGCTCGCTCCGCGTCGCGGATGGCGGACTCGGGCTCACCGCGGGCAATCCGGATCTCCGCCAGTCCCGCGAGGACCTGGGCCTGGAGCACCCGGTCGCCCAGTCGCTCGGCCTCCCGCAGTGCCCTATCGGCGGCACGCAGCGCGCGGTCCAGCTGCCCCTGCTCGCGGTAGGTGATCCCGAGATTGTGCTGCGACTCGACGACGCCGCGGTCGTGGCTGACCTTTTCGTATGCCGCGATCGCGCGGGCGTACGCCCCAACCGCCCGGCCGTAGTCCCCCTGCATGTTGGCGATAACGCCGAGGTTGTTGGCACACCGGCCCACCGTGGCGATATCGTTGTCCTGGATGGCCTTTTCCTGGGCCCGCGTGAAGAAGTATGTGGCCTCATTGATCCCGCCCCGCTCCAGCGCGATCGCGCCGGATACGTTGAGAGCCCGCACTTCCAGCGTCCGATCGCCCAGCATCCGCGCCCGCAACTGCGCGACCATGGCCCACTGCTGGCCCAGGTCCAGGCGACCGAGTCGGGCGTGCGCGATGCCACACAGCAGGGTGAGCATTGGGGATTGCTCGAGCTCCTCAGGCGAGCGCTTGCTCAAATAGGCGAGTAGCTCGGCGTAGAGCCCGCCATCGGCCAATGCTTGCGCCGCATTGAGCGGCGCCAGCGACCCGCGCAACTCGGCCGCGAAATCGTCGTCCCACTCCTGGTTCGCCAAATTGCGGATTTCGTCTTCGGCTCCGAGGCGCGTAAAGACAGCCCTGGCGCGCCGCGCTGCGGTTTGGGCCTCGGAGGTCCGCCCGCTCCGCCGCAGCAGCAAGGCGAGATCCCGCGTCGCTTCGGCCAGGAGCTGAGGACGCCCGTGCGGCTCCGCCCGCGCGATCACCTCGTGCAACGTGCGCTCGGCGGCCGCCAGCTGGCCCTCCGCCACCAGGAGCGACGCCGCGACCCGCAGATCCTCGGCCTCCCCGACTGTATCGAGCAGCCCACTGCGAAGCTCCCGAACGCGGTCGAGCTCGCCCCGCGCCAGCTCCAGCTCGCGGCGGGCCATCCGGATCTCCGCACGACCCCTGAGCGTGAGCGCCCGGAGTGTACGATCCCCGTCGGCGTCCGCTAGCGCGACGGCACGGTCGGCCGCCGCCAGCGCCCGGTCGAGCGCCCCCTGCTCCCGGTACGCGATCGCCTGGTTGTGGAGGCATTCGGCGACGCCCCGCTCCAGGCCGGCGCGCTCGAAGGCGGCCGCGGCGATCTCCCAGGACCCGATCGCCTCCGCATGCCGTCCCCGCAGGTTACTGATGATCCCCAGATTGTTGGAGCAGCGGGCGGTAGTAGAGGCATCCCCGTCCCGGCTGGCGGCCAAGAGGGCCTGGGTGAAATAGTCCGCCGCCTCGTCGATCCGCCCGCTCACCAGAGCGATGGCGCCCCGCGCATTGAGGGCGTTACGCTCGACCGCCTGCTCGTCCCGCTGGCGGGCCAGGTCGAGGGCGAGATCGAGCCACCGCTGTCCCTCATCGTGCCGCCCGAGTCGCGCGTGCGCGGTTCCGAACAGCAGTGCAAGACTCGGCGAATCCGCCAGCTCGCTCGCCGGTTGCGCGCCGAGGTACTCGACGACCTCGGCATGACGTCCGGCGGCGGTGAGGTGCCGGGCCGTGTCCATTACGCTCGACGGCGAATGCATCGGCACGCTTCGCCCGGCTACCAGCAAACCGCGTACTCGGAGAAGTGCGGCAACGCGCTGACGAACGACTTGTCCGAGGGCGCTTGGACCGCCGGGATTCGCTCCCACACGCCGTCCGTGCCCTCGCGATACCACAGCCCCAGCAGCTGGCTCTCGATATAGGAGTCGGTGTCGTCCACCACACCGTCGCCGTTCAGGTCACCGTCGGTGCCGCCGTACGAGATCTGCAGCTGGCCGGGCTCGCCGAACAACAATCCCGTCGGCTCGAGCGACACCTCGACGTTGTCAGGGTCGATCGTCACTGTGACCAGAACAGAGTCGCCGGGCGCGAGCTCGCCGACACCAGGGACATATGCCGGATCAGTAGTGGTGAGCCGCAAGAACGCCGAGCTCGTGTCCCCGGTGGAGCTCAGGTAGTTGATCTGAACGGAGCGCGGCTCGCCGCGGACCGCCCAGAACGAGGCCGTGAAGCGATCGAGACTGAGCCCGGCGGCTCGAGAGGCGAGGAGCGGCCCGCCGACGAGCGGACCGGAGAGGGCGCCGCTCGCGGTGAACTGCGGCGGCGAGCTCCCGGCCCAACGGAGAAAGTGGGGCGCCGGGGCCAAGGGCTGCTCGACCGCCGTGGGATGCGACCCGCATCGGGCCGCGAACAGCGCGAGCGCGAGCGGGATCAGGGAGCGACGAACGGACATACGATTCTCCGAGGCCATGTGACTCCTACCAGGCGACCGCGTAGTTGGAGAAATGCTGCAGCATCGCGACCACGAATTGCGTCCCTGGACCCCAGGGGCTCTTCTTGGACTTGAGGAAGGTTTGTAGGTATCCGAGGACGCGCAGCGAGTCGCTGACCTGAACGATCCGGAGTATAGAGCAATGCGGACCAACCGTCCACCGTCGTCCGGAACACGAGGCCGTCGGGTCGCAAGCGAACCCACCTCACCGTGTCCGCCGGCGCCACGACGGTGATCCTCACCGTGTCGCTCAGCGCCAGAGAATCGACGAACACGTAGTGGGGGCCTACCGGAAAGGCCCCCCCGTTCCGTCCGATCAGCTGGGTCACCGAGTCGTAGGCTTGGACACACCGAACCAGACCGGACTTCTTGCTCGACGCCCTTGGGGCACGATCCGCCACCCCGGTTGGGATCGGCACTGCGGTGGGCGAGCGATCGCACGCGAACCCGACCGCGGCCACCACCAGCCCGACTGCCACTGGGCGGAGTGCTCTCACGGTCTCCCACGCACGGGCGACTGGACGGCGGCGGTCATGGTCCGCACTTTGTGGCCTGGTTGCGCCCCGCCACACGGTGTTTTCGGGACGCGTTACGGCACTAAACTAGAGACTATTTAGGAACTGTCAAGACTGAAAAGGGACATATACGGGGACTACAACGTAGCAGGTTGGCTAACCCCTTGCTGCGCGAGTACCTCCCCTGCTGTCCGGAACACCCCATCCCACATCGCGCGCGTGAGCTTGCCGGTGTTCGTGTTCTGGCGACTGGGGTGGTACGATGCAATCACGACGTGACCATCGGGCAGCATGCTCGCGGCGCCGTGACGGAACGGGGGCCGGGCGCGCGGCGGGAGTCGCTCCCACCACCCCGCAGCCTTGAGGAAGGCCTCGTGCGCGATCCGCCCCAGCGTCACCACCACGCGCACGCGCCGGAGTAAGCCCAGCTCGGCCGCGAGGTAGGGCCGGCAGCGCTCGAGCTCCACCCGGCTCGGTTTGTTGGCGGGCGGCGCACACCGCGCCGCCGCGACGATGTAGGAGTCGGTCAGCTTCAGGCCGTCGTCGCGCGACAGCGATTGCGGCTGGTTTGCGAACCCGTAGCGGTGCAGCGCTTCGTACAACCAGCTGCCGCTCGGGTCTCCGGTAAACATGCGACCGGTGCGGTTCGCTCCGTGCGCCGCGGGTGCGAGCCCGACGACGAGCAGCCGCGCATCGGGATCGCCGAAGCCCGGGACAGGCTTCCCCCAGTACTCCCAGTCGCGAAACTCGCGCTTCTTGTCTCGGGCGACGCGGCGGCAATAGGCGCGCAGCCGCGGGCAGCGCGTACACGCAACAATGGAGCGGTTGATGCTGGAGACTGTGGAGAGAGCGTCGAGGGTCATTCGCCGAATGTAATCCGCGGCTGAAGCCGCGACTCGGCACTACCGCTGAAGCGGCACGGCGAGGCCCGTTTACGGGCAGGTGCCGAGCCGCGAGTTCACTCGCGCGTGATGTCTAGGGAAAGCGGATGGGGAGACCCTGGCGCACGCTGCCCTGGATCGTGAACAGCTGTACCGCGACCGCGGCGCCGAGCAGCCAGGGACGGAGGCGCGGCGGGGCTGCCGCGGCCGCGGCGAGTACGCTCAGGCCGGCCAGGGCGGTGTAGCTGTTCACCCGTCCGACGCTCGGCCGCTCGCCCAGCAGCGGATTGGATTCGCGGAAGCTGACCCAACCCTCGCGGGCGAGCTGCCGCGTCTGTGCGGCGTCGATCAACAGGGTGACGAGGAAGGCACTCGCCAGGGCGGTGTGCGACGACGTCCAGGACACACGTGCCGGCAGCCGTGTCAGGTGCTCCGCGCTCCACGCCGCGCGAACGGGCACCCCGTCCGCAACGACATGCAGCACTTGAGGATCCACGCTGGGCGCGGTGCTGAGCGAGATGCGGGTTCGTAGCGATCCCACAAAGGGGTTCGGCGTGCGATAGACGTATGACGCGGCTCTGAAGCCAAGTGCCCTCGAGGCCTTTTGCGCAGCTAATGGTGTGAGCGAGCCGCCCACTGCGATCGCCACAAGGAGGAGTGTCGGAATCCGCGTCATGCCCGCGGGAAGGGCAAAGGCGGTGCCAGGTGCTGGCGACACCGTGCCAAAGCCGCACCGTGACTGGGGTCACGGGCATTTCACCGCCTCGCGGCGCGTATCGCAACAACCCGGTTTTTGTGGTCGAACTGTGACAGCTTCGCGGCGCGGATGAACGGATGCGCGGCGCCCGCGGGCGGCTCCCGCGATGGTGGGGCGGGAGAGCAGGCCGTCTACGCCCGAAGGTCTGCAATCAATTGGAGGATATCCCTCACTGAGTCGAGCTGGCTCTGGTCGAACCCGTGCTCGGAAAAGTCAATCCCGAAATGCGTTTCCAATTGTACGACGAGATCGACAACATCAATAGACTGCAACCGTCCGCTGAAGATCAGAGATTCGTCGTCGGAAAAGGTCGCGGTATCGCCCTTGTTGCGCAGCAGCTCCACGAGCAGAGTCCGAACCTCGCTTCCCAGATCCGCCATTGCCGCCGCTACCTCCACCCCGGCAAGAGGTTTGCCAGGAAGAGAAAGTGGTCCCGGATCGGGGTAGTCCTCGCAGTGGAATCAAACACTTGCAGCAGACAGAAGAACAACCCAACGCCCAACGATGGCCAAAGGCGGTCTCGAATCCACCCGGGGGTATGCGGGCTCTTTCGACGATCGCTGATTTGGGAAACGACGATCCCAAGACCCAGCACCAGCGTGTAGAATGCGTACACACGAAATCCGACCAGAGCTTTCCACAGCCCCAACTGCACAACGTACTCGATGTCCCGC
>WNGL01030075.1_pt2 | contig 10937 bp, 15 predicted proteins | sample 5400591 | NCBI WGS metagenome assembly WNGL01 (sample SAMN13153377, study PRJNA577476) | soil metagenome | isolation source: 80 cm soil or saprolite under Garry oak tree replicate 1 | place: USA:California | collected 2016-06-15
CGAAGTCCCGGAGAGGGCAATCTGCGCTGTGGTCCTGATCCGGTACCGCACCGCACACCGGACACAACATCGAGCTCGGCTTGTAAACGATCATCGTTCCCCGGTCAACACCGTCGTCGTAGGCTGTGACGTCGATAACTGGGCCAACGTTCGTTGCGCGGGGAATCGGGCTGTCCTTCTCGTCCGATTCAGGCTGAACCCGGATTACCTTCATCTCGATGCCCCGAGCGCCCTGGGTCAACTCGAGCATGCGCTCGTCGCCGAGCATCTCGACATAGAGACGGCAGGAATCGCCGACCTCGGCGTCGATGACAACGCGGCGGATAGGGTCGTCATCTCGCAAAACGCCAGCTTCCGCCAGCATGTGGATGAATTGTTCGCCCGTGATCATCTTCCGCTTCGGGCGCTGCGAGAGCTGGTACGCACGTTCCCTGGGGTCATCGGACAGACGCTCGTTGGCGGCCGGAGCAGACGGTTCCCTCGGCGGTGTAGATGAGCCCCACGATCGCCCCCCGAAAGACGAGCGGACTTGTCCTGTCGATCCGCGCGTGGTAGGCGATCCCTCGTTGGTAGTTGGGTTGACGTCTTGATCGTTCACTCTAGATTCTCCATAACTTCCTCGTAAGACCGGATCGGGCCGCCGGCCCGTCTCTCCTCTCGCCCCCGCTGCCGAAACCAGTCTTTACAGCGGTACCGGACCGAGATGAACAACCAGTTGGACCAAGACCGCGGCGCCGTCGGCCGCTCCACGGCCCGCAGCAACGCTTCCATGACGACATCTTCGGCTTGATCCTGTCCAACTTGACTGGCTGCGAATCGGACCAAGCTGTTCCAGTTGGCGGCCACGGCCTCGGCCAATCCTTCCGGCCCCTTCTCTTCCCCGCCTTGAGAGCGCACGACGATTAGGATGACCAGAGTTCGGCATAGTTCGCAGTTCCCATGCTACACCGGGTTCGACCCCCCTCCGTGGGATTCAAGTTCCCATGCTATATATTGCATTGGCCTTCACGACGAGTCACGGCATGAGCGAACCTGCCGCTTCAACCGCAAGCCGGAAGCGCCGAGACGCCAGCTTCCACTCCTCGTCTTCGATCCGGCCATCAGCTAGGGCGATTACGCTTTGCGCTTCCGACAGAAGGCCCAGCAGCACGTCCACCTGATAGGTCCGAACAACGCGACACTGGTCCCGATCGACTACGACAAGGTCGCTCGCAACGCCGTCCACCGGCTCCGGCCGCACCTTCACGGCCAGCCCTGTTCCCGAGATGCCGACGACTTGACCGAACTTGCCTTGCACAACCACTTGATCTCCGACCTGCATCCCCTTGTCCTCCTGCACGCCGAGCATCGGCTCGCGCAGCCAGTCTTCCACTACGCGCCAGAGATCGATCTCAAGTGCCTTCCTCTCCATCAGCGCTCGACGCACGACGTCGATCTCTCGCACGCCCACCGGACCCGTTGACACCAGATCCAGCCGAAGACACAGGTCCGTGTCCGGCGGACCATCGAGTTCCGCGCTCTTGATGAATGCTTTCATCACGCCCTCCTGCACAGACTTCGTCTGTGCGCTACGTGCTCGACACGCTTTCCGTCGTGGACGGTTGAAGCTTGATTACGAGCACCTGTTGTTCCCACTGGAACATGACTCGACATCGAAAGCAACGAGCGTGATGAGCAACTGTCACCTGATGACGCGACTCCAGTTGGTTCAGACGGCCGCCACAGCGCGTCTCTCTGAATCGCAGCGGCCCCTGACAAAACGGACATTGATCCACGCCCTACTCCTCCTTCCCTAGGCGATCCCAATACTCCCTGACTTTCCGACGGGCCCTGGTCAGCGTCTGCAGACTAGAAGCTCGAGTCGAATGAACAAGATCGGCGATACGGACGAAGTCGGGACGTCCTCGCTCGTCCTGGAAACGTTGAGAAAGTTCGAGCACGCGACATTCCAACGGCGTCAAACCAGCCGCTCCCGGGTGAAAGAGCTCGACACGCTTTCCGTAAGCACGGCGTTCCTCAGTCCAACCGCAAACCTCTTCGACCATCGCCTGCCCGAGCCGCGCCCGGAATTGTTGACCGACAACAGCGGAGACCTGGACTTGTGCCAACTGACGATCGAGACGCGATAAGCCCGGCCCCCGCCGTCGGGCTCGCTGCTGCCGTAGCGCCGATTGGAAGTTGGCCAAAACGCCTCGGGCCGTCCAGTCGTTCTCCTGAGCCTGATCCCAATATTCGTCCCAATCGTCGAGCGTCAGGTGCAGCCGTGGGTCGGCTATGTGCAAGTCGATCCACGCCTCCAAGGCCGCGAACAGGACCGGCTGCGGCAGCGACCGAGCTTGGCCCACGGGAATCAGCCCTTCTCGACCTCGAAGCTCGGGGGCGCGTCGCGGCTGGTCGCGAGCACATTGCGCCCGCACTTGTACTCGCATCTCCCGTGCTCGCCGCGAAGGCAGAACCCGCAGGGGCAGGCGCAGTCGTCAGCGCGAGCGTGTACGTGCAGGAGCGGCGACACTTCATACACCAGATCGGCCTTCATCAGCCCTTCCCCACTCCGCCGCTCACCGAGGGACGAGGAACCGGCGTCACGATCGATGCTGGCGTCGGCAACGGTGATGCAGTAAGTGTCACTGTGGATATCGGAGAGGGAACCGGCTGCGGCTTTGGCGCCGGACGTAGCTCACAAATCGCGAGCCATCCTGACAAGACTGCAGCCAGAATGGCCAGCGAGACGGTTAACTTTAGTCTCCGTCTCATTTAACAATCCTCCAAAAATCTAGCAATGTTGGAGAGAGTCCTCGAGCCTCGTCTGGCACAAGCTCGGGGGAGACACGCGACAGCGTCCTAGAAGCTAGTGCTGGCTAGAGACGCCCTCGACCGGCCCAAAGTCCCAGAACCGGTCCCGGAATCCACTCTAGGACGCCTCGGAGCCCGCTGCCTGATGCCTACGACCAGTCGCGGCGTCGTCGAGTATCCCTTGAGCGCCAGCAGAGCTACCACACGGGCATCGTTCTGCAGAACGCCCGCTTCCTCCAGCGCGTCAAGCACGGCACGTCCCAGCTTGTCCACATCGGGCGACGTCGGCTTGAGGTCTGGAGCATTGCCTCGAAGGGCTCCGTCACGTTGGCGTTGGTTTGCCGGTCTGAGGAACCCGAACCAAAGTGCGACGAGGACCTCTCCATTAAGCGGGGCTTTACCACCCCAGACTTTCACAGCTTCATGCACGATGTTAGCTCGCCAGGGTTTCAGATCGACATTCACGTCAGTCAGTCGATGCGTCCTCTCTCGACGCCCGGTCCGCGACGATGCGTGCCATCCCGTCGGCACCGATCGCATCGACCCTTGCGGCTGCGGCTCACCGTGCACCAGGAACCGGCAGTCCAACGACGCTGACCAGTCAGCCGGCCATTCGCTGCCTTCCACGAGCTCGCACTGTCCCGGCGCCTCGGCCTCCATCAATCTCCATCATAACACGCAGCTACCGTTCTTGTCAATCCCCCGCCCTCTCCGGCTCGAGGCGCGGCGCCGGCTCGACGGATCCACTCCGCCACCACGATGTGGGCTGCGCCGCACGCATCGTCGACCAGCAGAGCCGTCCGTACATGGTGAATCGCACGTAGACCTGGCGACCCTCCTGCAACCGGTGTCCCACATCGCGCCTCCCCGCCATGATTGGATCGACGATCAACACCAACCAGCGCTCTTCCTCCTGCCTCATCGCCGCCCGCGCTTCCGGCCAGCGTCTGGCCCACTTCACTCCTTCGGCCGGCATCTCCACTTCCCACCAGGTTCCCGTCCGACCTTCCTTCCAGCACCGCACCACTCGGCAAACAAACCGGCGCTGTCGCACCCCAGCCGCTCCCGTCAGTCCGTCCCTAGTCGGCGTCATTCCCGTTCCTCCTTTCCTGATTTCCCACATTCTTTCAACGTTCTCTTTCAACGTTCTCTTTCAACGTTCTCTTTCAACGTTCTCTTTCAACGTTCTCTTTCAACGTTCTCTTTCAACATTCTCTTTCAACATTTTCCTCCAGCACTTCCTCCAACATTCCTCCAACATCTCTTCCGCCGCACCCAGGTACGGTGCACCGTACCTTCTCCTGAACGTTGACCCTCTTACGCGCGTGCAGTGGCGCGCTCGCGGCAAGGTACAGGTACGCCCCCCCGACTTCGTCGGGGGCGTACCTGTGTACCTAGCCGCTCGCCGCACCGCTGCCAAGCTACCAGGTACGCGTACCTGACTACGTACCTGGCTGCGCAGGTACGGTGGGCAGTCGGGTACGGAGCCGGCCCGCTGTAAATCCAGCTTCGGCCCATCGCTTCCCGTATTTAGACAATGTGTAGAGTCCACCATCTTTCACGATTGCACCCCACGCCACAGCCTGCCCCGCACGCCGCGACCGGTCTTTTTTAGTGCCTCTCGCCGTGTTGATCAATTCCGCCCACGATACCGCGTGGTTGTGCGCCAGTAAACGCTCGCAGAGGTCATGGATAACGCGCTCGTCGGTCTCGAGTGACCTCTCGGCGCGCTCCATCCGCCTTTCCTGAACCGTAGTCTGGCTCCGTCCGCCCTCTCCGGCGCGATACGCGATTCGACGAGTCCTCTCGTCGTATCCAAGGGGCGCCTCTTCTACGTCAACGTCCCGACCATCAGCGTAGAAATACCGGGTATGTCCGTCCCCCTTTTCGCGAGTCAAGATCCAGCGGGCATCCGGCCAGTCGTCCAGCCGTGTGGCCCCTCGCCCGTGCTCTTCGCCCTGCTCCTGTATCCGTCCGAAGTGGTGAATGAGTACGAGTTCACCGATTCCAGCGTCTGTCTTCACGCTATCCAGTTGGTCCAAGAAGTCGCGTACTTCCGTATTCGAGTTCTCGTCCCCTCGGAACAAGCGCGCTAGCGGGTCGATGATCCAGACTTGCGCCTTTTGCTGCTTCAGCCGGCGCGCGGCCCAGACTCGAAAAGCCGGCGACCGGAGATCGGGATTATACCCACGCCAGTGCGCCACCGAAAACCGGTCTTGCTGTTCGATACCGATGCTTCGCACCCAGTCTTGGAACCGGCGTTCGCCTACCTCCAGATTCCAATAGACTATCCGTCCTTCCGGTGGAGTAACCTCAAAGTGACCCATGAAAGCTGTTCCGTCACACAACGAACGCAACAGGTTGATACCTGTCACGGTCTTACCGCCTTTGAAGATCGAGGCCAGCAGTACATTATCGCCCTCGGCCATCAAGCCTCGAGCTCGCCAGCTCGTCGATGGCAGGTTCAGCGCCATCCACTCGGCGCCCGAATCGAAGACCGACGGCGGCTCCTCAAAAGCCGCGTCCGCCTCCTCGACGTCCAGCTCCTTCCTTGCCGCTCGCAGCCAGCGTTGGTATTCGAGCACCCCCGCGTAGTCGCGGCCGCGACCCCCGCTTTCGGTCGGAGCCGGCGCCTTCTCGGCGCGCTTCAGCGCCTCCCCGATCGTCCGGTCCCGGTAGTCCGCCCTTTCCCACTTCTCGCGCACCAGGCCCGTCCAGCCGAATACGCGCTCGATCAGCGCCGCTCTCCCTTCGGAGTCCAGGTCCTTCTCTTCCAGAGCGAACTCAGCCGCCCTCGCCAGGAACGCAAAGTCGGCATCGCTCTGGTTCGAGTAGTGCTCCTCCCAGCGTCCTGCGGCCAGGTCGTGCCATTTCACGTCTTGGGGCAAACGTCCCAACGTCCGGCCGAGTACGCGCAGGACGGGCAAGATGGCATCCAACGCCGACTGCCGCCGCAGCACCTGACCCGGCGTTCCCCGGATCTTCCTTCCTGTGGTGGTGAAGTAGCGACCACGGTCGTAACGAGCGCAGTCCTTCCAGGATGGCGAGTCCCCATGTGGTCAGCCGGCCGTTCTCCCGGCAGCCGTCCAGGTCGATGCCAAGGTACGGGTCCCCCGCCGTGAAGACAAAGCCGACGCCCTCGACGGCGTCCTGGTCGACGCTTTCTAGCCGGCCCCAGTGTGCCGGGTCGGTGACCGAGGCCCGTCTCGATCCATCGGGTTGGAACGGTACTTTGGATGCTTTGCCGTCTCTCTGGACGGTCTTCCAGCCCACCCACTGGGCCAGCTCTCGCAGCTCAGGCGGAATCGTACTCGCCCTCGGTTTCAATGCTTCCCCTCTTGTCAACTAGTTTTCTCACCGGGCGGAGGAGAGTGGCACGTCCTGCGCTATTCGGGCCGACGTCCAACCACTCCCCCCGCACCGAGGAGAAGCGTGCGCACTCCTCATTATAGCACATCGTCTACGCTCCTGTCAAGCAGGGTGACTGACTTCGAGCAGACTTGACAGCATCGTATCGAGTGTGCTACACTACCCCCGTGCAGCCGCATCACGTGTTCGTCTCCCTAATCAGATGTGCGAGCCCAATCGAGTGTGTTTCACCCTTGCCAGAGCGCGAGCCTATACAGGCGTGCCTTCCTTTTCTGGTGTGCGAGCTTCACCCCAGGTGCCCCTCTTGTGTTTGGTGCGAGCCTTTACAGGCGTGCCTTCCTTGCTTCCTGCGCGAGTCGTCTTCACGATGTCCTCCAAGCCCAAGGTACGAACCGATACGCAGCGACTCCCGATGCTCAAGTGTGGGTCGGACCACCCGTGTTCTCCCCTCTCGTACGTACGAGCCATTCGTTCAGTTCCCCCCCTTCCCGGCGCGCGAGCCGTTCGATTGGTGTCCTCCTTCTCGAGAGTACGAGCTTTGCCCACGCGTGCCCCCCGAGATCTTCGTGCGAGCCTGACTTGACGGCGCCGTATCGAGTGTGCTATGATTACGCTTGCATCGAATGCGAGCTTTGCCACCAGTGTCTTTCCCTAGTTGCTCGTGCGAGCACGATTACGTCGCGTCTCCCCCCTCCGGGATGCGAGCCTCCCCACGAGTGTCTCCCCGAAGCAGTCTGCGAGTCCTCGTCTCCGGTGCACTCCCATACCTTTGGCGCGAGCCTCCCCACTGGTGCCTCCATCACACGAGTGCGAGTCCCTGCTCTAGTGCTCTCCCTTTCCCCGAGTGCGAGCCTCCTCATCGAGCGATACTTCCCTACCTTCGGCGCGAGCCCTAACCCTGACGCGAGTCCTACTGAGCGTGCCCTCCGAGCGAGCCCGTACGAGTCCTTTCCACAGTGTCATTCTCAAGGTCGGCGCGAACCGCGACTGGAGTGTCTCCCGGTACAGCCGTAGGAGCCCTATCCGTAGTGCCTACTCTAGAGATAGTACGAGCTTCATAGTCGGTGCCTCCCCCACGGACCAGTGCGAGCCTCCTACTTGACAGCCTCATATCTGGTGTGCTATACTGTAGCTAATTCCGTCAATCACTCACTGGAGACAGAGATGACCACTCTCCCCCCTCCCCCGTCCGCCGATCCCAGAGTCGGCTCTGTGCCGGCTCCTGCGCGACTGCTCGCGCGCGACTTGCGCGAGATCGCTCGTGGCCTTGAACGCTCCGAGGTCCGGTTCCTGGTCGACTACTACTACAGTCAGCAGGAGAACCGCAAGAGCGCGGCCAACCAGGTCCGTGCCGCGACCGCGGCTGGCGAGACCGTCCGCATGATCGAGTGGCTGTCCTCTCTCGAGCAGGCGCTGGAGGGACAGATCCGTTCCTCCCTCGACACCTGGACACTGGGTCAGCCCGAGTCACGCTGGGCGCGTTCGCAGATCGGCATCGGTCCGGTCATTGCGGCCGGCCTGGCCGCGCACATCAACATCGAGCGCACACTCTCGGTCTCTCGGCTCTGGCGATTCGCCGGCCAGGACCCGACCATGGAGTGGGCCGGCACCAACGCCGCCCGCGAGCTCATCCAAGGCGCCTTCGAGGCTGAGGAGACGCCGGCCCGGGCCGTGGCCTGGCTGGCCCGCGCCACCCATCGCCACGCGACCGACCTGTGGGAGGCGCAAGGCGTCCTGGTCCCCACACGGGACCAGGCCATCGACGTCATTCAGGAGGTGGCCGGCTGCGACCGCTCCGAGGTCCGCGACCTCTTTGCGGAGCGCCAGCTCCATCTCGACAACGCGATCCTCCACGCGGTCGATCAGCTCGGCCTGGACGCGTGGGAGACCTACGAGGCCCTGTTCCCGACCGATCGCGCGCAAGTCGACAAGAACAAGCTTCGGCAGTACCTGGCACGCCGTCCCTGGAACGCGCGCCTGAAGGTCCTCTGCTGGAAGATCGGCGAAAGCTTCGTCAAGGTCTCCGGCAATCCCGACTCCTTCTACTCCAAGATCTATCTCGCGGCCAAGCTGGAGTACATCCGGCGTAACGAGTCGGGTCAGTACCGCGAGGAAGCGGCAAGCACGCTCCGGCGCAAGAACATCGGCGAAGACACGACCGCGCGGGGCCGGCTCGAGAAGGGTTTCCTGCCCGACGCCCAGATCCACGGCCGGGCCAAGCGCAAGGCCGTCAAGATCTTCCTCTCTCACTACTGGAACGTGGCCTACGAGCTCCACCACGGCACCCGAGCCCCCAATCCCTGGATCATCCAGTTCGGCGGGCACCAGGACCTGATCCCTATCCCCAACTGGCCGATGGCCGATGCTCGGCCCCCTCTCTGACCCTGTCCTGTCGCCTCCTCCCTCGGGAGGAGGCGATTTTCAGCCTCAGGTCACGTGAATACACCACGTCTAGAGTGCGAGCCCCAAGGTCAGCGTCCCCCCATTCCCTAACGCGAGTCCAACATTAGGTACGAGCCCTCCCCCGTGGCGACATCCCCGTCCGATGCGCGAGTTCCAACCGGGTTAACCCACTTTATGCATGTACGAGTCCAACCGCCAGCGTCCTTCCTTCCATTCAGCACGAGCCCTATCCGAAGTGCCTCCCCATAGAATTGTACGAGCTTTAAGCCGGTGCCCTCCCTACGACTAGGTGCGAGTCACTAGATCCGTGTTCTTCCATACCGTCCGAGCGAGTCCAACATCTCGTTTCTACGGTCAGATCGACGGTACCTCGAGACGCGAGTCAATCCGAGCGTTACTCTCTTGTGACGCGTGCGAGTCCGGCCTCCAGTGCCGTCCCTGCGGCGAATGCGAGTTTCATCTAGAGTGTCTCCCCTCCGCTAGGTACGAGTTTTGACAATAGTGTTTTACCGTTGCACGAGCACGAGTCACCTCCGTGTTTTTCCCTGATCGTCGTACGAGCTCAGGCTATAGTGCCTTCCCAATCCGTGCGCGAGCCGATACTCGAAGTGCCGACCTTACCCGTTGTGCGAGCCTTGACATCTGCATAGCAAGCGTGCTATAATAGAATCTGTGCGACACGCTAGACCGACTCAAAACGTCGTCTCGCCGCTTTCGGGCAAGCCGCTCGAGATCCCCCTGTCTCATCTTCGCGAAGACGCCGGCTCCCGCGCCTTTCGGCGGGCACTGGACCGAGCCGCGTCCCCCGGTCCTCCTCGACTCCTCGCCGGCACCTACACGATCATCGGACCACGGGGGCACCGCACCTTTCGCGTCCTGCCTGTAGTCCGCCGGCCGAACGACGACCCGTACAGCTTCCGCGCCCGCTCGGAAGGGCGACTCATCCTTTCTTTGATGACGGGCACCAGCAACGAGCTGGAGTCCTCGTTCCAGCGTCTGGGATTTATCGACGAGTTCGGCGTGCAGCTCTGGCGCCGAACTCGAGCCAGCGTGGAACTCTTCCAGATGGCCAGCATCTTCGATCAATTCGTTCTTCGGGGATCGATCCCGCACGGCTACACCGTCGAGCTCGCACGGGCCTGCCTGCGCTGTGGCCGGAAGCTCACCACTCCTCGCTCTCTCGAGTCCGGCATCGGCCCCGAATGCCGGAATCGCCCGATGCCCGATCGTTCGGCCTAGGAAGCTAGATCGACATCCCTTGACACGAACGTATCGGGTGTGATATACTGGTGGTAGTAATGAAGTCAGTCAGACGATGCGCTCTTGGCCGCTGTGAACGCCGGCTCAGGCCGGACGAAGTCCTGGTCTGCCGGACCTGTGCCGAGCGCTTCCGCGCTTACTCGCGCGCAGGGCTGTCAGTCGAGCCGGCCCAACCAAGGAATAGATAGTAAACCGTGCCCAAGCGGGTCTGTGAATGCGGCGAATGCGGACGGACGACCGGCGGTGGTCGCTTCCTGCCCGGCCACGATGCCAAGCTCAAGTCCCGGCTGCTCCGGGACTACCGCTCTGGCGATCCCGCTCTTCGTAAGGTAGCGGCCGAGCGTATACTGTCCCTCGGCTGGGGCGCCATCATGACCAAGGAACGACCCAACAGGCTCCAGGTCGCCCATCGCGAGCCCCTCCCCGAAACGGCTCGCGCGTTTCGATCCAAGGCGGCAAAAGCGGCGGCCGTGTCGCTGGCTTTCGAGGAGAGTCGACTCAAACGTGATCGGAGACGACGGTCGGGCTTGCGTGAGCTGGTCGATCTCGCCTCCGCTCTCTGCACTGTCTGCTCGCACGACCATGATGTCCACGTCGAACAGGACGGGCGTTCGGTCTGTCTCGACTGCCAGGACACTCGGGCAGCGGTCCATACCTTCGCCTCGGCCACTTCGCGCCTGAAAGGGTTTTGGAAGGCGTGAGGAACAGGCGCCAGCTCGGAAAGCGCTGGTCGAAAGAAGATGACGAGTTCCTCCTCAGCCCTCCCTCGGACTGTCTCCATCCGCCGTCTCGGAGGCACGGAGGAGAGCCCGACTACCGCGCCCTGGCGGATCGCCTGAACCGTACCACGGGCAGCGTCAAGAGGCGTTACTGGCACCTTCGACGAGCAGCTTCCTGATGCTCCCCCCCCCGTCCCGTACCAGCTCAACCTCTGGCGTCGCCCTTTTCACCCGCGCGAGCCATTCCGTCGATGTCTCCCCATGCACCCGTGCGAGCCCATCCTTCGACGTCTCCCCATACGCCTGTGCGAGCCTTATCCCACGCGCCTCCTAAAGTCGACGTGCGAGCCCTGTCCGACTACGTCTCCCCAAGTCGACGTGCGAGTCCAATCC
>WNGL01025964.1_pt1 | contig 10936 bp, 10 predicted proteins | sample 5400591 | NCBI WGS metagenome assembly WNGL01 (sample SAMN13153377, study PRJNA577476) | soil metagenome | isolation source: 80 cm soil or saprolite under Garry oak tree replicate 1 | place: USA:California | collected 2016-06-15
GGAAACCTCCGGCGGATGAACACGCAGCAGAGTCGCTCGCGAGAATCTAAGCGCGTCGACCGACAGTAACGAAAAGCCCTCCTTCGTGCCCGAGAGACCCAATCCATCCAATTTGCGCCAGCCACCCCTCAAAGCGCCAGTTATCTGCAGCGCCAGCAAACAACTCTTCCGACTGCTCACACAACATTGCGCTTGGGTACGCGCGCAGGTATTCGACGCCATTCTCAACAAACCAGGTCTGGACCTCAGCCAGGGTGTGACGGTGCTCCTCGGGATGCTGATACTGGTCTCGCACCCATGCCTTCCGCCGTGCCGGCTCACTCTCTCGGTCGCGTAATACCGGATCGCACGGGACGAATCGATATCCAGACAGCCGCGCAACGAAGCGCCGGGCCCGGAGAGGAGTGCGTGCGAATGCGTTGTAGACCCCGAGAACAATCATCCCGCCGGGGCGTGCAAGGCGCGCGATGCGCGCGAATGCCGCACACGGGTCTGGAGTGTGATGTAAAACCCCCGAGCAGTAGACTACGTCGAAAGCGCCCGCTCGCAGGCCAGGATGATTCAAGTCGGTTTCAATGAACTGTACCTGTTTCACTCCGAAACGTCGGGCCGCTGCGGCGCCTAGCGTGAGCGACGCGCGTGTGAGATCAGCAGCGATCAGCACTCTATCAGCGCGTGCCAAATACAAGCACATCTGGCCGGTGCCACACCCGATCTCTACGACGCGGGCATCTCCGGGAATCGCCCGGTCGATTAAGCGCGCGAACTCACTGCGCTCGGCGCGTGCTCGCAACCAACTCAGGGTGGCGGATGGCGGATAGTCGGGGAAAGGTGCCCGCTCGTAAAAGCCGCGCACAACTTCGGTTCGCGTGTCGCTCGGCAGGCGTAGGTTTGGGATGCCATCGGGCGCTTCGAAGCGCATACCGCAGTTTCGACAGAACCAATTGGTGCTGAGCGAACTGGCACACGATGGACAGGCTAACAGCTCCAGGAAAGTGTCCACGGATTACCAGATGGAGTAAATGAACGGAGCCAGCACTTCAACCGTTGTTGCCACGATTAGCAGCAGCCCCGTCACACACAGAAAAATGGCCAGCGGCGTGAGCCAGCGCTTATCAGAATCGCTGTGCCATAGTCCGTTCGCCAGCTGTGCGATCGATCCAAACGTACTGGCGAACACGATTGCTCCACGTCGGGTCCTGCTACGCGTCTTGATCACGCAACCTCCTTCTTGAAAGTCTCAACTGGTATTTTTGTCACGGCCGAAGTGCGCTTCGTTACGCGAGTCTTTCCGGCGACCAAAACATCGATCTTGCAGCGCAGGAATGTCGAGTAGCCTTCGACGGCCCGATTGACAATAGGTTCTCCCGCCAAATTGAACGATGTGTTGAGCAGAACTGGAATCCCGGTGCGTTGCCCGTATGCCTCGAGTAGCGCATGTAGGCGTGGCGCCATCCCTCGCTCCAGAGCCTGGACGCGAGCGGTCCCATCGATGTGGGTGATCGCCTGTAACCGCGAGCGCCATTCGGGCCGAACAGGAAACACGCCCGACATGAAACGCGCCAAGCGTGTGCCGCCGGGTGGAATATCGAAATAGCGAACTGCGGTTTCAATAGGCACGACCGGTGCAAAAGGCCGGAATGCCTCGCGGTACTTGATTTCGCGGTTGAGCCGATCTCGCATTTCAACCGTATGAGGAGCCGCAAGGATGCTGCGGTGGCCTAGCGCGCGCGGTCCGAACTCAAGAGCACCCTCCATCCAGCCCACGATGCGATCTGCCGCCAGATCGTCCGCAACCACCTCCTCCCAAGCACAGATCCTTCAACCCGGTTTCTTGATGGAGTGCCTGGGCGAGCTCCACCAGTGTGTCCTCTAGTACCCGCTGTACACTGGCGGCGCAGTCAGCGAACCGACGCCCTTCCGTTGTGCCCAGATCAATCGGCTCGTAGGGATTTCGGGGCAGGCCAAAGAGATCGATAAAACGCGATGAATAACTGCGTTCTGCGGTGGTGTGAAATTCGAAGTAATCCAAATCTAGGGCGAACGCGCCATCGCCTGTGCGGCGTATCAGCTTACGGACTTGCTCGACCAGTGTGAGCTGGCCGTAGGCAGCGAGACCCATGACTTTGTATTCGTCCTCATTCACTTTGAAGCCGAGATAAGCGGTAAATGTCGAATACAGCATCCCCAGGGAATGCGGGAACCTGATTTCACGAAAGCGCCTGATTGTTGCGGGACCGTTTGCTACTCGCTCGCCGTCGCCCACCGAAAGTGTCGCCCACTCGCCTACCGCGTCGGCCGTCATAATCGCTGCGCGGCGTGTCGGCGCGGTGAGAAACGCGGCTGCGGCGTGAGACTGATGGTGCTCGGTGAACAAGACCTTTCGTCCGGGCACGCCTAAGTGCGACGAAATAATTCCACGCATCCACACTTTTTCGCCGAGCGAATTCTTCATTGCCTTGGGAAATGCTCTCCAGGACTGAGGGAACGCACGCAAAGCGCAGGTGAGTATCCGATCGAACTTCAGCATCGGGCGTTCGTAGAAGACTACGGCGTCTAGCGCATCCGGCTCGATCCCCGCATGCTGAAGACACGATTCGATCGCCAACAGCGGAAATGCAGAATCCCCTTTGTGCCGTGATAGGCGCTCCTCTTGGACCGCACAAACAGGCACACCATCGACAACGAGGGCAGCCGCTGAATCGTGGTAATGCGCCGAAATGCCGAGAATATTCATATCAATATTGCCTGTGGAGCGAGTCACTGGTTAGGGACGACACCACTGTCCATCCAACATGTTCCCGCCGTGCGGTTCGCTTAGCCAGCCAGGCAAACGGCGGCAATATGACGAAGTACTGAATGGTTAGCAGCAGTGAACCAAGTATTCCTGCAAGACCCGTCGCGAGGCGCAAGTAAGCTTTCCAGAGCCGGCTGCTTCGCGCACGCCACAAATGACGCCTGTGCCGCTGCGGTTCAACTCGGGCAAGTTGGGTAAGTGTGTAGTTCATGTGAAAGGTTTCGTCGTGCAGAATTTCCTCAAACACAGCCCGTGTCGGCGGATCGTGCTGCATCACATCGCGGTAAACGGTGAATCGGCTGGCAGCTGCTTTTTCCGACAAATGAAGGAAAGCCAGCATGTCGATGTCCGATTCACCGTCAACCTGTAGATCATCGAGACCGTGGCCACCCGGCGCAAGCCACTCACCGTGGAACCCGGGACTGGAACGGGACGCTGAGACTTTCAAAAGTTCTGCTGCCCGGTGACGGAACAGCACGCCATGACGGAACTCGTCAATCGCGTGCTCTAGATAGAGGCGTCGTAAGCGAGGATCTGGAGTAACCTCGGCTGCGCGCAAAATATCGCGCCCCCCGTCAGTCTCGGTTTCGCTGAAGCGGAGCAGCTTTTGTACACGTCGATCGGTATCGCTCCAGACCCAGCGATGCACAGGGGCCAGCATTCGATCAAATGCTGTGGGTCGCTCATGGGGCCGAGCGGAATCCATCCTGACTACCAATTTATTTGGCTTACGAGACCAGATTTGTCACTAGTTTGTTGGATTTCGTAAATTTTTCGTTACTCTGCACGAGATCGTCGCCGCCAGGTGCTACACCTGGAGTGAGGGAAAGGTGCGCTGCAACCGCTTTCTGTTGCTGCTTCAGTTCTTTTCAAGAAAAAGTTGACTGGGTAACATACACTGCTCAGTTTTGACGTCAAAGCCGTGACGCGTTTGCCAAAGAAGTCGAGGTGAGCTTTGGAGAATATGTCTCCGGCGCCTTACCAGCGCCGGGAATCTTTCTGGGCACGGGTAATAGCAGAGACCGCGGTCGCATCCGTTGGAATTGCACTCTTATCGTGCGCGCTGATCGCGAATCAGCGATTCCTAGACAGGCATTTTGTGCCGTCTTTCTTTCTGCCGCGCCATTGGTACGTGGTGATACAAACGTCCGCACGATTGACGATGGCAGTCCTCGGCACGTGGCTAGCGCTCGTTGCACGTTTGCGTGCCGGCCGGTTCGCCGCGCGAACACCCGCAGGAGCGCTCCGCATTGTCATCGCTGTGGTTCTGGCGCTCGTCGCAAGCAACCTGATGCTGCGGCTTGTGCACCTGCGTCCCGCCGAATGGCTGTCGGCCAAAGACGAACCACGCCGCCAGCCCGACCCGCGACTTGGTTGGACTTGGGTACCGGCGCGCACCGGACACAAGAGCGTCGGCGGGCGGATCATCGACTACTCTATCGAGCCCGCAGGATATCGCGTCAGCAGTCTGGACGAAGCGGTGGATCCTGAGCGACCGACGATCTTATTCACCGGTGAGTCTGTGATGTTCGGCGAGGGACTGACCTATGCAGAGAGCATACCGGCGCAAGTCGGCGCGATGATGGGAGTGCAGACTGCGAATCTGGCAGTCCACGGCTACGGTAACGATCAGGCCTACCTGAGGCTGCAGACGGAGCTGCCTCATTTTCGTCGGCCAGTGGCCGTAGTGTCGCTGTTTATGGCCGCACTTTTCGGGCGGAACCTCGATCAAGATCGACCGCATCTTGGTCCGGGTCTTATCTGGCTGCCAGCAGAACAGCACTCGCGCCTCTCATCGCTCACTAAGTTGATCGTCCCGTACCGTGCCGACAAGACGGTTGAACGCGGCGTAACGGTGACCCAAGAGGTGCTTCGTGCCACCAATGAACTGGTGCGAGCGCATGGGGCGACGCCACTTCTCATCGTGCTGCAGTTTGGGCATGAGTCGCCACCTGAACTGATGTTGCGTCGCCGGATTCTCGACAACGCGAACATTCCTTAAAGATGAGGAAAGGCGCCGTATCGCTCGTGAGTTGCACAATAGCGTTGGCCAATTATTAGTGCGGATAAGGTCGCAGATGCCAAGAAGTTCGCGCTTCGACCCGGCAATCACAATATTGAGTTGCGCGATTCTGATGGTCGCACGCTGTACAAGGAGCAGGTAGCGGTGATTGTTGGCAAAACCACCGAACCACACTTCACTTCCGGATGGCAGGTCATCTTGCAAGTGCCGAGAGGATAAGAAGAAGGACGTGGACACTCACTTCGCCAGCCAAATCTCCACTCGCCGGTTCAGAGCCCGACCCGAGGCGGTTGCGTTATCAGCAACGGGGCGTGTTGCTCCAAAACCTTGCGGTTCAAGGCGATCCGGCTCCACGCCGTGAGCCTTCAACCACGTGATCACCGAAGCCGCACGCCTCTCGGATAGCGGCTGGTTTTTGTTTTCGCTTCCTTGATTATCTGTGTGTCCCGAGATAATCCATCGCGAGCCCGAATGATTATTGATCAACCCAAGAACTGCGTTTAGCGCCGGCATACTGTCCCCTCTGAGCTTCGCGGAATCGGTATCAAAATGTATTCCATAAATGGTTGCGGAGCCAGTTTTCTCAATGGAACTCTCCAGCGCGGCCATGCCTTCGTCGTGACGGTGCAACTGAATTTCGGCGGTGCCAGTTTGACCGGCTACAAGGTCCACAGGCACGGAATTCTCGTCATACCCAGGAGCCGCACCGGTAGCAGTTACCAATCCGGCCGGCAATCCGCTTAGCTGACATTTCCCCCGAGTGTCAGTGTTCGCGGATTGCGGGCCGGCAGTGACAGTCGCACCCGGTATCGATGTGTGCTTATCTGCGTCTACAACCGTGGCTGCAAGTGAAACTTCGTATTTGAATTTGTGGGGATTAACCAGAATGCGTGCAAAATCTACCGCGTAGCCGTCCCTCATTTTCGTTGTTGGATCATCTATCAGCAATTTCACTTCGCCGGATGCGAGCAGTGGCCAATATTCCGGCAGCAACTTCACGCTGACCAGCTTGCCAATCGGCCCGGTCTGATTCAACGAGTTGGTCGAGTATTCGAGTGACGGAATTCTCGTGCCATTCAGGCTTACTTGAAAATGCGAGTGAAAAACGGCAGCCTGGAAATCATCGACAAATAACTGAATGAGCACCGCGTTAATTTTTGAGGGCAGCTTGCCTACGGCCAACCAAAGAGGCTGGGGCATGGAATCCTGGCGCTGCTTGCAGGTTTGATCGGGCGAAAGCATTTCGCAATCGGACAAAATTCCGCTGTAGCCGTCGCCGGAGTAACTGTTGTAACGCCTGAAGTCGCGCAAGGCCTCCGTGGGATCGATGGCGGAACCGAGCGTGATGCGATCGGTGCCGTCGGGCTCATCCGGTCGAGAGTCCCACGGAAATTTGTGAGGCGGAGTGGAGTTGCCGGAGAACGGATCGAATCCTTGCGGCCATCCGAAGCCGAGATTGTTAATGTCGCCGGTGCGCACGACCAAATCTGCTTCTGGTCCATTCTCGGTACGCTCGTATTTGAGCGCCCAGTCGCGTGCAGGATCTCCGGTCGCGACCACAGGAACAATGGAAACTCGCGCCTGTTCCGGCGTTGAGGCTGTAGAGGCTGTGGGGGAAGATGCAGGCGCGATATTTCCATTTTCGGTAGTTGTGGATTGACCGGGCGAGACCGGCGTGTTGGAAGGGATCGAAGGTAAATTTGAGTTGGAAGACGATGAGTTTTCCGTTTTCTGCAGACTCGCTTCGATGTCAGCCGCTTTCTGCCTGGCGCGATGCGCAAAGTGAACGATCCCGGCAATTCCCAGGAATGCCAGCAAGAGCAGAACGGTGAACCCGGCCACTAGTAGCTTTGAAGAACGCGCGCCCGAGACTCCAACAGAGGGGCGCGGCATGGAGGACATCGGCGCGCTTGATCCTGAAGACGGATCTGATGCTGACGCCCTTCCGGCCGACCCGGCGGGCGCACCGCATTTAATACACAACTCTGTGTCATCAGTAAGAGGAGAGCCACACTTGGTGCAAAAACGTGAGTGAGCACCCTCAGTCCGGGCGAACTTTCGCTGTGTACCGCACCTGATACAAAACGCGTTTGCATCGATTATCGCGGCGCCGCATTTCTCGCAAACCGTGCTGACTTCGCTGCTCATTTCTTCAACATGGCCTCTTCATAGTGAAGTTTCTCGATGAGGCTGCCGTCTTTCTTGTGCAGCTCGGAATCGAGGGCTAGTTTCACCGGACATCCCGCGGAGGTGACCCAGGCGTCACCTTTTTCGAACTCGCCCGGCGACAAGAGCATCTGGCGTTCGGTCGCACTAAACCGAGCGGTATCGATTGAATAGTGAATCGTGTTATATCCGTTGACTTGCCCGCCATCAGACTCCCGCTGCATCGCGGAATTGTGATTGATGATTGCAACCGTGCTCGACATACCGGAAATTCCCGTCAAGCCTGCGAGCGCGCTTTGCCAACTTTGTTGGTCAGAGCGCATCGCATGTAATGGCTGCTGAGAGCCATCGAACTGTATTCGAAAGCCGTCGATCGTTTGTGGAGTGACGTCTGCCTCCTGATGCACGTGATTCGTCGCATCTTTCTTGTACAGGTAGTGAAACGACTCGGGTGGATTCTGCAAGTGGTCATAAACGCAATTGAGGTCGATACCGGGATCCGGATCGGACTGGGCCGCGACATTGTTGCCAGCTTTGGTCGATCCCTGCTCGGTGACTTTCCCGATCGAGCCCTTGGATCTCGAACTAGAGTTGCATGCGAGAGCGAATAGCAAAACGGCATTTACAGCTGCGACCGCGAGTAGTCGAATGGGCATTGCGAAGCAGGGGAACTCCTGTTTTCGTGGCATGGTTACAGTCCTTTCTGAATCGGTTATGGGGAATTCCTAGCCCACCTGCTTTGCCGCAATCGCGCCAATCACGGGAATACGAAACTCGTGCTGGCTGTATGCCTGATACATCAGGAAGAGCCAGAAGAGGAAAAACCCCAACGAGATCACCAGCCCGATTGGCACCAATGCCATGGCTGTCCATCCGCTGATGCTCATCATGATGCTGACTAGAATGTGCCAGAGAATGCTGAATGCGATCGCCGCCGCGCAGAACAGGATGGATTGCATTGCATGAAAGCGTACGAAGCGATCGTGCTTATACGGCTCGAGCACAAGAAAAACGATGCCGGTGATCAGCCCGAGGACATATGCCAGCGCGCCAGCCAGATTGGGCGCAAGGCCGGAATTCGCAACTGAGCCGTTCATGGCAACAACTTGTGCACCGCCGGCTGCTTGAACCGCGCCCGCCGGAGCGCCGCAACTTCCGCAGAAGCCCGCGCCTTCAACTAATGTCCCACCGCACTTTGCACAGAACGCCATAGTGATCACTCCTCTCCTGGAAGATGTTACTTATCCCCGCAAGCCTTAACGTCAGGTTCGCGAACAACGAATTCTTTTTTCGCAATCATGAGGTGTTTGTCGGCGGCCTTTTGTCCTAACAGGTAGGCGTCTGCTCCGCCCTCAAACTGCAACAGCAGGCGCGTGAGTTTGCAGGGCAGCAAGCCCAGAGATCCCTCAGAGGCCATCGTGCCGACTGCCACCGTTTGCACGTATGCTGCGGCTTCAGTTTTGAAACTTGAATTCATCTTCTTCTTGGCCCATTTGCCGGCGCTGGTATTCGCAAGAAAATCGCCGAGCGAATCCGCGAGACTGGATGGAAACGCTTGTTGAAGCACGTCCATCGCCGACTGCATGCCAAGGCTCAGCGTGATTTTGGGAGCGGCAAGGCCAATGAGGATGGCATGCGGAGCGAGCGACGCAGTCTGAACCCTACCGATGGTTCCGCTGCCATCGATGGTGCTGCTCGATTGCGGATCACCGCCTTTCACCTGAAAGCCTTCGTCACCGCTGTACGTAATCTGAAACGAACCGCTGGCGGCTTCTTTTTTCGCTCCAAATCCCGGCTTCAAAATCAAATTGGCATTGATGGTAAGCATGAACGGGATGCCGTCGATTGGCATAGGAATTTTCGCGAGCGGCGGCAACTTGATATTCGGCTTATCAATGCCTGCTGCTTCGCCGTCGCGAGTGGCCGCATACTGGACGTCCACTTCGCCATTCAGATCAGTGGCGTTATAGGAGAAATTGCTGAGATCGCCCTGTGCGACCTGAATGTCGGCCGAGCTCAGGAAGTCTTTGAGGTATCCCTTCGCCGCGGTCATCACGTTCATTCCTTGAGAACTCCTGGAGACCCTGAACGCGACATCCAGCCGGTTCGAACTCGGAGTAACCCTCATGCTCGTGTCCCAGTCATCGACTTTTCCGGAGTAAGAAAGTTCCGTTCCTGCTGCGTAAACCGTGCCGTTCGGTATGAACCACATACTTGGAGCGGGACGCGAAGGAGCGGATGAGTCCTTTGCCGAAAACAGGGACCCGAACTTGATTGGAGCAGTCCATTTCAGTTGCCCTTGTTGAATGAAGTCAGTCAGCGAGGCGTAATCCGTCCCAACAATAATCAGGTTGTCTTTCTTCGCCACCGCAAGAACCTTGCGGACTGCCACTTTGTCCAGAAGAAATATCTGGCCCTCATGAAGGTTTTGAACGCGCGAATCCGAATTATCGAAGACGAAGATGTCGCCATCGGAGCCGATGCTCCTCAGGATGCGATGTGTGGTCGATTCATCGATCCGGACCGTGTTGCTCGTTAACGTGACATTGGCAATCGTTCCTGGCAGATCCCGAAGGTCTTTAAAAGGGCGCGCCGCCACAGGCATGCCGGATGATTCGGGCGAAGCGCTCTTTTTCGAGCAGCCGGATAGCAGCACGAGTGCCGCCATGCACACTAGACACGATTTGAGCTGCAATTTCAATGCGAAGCTCCCTGCTAGGCGTCCTTGTTCGGTGCAGCTCACTTGCGAACCCTGGCAAGTTCGTAGTGCGCGTCTTTCAGGTTGCTGCCAAATAACATTCGCTCATCAAGCACGAGCTTCACTGCGCAACCATCCGCCGGGACCCAAACCGTTCCCTTCTCGAAGGCGCCCGCTCCGAAGAGCGCCGCAAATTTCCGTTGGTCCGAATCGCCTGCGGTCGTGCTGTTAATCGCATACCGGGTCGTGTCGTAGCCGTTCATGGATTCATTTGCCTGGCGGCTAATAGCGGAAGTACCGTTGAGGGCATCGAAACGGCTCATCATTGCGGTCAGGCCCAGGCCGGAAAGGTCGAGCACCGCACTATTCCAACTGACCTCATCCGATCGCACCCCGTGGAAAGAATGAGACCCGGACTGGTCTTTGATTGCGATCTCCATGGCCTGAGGCGTAATTTCCGCCTCTTTGCTGACCGAGGTGGATGCGTCGTTATATTTGTAGGAATAGTGAAATGCTTCGGGTGGATTGTTGATGCGCTCCCCGATGCACATCAAATCGATATGGGAGCCTGCGCTGTCAGACGCCGCGGTCGCACGTTGTTCGCCGGTTCTGGATTCTGACTTCGAAGTGCACGCGGACATTGCAACCAGCACGAAGCATAATGCCGGAAATAATAAGCGCTGCGCCAGTCGTTCACGAGCTGAATTCATGTCTCTCTCCTTAGCGGATTCTTGTACACACGCCAATTGCGTGCATTGCTATTGAGCGTCTTCTGAAATCTGGAATGTCCAGACCGCGTCGAACATCAGGCCATCGCCCTGACCGCGCACCACATCGCCACCGGAGAAATTCTTCGCCTTTGAAACGGGACGCAGCACAACTCCGTATTCGCCGGCTGCCAGCTCGGAAGCCGGAGAGATTTTGTATTTTCCCGGCGCGAGCTTTTGGACTTGCGAATTGACGCGCTCCTCGAGGAAATTCGAATAAATCTGCCAGTCGGCTGCAGGACTGGATCGCGCATCCGCCTTGCCCTGCGTCCCGCCGATAATGCGGCACGTATTCTGCGCCGGGGTAAGCTTCACAATGGCTGGCGCATAATCATCGGGAGTCACACCCACTACGCGAGAAAAATCGATGCTGAAACCTGGCGACGCACTTTGCAGCACATTCGCTGAAGCAGGCCCGGGCACGCCCCAGACGTATGTCGTCTTCGGTTGCCGGTGCGCCATAACGCTGGAGAAAACGCTTCCCG
>WNGL01047049.1_pt1 | contig 10935 bp, 4 predicted proteins | sample 5400591 | NCBI WGS metagenome assembly WNGL01 (sample SAMN13153377, study PRJNA577476) | soil metagenome | isolation source: 80 cm soil or saprolite under Garry oak tree replicate 1 | place: USA:California | collected 2016-06-15
GCCAAGCTCGCGCCCGACGGCTCGGTGCGCAAAGGGTAGCCCGGGCTAAAGGCCGCGCTCACCTTCGGTAACTGGCCACCACCCAATCGCTCAAGCGCTTGTCCGGCGCCTCAACTGCGTCGGCGTCGAGGGTGAATTCCTTCTGCCCGTTGTTCTGGGAAATCAGTTTGAGACCGAACTGGAAGTCCTTGAACCTCTCGGCGCACAGGTCCCGCACCGGTTTGCCCTCCGCCAAGGCCAGCGCCACCAATTGTTCCGCCGCGCTGTCAGTGAACCGAATCTTCAGATCGTGAGTCTCGTGAAAACGCTCTGCAAACTCATGTACCAACTGGCGCATGACTGCCTGCTCTTCCTGCTCATGCTCTTCGAGCAGTTTCTTCAACTCGGAGGGCGGGTCATCCACCAGCTCTTTCGTGACGATGAACCGTTTCACCGGTGTTGAAGGCAACTCGAACTTCAAGTCGCGGAAGACCCGCTCGCAAACCGTCATCAGGCCGCGCGCGCCGGTTTTCTCTTCCGCGGCCAGTTCCGCGATGCGCCGCAGCCCGGCGTCGCGGAAGAGCACTTCGATGCCGTAAGCCGCGAAGGATTGTTCGTATTGGCGGACGATACTCCCTTCTGACGCCTTCAAAACCAGAAACAAATCATCGACGTTGAGATTCTGGCAGACCACGCGCACCGGCAGGCGGCCTATGAATTCCGGCTCGAAACCGAATTCGATGAAATCGCGGGTCTGCACCGCCTCCAGGCAGCCCTCCTCGGCCACCGCGGGCCGGCTGGACGCGGCGAAACCGATGGTCGCTTCGCGCAATCGTTTGAACACCACTTTCTCCAAGCCGCCGAAGGCGCCGCTGACCACGAAGAGAATGTGCTTCGTGTTGATGACCGCCGGTTGCTTTTTCCCGCCCCGCTGGGTCAGTTCCATCATCGCCTGAATCTGCCCGGCGATATCGTTGGGCGCGCGGGCCGGCACGTCCGTCTCCTCCATCAGTTTGAGCAAATTGGTCTGCACGCCACGCCCGCTTACGTCCCGGCCGCTCTGATTGCTGGCGGCGGCGAGCTTGTCGATCTCGTCGATGTAGATGATGCCGTGCTGGGCGCGCGCCACATCGCCTTCCGCGCGGCGGACGAGGTCACGCACCAGGTCCTCCACGTCGCCTCCCACATAGCCCGTCTCGGAAAATTTCGTGGCGTCAGCCTTCACGAAGGGCACCCCAATCAAATCCGCGAGGCTGCGAATCAGATACGTCTTGCCGACGCCGGTCGGGCCGAGCAGGATGACATTCTGCTTGGCGTAGTGGCTTCGATCACGTCCTGCCAACGCCAGCCGGACATGGTGATAATGATCGCACAAGGCAACGCTCAGCACCTTTTTCGCCTCCTCCTGCTTGATGACGAACCGATCCAGATAAGCCTTCACTCCGCGCGGTTTGTAATCGAATTTGAAAGGGTCCTCCGCGGGCGAACCGGGTGGGTCTTCCGCGGCGCCGGCCGATTCGGCCCTGGGAAAGAGGGCGGGAGTGCCCCCCTGGAAATGCTGGCGCATCAATTCCGACAACTGCCGCTGGAATTCCTCCGGCGTCGGCGGGCCGTTTACAATTTTTTGCTTCATAGCGGGCGGCGAATCAAAGTCGCTTCATGCATCACGAGTACAATGTGGCACGAATCCGATTTTTTGCAGCGCGCGACGGCGGTGCCGGGAGTGATTAGCGTGGTTGCGCACCGAATTCCGGATCCTAGGTTGAATCGGGACGGAAAACCGTCACGCTCAACGGCGGCAGAAAAAAGGCGGCGGAGTACGGCTGGTTGTGAACTTTGTAGCCTTCCCCGGTCACGCCGCCGAAGTTGCCCAGGTTGCCGCCGCCATAGGCCTCCGAGTCGCTGTTGAGCACCTCGCGCCAGTAACCTGATCGGGGCAGGCCGACCCGATACGCGTTCCGCGGCACCGGCGTCAAGTTCAACACCACCAGCAGCCGGCTCGTAAGTTCCCGGTTTTGGCGGACGAAGGAGAGGACACTGTTTTCGTGGTCCGAGCAATCCATCCAGTAAAAGCCTTCGACATCATGGTCGCATTCCCAGAGCGCGGACTCCGCCCGGTAAAGCTTGTTCAAGTCCTCGATAAAGCGTTGCAAACCGCGGTGGTAGGGTCCCTGTCCGAGCAGCCACCAATCCAGCTCGCCGTTGGCGTTCCATTCGTGGCGCTGGCCAAATTCGCCGCCCATGAAGAGCAATTTTTTTCCCGGAAACAACCACTGGTAACCCAACAGCACGCGGAGATTGGCGAACTGCCGCCAGTCATCGCCCGGCATCCGCCCGATCAGCGAACCTTTCCCATGCACCACTTCATCGTGCGAAAGCGGCAGCAGAAAATTCTCGTGATGATGATAGAGCATCGCGAAGGTAAGATCGTTCTGGTGAAACTTGCGATACACCGAATCGCGCTGGAAATAGCCAAGCGTGTCGTGCATCCAGCCCATATTCCACTTGAACGTGAAACCCAGGCCGCCCAGATAGGGCGGGCGCGTCACCTGCGGCCAGGCGGTTGATTCTTCGGCCACGGTGATGACCCCCGGCTGTTCGGTGTGAACCAGATGGTTGAAGTGGCGCAGGAATTCGACCGCCTCGAGATTCTCGCGCCCGCCGTATTGATTGGGGACCCACTCTCCCTCCTTGCGCGAATAATCCAGATAGAGCATCGAGGCCACGGCGTCCACCCGCAGGCCGTCAACGTGAAAGCACTCGCACCAAAACAGCGCGTTGGCCGCCAGAAAATTGCGGACTTCATGGCGGCCGTAATTGAAAATGAGCGTGCCCCAATCCTGGTGCGTGCCCTTCCGCGGGTCTTCATGCTCGTACAACGCCGTGCCGTCGAAGCGCGCCAGCGCCCACTCATCCCGCGGAAAATGCGCCGGCACCCAGTCGATCAGCACGCCGATGCCCGCCTCGTGGAGCATGTTGACCAGATATTGAAAATCGTCGGGGGTCCCGTAGCGGCTCGTCGGAGAATAGAATCCGGTGACCTGGTAACCCCACGAGGGATAAAAAGCGTGCTCGGATACCGGCAAAAACTCGACGTGCGTGAAGCCCATTTGCCGGACGTAGTCCGCCAGCGGGCCCGCTACCTCGCGGTAACTCCATGTTTCGGCCACCGACTTTTTCCGCCATGAACCGAGATGCACTTCGTACACGCTCATCGGCGATCGAAACGGATTTCGTCCAGACCGTTGCTTCAACCAGTTCTCATCGGTCCACGCAAACTTCCGATTGTTCCATGCGATCGAGGCGTTTTTCGGCGCCGGCTCAAAAAAGAAACCATACGGATCGGTTTTGAGGACCACCGCCCCGCGGGCATCCCGCAGTTCATATTTGTACAGGGCGCCCTCGCCCACTCCGGGCACGAATAACTCCCAAACGCCCGACGCTCCGAGCGAGCGCATCGGATGATACCGGCCATCCCAGTGGTTGAATTCGCCCACCACGCTGACGCGTTGCGCGTTGGGCGCCCAAACCGCGAAACTGGCGCCGGCCACGCCATCGATCACTCGCAGGTGAGCGCCGAGTTTGTCGTAAATGCGCCGCTCGTTGCCCTGGCCGAAAAGGTAGAGGTCGATCTCGCCCAGCGTCGGCAGGAAGGAATAAGCGTCGCGCGTGCACCGAGTGTTGCCCTGGTAGTCGGTGATGATCAAGTCGTAGGCGTACACCCGATTGGACTTGTGCGTCAGCCCCTCGAACAAACCGCAATCGTGGAGCCGCTCAAGCTTCAGGTTCGGCCGCGATTTTTCGTGGGTGGGACTGACCTCGACGCGCGCGGCGTTGGACAACAACGCGCGCACGACCAACCCCGTCCCATCTCCCAGCGGATGCATGCCGAGCAATTGGTGCGGGCTGCGGTGCCGGACATGGATAAGGCTCTCCAGTTCGTCCTGAGTTAGAATCATGCCGGCAGCAGTCTGCCACAGGCCGGTCTGAAAACCATCGAAAAAATCCGATCCGGCCCGCGCCACTGCCTTACCGCTCCGCCCAAGTGGCGATAATCCGATCGATTTGTGCCGCCAACACGTCCGGACCGGCTTCGGTCCAAACGACATAATGCGCCAGAGTCATCTTTTTCTCAATCGGCCATTGCGCCTGGGCGCGCTTTTCGATCTCGGCTACGTTCCAGCCGCGCGCCTCCAATCGTTGCTGCTGGGAGGCCGCCGAACAGGCCACGCACACAATGCTGTCAAAAAGTCCTGCCGCATCGGTTTCAAATAACAGCGGAATGACGACCACTGCATGGTTTCGCCCGGCGGCCCGCAATGACTCGACCTGCGCCAGCCAGCGTTCGCGAATGCGGGGATGCACGATGGCTTCGAGTTGCTGGCGGCGTTTGCGGTTCGCAAACACTTGCCGCGCCAGCTCGTCGCGGCGCACACGACCGTCTGGCCCCACGATCGCCCGGCCAAACAGTTCCTGAAGTTCCAACCACGCGGGTTGCGAATGACCGAAACCGGCGCCCGCCAACCTTCCGCCGCACGCCTATGGCTCTCGCAGACGGTAAAAGCGGCTGCCACTCAAGGCGGTCTCCGTAACCTGCACTTGCGCCCCCACCACGATCTGCGCGGCGCTGACCGGCGCCCAGTTCGGCGGTGAGAGGGTGGCGGTGGATTCGAGCACAAAGCTGGCCGCCTGCACGGGCCAGGAGAGAATCACATTATTGCCCTCGCGAACCACGGCGAGGCGCGGCACTGGCATTACCGTCGTCAGCAGCGTGGCCGAATTATCGCCCGGGTTGGGATCGCGCTCCGCTGAATCCACGCTGACTAGATTGGTGAGCGTCCCCACCGCCGTGGTTTTGCTCACAATGGTCACGGTCGCTCCCTGACCGTTGGTCAGCGCGCCGATATTGCAAACGCAAATTCCCGCCGTGTGCGTCAACACCCCCAAACTCGAAGTAGCCGCAACCAGGACGAGGCTTTCGGGCATCGCCGCATGCATCACCACATTGGAGGCCGTGGCGGGACCATGATTCATGAATGAAATGGTGTTGGTCAGGTTCGCGCCGACCAGGATCGGTTCCGGCGCGCTCGCTCCCGTCACGGACAGATCGGCGGGCGCGGTCACAATGTCGGAAGTATTAATCGCCAGACTCCACCCCCCGGCGATATTTCCCGCATCCCCGGCGGTATCATCGACCACGTACAAGGACCAGGTGCCATTGGGGTCGATCCCGTTGAATACGGACAGAAGCGTATTCGTGAAGGGCGGCGGCGGCGCGGGCGGCAGGAAAGTGCCAACACTGCCGTTGATATTATCGATGGTCGGTTTGTAGGTGCCGTTTGTAATTTGCGCGAATGCCGGCAGCTTGCTGGCAGCCGCGTCGTCGAACGTCAGCGTTACATTGGTCAGCGCGTGCGGTCCGCCGGTATCCGCCATGAGCACCACCTCCTGGCCTGAAGGACTGACCAACAGCACATCGACATCGAGCGGATATTTATGGCTGATGTGGCTCAACGTGGCGGTTACCTTGGTCACCGTTCCCCCGACATTCGCCACATCGATCGTGGACGGGTAAGGTGTCGCGTTCGTGTTATCGTTGATCGTGATGAAATTGTTGTTGGTGATGGAGACCGAGGCGCGTCCGCCCAGCGTGAACGCAAACGTGACCGTGCCGTTGGTCACACCGCCATCGGTCAAAAGCAGCGTCGCCAGCAGGCGGTCGCCATTGGCGCCGATGGCCGAGAAGTTGAACGGCCGGGACACCGCGGACACGCCCCCGGCGAAGAGCACCCCGTAATCCTGCGGGCTGCTCGGCGGCATGATCACGCCATTGCCAGGCAAGAGCGTGGCCATGATGTCCCCGGTGTCTGCCAGACCGACGTTGCGTAGGGCGAACGAGACAGTGACGTTTTCGCCTGGGTCAATGGCGTTGTTCACCGGCCCGCTTTCAAACTGCAAGACGGCACCGGCGGCAATAATCGCGGGCGTGCGGTTGTCGATGATCGTCAGCGTCGCGTTCGTCGGGCTTCCCAGCGTCGCTCCCCCGGTCGGGGTGGACAAATTCAGGTTCAGGAAGGCCACCGATTGCCGGAACGGATGGCTGATCAGCGGAACGAGAAACGTCTTGACCGTCTCGCCATCGGCAAAGGAAAGGATGCCGCTGGTGGCCACATAATCCGTGCCCGCCAGCGCCGTTCCGTTGCGGGTGCTATAGCGAACCGAAACTATTCCAGTATAGCCATTGGTGCGGACTACGGTGATGGCCGCGCTCGCGTTCGTCGCGAAATTCGTGTAGGTGAAGGAACTGAATTGCAACTGGCCGGGAGCGAAATGACTGTTCACAATCGTTAGCGTCGCGGCGGCGATGCCCAGCGAGTTGGAGCCGGAAGGGTTAGTCAGCGCCAGCCCCACAGTTTCGTTGTTCTCAATCAGTAAGTCATCCTTGATGCGCACATTGAAGTTGAGCCGGGTGACGCCCGGCAGGAAGATCAGGGTGCCGTTGGTGGGCAAATAATCGGTAAAGGCTATCGCCGAACCGGTCGGCGTCGTTTGGAAGTTAACCGAGGCGGTCGTGTTGGTCGCCCCGGAGCGAATGACCGCGATGGTGGCACTGCCGCTAACGCTGCTTTCGCTGGCGCTGTAGCTGATCGAACTGAAACTCAATCGACTCTCGTCATTGACAATGAGCAGCGTGGCGACCGGCTGCGGCCCGGAAGTGGCGCCGCCACTGTAGCCGCTTAAGGCCAGGCTCACCGTCCGGTCCGCATTCACGACAAAGTCATCGATGATCGAAACGAGAAAACTCTGCCGGGTTTCCCCGGACGGAAACGCGAGCGTGCCGCTGGCAGGCAGGTAGTTAATCGGCGCCACGGCCGTGCCATCGCTCGTAGCATAGTTGACGCTGACCGTGCCGGCCGTCCCGCCCCGGCGGCGCACGGTGATCAGCGCGTTGGTGGCGTTCTCCTCAACCGTGAAGACCGCCTGGGAGAATTCCAGCGCGCCGGCACCCGCGATCGCCCCGCCGTGGATCCGCGCAATGTGCTCGCGTGGCTGATCGTCATAAGTGGTGAACCCGCCGCCGAGCACGATCTTGCGATCCGGCTGGATGACCAGCGTGGCGACGAAGCTGTTGGCGCCATCCCCGAAATTGATGCTCGGGTCAGTCGTGCCATCCGAATTCAATCGGGTGAGCCGATTGCGAGTCACCCCGTTGAAGATCCCGAAATCCCCGGCGACCACCAGTTTGCCATCCACTTGCTGGGCCAGCGCATACACGGCATTGTCCGCTCCGGACAACCCCGCCAGGAAGCCGGCATCCAGCGTGCCATCGGCGTTCAACCGCGCCAGGGAAGCCTGGGGCGCGCCGTTGAAATTATTGAACGAGCCGCCGACCACGATTCGGCCATCCGGCTGCACTAAAATGGCGCGCACGGCGGCGTCGAAACCACTGCCGGTGGTGAAGGATGTGTCCACCGAACCATCCCGATTCAACCGCGCCAGACGATTGATCGGTGTTCCCGCGACCACGGTGAAATCACCGCCAATCAGGACTTTCCCATCGGATTGGGCCGCGACGGCAAAGACCGTGCCGTTGGCCCCGCCGCCGGGATTGAAACTCGCATCCACCATGCCGTTGGTGTTCAGGCGCACAATGCCAGGCAGACTGAAGCCGTTGAAGGTGCTGAACGAGCCGCCGACCAGCAGCTTTTGGTCCGGCTGCAATGCCAGCGCATACACCGGATTGTCGGCGCCGGCGCCCGGATTAAAGGAGATATCCATCGTGCCATCGATGTTGAGCCGTGCGATGGAATTGCGATTGGTGCTCAACACCTGGCTGAAGAAACCGCCAATCAGGACCTTCCCATCCCGCTGCACGGCCAACGCCTTTACTGAATCGTTCGGGCCAATTCCTGGATCGAAGCTGACATCCAGCGTCCCGTTCGTCATCAGCCGGGCGAGCCGGTTGCGCGTCACCTGGTTCACCTGCGTGAAGTCGCCGACCATGACCAGACGCCCATCGGAGACGCCATTGGCGAGCTGCAAAGCGACCGCAAAGACCGGGCCGTTGACTTTCCCGTTCGGGTTGAAGGAGGGATCCAGAGAACCCGCCGGCTCGTTGAAGGACTCTTTGTCGATAATGGTCAGGGTGACCTGGCTGGGAACCCCCAAGCTCACGTTTACAGGATTGGAAAGGGTGAGCGTCACGCCCTTGTTGCCCGCCGCCTGACCATCATCAAGGATGGGCACTGAAAAGCTCTGGCTCACTTCGCCAGGCTGGAAAGTCAGCACCCCGCTAACCGGCACGAAGTCCAATCCTGGAACGGCGGTATCGGGGCTGGCCGCATAATTCACCGTCACCGGGCCGGCAACGCCGCCGCTGCGCGCCACGGTAATGCTGACCGACCCGGCAGCCTCGTCCACCTGGTAGTAAGGCTGGTTGAAGGCCACCGCGCCGTAGGAGTNGTCCGAATCCAGAATGCTGAGCGAGGCGTTGGTCCGCAGTCCCAGCAGGGTCGCGTTTGGAATGCCACCGATCCGCGGATCAGAAAGCTGGATCGTCAAGGTCTTCAACCCGTCAACGACGAAGTCCAGCAGCAACGGAATAGTAATGGGCTTGGGCGCCGTCTCTCCATTGTTCCAGCTAAGGATACCGTTGGTGTCGAGGTAATCTACGCCGGGAACGGCCGAACCGGGCGCGGTTTTGTATTGAACGGACACGGCCCCGACGCTGCCGCCGGTGCGCGTTACGATGATCGTTGCCGCGCCGGCATCCTCATTCGTCGCGTATCCAGCCGGGGTGAAGTTCAGCCGGCCGGGCGGGAAATCATTGTCAATGATCGTGAGCAGCGCCACCGCCGTGGAGGTCGGGGCGCCGCCCGGCAGGGTTGCGCCGCCGGTCGCATTGGTCAGCACCAGGTCGATGTTCTCGTCGAACTCGACTATGGTGTCATCGAGAATTGGGACCCGGAACGTAGCCGACGTTTGTCCGCTGATGAAACTCAGCCGCCCCTGCGTGGTCAGATAGTCCGACCCTGCCGTTGCCGAAGGGCTGGTAGTCGAGTTGCGCGTGAAGTAATTCACCGACGCCGCGCCAACCGCGCCGTTGGTGCGAACGACCGTAATGATGGCAAAACCGCCGTTTTCGTTTACCACGTACTGCGGGGAGCTGAAATTGAACACCCCGTGACTGGCATCTTCGTCGGAAAATCCGCAAGCAGGTTCGTCTCGTAGTAGTTCTCCGGCCAAAGATTGACCACGTTATTGGACAAGTAGTCGAGGCCCGCGGTCGCCAGCTTGTCGCTGGGCGATGACTCGGCCAAAAGCGTGCCGAGGCGGCCGTCCGTACGCTGCAATTTCACATAAGCCGTGCCCGCATTCTCGTCCGTGAAATAGTTCTGCGTGTCAAACGCGGCGTTGCCGGGTCCGGGTGTGACTCCGCCGATGACGCGGGCGATATTGTAACGGGTCACCTTGTCTGCCCGAGTGAACACCGTCCAGTTGTTGCGCAAGCGAGCGTTTGCGGAGGGATTACCGCCAATCTTGGTGAAGGAACCACCGATCAGGACGTTGCCGTCGGGCTGCAGCGCGATGGAACCGATGTAATTGGGAGGCTGGAAGCTGAATTCGTTGATGATACCGGCGAATTGGTTGTAGGCGGTGTCCATGAACGTCGTGTCCAGCGTGCCGTCCGGTCGCAAACGCGCCAGGCCAATCCGGCGGGTGCCGGCATAGCTCGTGAAAAAGCCGCCGATGATCGGCTTTCCATCCGGCTGGAGCGTCAAGGCGTATACGCCATCGTTCGGCCCAAATCCGGGATCAAAACTCGAATCCAGCGAACCATCCGAATTGAGCCGGGCGATCCGCGTACGCGGGTGCAAATCGATGGAATTGAAACCGCCGGCAATGAGAATCGCGCCATTGGTTTGCACGGCCATGGCATAGATCGGTCCATCGGCCCCGCTACCGGGATTGAACGTGCTATCCACTGACCCGTCGGTATTCAATTGGGCGATGCCGCCCCGAAACACACCGTTGAAGTTCTGGAAGTCGCCTCCCACCAAAACCTTCTCCCCGCCCAGGCCGTCGGATTGCAGCGCCAGCGTCCAGACAAATCCATCCGCGCCCGCGCCCGCGTCGAAACTCAAGTCGAGGCTGCCGTTCGAGTTCAGCCGCGCCACGCCGTTCCGAAGCACGTCATTGAATTGCGTGAAATCTCCCGCGATGACGATTCTACCGTCGGGCTGCAACGCAATCGCGCGAATTGTCCCGTCGGCGCCCGTGCCGGGCGCAAAGGTCGGGTCGAGAGTGCCGTTCGAGAAAACCCGCGCGATTCCCGGCCGGGACGTGCCGTTGTAAGAAGTAAAGCCGCCAGCGATAAGTATCTTGTTGGTGTTGCCATCCGGATCGGTCGCCGGATAAAGGGCGATCGCGGAGACCGAACCATCCGCGCCCGTGCCCGGCTCGAAACTAAGGTCCACTGAACCGTCCGTCGCCATGCGCGCAATGCGGTTCCGCGGACGGGCGTTGACGGCCGTAAAGTCTCCGCCTAACACCGTTTTGCCATCGGCCTGCACGGCGATTGCGTTCACGACATCATTCGCGCCGGGGGTGGAATTGAAGGCTGGAAACGTATTACTGGCATTGTCCGGGTTCCATTCCCGGTCCGCTGCCCCTGCCGGCTGGTCGTCCGTCATAATCGTCACGGTCGAGAAGAAGTTCGGGCCGACCGGCGGGTTGCCCGCGAGCGGAATCAGCGCCACCAGGAATTCCTCATCGAATTCCACGGTGCTGTCATTGGTGACAATCAGTGTGATCGTTCGTCTGCAATCGGGCGCGCTAAAACTCAAATCGAACTGAGTTGGCATGTAGTCGGAGTAATTGGTGATGGTCGTCAGGGCCGGGTCAAGATAGAGCGGGTTCGGCCAAACCTGGCTAACTGAAAAGCTGCCAGCTGGG
>WNGL01010079.1_pt1 | contig 10934 bp, 13 predicted proteins | sample 5400591 | NCBI WGS metagenome assembly WNGL01 (sample SAMN13153377, study PRJNA577476) | soil metagenome | isolation source: 80 cm soil or saprolite under Garry oak tree replicate 1 | place: USA:California | collected 2016-06-15
CCGGCCCAGCACCGCCCTGACCTGCGCATCCGCCCTCGCCGAGCAGCCGGACACGTCTTCTATGCTGGCCTGTACGGCCGTGTCGCCGTTGTTTGTGGTCACGCATCAGGCAACCCGGCACGGCCGCCCCGAATTTCACCGGTGTAACTTCGCCGCCCCCCAGCCACCGGCAACTCAGCGTGACCGGCGCTGCGTGCCAAGCGAACCCATACCGCAATATCGACATCACTTAACGTGAAACAGCGACTGTACTACATGGCGCAGAAGGCGCAAACCCTCTACATCGATGACCTCGATGGCAGTGCGGCCGACGGCACCGTCCGCTTCGGACTGGACGGCACCGAATACGAGATCGACCTGAACGCTGAGCACGCCCGGCAGTTGCGCGACGCGCTAGCACTCTACGTACAGGCAGCCCGCAGGGCCGGGAGCATGGCCCGGCGTCCAGCCCGCGGCGGACGCAGGGCGCCGGCGACCGGGCCGAACACCACCGAGGTCCGCGAGTGGGCCAAGGCCCGAGGCATCGACGTCAAAGACCGCGGCCGAGTCCCGGCCGCGTTGATCGTCAAGTTCAGGGCGGCGACCGCAAAATAGAGCCGGATACGACCTCAGCTCACCAGGGCTACAGGTTGCGCCCGCTCATGCCGAATAGCGGATGTTGCATACTCGTATAGTTATGCGGTGTCATGTATAGTATCGGCGACTGCGGTAAACGTCGGCTCAGGACTCGCGAGCGCTCCCTGCCGAATCGGTATCCGCCAGCCCACCGCGCCGGTGTATCGTGTGCGGTAACCATAACGTCCAGTTCTGTCATGGTCCACCTGTTGTCCACAGGCTCTTCAGCGGGTCGAAGATCATGCAAAATGACTTCTCAGCTGCGGGCTGCTGCGTCGGAGTTGTCGGCGGTCATGGGCGTTGTGGGCCACCCGCAGCGGCGGTAGCTTTGCGGCCCCACTGGACTGGTCGCTGTTGATCTTGTAATCGTATGGGCCATTCTCGTGGTGATCATTTCGGATTCTTGGCGTGCCCTGGGTAGCTTGGGTCGGTAATCGATTGTCATTTCACTCCGGCGAGCGCATGCTGTTGGCAGGATTACTGCGGGGTGGGTTATGCGTTGCGTGCTGCAGCTTCATTTGGCCGAGGATGGCGCCGATGCGCAGCGGCTTGGGGTGCTGGCCGGTTACCTGCGGGCGGAGCTGCCCCAGCTCGACGTGGAGGCTGTGACCCTGCGGAAATTATGCTTCCGCCGCCATGTGCCCGGGGCATCGCTGTTGACTGCGCGTGCCGCGACAGGCGACGGTACCTGGAGGTGGACGATGTCGCAGACTTCAGCCGAACCCACCAGCATCGACGTGCCCGCCTGCGCCAAGTGCGGAGCTCCGGTCGAGGAGTACGCTGGCACGGGTCCCACACTGATGACCAGCGACGCCCACGTCATCGCACTGACCAGGCTGTTCGCCGGCGAACTCGACGGCCGCCGCTGCGCGCACTGCGGTACGGTGCTGCCGCTGTGGCCCACCTTAATCGTGCGCTTCGCAGAGGCGAACGTCATCGAGATGCTCCAGGGTTCCCAGTTCCCCGCCGCTGGGGACATGGCGACTGCGGACGTGGGTGTCGAGATCCACGTATGGGCCACTGTCCCCGAGCTGCGTACCGCGGTGGTAAGACGCATGACGCCCGCCATCCGCACCGCCACTGAGATCTTGGCCGGCGGTCGCGACACCGATCGGCTGCTGGCGTACGTCGATCAGCGGTGCCAGAAGCTGACCCCCGAGGTCTTCACCGCCGGCCAGCTGGCGATATCTGGCCGCATCCCCGGCGTAGAGGTCCGCTACCCATCTGGTGCCGATGCACGCGAGAGCGAGTCGTTTAACCTCGGCCTCCTCGCCATAGCGCAGGCGCGAGCCTGGCTCCGGCTGGCTCTCGCCTGGTCCGACCGGAAGCCGCCGTTCGAGCGGACGTTCGAACAGGATCTCGGCCGCTACGTATCGCTGGACGCCGACCTGCGAGCGGCCGCGAGCTGGCTTACCCGGTTCCTCGAGGGCTTCCCGGACACAGTTTCCCCGCGCGACCGGTACATCCTGGAGGCGCTGCGCGCGTATGTCTGCTACGCCGCGAAGGTTCCGAACGAATTCGCCGACCGGTGGGCCGAATGGTTTGTCGGGCTTGAGCTGCAGTCGGGTAGTGACGAGCCGTTGCGGTTCAGTGACGGGCTCGCCCGGGAAACGGTGACCCGGAAGAGCATGGCCCGGGTCGTGGCGGACATCCTGCCACACGCCGACCAGAGCGTCATCGAGGCACTCGACGCTATCTGCTGCCGTATCGGAGAGGACACCCTAGTCGAGGACGTGTTCTTCGACGGCTTCCGCGGCGACGCCGATACCGACGAGCTGGTCGCGCCTTCCGTCAGACGGTGCCGGCCGGACCGGACGTCCTCTTCCAAGCGCGTCGGTACGCCCGGGTCTTCGCGCGACGGGCCGACCGCGACGGATTCGAACGGCTGCTCGCCGCGGTCGGGCCGAAGTATCTGGACGGCACCGATGAGCGGCGGGCGGCGTTCGAGATGTGGGCCGGACGGTTCTACAAGGAGCTGCGCGCACCGGGCGCATTCCTGGCGCTCGTCGGCGACCGGGCCCGGGACTGGGAGTCCGGGCTCGACGCCAGGCTCCGCGCCGGGCTGTGGACGGAGCGGTCGAACGCCCTGCGCCAGAAGAAGCGTTACGCCGAGGCGCTGGCCATCGCAGAGCAGGCGCTGGCGCTGCTGGCACCGGACGATCCCGACCATCTCGTCCTGGCGGTGAACGTCGCGGTCCTGCGACGGGAGAACGGTCACCCGGACGAGGCGGCGCGGCTCCTGGAGGATCTGCTGCAGGATGCACCGGATGCTGACCGGCTGCCGATCCTGGAGTCCCTGTGCACCACGATGACCGTACTGGGCCGGTACGCGGCCGCCCTGGAATGTACGGACGAGATCGCCGAACTGGCGAAACGGCGGGGCGACGACCGGAGCGTCGTGTGGGCGTCGGTGAGCCGTGTGCAGAACCTGATTGGTTTGGGTCGCGCGACCGAGGCCGCCGACGCGCTGCACAGTGTGTCTCCCGAGGCAGCCTCCGACCCGACGCTGGCGCTGATGCTCATCTCCTGCCGCGTCAACCTCGTCTGGAACGCCGAAGGCTACGCGACGCCCGAGGTTGTCACCGCGATCGCCGGTGACCTCGAGGAACGCATCGCGGACGCCGCACGGCGCGGGGACGAGTTTGAACTAGACGCGCTCGATCTACGGGCGTTCCTATTCCAGGCGGTGGACGATCCGCGCGCCGCGGACCTCTGGAGCGCCGCGCGGGCACGCCGGCGAGAGCGCACCGGGCTGTCGTCCTCGTCCGAGGAAGCGTGGCTGGCCTGCAACGCCTTTCTTGCAGGCGACGCCGCACGCGGCCGGGAGCACCTAGCGGCCCTCACCCGCGCGATGGCCGACCTGACCGGCGGTGTCGTCGACGTGGTCGAGACCGCGGACTTGGGTGCCCGGGAGGAGCGGCCGCTCGACGTGACGCTCGCCGGCGTCATGTCCGGACCCGACCCTGTGGTGGAGGACGCGCGGATCATCGCTGAGCTGCGGCGGGACGTCGTTGCCCGGGCGGCCGCCCGAGGCGACGAAGCGCAGCCGCTCATCGACGCCGATCGGCTCGCGGCGATCGGCCGGAGCCTCGGCGACGTGGCCGTCGTGGAGTGGATCGACTCGCCAGCGGGACCGCGTCCGCTGCTCACGATGCTCCACGGCGGCAGAGACGTGGCGTCCCGGTGGCTCCCGCCAATGCCGGAGATCGACCTCGATGCCCTATCCGATCGGCTTCTCACCCGGCTGCAGGAGTGGCAGACAAGCCTCCCAGGAGACCCTCTCGACCTGGCCGACTGGCGCGCGTGCCGGGACTGGCTCACGGCGAGCCTCGCCGATCACGTAGCCGGCGACGTTCACGTGGTCATCATCGAGCACGAGGGGCTGCGCGGCCTGCCGTGGCACGCGGCGCTCGGCGACCAGTGGGAGACGACCTACATATCGAGCTGGTGGGCCCTCGGGCAGCTGGCACGCAAGCCGACCCGGCCCCGGCCGACGACCGCGGGACTGTTGTTCGCACCGCGGTATCAGGAGCCCGCGCCGGCCGGTCCCGCGCTCAGCTCGGCAGCCGCGGCCATCTCCGCTCTTGCGGCCGCACGTGGCCTGACGCTGCAGGCAGCGCGCGGCGAGCAGGCGGACCCTGCAGCCCTGCGGCGAATCCTCGCCGAAGCCGACCTGGCAACTGTGCTCTGCCACGGCTACTCCGGTACGGACGGGGACGCCGCTCTGCTCCTCGCCGACCGTGGTTTGCTAGCGCCGCTGGGCCGGATCCAGCCGGCAGGCAGGTGGCACTTCGTCTCCGCCCGGCGCATCCAGGCACTGCCGCGCACGTCGGCCATCGTGGTCCTGGGCGCCTGCTCGGCCGGCCGACTGCGGTACGCGGGTCTGGGCGAGAGCCTCGGCATCTACGCCGCCCTTCGCAGCGGCGGCACCCGGACTCTGATCGCCCCGCGGTGGAACATCGTGGCAGGCAACGTCCTGCCGATGGTGATCGACCTCTTCGAATCACTTGCCGGAGGCGCCGCACCCGGCAGCGCGCTGCGTACGATCTGCACTTCTGCCCGGAAACAACTCCCGGCCTGGATGGCTTGGTCCCTCGCACTGGAAGGAGATTGGCGATGACCACAGATCCACAGGAGTTCCTAGACGAGACGAAGATCGACGAGGAAACGCTGGAGGAGTCCCTCCGCGCGTACGTCTTCCAGAACTCGGATTTCCTGCCGCCCGAGCGAATGCGAGCTGCACTGATCGAGGCGTGCGGCGAGGACCCGATCTCCGATGCCCTCAAGACGATCGAGGCCGATCCGGAGGCTCGGAGTGCTCTTGCGCGGGCCCTGCTCGAGACCTCCTGGGAGGTTCCTGGCGAGGCCGAGAAGATCCGGGCGGCGGCCGAGCACACCACCGAGAAGCTGCCCGTAGTCACCCTTTCCATCACAGCGATCGCCCTGCTGTATGGCTACTGGCTGCACAAGACCGGCGGCGTGAAGGAGGTGCGGAAGACCAAAAAGACCGCAGCCGACGGTACGATAACCGAGACGGAGGTAAAGACCCACTACCCATTCGCCAACCCGCTCCGCGAAATCTTCCAGCGCCTCGACTGGTGACGGCCGTGGGCGACGTGGCCGTCCTCGGCCGCCAAGCCCGGTATTTGTAACTGATCCGAATTACAGTATTCAGCCGTCGCCGACACGACGGTCCCGCAGACTGCTCTTATCTTCTATCGTGACCCGGCGGAACGGCCCAGCGTTGGCCGAGCGGTGTTCATATTTATTCAACACCGGGCCCTGGCCGATTATCCGCTTCTGCCGCGAAGTGATCGCCGGTCAGCTTATTTCAGACAGGCTGGCGATCGGGACAACTGGCGTTGGTGTCGAGCGTGGACAGCGACCCGCGACTCAGAGTCGCGTCGGGTAACCGTCATGTCAGCGCATTCGTCGCCTGCGTTCTGCCGATCCTGCTCTCACCGGCCTGCCGGGCTGAAGCGGGCGATCGGCGGCGGTCAGCGCCCGGCCTTCTTCAGGTACGGGACGACCGGGCCGGATGCCTCTGATGGGGGCTGAAACTTTGTGCCGGTGGCGCTCTGTAGTGTCTGTTCACTTTAGGCCAGCACCGTCTGTGACCTGGTGCGGGTGGCCCGGCCCGGTGCTCTGCGGACGTGCCTGGACGTTAGCGGATGAGACCGGAACTGAGACCAGGGCCAGGCCGCCATGTCTGTTGTTCTCGCTTAACTCCGTGGCGGTGTGGATGTAAGCGGGATAGGACCTGCCCTTGACGAGTACGTCAGCGCGAGCAAATTGTGCCGGATCGAGATGATGCAGGCGTGTTTCGATCACATCGCTGTGCAGGGAGGCTGAGACGATGAGCACAACGTCGAGTTCTGCGCGCTGTGCGAGGTATTTACGCAATTCGTCTGAATCAAGCAGCCGTGAGACCACGATTGGGCCTTGGCCCACGGGGCCGAATCTGCCCTGGACGAGAGTCCCGTGATGCATAGCCATCCGGATCCTGAGCCGACTACGGCGTTCACTATTTACCTCGCCAAGCGCGTCTGCTAGTTCTCTGGGGTAGTCGGCGATCAAACGGGGGCCGTCGGTATCTGGCGGAAGAACGGCAAGCTCTCCGTCGCCGCGTTCTTGCACCTGCCAGAGTGTTCGATCAAGGCCGACACGGGTCGCGGCAATGTCTAGAATCTGGCCGAGGTCGTCCAGCATCTGCAACTGGTCTCGGGCATGTAGGGAACTGAACCCCTCTATGTCGACAGCGGAGAGATAGCGGTATGCCAGGCAGGCGCAGCTGTATGCATCGGCTTGCAGCGGATTGTATCCAAAGCGTTGCCGGGGCCGGATTGGTCTTGTTCTTGGGATGGTCGCTGGCCACGGCCCATGCGTCTTAAGTTCCACCTCGATCACCCTACGTAACCGTTGCAGCGAGCACGACGAGCGCGGCTGAGGCGCTGCATAAAAACAGGATGCCTTGCGTGTACCGATGAATGCAAGCTTGCACGAAAAGTGCATGATTCGGTACAAGTCGCATTGCACCTTGCCTTGCACGACTACGATCATGCAGACTACTCACGTCACCTTGCTTCGGAGGCCTGAGTGCCGGAACGCCCAGCTCCCTCGGTTCGCGCTCGCCAACTAGCGCGAGAGCTTCGTCGGCTCCGCGAAGCTGCTGAGCTGACCGGTGAGGCCGCTGCTGCGCGACTCGGTTGGTCGAGTGCCAAGGTATCGCGCATTGAGACTACACGTACCCCAATCACGGTTTCAGATCTTCGAAGGCTGTTGGATCTTTATGGCGCCAGTGAGACTGACGCAGACCGACTTGTGGATCTGGCACGTACCTCTCGTGAGCGCGGGTGGTGGGAAAACTATGTCGGCGAAGCTCCTTCGGAGTACGCAACGTATATAGGCCTTGAGGCTGAAGCGTCATCGATCAGCAGTTTCGGCGCAATTCTTGTGCCCGGGTTGCTTCAGACCGAAGACTATGCTCGCGCGATGACCAAGTCTCTTCTCCTGATGCCACCGCGTGAGGTCGAGCGGCTCGTGCAGGTCCGGCGAAAGCGTCAGGACCGAATTTACCGGGCCGATAAAGCTCCGTTGACGCTGCATGCTATTCTTGATGAATCCGTCCTGAGACGCCAGATTGGCGGTCCCGACGTCTTGCGTGATCAGCTCAAGCGCCTCGTGAGCGCTGTCGCTGAGTTGCATAATGTGGAACTCCAAGTTCTGCCGTATTCAGCGGGTGCGCATCCCGCTATCACTGGTACCTTTACAATTCTGAGCTTTCCCCGTTCGGGAGATCCTGAGATCGTTACCCTGGAGCATCTCGATAGTCATCTATTTGTCGAAGGCGAGAAAGCGGTTTATCGATATACCCTCGTATTTAATGAGCTAGCTACTAAGGCTCTCGACCCTGTAGAGTCGCTTACATTTATCAAGCAAGTTATCCAGGATCTTTAGGCTCACGACGGAGAGAGGTTAATACGAGATGTCTGCGTTTGAGAATCGTCACGGCACGTGGCGTAAAAGTACTTTGTGCGACGGGGGAGGTTGCGTAGAAGTGGCCGTGGCCGTCGATACTAGCGCAAACGACGAGGAGGGAGGTGATGCAGTATTTCTAATGCGCAACTCAAAAGACCCAGGGGGACAGATCCTCCGATTTACATCAGAAGAATGGGCAAAGTTCATTGCCTACACCAAAGAAGGATCTAGCCTGTAGTATCGACCAAAAAAGTTTCAGCTTCTCCTGTTGACCGGGGCGCAAAAATGTTTGCTGGGCGAAGATCACCGCTCAAGAGTGGGCGCTTGTGCCTATCGCGTTACTGGCGCGCATAGCGGCGTCTTTTGGCGGTGATCTTCGCCCAGCACAGGCTTGGACCTCTCCTCAGTGTCCTAAGCTGCTAACAGAGCTAGGTGAGGGGTTACGGAGACTATCAGGTTTCCTGCATGTCACCGCAGGATGTGCAGCCCGCCGACGTGTCAATGTCAGACCGGCCAGCACTAATTAGCCGCAGAGCAGGAGAAGAACTCGGCGGAACTGACGGCATACTATTCCGGCAAAGGCCCGCACCCGCGACGACTTGGCAAGTTTCCTTAGCTATCTGTCGCGACATCCCCCGGCAACTCGCCTGGTCCCAAGATCCTCACATGCCGCGTGTAGTTCGTTGACCGAACTGAGCTTCCTACCTTGAGGAGGTCAAGTAACCGTTCCGCGAGGTACGACCCATTGCACCGGCTGGCCGGTGACCTGCGCGATCAGCTCGTAGTCACCGTCGTGGTGCAGGACGGTCACATGTTCTCGTTCGGCCACTGCCGCGATCAGCAGGTCGGGCAGGCCGACCGCCCGCATGCGCCCGCCACGCCACAAGGCAGCCTGGACGTCAAGGGCACGCCGCCAGTCCTCATCGTGGGTGGCCAGCCACTCATAGCCAGCGTCGCGGTCGGCTCGCACCTGATCGAACTCCGCGCTGCTCCGGGTCGCCCAGCCGAGTTCGAACTCGATGACACCGCAGGTGGCTACCACTCCGGACTCGATCAGCGGCGCCAGGACAGCGGCCACGTCCGGATGGTGCAGGCGGGCGAGCGCGCTGGTGTCTGCCAGGTAGCGTGCTACCGCTGCCATGCGGCCCGCATCACGTCCTGGTCTTCAAGGTCGGGCAGACCGCGGGAGGTGAGCCTGTGCAGGTCACGCCGCCGGGCGGCCAGCGCGGTGACCTCGCGGAGGGCAGCGTTGACCGTGTCTTTCTTGGTCGTGGTGCCAAGCGCTTGCTGAGCAGCCGCGAGATACTCGTCGTCGATCTCGATGAGGGTCTTGGTCATTGCCGCCTCCTTCACCACCAATATATCTCAGAGGCCCCTGTCTGGATATATTCACATGCGCCGTCGAGGACGCCATAGTCTGGGAAGGCGGCAGCTCTATCGCGCCCGCTGCAGGGCGGCGAGTTCCCGCAAGGTGAGGAGCAGCACAGTGAGGGCATGATGACCTTCAGCGACCTGGCCTCAGTGCCTTCCGATCCCCTGGTGCCGTTCACTGACCAGCTGCGGCTGGCAGTGGCCGCCTACCTGGCCCGCTTCAAGGGCTCTTCGCGCGAGCACACCGAATCCGATCTGCGCTGCTACCTGTCCTGGTGCGCCGAGCGCGCCCTCGATCCGCTGGCTGCGCAGCGGCCCCACCTGGAGCTGTACATCAGGTGGATGCAGGAGATCCGCCGGTTCAAGCCCTCCACCGTGTCCCGGCGGTTCTCGGTTGTGGCCGGGTTCTACCGCACCTGCGCCCTCGACGGCAGTTTGCAGCACTCACCCGCCGAGCATGTCCGCCGCCCCGCAGTCCCCGCCGAATCACCGACGCTCGGGTTCACCCACCTGCAGTTCGAGGCCCTGCTCACCGCCGCCAGGGAGTCGGCGAACCCGTGCGATCTCGCGCTCGTAGCCATGCTCGGCCTGCTGGGCTTGCGGATCTTCGAAGCCACCAGCGCGGACATCGCCGACCTCGGCGAAGAACACGGCCACCGGGTGCTGCGGGTATGCGGCAAGGGCACCAAGATCGTTCTGGTCCCGCTGCCGCCAGCAGTCGGCCGGGCCATCGACCGTGCCGTAGGCTCCAGAGACCACGGGCCGATCCTGCTGAATACCCGCGGTGCCCGGCTGGACCGGCACGCGGCCACCCGGCGCCTACGGCACCTCGCCGAAGCCGCCGGCATCCAGACCGCCAGGGCACACCCGCACATGCTCCGCCATACCTACGTCACGACCATGCTCGACGCCGGCGCCGACTTGCGCGACGTGCAGATCGCTGCCCGACACGCCGACCCTCGTACCACGATGCGGTATGACCGGGCCCGCAACAACCTCGACCGCCACCCCAACTACATCCTGGCCGCTTACATGGCCTCCGGGACATGATCCAGCTACGCCTCCCGCGGCTAGTACCCGCGGGAGGCGTCCGACATTGCCGAATAGAGTGCGATGGGAACCCAAGCAGCGCCCCCGAGCAACAGCTTGACGGAAATCCATTGGTAGCGATTCTATCCTCGGCGTCGAGTAAGGCCATGAAGATTGAAGAATAATCCGATACCATGCACGCCATGCACCCAACGCTGAAGATCGCGGTACGCGAGGCCCTGGAAAAGTCTGAGACCGTCCCGCTACCATCAATCACGAAAGCCGCCCGGCTCTGCGTGAGAGCCCAACTTGATGCCGAGGTGCCGGATCAATATGTCGTCCACCGCTGTCTTCGGACGCTTTATCAGCAGATTCGCCATGCTGCTCATGGCGGCAATGAGACCAGTGTAGCTTTCGATGAGGCACTTACTCTTGTCAAGAGCTGCATGAACGCTACCGCTCCAAAGGCTGATCATCTATATTCCTAGATCGCCCCCAAAGTGAGGCTTCTAAAGGCTGCAGTGCAGATGCTCATCGGAACCTTGGCGGTATTTCTCCTTGGCACACAGATGTGGCACGGGCGTACCGGGTGGAGCCCACACTTCCCCCCTATAGATGTTGGTTTGGAACTCATCGGTGAGGCGCTGGCCGCAGCGACGGTTGTTGAATTGGCATACACCCTTTTCGCTGACGGGCCTGACGAGGTACTTGATCCTCTAATGCTCGGGATATCCGCATTCCTGATAATTGAGCTAGGCAAGTCATACACGCGCATTACATGGGCGACTGGCTTCGGCCTACTGCTAAGCCTCGATCCACCGCGTAAATAGGGTCATTTCGGGCGTGTCAAACGTGAAAGGTGCCCTCTGAACTGGGACGATAGGAGTGATTGAAGCTTCTGTCGCCTGGTTCGAGAGGACACCTGTCAAGTGCGATTGTTG
>WNGL01015254.1_pt1 | contig 10930 bp, 7 predicted proteins | sample 5400591 | NCBI WGS metagenome assembly WNGL01 (sample SAMN13153377, study PRJNA577476) | soil metagenome | isolation source: 80 cm soil or saprolite under Garry oak tree replicate 1 | place: USA:California | collected 2016-06-15
CTACACCGGCACGGTCGAGAAGGACGGCAGCATGAAAGGCACGGCGCAACTGGGCGACCTTGGCTCAGCCACGTGGACGGCAAAGCGGCAGTAAACGCCGGAAGTCAGCCTGTCGATAGGAGGAAGCATGTTACGACATTTCATCATTGCTTTGATGTCAGCGGCTTTCTTGACCGCGGGTTTGACTTTCACGGCAACGGGCGTGGCCCAAACACAAAACCAAACCACGCCTGCCGCTACCGCACCGGTCCCGGCTAAGAACGACTACAGTAAATCAGAGTCGTGGCTCTGTCGCCCGGGCCGGCAGGATGCCTGCGCCGTTGATCTGACTGCGACGATCGTTGCCGCCAACGGCAAGCTGACGCGCGAGACGTGGGCCGCCAACCCGAAAGCGCCGATCGATTGTTTCTATGTGTATCCGACGGTCTCAACCGACGCGACTCCCAACAGCGACATGGTGGCCGGCCCGGAGGAATTGAATGTCATCCGCGCGCAGTTTGCGCGCTTCGGTTCGAAGTGCCGCGTCTATGCGCCGCTGTACCGGCAAGTGACTCTGACCGCGCTGCGCGCCTTCCTCGCCGGCAGAATCATGGCGATTGATCTAGCCCTTGGTTACAACGATGTGCTCGATGCCTGGAATTACTATCTCGAACATGACAACCAGGGTCGCGGCGTGGTCCTGATCGGGCACTCGCAAGGTTCACTGGTGCTCACGCAACTGATCAAAAACGAGATCGATGGCAAGCCCGTGCAGTCGCGCATCATCTCGGCCTTGTTGCTGGGAACGAGTTTGCCCGTACCGCGAGGCAAAGACGTAGGCGGCGCCTTTCAACACATGCCACTTTGCCACTCGGCAAAGCAAACCGGATGCGTTATCACTTACGCTTCGTTCCGATCCAATGCGCCGCCGCCTGCGAATAGCCGGTTTGGAAAAGTGCCAGGCGAAAACATGGTTTCTGGTTGCACGAACCCCGCGGCATTGGGCGGCGGGAGCGGCCAACTGCATTCCTACCTGGGCTCGCGCGGCAGTGGTGTCGTATCCACCGCCGAGGCGGGGCCGCGGCCCTGGGTAACTCCTCCGCAACCAATCAATACGCCTTTTGTAAGCGTGCCCGGTCTCTTAACTGCCGAGTGCGTTTCAAATGAAAAGGGTTCTTATCTGGCGATCACCGTGCATGGCGACCCGTTAGACCCCCGGACTGACGACATCACGGGCGACGTGGTGGTGAACGGACAAGTTCAGGCCGATTGGGGTCTGCATCTGATCGACGTGAGTCTGGCGATCGGCAACCTTGTCGACATCGTGGGCCAGCAGTCAAAGGCGTATCTTGCTACTAATAAACATGGCTCAAATAAAACCGGCACAAAGTAATGGAGCACCACAAGCTAACAATCATGAACCGCCTCATCTCGGCCGCATTCCTGCCGGCACTCTTATTCATTTGTGCCGACGGCCAACAAAAGTTATCGGGCAAAAACGAAGGCAACGCGAAGGAAGCGAAGGCGCCGATGCTCAAACATGAATACGCGGAAGTGAATGGACAACGTTTGCACTATGTGACCGCGGGCAAAGGGAAGTTGATTATTTTTGTTCACGGCTTCCCGGAGTTCTGGTACGAATGGAAGAATCAACTTGCTGAGTTCGGGCGTGACTATCAAGCGGTCGCTCCCGACATGCGTGGCTACAACCTTTCTTCAAAACCTGGCGAGGTCGAGCAGTATCAGGTCAAATACCTGGTTGAAGACCTGCGAGCACTCGCGGAAAAGCTCGGTCACAAGAAGTTCATTCTGGTGGCGCACGACTGGGGCGGCGCAGTCGCTTGGGCCTTTGCAATGGCGCACCCCGACCGTCTGGAAAAGCTGGTGATCATCAACGCGCCGCATCCGGGCGTGTTCCAGCGCGAGCTCCGTGAGAACGCGGCGCAACAGAAAGCCAGCCAATATATGCTCATGTTCCGCAGTGCGCAGGCTGAGCAAATTCTTTCGGCGAACAACTACGCAGCGTTGGTGCAGGCAGTTTTGGGAGCAGGCTTGAAGACGGGGGTGTTCACCGAAGCGGACAAGCAGGCGTATATCGAGGCGTGGTCGCAACCAGGGGCGCTGACCGGCGGTTTGAATTACTATAGGGCCGCGCGCGTCGGTCCACCGACCGGAGACGATAAGCAAGCGACAAACTTCGCGGCGGGATTGGGATCGCTCGAAGTGAAGGTGCCGACTCTCGTCGTCTGGGGCGAGAAGGACACTGCGTTGCTGACTGGCAACCTCAAGGGGCTCGATAAGTTCGTTCCGAATCTGACGATCAAGCGGATAGCGAACGGAACACACTGGGTCATTCATGAGCAGCCCGCATTGATTAACGAATACATACGTCATTCATGAGCAGCCCGCATTGATTAACGAATACATACCCGAGTTCATCAAGGGCGATTAGCCACAGATTAACGCGGATGACACGGATCAAAACAGAATAGTGAGCAAGATCTCTTTGACTATCTATCCGTTCTGATCCGTGTTATCCGCGTTAATCCGTGGCTTATTCTCTTCCGGTAAGAACTTTTCTCACAGCTTGGTCCAAAAGTTCATCAGTACCCGTGCGCCGCCGTCACTTGCCGTCGACTGTAAAAGCCAGGAGCAGGTTGCCTGGCTGTCCGACGATGCGGCCGTAGCCGGAATTTGTATAGAGTATGCCGTTGGCGATTGTCGGGCCGCCGCCATCTACGGCGCCGCCCCTCGTCTGACCGGCATTCACTGTAGCTATCGGCTGGGCCGTGTCATAGTCCCAGATGATCGTGCCGTCTTTGGTCGAGTAAGCGCGCAAGTGTCCGTCCACGGTGCCCGAAAAAACCACGCCCGGAATGATGGTCGCCGCTGCCGATTGAGAGTTGTTGCAGCGCACTGTTCCCCAACTGCAATTCGCGGGTGGGGCCGGTACGTGCCAAAGCAGCTTGCCGGTCGCACTGCTCAAAGCAGTAATGCCGGGTTTGCGACCTGGTCCAGACACGTCCGCAACGGGAACGTAAACATTCTGCTCATCGGCTGCAAATCCCCACTCGATGCCGCCCAGCGCGCCGCCGGCGCCCAGCCTCACCTGCCACAGAATCTTGCCCTCATGATCCGGATCAAGTGCGTACACCACGCCCGACTTCTGACCGGCCAGGATCACCTGTTTGCCGCCAGGAAGTGTGTGCAGAATCGGAGAGCTGCCAAAGTCGTAATCAGGCCCAGCATCTTCAGGGCAGTTGCCCACACCTGGTTGCCGGCAACCCACCAGGAAGTTGTCTTTGGGAGTGAGCTGATTCACCCATTTTAGTTTGCCCGTCTTCAGCTCAAAAGCGATGATCGCGTCAGAGTGGCCCGTCGGGACGTCGGTGTAGGAATTGCCAGTGCCCACGTAGATCACTTTGCGTTTCAGATCAAGAGTTGGCGCCGACCAGATCGCGCCACCGGCGGGACCATACATTTGCGTCCCGGCAGAATTTTTCTTGAAGGCTTTCGGTTCCTCCTGGACTGTGAAACTCTTCCAGAGAATTTTTCCGGTATAGGCGTCGAGGGCGACGAGGCTGCCGCGGAACTTGCAACACTCATATTTTGCGTCTCGTCCCGTGGTCTCCTCGATAGAAGAAACGGGTACGTAGATCCGGTCACGATACAGCAGCGGAGAGCCGGTTATTCGGGACAGCACATGATCCTCAACCTTGGTTTTCCAGATCAGTTCGCCAGTGGCGGCGTCGACCGCCTGAACGTTTGATTTCTGATCGCCGAAATAAAGTGCAAACTTTGCTTTCGACCCGGAAGGCAGCGGGCCGACGCTCATGGCTGCGCGCAGGCCCGCGCCGGCGCTTATCGTCCAATAAGTGCAGCCCGTTTGCGCGTCCAGGCTATAGACCTGGCCGCTTTCGGTGGTGACGAAGAGCCGGCCGCCAATGATCGTGGGCTGACCGGTTGCCATCGGACCCGGATGAGTCCAGGCCCACTTGACCTTCAGCCTGGGAACATCGTCAGGCTTGATTCCCGGCTTCGGTTGGTATCGGGAATTGTCCAGATCGCGCCCCCAGCCATTCCACTCCCGATCGCCGAGCGTGATTGGCCCAGCCGTACTCTTGCAGGGGTTCGCATGAAGCTTTCCCCGTGCGGGCGCGCCCGCCTGTTCCGCAGTGAGATAAATTGTGAGCGCGCGAATCTGATCTGCGGTCAGCCCGTCTGCGAATTGCTTCATTGAGCCAGTGGTCATTGTCTGAATGATCTCTTCCGTCGACCCTAGAGCAATTGCGGACCGCGACGGGACACGACCCACCGGCTTGTCATGGCAGGTCGCGCACTTTTCCTGGTAGATCTGTGCGCTAGCCGCGTCGGTTGCCGGAGGCTGCTGTTGAAACAAGGGATAGTTGGTACTTGAGGCAGTCTCTCCGAAGGAGAAAGAAACGATAGGAAAAATCAGTACCGAGAAAAGAACCAGAGCGAATAGGGTGATGATTATTTTACAGCGCACTTTTGTTTTATTCTCCATCGGCTCGTTTCAACGGAACGGCGTTGTTCCCAGGGAATCATTACTTGTTGTTCTTTGCCTGGCAGGCTGCCGAAAAACGATCCACGAACTGACACGAAGCAACCACGAAGAAGACACTAAATTCGTGTTATTTCGTGGATCGTCTCTCTTGCCTTTGCCGAGGCCCACCATTTTTCAGCAGCCTGCTTAGTCAGCCATGAACTTGCGCGTTCAGCCGGCGCATGCCGCGCAGCCAACGATCATAGTCGTCCGCCTTACGGCGGAAATATTCCGCGACTTCCGGGTGCGGCAGAATCAGGAAGCGCTCTGCTGCCAGCCCCGCTACCACAGCCTCAGCGACCACTTCCGGCTCAAGCGCGCCGGCCCGCAAGAAACTATCCCGCTCGCCGTCGGCTCCCAGCAACATTTGCGTGAGGACGCCCTGTGGACACAAACATGAAACTTTGATACCAGCGTCGCCGTGGGCTATCGACAGCCACTCGGCAAAAGCAACGGCGGCATGCTTAGTGACTGAATATGGCGCCGCTTCGACCTGGGTCAGAAGCCCAGCCGCCGATGCTGTATGCAGCAAGTAGCCCGCGCCACGAGCCAGCATGCCGGGCAGTACGGCCCTCGCGGCGTAGATGTGCGCCATCACGTTCACATCCCAAATCTGCTGCCACACGTCGTTCGAAACTTCAACTCCACCGGCCATGCCACCAATCCCCGCATTGGAGCAGAAGAGATCAATCGGTCCGAAGGCATCGATTGCCAGAGCGACGAGCTGCACGATGTCAGCTTCGCTACTCACATCCGTCGGGACGGCGAACCCGCCTATTTTTTTCGCCACCATTTCGGCGCCTTCCCTATCGAGGTCGGCCACGACCACACCTCGTGCGCCCTCAGCCGCAAAGCGACGACAGAGAGCGCGCCCGATGCCGTTAGCGCCGCCAGTTACCACCACAACTTTGTCCTGGATCTTCATCTTTCAGTATTCCGACAGGATTTACATGATTTACAAGATAGGCAGACTTTCTTGTTCCTTCTGCAATCGTGTTAATCCTGTCAATCCTGTCTCTAGTTCACCGGGATCGGCGCTACCGCTTCCGCCGGCGTGATATCCGGCGGCGCATCCTGATCGACCGACTCGCGCATCCAGCGTTGTAGTTTCTCCATATCTCGGGCCACGGTGCGCGAAGCGGCGAACAGCACGAGCGCGAGCAACACACCGAACACCGGGACGACATAGAGTGCCGAGTGCAAGCCTTCCGCCGCGAAAGGGCGCAGGGCCTGAAAACTCGTGTCGGTGACGCCGGCCGCAAGCGCCGCGCTGCGCGTGAAGTGGCTGCTCAGGAATCCCATTCCGACTGGTCCCAACGACGCCCCCAGCACATACATGGCAAAGAAATACAACGCCATCGCCGTGCCTCGAAGTGACGGCTCAATGACGTCCTGAATTGCCGAGTACACAGTCGCGTAGTAGACGTACATCGACGCCATGCCCAACCCCGCAAATAAAACGAATCCGACCATGTCACCGAGCGGTCTGGCAAGTCCGAAAAACATCAGCGGCGCCGAGACAACAATCGCAACGGTGGCAACCACCAACCGCCCATTTGGTTTGCGTCTCACCATGCGATCACCCAGCATCCCGCCGACAATCAGTCCGGGAATACCGGCCAGGCCGTACACGACCATCGAGATCATACCGGCGTTCAATTTGCTTAAGTGATGAAACCGCTGGAGGAATGGCGACAAGAAAGCTCCGATCGCGTACATATTGAAGTTGTGGAATGCGCCCGACGCGATAATCCACCACATAGTGGGAATCGATAGCACGAGGAGATAAGGCGAACCCTTCCGCTTGGCGGCGGCAGTAATTTTGTGCACTTCGGCCGAGCCACGTACCGGTTCCCAAATAAGCAGGGCCAACACTGCGCAGACGAGGCCTGGAATCGCGGCGATGTAGAACGTGAAGCGCCAACCAAAACGATGTTCGAGTAAGCTACTGCCCAGGAAGCTCAAAGCGATGCCAACTGGCAGGCCAATCATGAAAACCGAAAGGGCCTTGGCGCGCCGCGAAGCTGGAAAGAGGTCGCCGATCAAGGAGGCCGCGGCCGGGGCGCATGATGCTTCGCCGACCCCTACGCCGAGGCGCACGGCGAAGAGCTCGGTGAAGTTTCGAGCGAGGCCCGAAGCTACGGTCAGAAGGCTCCACACGGTAACGCCCGCGCACAGTATCCACCGGCGCGAGTACCGGTCTGTCATTCTGCCGAGCGGCACACCGACGACCGCATAGAGCAGCGTAAATGCGGTGCCCAGCGAGCCCAGCGCCGTGTCGCTCAACCTCCACTCGTCACGCACGGTCTCGCCGACCGCCCCGAGAATCTGCCGGTCGTAAAAGTTCAACGTGTTGATGGCAAACAAGACCGCCAAAGCGAACCAGACTCTCGAGCGCTCACACTTCATAGGAAAGCCTCTCCTGGAACTTCCTTACAAGAATTCGAACCAACGAACAACAGAATATATGATCGATTTCGTCGTTGCGGGCTGCAACTTCTTCTGGCTCGGCAACCGAAAGGCTTGTCTGTGTATGTGGTGATATAGTCCCTTTGGCCATACCGAATGCCTTAGGCTTGTCGTAAACCAAGCTTGAATGCGAAATGGCCAAGATGCTATTTTACCGAACGTCCGGTAGGTCTTATACATCTGATCTTTGTTACGCGTCAATAATTTGTGCTGTTTCCAACAAATCAGCACTGGGCAACAAACAACGCAGCGGGCTTACTTAAGACCATGGCAGCAGTAACCGAGGCTATTCAATTCAGTGGGGGTGGCGTTTTTCTTGACGTCACTGTAACACCCGATCGAGTGTTCACGCGCGAAGACCTTTCGGGCGCACAGCAGATGTTTGGTCGGATCGCCGCAGACTTCATGCGCACCGAAGTCCTGCCGCGCGAAAAGGAGATTTACGCCAAGGATTGGCCGTTGACTCGCGAATTACTCCTGAAGGCCGGCGAACTAGACCTGCTGCGCGTCGACATCCCGGAAGCGTACGGCGGGTTGGGGCTGGACAAAGTGAGCTCTGCTTACGTGGGCGAGCAGATCGGGATCATGCCCTCGTTCGCCGGCTCACTCGGGGCACATACTGCCATCGGGACTCTGCCGATCGTCTATTTCGGGAACGCCGATCAGAAAGCGCGTTACCTTCCCCGCCTGGCCAGTGGCGAGATGATCGGTGCCTATGCACTAACGGAACCGGGCTCGGGTTCAGACGCGCTCGCCGCTCGGACCAGGGCCACTCTGAGTGCAGACGGCTCGCATTACATCCTCAACGGTCAGAAGATGTGGATCACCAACGGCGGCTTCGCTGACGTGTTCACTATTTTCGCTAAAGTTGATGGCGAGCAATTTACAGCTTTCATTGTCGAACGCGACATGGGTGTGGTTAGCGGCCGGGAGGAGCCGAAACTCGGTCTCGACGGCTCGTCAACAACGGCGCTCATTTTGGACAACGTGCGTGTGCCTGTCGAAAACGTACTCGGCACAGTGGGCCAGGGGCACAAGGTCGCCTTCAACATCCTGAACCTCGGCCGGCTCAAACTCGGCACGCGTAACATCGGTGGCGCGAAACAAGCCTTAACGCGCGCCGCTCGCTACGCCGTCGAACGGCACCAGTTTGGGCAAGCCATCGCCGACTTCGGAATGATCAAGCAAAAGCTGGGCGAGATGGCCGTGCGCTGTTACGTCGGTGACGCGATGGTCTATCGCACGCTTGGTGATGTAGACCAGGCGCTGGAAGCAGTGGCAGTGACGGATCCTGAACGAGTACTCAAGACCATCGAAGGCTTTGCCGTCGAATGCTCCATTAACAAGGTGTGGACCAGTGAAGCTCTGGCTTTCGTCGTGGACGAGGCGTTGCAGGTTTACGGCGGCTACGGCTATTCCCAGGAGTTTCCCGCCGAGCGCGCCTATCGCGACGCGCGCATCACACGCATCTATGAAGGCACGAATGAGATCAACCGGCTAATAATCCCTACTCGCCTTCTGCGGAATGCGGCGATGTCCCACCTTTGGACCGCTGAAAGCGTTGAAAGCGCACTCGACTACCCGGTGAGTCCTACGGTATCCGGCGAGACACTGTTTTCCGCTGAGCGTGATCTGGTGGCCCGCGCTAAGCGTCTCGTCGCGTTCACACTCGGTCGCGCGCAGAGCGTCTATGGCGACGCACTGGCGAGCGAGCAGGAGGTGCTCTCGCACATCGCCGACATCATCATCGAGGTTTACGCTTTGGAGAGCGCGCTCTTGCGCACGGAGAAACTGGTCGCGGCGCGCGGTGAACATGATTGTGCCACACCGGTTGACATCACGCGAGTCCACGCCAGCGATGCGGCGGATCGCATGGAACACTCTGCCAGGCAGGTCGTGGCGGCGCTGGCAGACAACGGTGAAGCCGGATCTCTTTTCGCAGGCGTGCGACGGCTCGCCAGCCATGCGACCTTCAACACCGTCGCTGCGCGCCGTCGCATCGCGGACTCCGTCATCAAGGCCGGGCGTTATTACTTGTGAGTCTGAGCCTGATCGGACTTGTCGATATGACTAGTGTGGTGCTTATAGAGTTCTGACCACAATTCGTGCCCTGGCCGCAGAGCGGCCAAATGTTTATAGAGATGTTGCTGGAAAGAGCTCCTTAGCTCCGGAGGAGCGCAATGTGTCTTTCAACTAAGCGAAATATTTCGCTCCTTCGGAGCTGCAAAGTTCTGGGAGATTCTGGTTCTATAAACATTGGGTCCCTCCGGGACCAAAGACTTGAGCAACCGAAGAATAGACAGATTCTTGGTTTGCAAGAACCTTAGAGACACCACACTAGCGGAGAAGTCCAATTGAGCATCGTGTATCTTGTGCGGCACGGGCAAGCGGGCACGCGCGACTCTTACGATTCACTGTCTGAACTCGGCCGACGACAGTCGCGGTTGCTGGGCGAGTACTTTCTTTCCCAGGGAATCGAGTTTACCGCCGCATATTCCGGCGCGATGTTACGACAACAGCAGACCGCGGCAGAGGTAAGCACCGCTTACACCAAAGCCGGTGTTCCCTTCCCCAGGATAATCATCGACGATGACTGGAACGAGTTTGATCTGGCTCAGGTGTATCGCGAGATTGGTCCTTTGCTGTGCGAAGCAGACGCCGAGTTTCGTAGCGAATATGAAGAGATGCGCCGGCAGGTCAGCGAGAGCGCCCGAGTTCACGAGGCGCAGGTCCACCGGCGCTGGCGGCCCTGTGATACGAAGATCGTCGAAACGTGGATTGCCGGGCGGTTTCCCTATGGCGGCGAGACGTGGGACCAATTTCGCGAGCGCGTAGCGTCACTCCGTGTGAAGCTGAGCGACGCGCCCCGGCAAGCAAACATTCTGGCTTTTACATCGGCCACGCCGACGGGTGTCTTGACCGGCTTAGCCCTCGACGCTCCAGACTCGCGAATGAGACAACTCGCCGGCGTGTTGCATAACGCCTCGTACACTGTACTGCGCCAACGCGGCGAGCATCTACAGTTGTTCCAGTTCAACGCGGTGCCGCACCTGTCGGCTAGAGAGCTACGCACCCATCGCTGAGGAGTTTCGATCATGGCCCAGATTCAAACTGTCCGCGGTCCTATCGACTCGGCGCAATTGGGCACGACGTTGATGCATGAGCACGTGTTCGTACTCGATAAGGAGATTTCGGAAAACTATCCGGAGAACTGGGGCCTTGAGGAAAAGCGCGTCGCTGACGCCGTGTCGCGATTGAATGAGCTGAAGTCGCGTGGAGTGGATACCATTGTTGACCTCACGGTAATCGGTTTGGGCCGTTACATTCCCCGCATCCAGCGGATCGCGGAGCAGACGCAAATCCAGATCATCGTGGCGGCGGGAATCTACACGTATAACGATGTGCCGCTTTTCTTTCACTATCGCGGGCCTGGCACCTTGCTGGGCGGGCCGGAACTGATTACCGAAATGTTTGTCAGAGACATCGAGACGGGCATTGCGGATACGGGCGTGAGAGCGGGCATCCTCAAATGCGCTACGGATGAGCCCGGCATTACGCCGGGCGTGGAGCGTATTCTACGAGCTACGGCCCAGGCGCATCGTCGTACCGGAGTGCCAATTTCGACGCATACCCACGCGCTGCGGCGGGTGGGGCTCGACCAGCAGCGAATCTTTCGCGAAGAAGGCGTAGACCTTTCGCGAGTAGTGATCGGCCACTCTGGAGACACGACCGACCTGGATTATCTTGAGGAACTCATATCGCATGGTTCGTACCTCGGCATGGATCGTTTTGGAATCGACTCGATCCTATCATTCGAGGATCGCGTAAACACCGTGGCCGCGATGTGCGCGCGCGGCTACGCGGAGCGGATGGTGCTATCGCATGACGCAGCGTGCTACATGCACCATCTGCCGG
>WNGL01018669.1_pt1 | contig 10930 bp, 13 predicted proteins | sample 5400591 | NCBI WGS metagenome assembly WNGL01 (sample SAMN13153377, study PRJNA577476) | soil metagenome | isolation source: 80 cm soil or saprolite under Garry oak tree replicate 1 | place: USA:California | collected 2016-06-15
CCTTTGGTGGGGCTTGAGGTGGTGCTTGCGGCGGAGCTTGAGGCGGTGCCTTTGGAATCGGTATGATGGGAACTTGGGGTGGCTGGGCTGGTTGCTGTGGAATCCCAAGCAATTGGATTTGTATTGACATGGTCAACGACACAGTCTCGCTTTCGAATAGTTTCGCCACGCCCCTCGCCGCCGCGGGATTTTGGAAGAAAGCCATTTGGCGAACATACAATTCCCAGATATCGTTCCACAGCTCAGTATCGCGGTCTATCTTCTCTACGTTGAGTTTGAGAACTTCCTTGGCTTCTTGGTAATCAATGACCTTTCCATGCGACTTGTAGGTTTCGCCTCGTGAAAGCCATTTGGCAACTTGCTTCGCATGGGTTGGGTCATTCTTCAGCATACCATTCTTCAACCACTTTTCCGCGGTTGCCTCGGATTCGTCAATCGCACTTTGACATATCGAGATTAGCTCCGGTTGTATTCGTGCAAGTGTCCCAATATACATGAGAGGATTATCTCCCTCCTTGACCTTCTTTCTGATTGTTTCCAAGCCGTCAATGAACGCCCTCGCTGGCACGCTTCCGCCAGACACGGGGTCACCAATTTGCGGGTCCACGGGACCAAGCTCGCCACTATAGCCCATGAGAATCTTGTCTGCTCCCAGAGCGATAAGAGTAGCCGCACTTTTCGCATAGTTCGGAACTATTACATTGAAGCCTTCTGGAAAGCGCTCCCTACACATGATTATGAGTTTCTCGGCGGCATTTGGGTCCCCGCCGGGGGAAGTTATCATAAGGTAGCCTTTCTTGGAGTTGGACACGGACCGAAGTAAGTCTTCGACATTCATTGCGTCTTGGATATGGATTATAGCCGCTGGGTGATTTGGATTAGCGGCGTAGGTGATTAGTTTGCCGCCGAGCTTGTTCTGAATTCTCTTTATGAGTGCTTGGCGGAGCGGAAAACTGTTCGGATCAATAACATCTCGGAGAGTCGGCTTGCTTGCTTTCCCCGTCCGAGTCACCAATTGTTGGTGACAGAAACGATGCTAATTTGGGTTTGCTCTGGGGGCAATAGCTGGTCGAGTATACGTTCAAGCTCGGCTATTTGCTCAAGGTCGTCCCTATGGTCTTCCATGACTTGGGTAAAGAAGTCCTTCAAGGACATTCCAGATTCCAACTTTTCTCTCTCTCCCTCTCTCTCCATATTCCCTATTTTAGCGTATACCTATTTTGACAGGTACATGCCTCTTACCTATATTGACTAATTAGCGGTCGAAAGTGCTTCTTGTTACCCGCTCCTACGGGTGCCCGGTTTAGTTCGTTTTGCCGAAGTACCGGTCTATGGTGGCTTTGAGTCCCGTTCCCCTCGTAATCTTCCTTGAGAAGTAGAATCCAAATGCCAAAGCTATTGCCCAGAATCCCGCATCAAACAGCGGTACAAAGTTCGCCCACACAAGGGGGAAATTCCAAGCTACTCCCACAAAGAGAACCATGCAGATGAACAGTCCGGGAGCTATCCAGAAGAACAGAGATTCGAAAGCTCGGAAAATGTCACGAGACCAATCCGGCACACCATACCATTGAACCCCGGCTAAGACTCCCGCGAGAATCCACAAAATAAGTATGGTGCTAAGAAACGGGTACACGCTGATTGGAAGTTTGCCCAAACCAAAGGTAGCATCTGAGTGGCATGAGAAAGGTATAGAGAAAAGTAGCGAGTGCCCCGATTGCGGCAACCCTTCGTGCCGCTTCCTTGTTCAGCTTCGAGGTAGTGAACATACTTCTAATTTTTCTGCTCCTCAATATTAAGATTGGAGGACTCTATCGCTAATCTGGAAGCTCAGTTCTCATGTAAGGCATGGAAGTACACTGCGACTTCGCTTGGTGCAAGGAACCTATCTTCTGAAACGGTGCAAGGGCTGCGGGTTCAAGTTGAGCGAAATATTAGGGGTGCCATTAACGAATCAACCCGAAGAATCCCGAGCGCTATTTCGACCTATCATCGTCAGCGTGTAGATCAAACGAGACATCTCGGTTTTAGGGTATGGTCTTCCGAGCCAGTGATTGATTGTCCATTGCAACGCTTCCAACCATTCTAACTCAGACTGCCTCACGTAAACTGTCTTCGTAACGATCTTGCCTTGTTTCTCCTTGTCGCTCTCGATCACTTTGCCATCTTCTTTCTGTATCAGACTCGTATCGACACTCGCCAATCTGTATGACCAGTCGTATCTATCCAGATAGAATTTGAGTAGCTTGTCAGTCTTGGTGTCCCAGTCAACGATATGGTGTCCATTGGGTAAGCGTCGTCGCTCACTGAACTTTCCTCTCGCCTTTCTCCAAAACGTCTTCACATCCTGAGACTTCACTCCCTCATAGAACGTATTTCTCTCATAACTGAAAGAGATCGATTGCCCAGTCATGGCGATGCGAGCCTTTCTGTTAACGAATCATTAGATCTGAATAAATACGCATTATCTGGGATCGACTACTGATATCAAACGCAAGTCGAACAAAGTTTTGGTAGCATCGCCGGGCTGGCCGCGCCGGACCGAATGTGCTGCTATCGTGACTCAACGGGAGACCCCCAACCGAAGTCCAGCCTCTCAGCTAAATCTCCATGATCCGTCGTTGGAGGTGGCGCTCGCCTTATCATTCGGGAAAATTCTGGAAGGAAATCAAGAACGTTTGGAGGTTTTGAATCCGTTGCTGGTGCCGCGAAGACGAGATCTACGCACGTCTCCCGCCACAGTCCTCGGTGCGCTTCTTGAAAACTACACACGGCGTCGTGCGACAAAAGGCATCGGTTTCTAAGAATATGATCGCCGTTTGCTAAGGACAAAGGCGAGAATCGGATGACGACAACTCTGCCCCTTTCCAACTTGTATTCACGTATTCCTCATGAAGGGAGTGTATTTCGATGAGCGAGGAGGGCAACCTTGTACCGAGGACCTATCGGCTGCCAAAGAGCATCGTCGACTATCTCGACATGTTGTCGGGCAAGTCGGAGTTTGTCATAACCGCGCTGAACACTGCCATCGCAGAACACCGGCTCTTGAACGAGAACTCCGTCATAGGACGAGCCAAGGCGATCGAACAGGTAGAGGAACAGATAGCGTCAATCGAGGGAGACGATACGTATAGGGACGCGCTAAAGGGTCTCCGAGTCCTGTCAATCCCAGATACTAATGCGATCGACTGGCTGGGAGAAATCAGGAAGACAGAGTTCGGCAAGGACAGGGACCATACGGATAAGGAGCACGCAGAGATCGGATTCTACACTACTACAGACCCCTCCCAGAGAGGGATCTCGTTTAGTCCAGAAGCCTACGACCGATGGACATCGATGGGAAGGGAGTATTTCGATAGGCTCTTATCAGACTACAAGAAGAGGATCGAGCAACTGGTTGACAAGCGCGAGAAGCTGAAGGCTGAGATTCTCAAGAACAATCCTGCATGACACTTCTGACACTACATAGCATATCGTCGGAGAAAACGTATTCATGTATTGCTTACGCTTGCCGTGTATTTCATCTTAGTCGAACGAAATACGCCTCCTTCACGTGTAATACAACAATACATTTCAGCGAGGGGTTGGGATGGTGGCGTTTTCACGCTTGACCCGTAAGCCTGAACTCGACAAGATAATTCGCGCACTGGATTCTCTCGACATCATTACAGAAGGATTCCTGGAGAGATATTCGGCGGCAAGCGAGTTTCTCGCCTTCGCAACGAGCCATTATGACAATTTGAAGATGCGTGTCTCTATGAAATTCTTCAGATACGCAACAATCATGTACGTGCTGGGGTACTACGAAGCTTCGGTCTTCTACTCAGCTCTCTCTGTGGAACTGGCTCTTCTTAGGAGCGCGATAAAGAAGTGGGGAGAGGACACCCTCGTAGAGATTCAGCAGAGAAATGAGAAATGGCGAAAGAAGTATCCGCACGGCTTGACATTCTGGTGGTTGATACACAAGGCAGGCATTCTTGACAAGAAAAATGGCGACATTGGGGTAGCAGAAAATATCAGATTGATGCGAGACTCCTACGTGCACTATCAGAATCAACTGATGTTCTTTGATTTGGAGGACATAATCGAACCAGGGGACTATGGGAAGATTCCTGAGAAGGAAATCGCAAAGATATTGGAACAAAGTCAGATGCTGCGAACTGTCATGAATTCTATGTACCCCACCCCGGCGAAACTCGTCAACCCGAAATGTCTCCGGTTCATTAGGGATCGACGGCGCAAATTAGAGAAACGCCTTCTCGCTGAATGGAAGCCTAAAGGTGCCAATAGGTCCGTTGACGATGTAATCCGCTGGGTGAGCTACGCTCAGAACGAAGATTTCCTTGAAATGTTAAAATGGGCTAAACGTATCTTGGAGAATCCCGCGTACTTTCTCGACTGAAATCGAAGTCCGACCCTTCGCGTCAGAGATGATCTGGAGGCAGTTCCAGAAAACTTAGCGCTTTTTTCATGCTTTAGTGCTTTAGTCCTTTAGTTGACGCGATTCTCTTAGGGTCCGAGTGTTTCTTTGACAGTTCGCGTTGGCGTTCGCCGACAAGGCTCAATGGATTGACACCGAAGGTCAAGTGACAAGGAGGGAGAACGCTGTCCGAGGGTTTGCGGATACGACGCGACGATTGCCTGACACTCCGTAGATATTTTGGCGACATCAGCGACACCGGGAAGGCTACAATTTGCTTCCTTTGTCCCTCCACCTGCTCCACCAACGGGGTTTAACCAGTCTGCCAACAGACTCTTGGCGTTGTATGCCCTCTATGAGTTTGTCGAGACGTTGCATCTCCCGTATGTAGGGCATCAAAGCAAGTACAATGATCAGCACGCTTCCGAATAGAGCTAATCCAAGAAGACCCCAATAGTAGCCTGGGTCGAGGGGGTTTCCCTGCTTGCCGGACGGGTTGAGAAATATCAGCGTGTACCAGAAACCCATGACGGCGAGTGTAGCCCCGAGTAGACCCGCGAACTTTGTGAGAAAATACCCGAGTGCATGATCAGCCATGATCGTGACTTTGAGCATCTCAAGGTCTTTGTCGAACTTCGGTTTCTCGTCCTTCTGCATTGATTGAAGGACAGCGTGAGCTTCTAATTAACTAAAGGTCGCACACTACTTCCAGAAGCCTACAAGATACCGCACTCAAAGCTGAACGACGATCGCGGCGCGACAGGCGTTACCCGCACATCAGATCTATAGCTCGTCGAAGAATACAATCCTTCGAATATCTCCTTCGACGAAGAGAATTTCCTTGCCCACCTCAATCTCATCCTTGACGTTCCAACCCTTGTCCCGCAGAATTAGTTTCGGGTTTCTCATCACTACGTCTCTTCTCTCATGCTCAGCGCCCGCCATGTGGAGCTCCCCCTTGTACTCCAGCCCATCATTCGTGTATACCATGAAGTAGCCCCCTTCTTGTTCGTCTTTTGACACCCCTCCAAAACTGTGATCCCATGCGGTTCCTGCTGTCATTCCCTTCCTAAAGAATCGCTTCAATATGACCCCGGTGATGACTCCAGATGATAGGGTGCAACCGATCAGGATCAGAAAGTTCCATGGCAAAAAAATTCCGTTCGTAATCGAATCGAGATTGTTGAGACCGGTTATGAGACTGAAAGGGACGTAGCCAACGAGGCTAAGAAAAACACTCCAAACAGTCATTTCCAAATCAGAGAAGTTGCGACTTACCGCTGAAATTCTTCGTATCAGGAAAAAAGCTACGAAACCAGGCACTAGAAGAACTACAATGACCAGAGCATCAGCTATGGATGGCAGAGCCACAGAATCAGACAGCTACTCTTTGACGTGTTCAGTCTTCTTGGGTTTCGGCGCGGGCGTTGCCGGCTCAGCTTTGTTCACGGGTGGAGGGAAGCTCCTAAATTCCTTCGAAATCTCGAACTCGACTTTCTTGTTCTTCGGCTTCTCGTCCTTCGACATTTCTCATTCGAGAGTTCCTTCAAAAGACGAACTAAAAAGCATTCTGTGTGGTAATTTGATTCAGGTTCTGACGAGAACTATTTCCCGTGAGCTGTGCGGACTAAGAAGAAATCGTTGACGATGTTTTGGTCGCGAAATATTTCCAGACAGATACATGAGATACGGTTGTTACGAGGTAGCGTTAATATTCGCGTTGCTCGATTGTTGTGCTAGTTCAGTGGCGATACAGAACAATCTTGGAGCGTCTGGAAAGATGGGGCTGGATTCTTGCGATTGTTGCCAGCGTGTCGGCGATTACGGGGTCTAACCTACATGATTTGCAACCAGCAACCTACACCATCGTCTTTTTCATCGCGGCATACACGTTCATCATTGGATTTCACAGCGTTATTTTCTACTCCCGGTTCAGGTCTTGGTATTCCGCGACTGAACTCGTAGGTCGTTGGTGGAGAGTCACACTAGTTTCTGGATACGCGTTTTCGCTGATCGGAATATTCCTCCTAATCTTTGCTTATCCCAACTACCCATCGCAATTATCGCAGGTTGCGACCGGAATCTACGCCATAGCCCAAATTACCTTTATCTCGAGCATTGTGAAGATAGCGAGAATCGCCCAGATATACGAGTAGATGCTCGAAGGTTGTCAGGCGGCTCGGCTAATAGAAGGACGGACTATATCGACCGGTCTATTCTCCTATAAGTGGCGGTGTCAGCGTTCTTTCTGGCGATCCGAATGTTGGCAACCGAAAACACCGGATGTATTCAACCGGGAAAATTAAGATTTCTCGGAATCCTGCTGCTGGTTTTCTCTTATCCAGCGGGCTAGGTCGCGTAGGCCTATGTTGGAGGTTACGTCGATTACTGGGACTTCGATGTTTCCGACGCGGACGAAGTTGTTGTATTTTGGCATTGGGGCGTGGGATATGTTGGAGGCGTAGATCCGGCCTTTGACGTATTCTTCGGGGAGGGCTTCTGGCTCGACGAAATCGGCGAGGAAGACGACTCCTTCGGCCCAGTAGAGGGCCAGTGGCTGGCCCGAGACGTTCATGACGAAGGCGACCATGGAAGCGAGGTTGACTTGGTTGGTGAAGCTGGTGAGGCCCGTGACGACGATTTCCTGGGGTGGTGAATGGATTATGGAGACCAAGATGTTGTCTTAGTTGGGTTAGGAGGGGTCGCCTGTGTTAAGCCTTGGCCGGTACCGCATTTAGACGCGTTTTCCATGATGCGGCGCGAGACTCAAGTAGGCCCCCCGGGGGGCCGGAAAATTCACTGCTACCGGTTTCAGGTAGCTGTTTCAGCAACCGGTTTCAAAACATGTTTCAAAGACCGGATTCGAGAAGCGATTCCAGGTACTGATTTCAGAAAGTGGTTTTTCGATTGCTTGTTTCCATTCTGCGAATCATCGGCTCGGAATGTAGATCAGGGGTGATCATGCGGATTCTGTGTATCGAAGGAGGCGATTGGCCTTTAGTTTCGCTAGTGTCCGGAGGGGACCGCTCACGCCGCGCGGTCGCCCGAGGGATCCATTTTTCTGGAATCGTGCTTCTGTCTGGGCGGGTTTCCCGGCTTGTTTCTTGGAGACGGGCTTGTTATCGGCTTGTCTAGCTGTTTTCGATCCCTGTGGAATCCCCTAGGGGATCAGCATGGACAATCTGTTCTATGAAATCGTACGCTTGGATTCGAGATCAGGGCTGATAATGGGCGATTCTCTTGCTGATGCGCGAGGACCGAGTGGGCCAATGTTGGCTATCCGTATACTACCTCTGCGCACTCCATATTCCAGGAATAGGGCGCGAGCCCGGCATACATGTCCTGGGCAAAGCTACCCCGGAAAAGCTGGCAAGCTTAAACCTTCCCAAGGAACCGAAGGATGATCGATGATTACTGCCAGATACATGACGCGGTTTCAACAAGGATAACTTGAAACAACAACCCATCGCCGAAAGGTAGCCGACAATGGCAAATCCTATGATCCCAAGCATCGGAATCGGCACCACTCTCGTCTCGTTCATAATACTCTTCATAATCTATCTCCTAGTGATGGGCTTCGTACTCTGGCTAGCAGGAGAAATTGTGGTCGGCCGAAAGGTCACCTTCGGCGAAGCCATAGCCGTCGCCGGCACGGGAACTTTCCTGGTAGGGGCCGTTATTGTTTTCGTTCAGGGACTACTCGGCCTGCTCATCGGTCTCCTAATCTTCCTCCTCCTTGTCAAGCACTACTTCAAGACAGGCTGGCTCGGAGCCGTCGGGGTGGCCATAATGGCAATCGTCGTGCTCGTGGTTCTCACATTTATTCTAGGTGCCTTGCTGGTCGGCGCGCTATTCGGGTTCCCGAAAATCTTCTAGACAATTTCTGGATCAGAGACACGTCTGGGATATGTTGAAAAATGGAAAGGGCTGGTTTGGAGCCCCCTCTATGGATATTTGGGAAACTTACGCCCCGGCAGGCTGAGGGCTAGGCTTCCTCGCCGCTCTTATCTTCCTGCTCGGAAGAACAGCCACAGGTGTCGCACATGGCTATAGGAATCCCTGCTCTTCGCCGATTTAAACACTACATTGAACCGATTCGAGAGCTTAGGCGCTGTTGGTCCTCAACCAATTATCAAGAGTCTCTAATGCTTCATCATAGGTCTTGACCAATGCGTCCTTTCCCTGACGTGTGTTGAAGCTGTGGTCACCTCCCTTGATCCAGTGAATCTCCGCCCGGGCACCCAATTTCGAAACAACTGCATCGAGGAGTTCCCTTTTCGCAAATTGGTCTTTGGTGCCTGAAAGGAAGAGCATCGGCTTCTCGATGCGATAGAGGTGCTCATCCCTAAGTATTTCCAGATGACCGGGTCTGTGCAAAGGATAGCCTAGAAAGAACAACCCTTCGACATTCACTCCAGATGCGACGACCTGGGAGGCAATTCGGCCTCCCATTGACTTTCCTCCTACGAATATACGCTCTGGCTGGTATCTACTCGCCTTGACTTCTTCGATAACCTGTCTATAGCTAGCTTCTAGGACCTCTCTCTTGTCCGGGATCTTTCGTCGAGCTTCCATGTATGGAAAGTTGAACTTCACGGTTAGGTATCCTTTCTCGGCTAGGCCTCTGTGAAAATATGTGATAAACGGCGAGTACATTGGTCCGCCCGCACCGTGCGCGATGATCAGGCAAGTCTGACCCTTTGCGGGTTTGGAATTTGTAGCATAGACGATTCCGAAATGACCGCCCTTGGGCGAAGCAATTTTTGACTGCTCCGTCTTGAGCCGGTTTTCTAGTTCTGTCAAGGATATGGCGGGCTCGCGCGGACTAGAGGTCCGGATTCCCTACAAAGATGGCCAGATATCGCAGCGGCTCGAATCCTTCTCGAATGGAGCTGTGCACACTTCCCGGTGGTATCACAACCATTGTTCCCGGTTTGACCTTAATCTCTTTCTCGCCGACGCGTGCTGATCCTCTGCCCTCGATGTAGAAGATTGTCTCCTCAACATCATGCGTATGGGGGGTAACGATTCCGGTGAGTTCTACATATCTCATTGCGAGCTGGTGACCCGGTTCGGCCTTCGACAGATACCAACGTCTGAAGTCGCCTACCCTTTCGGGAACAACTTCGGAGAGATGCTTGACTATCGTCGAGAATCCACCATGTTACCGTACAATTTCTCAGGGTTTAAAATTGCCTGCTGTCATGAAGAATTCGACCCTCAGCATCATCTTTTGGCCGTTCATCCATAGCAGGGGAAAAACTATGTTAACCCAGGCTAGAAACCCACGACCTTGGATAGGAGAGAGCATTGTCCTTCGACTATTACCGCCTTCCCCGTGAGTACCCCCGCCAGTTTCTTCCCTCCAAGATAGACCTCACAGACCTGACCAGACTGAAGGAGTTATTTCGTAATCTGCAGAATCGTACGGTTCATTCAGCGGCTGACCTTGAAAAGTGGCTCAGAGACGAGTCCGAACTTGCATCCGCTTTGGCAGAAGAACAATCCGTTCGATACGCGAAAATGACATGTCAAACAGATGACCCTGCCCGGGAGAAAGACTACCTGTTCTACATCGAAAACATTGAGCCTGAAGCAAAAATCGGATTCTCCCAGCTGGACCGCAAATATCTCGGCACCCCCGCGCGGAAGGGCCTTCCTCATGAGAGGTATTTTGTGCTCGACAGGAAGAGGGAGAACAACGTCGCTCTCTTTCGAGAGGCAAATGTTGAGCTCGAAAAAGAAGAGACGAAGCTCGCGCAATCGTTTCAGAAGACCACCGGAGCGATGACAGTCCTCTACGACGGCCAGGAGAGAACAATGCAACAGATGGGACGGTTCCTAGAGGAGCCCGACCGCAACATTCGAGAGAAAACATGGCTACTCTCCGAATCGCGCAGGCAAAAGGACAGAGACACGCTGAACCAGGTCTACGACCAGTTAATTGCTCTGCGCCAGAGAATCGCGGAAAACGCCGGCTTTGACAATTACAGAGACTACATCTTCAGGAAGAAAGAACGGTTCGACTACACCGCGGAAGACTGCTTCAGTTACCACGAGGCTGTCGAAAAATATGTCGTTCCGTTGATGCATGAACTCGACCGGGAACGAAGTCGCGGATTGAAAGTTGAACACCTGCGTCCATGGGACCTAGCCGTGGACCCCAAGGGCCGTCCCGCGCTTCGCCCGTTCAAAACCTCATCCGAGCTGATACAGGGATGCGTCAAGGTGTTTGACAAGGTCAACCCTGAGTTTGCAGCAGAACTCAGAAGGATGACAAGCCTAGACCTCCTAGACCTTGACAGCAGGAAAGGAAAGGCTCCCGGAGGATACAACATGGAACTTTCAGAGATCCGGCTACCTTTTGTATTCATGAACGCGGTCGGGCGCGACGGCGACGTGTGGACACTACTACATGAGTCAGGACACGCATTTCACGTCTTTGCAATGAGAGACAAAGGATTCCCCTACCAATACAGAAGCGAGAACGTACCATTAGAAATTGCAGAA
>WNGL01022078.1_pt1 | contig 10928 bp, 10 predicted proteins | sample 5400591 | NCBI WGS metagenome assembly WNGL01 (sample SAMN13153377, study PRJNA577476) | soil metagenome | isolation source: 80 cm soil or saprolite under Garry oak tree replicate 1 | place: USA:California | collected 2016-06-15
CGCGGCGATCGACGGCATCTGCGCGGGCGCGGGCGCGATCCTCGCAATGGCGTCCGACCTGCGGATCGGCACCGCGAAAGCGAAGGTCGCATTTTTGTTCAATCGGGTTGGGCTCGCGGGCTGCGACATGGGCGCCTGCGCCATCCTGCCGCGCATCATCGGGCAGGGTCGTGCGTCGGAATTGCTTTACACCGGCCGCGCAATGAGCGGCGAGGAAGCCGAGCGCTGGGGCTTCTTCAATCGGCTTGCCGCGCCCGAAGCGGTTCTGGCTGACGCGAGCGCGATGGCGCGCGAACTCGCCGACGGGCCGACCTTCGCCAATGCCATGACCAAGCGCATGCTGGAAATGGAATGGGCGATGTCGGTCGAGCAGGCGATCGAGGCCGAAGCCGTCGCGCAGGCGCTGTGCATGGAGACGGAAGACTTCGCGCGCGCGTTTCGCGCATTCGCGGCGAAACAGAAGCCGGTGTTCGAGGGTAACTGAATGTCGCTCGCCGAAACGCTCAGCTGGCCGTTCTTCGAGGAGCAGCACCGACGCTTCGCCGGCGAGTTCGCGCGCTGGGCCGATGCGACGCTACCCGGCCTGCCGCACGATGATGTGGACGAAGCCTGCCGTGCGCGAGTTGCGGCGCTCGGCAAGGCGGGCTTCCTGAGAGCCGTGGTGCCGGCCGAGTACGGCGGACTTCATGCGAAGTTCGATGTGCGCACGCTGTGCCTCGCGCGCGAGATTTTGGGCTTTCGCGATGGACTGGCGGATTTCGCCTTCGCCATGCAGGGACTCGGCACCGGCTCGATCTCGCTCTACGGCACGGCGGAGTTGAAGCAGCGCTACCTGCCGCCGGTGCGCGACGGCAAGACGATTGCGGCTTTTGCGCTCTCCGAGCCCGAAGCCGGATCGGATGTCGCCGCGATGGCAACGACCGTCACGCCCGACGGCAATGCGCATGTCCGCATCGACGGTGCCAAGACCTGGATCTCGAACGGCGGCATCGCGGACCACTACGTCGTGTTTGTCCGCTCGGGCGAGGGTCCGGGCGCCAAGGGACTATCGGCCTTCATGGTCGATGCCGACGCGCCGGGACTGAGCATTGCCGAGCGTATCAACGTGATCGCGCCGCACCCGCTGGCGACACTGAAATTCGACGGCTGCCGCGTACCGGTGACCAACCGGCTCGGCGCGCCGGGCGAGGGCTTCAAGGTCGCGATGGCAACTCTGGATATCTTCCGTTCGACCGTCGGCGCCGCCGCGCTCGGCTTTGCGCGCCGTGCGCTGCACGAAACCGTCGAGCATTGCCGCGGCATTGCTGGTCTATCGCGCCGCCTGGACCAAGGATAAAGGCGCGGCCCGCGTCACGCGGGAAGCCGCAATGGCAAAGATGTACGCCACGGAAATCGCGCAGAATGTGATCGACCGTGCCGTGCAGCTTCATGGCGGACGCGGCGTCACCAAAGGCGAAAAGGTCGAGGAGCTTTATCGCGAAATCCGCGCGCTGCGCATCTACGAAGGCGCGACCGAGGTGCAGAAAATCGTGATCGCGCGCGCGACGTTGAAGAATCGCCCGGCGAAACCGGCGCTGGCGGCGGAATGAAGGGAACAGAGCATGATCCCGTCGGCCCACGTTGATACATTCGCGCGCGACAATCTCCCGCCGCAGAACCAGTGGCCGGAGTTCCGGTTCACGCTACCTGAGCTGCAATACCCCGACCGGCTGAACTGCGTGACTGAGTTCGTCGACAAGTGGGTCGCGAACGACGGTGATCGCATCGCGATCCTATCGCCTGCCGAAGCCCTCAATTACCGGCAACTCGCCGAGCGCATCAACCGCATCGCCAATGTGCTGATGCGAGATCTCGGCATGGTGTCGGGGAATCGCGTGCTGTTACGCGCTCCGAACAGCCCCATGGCGATCGCCGTCTATCTCGCGGTCATCAAGGCAGGCGGCATCGTGGTCGCCACCATGCCGCTTTTGCGCGCCAAGGAATTGTCTTACGTCGTCACGAAGGCGCAGATCAAGCTCGCGCTGTGCGACGCGCGGCTCAACGACGAAATGGAGAAGACGAGACCGCTCGCGCCGCATCTGGCGAAGGTTGCCTATTGGGGCAATGGCGATCTCGAAGCCATGATGGGCAAGCCCGGCTACGAGACCTTCACCGCCAGCGACACGGCTATCGATGACGTCTGCCTGATCGCATTCACCTCCGGCACGACCGGCGAGCCGAAGGGCACGATGCATTTCCAGCGCGACATGCTGGCGAGCTGCGACAGCTATTCGAAGTACGTATTGCAGCCGAACCGCGACGACCGCTTCATCGGGTCCGCCCCACTCGCCTTCACGTTCGGCCTCGGCGGACACGTGCTGTTCCCGTTCCGCATCGGCGCGGCGACGATCCAGCTTGAGAAGGCGCCGCCCGAGGAGCTGCTTCCGGCCATCGCCAAATTCGGCGCCACGATCGTCTTTACGGCGCCAACCGCCTATCGGGCGATGCTGCCGAAGCTTGGCGAGCACGATATCTCGAGCCTGCGCAAATGCGTTTCGGCCGGCGAGATGCTGCCCAAGGCAACGTTCGATGCCTGGCACAAGGCCACGGGCCTGAAGATTCTCGACGGCATTGGCGCGACCGAGATGATGCACATCTTCATCGGCGCGCCAGAAGATGAAATCCGCGCCGGATCGACCGGCATGGCCGTGCCGGGTTACGAGGCGAAGGTGATCGATGACGCGGGACGCGACGTCGCACCGGGCACGGTCGGCTATCTCGCGGTACGCGGGCCAACCGGCTGCCGCTATCTCGCCGACGCGCGTCAGAGGAAATATGTGCAAAACGGCTGGAACGTCACCGGCGACACTTATCTGATGGATGCCGATGGCTACTTCTGGTATCAGGCGCGCTCCGACGACATGATCATCTCGGCCGGCTACAATATCGCAGGGCCCGAGGTGGAGTCCGCTCTGCTGATGCATCCGGCCGTCGCCGAATGCGGCGTGGTCGGCGTCGCAGACGAAGAGCGCGGGCAGATCGTGAAGGCCTATGTGGTACTAGGTGCGGGACACAATGGCGACGCCGCGATGACGCGCACGCTGCAGGACTTCGTGAAAGCGACAGTCGCGCCATACAAATATCCGCGCGCGATCGAATATGTCGGCGAGCTGCCGAAGACCCAGACCGGCAAGCTGCAGCGCTTCGAGCTGCGCCGTACCGCCGCCGAACAGGCCAATCGCAAGCTTGCGTCTTAGAGAGTCGAACCGGACAGAAACCATGACGCAGAAGCCGAAGCTGTTCGTCACCCCGCCCGAGAACGATGAATTCCCGCGCACACTGCAGCCTCAGGGATGGCCGCGTCCGCTCGGCTATGCCAACGGCATGACGGCGCGTGGCCGCGTGGTCGTGACCGGCGGTGTCGTCGGATGGGACCTGATGGGCAACTTCCCCGAAAGCTTTGCCGCGCAAGCGCGCCAGACGTTTTCCAACATCCTGAAAATCCTCGCCGAAGGTGGCGCTGGACCGGAGCATGTCGTGCGGCTCACCTGGTATGTGACCGATCTCGACGAATACCGGACCAGCGGCAAGGAACTGGGCCGCGCCTATCGCGAAACCTTCGGATCGCATTATCCCGCAATGGCGGTGGTGCAGGTCGCAGAGCTGGTCGAGAAGGCCGCGAAGATCGAGATCGAGGCGACGGCGGTTGTTGCGGAGTAACGCGCCGACCCCATTGCGGGCGCGTAACCGCACTGTATGACTAGGCGTTCCGAGGGAGCGCCACGTGGATCGACACAGCGATCAGCATCACTATTTCGAGCCGCGCGTCGAAGACGAAGCATTGGTCCGCGGACTCGGGCGCTTCGTCGAGGATGCGCCGCAGCCCAACCAAGCCTATGGCGTGTTCGTGCGCTCGCCGCATGCGCATGCGCGTATTTGTGCGATCGATATCGGGGCAGCGCGCGCAGCGCCAGGCGTCGTCGCGGTGCTGACCCATCGGGATCTCGACGCGGCGGGCGTCGGCAACACGTCGGTGCATCCGCCGCTTGCCGGACGCAATGGGACAAAGCTCGTCGTGCCGTTCCGGCCGGCGCTGGCGCGCGAGCGCGTGATGCATGTCGGCCAGCCGGTCGCGTTCGTCGTTGCCGAAAGCATCGCGCAGGCGCAGGACCCCCGCATGTGGCGCGCGTGTCGGTGGTCAATCAACGCCTCGTCGTCGCCACCCTGGAGCCGCGCGGCGCGACTGCGCGCTACGACGCCGCAACCGATCGCTACACGTTACGCTCCTGCTCGCAGGGCGCCGGACCGCAGCGTGACCAAATCGTTGCGGCGACCGGGATTCCGCGCGAAAAGCTGCGCGTCATCACGGAGGACGTCGGCGGCGCGTTCGGAATGAAGACCGCTGTCTATCCGGAATATCCGAGCCTGCTCATCGCCGCGAAGCTCACGGGCCGCCCGGTCGCCTGGATCGCGACGCGCTCAGAGTCGTTCCTGAGCGATCAGCAGGCGCGCGACACCGTCACCGAGGCCGAGCTTGCGATCGACCAGAAGGGCAAATTCCTCGCCCTGCGGGTGAGGCACATCGCCAGCATGGGCGCATTTATCGGCGTGCCGGGTGCGAACATTCAGACCAATAATTTTTCGCGCTGCTTTCCCGGCATGTATGCGATCGCGCGCATCGAGGTCGGCGTGCGGTGCGTCTTCACCAACACGGTGCCGACCGGCCCGTACCGCGGCGCCGGACGGCCGGAAGCGAATTATGCGCTGGAGCGGCTGGTGGACGAGGCCGCGCGTGTTGTCGGTGTCGATCCGGTCAGGCTGCGGCGCCGCAACCTGATCCCCACGAAGGCGATACCCTACAAGACCGCGGTCGGCACGACCTATGACAGCGGCGACTTCGCACCGATCCTCGACAAGGCGCTGGCGCTCGCGCACTACGCCGATTTCAAAATGCGCCGCCGCGAATCCTCCAAGCGCAAGAAACTGCGCGGCATCGGCATCTCGTGTTTTCTGGAACACGCGGGCGCACTGCCAACCGAGAGCGCATCGCTTTTGTTCGAAGGCGACCGGCTCGTACTCGGAATCGGCGTGCAGTCGACCGGACAGGGCCACGCGACGATCTATCCGCGTCTGGTCGCCGCGAAGCTAGGCATTCCGGTCGCCCAAGTGGTCCATCGCCACGGCGACAGCGATCTTGGGCTGAGAGGCAACCCTTCGGTCGGCTCGCGCTCAACCATGACGGTTGGCAGCGCGCTCTATCGTGCCGCCGATATGATGCTCGAAAAGGCAAAGCCAATCGCAGCTGGTCTGCTTGAAGCCGCGGAGGCGGACGTCATCTACAATCATGGCGCATTCGCGGTGGTCGGGACCGACCGGCAGGTGTCGCTATTCGAGGTCGCGGCGCGCGCCAAGAAGATGGCCGCAAGCGGCGCGATTGTCGAAAGTCTCGACACCAAGGCCACCGTCGACACGCCACAGACATTTCCCAATGGCTGCCATATCGCCGAGGTCGAAATCGATCCCGATACCGGCGCGGTCGAGATCGTCGCTTATTCGGCAGTGGACGATGCCGGCGTGGTGCTCGATCACACACTTGTCCTAGGTCAGCTCGTCGGCGGACTGGCGCAGGGGATCGGGCAGGCGTTGCTGGAAAACGCTGTCTATGACGACGGCAACGGGCAACTCGTCACCGGCACCTTCATGGACTACGCGATGCCGCGCGCGACCGACATGCCGCCGATTGCCGAGGCGAACCACAATGCGCCCGCGACGACCAATCCGCTCGGCGTGAAGGGTGTCGGTGAAGCCGGCACCACCGGCTCGATCGCGGCGATCATGAATGCGATCGCGAACGCAATCCCTGACAGACGCGGCATTGATATCGACATGCCGGCGACGCCGGCCAAAGTTTGGCGGGCTTGCAGGTCTACACCTTCCGAATAGCGCGATCGTCTAAGCAGCGGCCTGATGCTCAGGCAGCTGGGTGACCGGCGTGCGCTCTGCCGGCGCCGTATCAATGTCACCATCGATTGACGCCACTTCAACGCGATTGCGGCCCCGCGCCTTGGCGAGATAGAGCGCCTGGTCGGCGCGCGTAATCAGTTGAGCCAGATCCTGTTCCGGATCGACAATGACCGCAACACCGATGCTGGCGGTCGCATGCAGCGTTTGTCCGTCGAGTTCGTCTGCATCGGCGGCAAATGCGTTGCGCAGCCGGTCGGCGACCAGAAAAGCGTTGTCGCGACTGGCGTCCGCCAGCACCACCGTAAACTCCTCGCCACCCAGTCGCCCGATCAGGTCGGTCTGGCGTAGGCTGGCGCGCGCCGTCTTGGCAAAGACTTGCAGCACCTTGTCGCCGACGGCGTGCCCGAACCGGTCGTTGATCGACTTGAAGTGATCGAGATCAATCAGCAGCACGCCAATCGGAAAGTCGCGCGCGATCTGCCGACGCAACAGCGCCTCGGCGTCGGCCAGGAACGCGCGACGGTTGAGCAGGCCGGTCAGGGGGTCGATCATGGCAGCGGTCTTGTGGCGCAACTCGGTGCGTTCCTTCGACATCGCCAACAGGATGAAGGCGGTCGCGATCGTCATCAGGAACGCCTCGAGGCTGAGCACGCTCAGCCACGCGCTCGACACGACGGCGTCAGAATCCTTTTCGTGCAGCAGACTGTTCAACGGCGTGCGCAGCAGGAACATCGCGCCATGCGTGATGAACAGCAGGATCGCGGGCCAGCGCGATACCAGCGGCTCCTTGCGCCCGCGCCAGAATTCATAGGCGGTGAGCCAGACGTAGCCCGCAATGATTATCGAGGAGAGCTGATTGCGGACTTCCGAACCGGCCTCGAAGCCTGGCCATTGCGCGGCCAACAGCCAGAGCGCCGCGCCCGCAATCAGCGAGCCCGGCAAAGCAGGCCGACCGTTGAAAACGCGTGCGCCATTCCAGGTGACGCCGAACGATGAAAACAGGATCACGTTCGCAAGATCGATGGATATCAGGTCCGGCACGGCCCCGTAGAGACCGTACAGCATGACCGATGCGGCGCGCATCAGATCCGCCGCGGCCCACCATGCCACGGCGTGAACACGGGTATTTTGAACCCACACCAACAGCAGCAAAAGACCGAGAATGGCCTCGACATCGATGGTCAGAAGGAAAAGTGTGTTGACCTCGAACGCCATGAACGGCCAGCCCATTGATGCCTGGTTTCTCGGCGGAACCCAGGAGTGTTTCCTTATCCCCTGCGGACTTCACAAAGCGTGAAAATGAATGCCGCAGCGTCGCGTCTAGAACCTATGGTTAGGACGGCATTCAAGAATTGCGGACAATTTGAAATAAAGTCTGAGAGCCGATTGCGCGAAGCCGGATCATGCGGCTCGCAATCGCTGCGTTAAAAAGCAAACCGGCCCGATTCACATCGGGCCGGCCTACAATTCGACGTGATCGATTAAACCTTACGGTACTTTTACGGCGGCGCGGATGGCGACCGGCACATCCGCGGTTTCCGTCAAAGCGATCACGAGATGATCGAGATCGAGCTTGTGGCCGGCGCGCATGGCCTTCGCGGTCATGTAGCGGCGATTATGCACGTTGATCGGCGCGTGCAGCGGTTTGCGCCCAACCACCTCGATGCCCGCATCAGTCAGCCCATTGAGCTTTGCCGGGTTGTTGGTCAACAACAGCACCCGCGTGCAATTGAGCTTCTGCAGCATCTGCGCCGCGATACCATAGTCGCGCTCGTCGTCGTCAAATCCGAGTGTGGTATTGGCGTCGACGGTGTCGAGGCCCTCATCCTGCAGCGCATAGGCGCGCATCTTGTTTGCCAGGCCAAGACCGCGGCCTTCCTGCTCGAGATACAAGATCACGCCGCCGCCCTCTTCGTTCAGGCGGGCGAGCGCAAGGCGGAGCTGATCGCCGCAATCGCAGCGGCTTGAGCCAAACACGTCGCCAGTGAGGCACGACGAATGCAGACGCACCGGCACGGGCTTGGTAAAATCCGGCTTGCCGACGATGACCGCAACAGAGCCGCCACCAACTTCGTCGCGGAAGACGACAAAGCGAGTCGAAAGACCTCCCTGCAGCGGCACCCGGGCTTCGCCCGCGATCTCCAGCGAGTGAGCCTGCTCGTGACGGAATTTCATCACCGCATCGGGCGACACGATAACCAGAGGAGGTTCGATCAAGGCGCTCGACGGCGAGTCGATTTCGGCGACGAGGAGCGCCGGAAGCCGCTGCGCGATTTTCGCAAGCTCGATCGCCGCCGCGGACAGATCGCAGGCGGTGCCGCTCGCATCAACAGGTTCTTCGGCATCCGCGTCCGCAACAAGCGACTGGATGGTTTCGGAATCGGTTCCCTTGCGCAGCGTCAGCGCGATTGGTCCGGCACTCTCGATGCCGAGCGCGCGAGCACGCCGCGCGGTCACGACCAGCTTCGGCTTCGCCGGATGACAGAGGTGGTCGAACGCGGCCAGCCGGGCGGCATTGAGGCCATCGACCGGAAGGGCGATCAGGAATTTCGAGGCTTGTGAGGAGAAGATGACTGGCCGATTGCTGCGGAACTCCGCAATTCCGCGCTTGACCAGCACGCGATCCGGTGAACCGAACACTCCGCTCCCCGCGTGTCCGTTCCCGTTCTTTGATTTACTCATGTTCCGTGAGGATTCCATATGACAGGGTGAAAACCGCGAACTACACTGTTATTCCGACTACTGTTCTTCGGCCTTCAAGGTTCTGCGTATCAGATTAGTGTGGCAGGATGAAGTCCCCACTCCATGAACGGCCGTTAATCATTGAAGATCATAGCGTTGCTCACCCCCTTCGCCCTTTTTCTAGCAACGTCGGGCACGAAGACATGCCTGACCTAGATCAACCAATTACCGCCGATCCTAACGCCGACGGCTGGCGGTTGGTTCCAAGCAAGTTCCGCACCTCTTGCGAGGCATTACCGGCCCCCTGGGAAGAGTGGTTCGGACCTCTGCGCCAAGGGACCGTCGATGATCTCGTGGTGGTCGGCCAGATCGGACAATCGATCGACGGCCGTATCGCGACGGTGACCGGGCATTCCAAGTACATCAACGGGCCAGCGGGCCTCGACCATCTGCATCGGCTGCGCGCGCTCGTGGATGCCGTGCTGGTGGGCATTGGGACCGCTGTGGCCGACGACCCGCTGCTCACCGTGCGGCGTTGCGTCGGCCCGAGCCCAGCGCGGATCGTGCTCGATCCCAAGGGCCGGATACCGCCGAAATCCAAAGTCCTCGTCGATGACGGTATCCGCCGTATCGTGATCACGGCACAGGGCGTACGGCCGCAGCTTCCCGACGGCGTCGAGATCGTCGAGGTGCCGGCGCCAGACGGTGAGGTCGCGCCGTCGTCCATTCTTGAGGCGCTGCGGGCGCGCGGCTTTAGTCGCATCCTGATCGAAGGCGGCGCCCATACCGTGTCGCGCTTCATCGCGGCAGGTTGTCTCGACCGGCTGCACGTGGTCGTGGCGCCGATCATCATCGGCGCCGGCCCTTCGGGAGTAACCTTAAAACCAATCGACCGCGCCGATCAGGCGCTGAAGGCTCCCATGCGGGCACACCTGCTCGGCGCCGAAGTGCTGTGCGACTGCGATCTTTCGGCTCAGCGGGTTCTGGTGGGGCGAGCGAAGAAGTCCACGTGACCGACCCGCATCGATGAGCGGCCAGCCGAGATGTGATCGCGGCGACGCGCCAGCCATGCGATGACGTCGCTGATCGACGAATTGCCGATTTCCCGCGCCGCGACTGCCCAGCCGGTGAGCACTTCGGTCTGGATTTCGGTATCGCTCGGCCCGAACACCCAGTCGGAGGCGCCCTGCACGACCGCGTAGCCGACCGATTCAAAGCGGCCCGGCGCCGCGGCAGCCGCTTCCGGCCCAAGCGCCGGCCCAAAGCCCTTGTCGCCACGTTGATGCCGGTTGACGGCGTCGATCACGGCGGAATCCATCGGGTCAACCGGATCGAGCGTAGCAAGCCCGTCGTAGCTCAGCGCCGCATAGATCGGCAGCCGCCGCGCGGCAGTCTCGGTCGCCAGCCGGTCGAGCCAGTCATGCGAGACGAGGTCGAGCAGCGCGGAGGTGGTGATGAGATCGATCGGCCCATCGAGCGCCACCTCCAGATCGCGCGCAAGATCGACCGGGACCGGCATCACCGAAAGGTCCGGCGGCCGCGCGAGATCGGCCGCGCGCGCGAGCAGGCTGAGATCGTTGTCCACCAGCCGCCAGCTCTGGCGGCGCGGCAGGCGCTCGCTCACGGTGCGCAATGTCGACCCAAGCCCGCAGGCAAGGTCCACGACGGCGATCGAGTCCTTGCCCGCCGCCCACGCGGCGGCGGCATCGAGCACAATGGTGCTGCGCGCGCGCTTGTCATAGGGCTCGCGCAACGCCAGCCAACCGGAAGAGAACCCGCTCATATGACCCTCTCGATCGCTTGCGAGAACTTCTCGGCCGATCCGCGCCAGGTGGGCAGCTTATCGGCCGCCGCACGGGCGCCGGCGGCAAGCTGCTCGCGGGCGACGCTATCCTCGATCAAATGCCTCAGGGCGGCCGCCAAGGCAGCGGCATCGCCCGGCGGCACCAGCACGCCCGCGCTGGCCGGGACGGTATCGGGGATAGCCCCGCCCGTCGTGCCGATCACCGGCAGGCCGTGCGCGATCGCCTCGGCGTAAGCCATGCCGAAGCCCTCATAGTGCGAGGCCAGCGCAAACAAATCGGAGGCAGCGTAGAGGCTCGCAAGCCGTTCATCGCTGACCGCGTCCTCGATCGCGACCCTGGGGCCGAACCGGTGACGCTCGATATCGGCCTTGAGGCGCGCCACGGTCGGAAGATCCCGTCCGCAGTCGCCCACGATGGTCAGGCGCCACGGCAGATCGGTCAAGGCGGCAAGCGCCTCGATCATGACATCGTAGCCCTTGCGCGGCACGACCGCGCCGA
>WNGL01010087.1_pt1 | contig 10927 bp, 10 predicted proteins | sample 5400591 | NCBI WGS metagenome assembly WNGL01 (sample SAMN13153377, study PRJNA577476) | soil metagenome | isolation source: 80 cm soil or saprolite under Garry oak tree replicate 1 | place: USA:California | collected 2016-06-15
TCCCATTCAATCGGAATCGTGTAACTGTGCCCAGCCACCAGATTTGTCAGCTTCGCACGATAAGGTACTGTGAAATCCTCCCTGTAATGGGAGTTCGAGGGATTGAGATCTCCATTCTGCCACTTGTTAGTGGTGTTCCCCCACTGGTCTATGTCACCAGCCTGATTTCCGGCTGCTAAAACAGAAGACGGAACCAGTAGAGCAATAAAGAACACCGCAAAAGCGGCGAGAAAAATCGACTTCGTGTGCATAAAATTTCCTTTCAGTCTCCTTCGTGTGGATTTCTCCATCCGACAAACACTCCGGACCCGGGCGTGCAAAGGCATGAATGGCTGAGGCAGATCGATGGCGTGTTACGTGTGCAAAAAAAGCAGGGCGCGCAGCGCCCGGCGGCTTCCTGACCTGGTCTCTTATTTATCGAGCGTCCCATTCTGCGTCCGCCCTCCTGGCGAACCACCGGATCTAGGAAGGCATTGGCCTTCCTTTACTGCGTGCCATTCAACATTAGGACATGTGTTCCGGCAATCGCTCGGAAGGGACCACTCAAGTTGCTATCCAAAAGGGCCACTGATGGGCTATTTCGGTAGACCAAAGTGATGCGGGGCGGCCAACGTAGAAAGCTGCCAACGATGAGGAAATTCGGGAAATTGGAGGGCAGACCAGGCCTGGAAGCGTCGGTGGGGAAACACGTAGTTGCGGGCTTGAATCCGACTTCCAGAGTCGAATCAGTTTGTCGTGAACGAACGCGGGTTGAAGCCCGCGTCTACAAGCGAGTACACGGGCATACGCCGGACTGGCTCAGCGATTCGAAGTGGAGGAGCATCAAAAGTCACCTGCGATCCGGTCCGATGTTGAGAACGGAGGGTGTATACCCAAAGGTGCGTGGCCGTTGGGGTACTGACGATCGGGCTAGCTCCCTTCCCTGGCCTTTCTGGCCCGAGATGCCGGGACTATAGTGATCAACGCCGCCGCGCAGACCCAATGCCGAAGACAGTACGGTTGATTGGACCTGATGAGGGGCAAGAGAACTGCATGGTTAAACAGCACACGGCCAACGTCGGAGTCATCTCAGACACGCACGGCCTCCTGCGGCCTGAAGCGATCCGGGCGCTCGGCAAACCCGACCTGATCGTTCACGCCGGGGATATCGGGTCGCCGCAGGTCCTTGAAACCTTGCGTGCCTTGGCTCCCGTGATTGCCGTGCGTGGGAACAACGACGCGGGCCGCTGGGCCGATGCGCTGCCGGTATTCGAAGAGGCACAGATCGGGCAAGTGACTCTTTTCGTCATCCACGACATCAAACAATTGAAACTCGACGCGCCAGACTTAAAAGTTCAAGTGGTGATCAGCGGTCATTCACATCGACCGTCAATACAAAATAAAGGTGGTTTGATCTTTCTCAATCCAGGCAGTGCTGGCCCACGCCGCTTCAAGTTACCTGTTTCGGTTGCACGGATTCGAATTGTGGGAAAGCAGATCACCGCACGGACGATCGAGTTGCACGTCTAGTGCACAGCGCGGCATAGCGGCAACCAAAATCTGAGCCGCGAATTGCGCGAATGACGCGAATGGGCCGCACAGAATTCCTGCCGTGGCGTGCGGCCCATTCGCGTCATTCGCGCAATTCGCGGCTAAAACCTTCGCAAATCGAAGAAACCCGGCATCAGTAGCACGAGCATCAATTCTTACGCTACTGCCCTGCCGCGACCTTTTCTGTGCTTGCATATCGAGGACGCCGGATCTATTTTGGCGACCAATCGAAGAACTTACAGGAGGCTAATATGAAAAGCTTCGTCGTTGCCCTGCTCTTGGTGTTGAGTCCTGTGCTGTTTGCTCAGCAACCCGTGCCAGAGATACCGTTCGACTCCGTGCCGAACTTCTTCAAGCTTCCGCCGGACCTGCATTTCGGCGAGGCCTCCGGAGTTGCGGTCAACTCGAAAGGACACGTCTTTGTGTTCAATCGCGGCAATGTTACAGGACCGGCGTACGGTGCGACGGCAGCGCAGGTACTCGAGTTCGGTCCGGACGGCAAGTACATCCGCGAGATCGGTCATAACTTGTACGCGTGGTCGTTTGCACACACCGTGCGGATCGACAAGGACGACAATATTTGGGCCGTCGACAAAGGGTCGGATATGGTCATCAAGTTCAATCCTGAAGGACGCGTGGTCATGGTGTTTGGCCGGAAGAAGGAGGCATCGGATGAAGGCGGGCCATGGACCCGCGTCAATCCGCCGCGGCCTCCGGTGAATGGCCAGTTCAGGCAGCCGACCGACGTTACCTGGGACACGCAGGGCAACATCTTCATCAGCGATGGGTACATCAATTCGCGCGTAGCGAAGTTCGACAAGAATGGCGATTGGATAAAATCATGGGGCGAGCCGGGAACCAAGACCGGTCAGTTCGACACGCCGCACAGCATCGCTGCTGATGCGAAGGGGAACATCTATGTAGCGGATCGCGGTAACTTCCGGATTCAGGTGTTCGATCCGGATGGCAAGTTCCTGCGAGAGATCAAACTCGACGTGCCGCTCCCTCCTAATGCGCGTCCGTGGATGGGACCTGTTCCGACGGCTGAGACAACCGGAAGCCAACATCAAGGCGCACCATGGGCGGTCTGCATCACGCCTGGCCCAAATCAGGTGCTGTATGCCGCCGACGCCTTCCCCGGCCGCCTGTACAAGCTATCGCTCGATGGAAAGATTCTTGGCGTCCTTGGCCGCGCGGGCAAACAGCCCAAGCAATTTGGCTGGATTCACGAAATCGCGTGCCCCTCTGAAAACGAAATCTACGTTGCTGAAATCGTGAATTGGCGCGTCCAGAGGTTGATCCTGCATCCGGAAAGAACCCAGACGAAGACCACGAACTGATTCGTCCATCTTGCGCATCGGCAGTCGAACGCGGGCTAAAGCCCGCGACTCTGGAGTTTGGACATTTTAAGCAGAGCTTTTTTCAATAGACCTGAACTTACATCTCGAATTTCGCGTTTCGCCCCTGACCAGCTGACGCAGGCAACAGGTGGCGAAGGAGGGGTGGACGCGCCATCAAGTAAATGGTCCCGTTCCTTTGACGGCGCGGACGGGGTGGTTCGTTCAACTTCCAATAATTGGTGGCTTGAACGAACCACCCCGTCTGCGCCCGCTAAGGAGGCTTCGCCGCTTTTTCTTAATGGGCGCAGCCACCCCTCCTTTGCCAAGGAGGGGAGTTTTTGCTCCAAAAACCCGCGCCATTGTCCAAACTCCAGGGTCGCGGGCTAAAGCCCACGTCCGGAGCCCGCGGCTACGGGCTCTGCGTAAAGATGCATCCGAAACCCGGTAGAAAGACGGGCCGGGCGGGGTTTACAGTCGACGTGCATATCGAAAAGATCATAATGGGCTTGCGATAATGTGTTTCTATGGCTCGAATTGATTTGGTAGAGTGCCTCCAGGCTGTTCATTCAGGAGATAACAGCATGATGCGCGAGGTGTAAATTAAGAGAAAGGAGCTTACATCGATGAGGACATTGTGGGCAGTTCCTATTGCCATGGTGCTCTTTGCCAGCGCCTCATTCGCAGAAAAAAGAGATGTCACTTTCAACGCTGCCGACGGATTTGCTTTGAAAGGGACTCTTTATTCAGCCGAAAAGGCCGGGCCGGGACTTCTTCTGCTGCACCAGTGCAACGCAGACCGTCAGATCTACGATCACCTTGGGACGATGCTGAGCGCCGCCGGATACAACGCGCTTTCATTCGATTTCCGCGGCTTCGGTGGCAGCAAAACCGGCGAGTACAACGACTTTGGCAAGCAGCGTGACAAGATTACGGGAAAAATGCCGGACGACGTCGAAGCCGCTCTGAATTTCTTGACCTCACAAAGCCTGGTCAACAAAACAGCGCTCGGCGTCATCGGTGGCAGTTGCGGTGTGAATCAGGCAGTCCAGGCAGGCCGGCGTCATCCTGAGGTTAAGGCGTTGGTGCTACTGTCTGGAGGGGCCGATGCAGAGGGTGAAGCTTACCTCAAGAATTCACCAAAGCTCGCGATCCTGGGAGCAGCAAGCGAAGAAGACACGCAAGCCGCTGCAGCAATCAAGAAGCTCATCGCTCTCTCAACGAACACGGATAGTCAGCTCGAGATGTTTAAGGATGCCGGCCACGCCGCTTCAATGTTCGCGAAGCAGCCGGACCTGGAAGCGGATATCGTGATCTTTTTCCGGTCCAATTTGCCGATTGGCGGTTACGGTCTGAGACCCAACATTAAGTAATGTAGGCCACATTAAAAGGGTTCGCCTGGGACCAGGTGCGACGAGAGGCGATGACACTCGCATGGCAGAACACTGCCAAGAAGCGCGTTGCCGGACCCTCGAAACTCAAGCGGATCACCAGACGGATTCGGCCATCACGCAAGCGCTGATTTCCAGCACTCGTGCGCCAGACGCTGAACAAACGTGGAAAAATACTTTTCGTGGCATCCTCGCGAAAATTTCTCAATGGAGGTGCAATATGGGATTCCGCAGCATTGTTTTCGTGGTACTTGCCGGGTTGGGCACGCTCTTCTCTGGCTGCGCCCGTGCACAAGCGCCGGCGCGACCCGGCGGCGGTGCGGCGCCTGCTGCCGAGGTCCATGGGACCCTTGCCCAGGTGATGAGGGGCATTTTGTATCCCAGTTCGAATGTCATTTTTGCGGCCCAGAGCCAGAATCCGGCGGACGTGAAGCCCGCCGCCGACGCGTCTACGGCAACGAATCCTCTGGCCAGTACCTACGGAGGATGGCAAGCAGTCGAGAATAGCGCCATTGCCCTCACCGAAGCGGCAAACCTTCTTACGATTCCCGGACGCAAATGTTCGAACGGCCGGGATGTCCCTTTGCAGAATGCGGATTGGCCGAAGTTCGTTCAAGGACTCCGGGACGCCGGAATGACCACCTACAAGGCAGCGCAGTCCAAAAATCAAGACAACATCCTCGAGGCGGCCGATGCAATGACCACGGCGTGCGCGAATTGCCACGACAAATATCGCGAAAAGCCCACGATTGCGGACCGATGCATGTGATCTGGGGTCGCGGTTGCTGAGCGTCTAACCGCCGCAGGCGCACCAATCCGGGTCATCCAGCCCCCGCAGACAGTGGCCGCCAAGGTTAAACCGGCCGGTGCCGGTGCTGCGCAGACACGTCCCCGGCGAATGAGGCTTTTGAGAGGCGCTTGAGTGTCGGGCTTGCACAGCGTCCAGTCCGCCGGTCCCGAATTGCTGGCAGTGCCGAAATCCAGATCTAGAGGAGGACAAAATATGCTCTTGGCTTTTCAAGTCACTCTCGTCGTCGTTGCCGTCGTCCTCGTTACAGGGGCAATAATGTATCTAATTGATAAAACCCTTGACCGCTAGCCCTCATGCTCGAACGGAGTCGAGATTTTACATCGCAACAAAGTCACTTTTCCGCGATATCGATATCACCGCCCGCAACACGACATCGCAATTGGAAAGTCCTTCGAGTGCCAGAGGCCCATCGCGTGATGGCTGTTTAGAACTCGATGACGTAACCGTCGGGATCGGCGACATAGGCGTAAAGTACACCGGGCGAATGCTCCCCGCGCTCCAGCAATTTGCCGCCGGCTTTGTTAACTTCCTTGATCGCAGTGTCAAGATCGGCATTTACCAAACTGAAGCCGAAGTGAGCGATACCGCCGCTGGTTCCGGCAACATCGGCCGAATCAGGATCTTCGTGCAGTGTGATCATGTCCTTGCTGCCAGGCGTGTTCAAGAAGACCAAGTTTTCGTCCACTCTAAAACGCTCGCGCATACCGAACACGGTCCGGTAGAAGTGAAGCGACCGTTCCATATCGCGGACGATGAGATGAATGTGTGTCAAACCCCGTGTGCGGATCATGAGCAACAAAGTAGTGCTGTTCGCACTGGTGGTCAAGACCATTTCCGAATTTGCATTTTATCGGGACAGAAACTATCTAGATAGTCAACCGTTTCGTTTACGTCGCTGCGAAATCAGCCCCATCGCCATCCCCGTGAACGGGCATAACATGTATGGACCTACGATGGGGTCATTCCACCATGACGCGGTGAGCAAGTAGAGGACGATGCCGCCAGCGGCCCCGACTGCACTAAACGTCACCCCCCGTCCAGCGGACTTCATGTTCATGCTACCGCCCAACGCCAATGCGACCAGCGCTCCAAGGACCGTACCAATGAGGAACGCAGGCGCTATGAAGAAGAGGTACCCGAGGGGTGTCATCAGTCAATAATCCTAAAATCGGCGATGCGACGCGGGCTAAAGCCCGCGACTACATGCTTGGCCGAAACGTTGTCGCAATATGTAGTCGCGGGCTTTAGCCCGCGTTTGTACCCATCCTCAACGGCTTAGTGAAGGAACAAGCTGAAGAAGCGAGAAGCACCAAGCCGCTGGCGTGAGGCTCTTAGGGTGCCCGCCAACTTCAGTTCGCTCAATGCGCTCAACAAGGAATAGGTGACAGGCGTTACGATGAGGGTCAACAGCAAACAGAGACTCTGCCCACCGATGATGGTCACTGCGATGGCGGAGCGTTGCGCCGCGCCGGCTCCCGCGCCGATTGCAGTTGGAATGAGACCCCCAATGATAGAGAAAGTCGTCATCAGGATGGGACGCAAGCGAACCTGGCATGCCTCGAGGACCGCTTCGCGCAGAGGCATGCCTTGGTCGCGAAGTTTGTTCGCGTAATCGATCTGGAGAATGCCATTCTTCTTGACGATTCCCAACAGCAGCAGTACACCCAATGAACTCCACAGATTGAGGGTTCGGCCGGTCAACCAAAGGGTGAGTAGCGCAAAAGGGATCGACAGCGGCAGGCTCATCATGATCGCGAACGGATGAAGTAAACTTTCAAACTGCGCCGCAAGCACCATGTACATGAAGATGCATGCCAAAAGAAAGGTAATGATCAGGCTTTTATTCGTATCATCGAGAGTTTTTACAGTTCCTGAGAATCGGCTCGTATACCCGGGCGGTAACCCAACTTTCCTTATGACCCCGCGTACTCTTTCCGCAGCGGCATCAAGCGCTACATCTGAATCGAGATTCGCCCGGACGGCAACTTGAAATTGGCGGTTGTACCGGTTGATTCGCCCAGGGCTGAGTCCGCGCTGAATCGCCGCGATGTTATCGAGCCGAACCTGCCCCACCTTTGTTGAAGGAATCATCAAGCGGGCAAGAACCTGCGGATCCTTTTGCTGCTCGGGCAACAGTTGCATCGTAACTGGATATTGTTCGTCGGCCTCCTTGTACGTCGATATCTCATCCTCACCGGCAATCATTAGCCGAACAGCAGTTGCAACGTCTGCGGCACGCACACCTAATTCGGAGGCGCGTTGGCGATCGATCTGGATTTGAAGTTCAGGGCTGTTGATATCGAGGTCCATGTCCACATCGGCGAATCCCGGAATCGTTTTCAATTGGTCATAGGCCTTTCTCGAATATTCGGCAAGCTTTTCTAGATCTGGGCCAAGCAACCGGACGTTTATTCCCGAATAGCTCTCGCCTTCCCCAAGCGCGGAAGGCCAGTTCACGCGCGAGCGAATGTTGGGATATTGCGCCATTATTTTCCGAATATCCTTAGCGACGTCCTCCTGCGTGAAGTTGCGCTTGGATATATCGACGAGTCGAATGTAGGTATGTGAATGGCCGGTGATCTCGGCACCAATGTAAGGATTGACGAACTCAACCCCGCGCACTTGCTTTATCTTCTCAACGATCTCCTTCAATATCTTCACATTAGCGTCGAGCGAAGTGCCAACTGCCATGTTCAGATAAAGTGTCAATTCACTCTGGTCGTCTGCTGGAATCCAGTCTCTACCGACGCGGGAATTGATCGGGATTGCCGTCGCAAAAATCGCCAAGGCGAAGACAATAACCACGAAGCGATGGTCGAGAGACCATGCCAGAAGCCGGCCGTACTGGGTTGAAAGGCCGTGAAAAAATCCTACTCCTCTGGAGCTGTGTTGTTCTTCGCCAGGTTTTGAGTTGCTGCGCTTCAGCAGAAACGAACTTAGCATCGGCGTCAACGTGAAACTGACCAGCATGGAAACCATAACGGAGAATGCCATCGTCCAGCCGAATTCGTTGACGTAACGCCTGGCGTAGCCGGTCATGAAAGCAATTGGCACAAAAATGATGACCAGCGAAATTGTGGTCGCAACAACGGCCAGGGTGATTTCCTTGGTCGCGTCGATCGCCGCGGTTTTCGGCAGCTCGAATTTCTCTTCTATGAATCGAACGATGTTCTCCAACACCACGATCGCATCATCAATGACGATGCCCACTGCCAGCGTCAAGGCGAGCAATGTCATATTGTTCAACGTAAAGTTCATCACTTTCAGCAGCGTGAAAGTTGCGACGATGGACGTGGGAATCGCAAGCGATGCGATCGCAACGGATCGGAGATTCCGGATGAAGAGTAAGACGACCAAGCTCGCCAGCAGGCTGCCATAAAGGAGGTGTTCTTTCAGAGCAGCGATGGAAGCATTGATGAAGATCGACTTGTCCGCAATAATCTTGACCTCAACTCCCGGCGGCAAACTTTTCCTGACTTGATCGAGCTTCTCCTTGACGAGGTTAATGATCGCGACGGTATTGGTGCCGGATTGGCGGCGAACATCGAGCCGTACGCCTTCTTTGCCCTCGACCATGTTCCACGTATTCGGCTCCGCAAAAGTATCTTCAGCCCGGCCGATATCGTGTACTCGGATAGGCGACCCATTGACATTCGCGACGATGATGTCGCCAAACTGGCTAACGGCATCCACGCGCCCCAAGGTTCGCACGCCGATTTCGCTAGCGCCGCGAACGATGCGCCCTCCCGGGATTTCAACGTTCTCATTTTGAATGGCGCGTTGAAACTGATTGATGGTGATACCGTACGCATTCAATTTCTCCGCGTCGGCGTAAAGGCGTATCTGGCGCGACCGTCCTCCAGTGATGGTCACGGTACCAACCCCATCCACAGTTTCCAACACGCGCCGGATCTGCTTGTCCGCGATTTCCGTCGTTTCGCGGATGTTCTTGTCGCTGACGACAGAGATTGTCAGCACGGGCGCCGAATCCGGGTCGGCCTTCTGTATGACTGGGGGGAAAATGTTGGGCGGAAGATTTCTAAGCGCGCCCGCAACCTTCTCACGAACGTCCTGGGCGGCGCTTTCAATGTCTCTTTCGAGAACGAATGTGCAGGTGATCCTGGCCGATCCTTCAGAGGTCTGTGAACTGAGCTCGTCCAGACCACTGATCGTGTTCACAACCTGTTCGATGGGCAGAACGACCTGACTCGACATTTCCTCCGGCGTGGCGCCCGGCAGTGAAATGTTAATATTGACCGTGGCGGGATCCGATCGAGGAAAGAGATCGACTCCAAGATCGCGGAACGAAAACACACCGAGCACGACCAGAAAGCTGATCAGCATCAATGCGAAAACAGGCCGCCTTACGGAAAGTTCACTGATCGTCATGTTGTCTCACCGATGTCGCATGGCTGCTACGGGACTATTTGAATTTTCGCGCCATCTTTAAGTGCCTGACCCTTCGCTGGAACGGCAATCATGTCGCCAGCCTTGGCTCCCGAGACGATCTCGGCTCGATCGTCCGAGACTTCGCCGACCTTCACTTCCGTTTCTTTGAGTACATCGCCTTGAATTAAGCAAACCTTATAAACGCCGTACGAATACTGAAGCGCATCCTGGGGCACGACCAGGACATGGTCGACCTTTCCGGACGGTATCCGCGCCTTCACAAAGAAGCCGGGCTTCAACAATCCTTGCGAGTTTTCGAGCAATGCCTCCACTTCGAACGTACGGCTTTGCGGATCAACAACAGGATTGATGCGCGACAACTTTCCTGAAAACGTCTTGTCGGGATACGCATCGACGGAGACGCTAATTTGGTCTCCGGCCTGAATCCATCCCGCCATCGTTTCAGGGATCTTGAGGCGAACCCGCAGCGGATCCATACTGACGATGCCCATGACCGGCGTCTGCACTTTCAAATATTGGCCCGGAGCCACGACGCGCTCTTTGACCTGACCTTTAAAAGGCGCTCGAATCACCGCATCGCGCAGTTTTTTCTCAGCGAGCTGGACGGTTGCTCGGTACTGAGGCAACTGCGCTCTTAAGTTCTGCACGGACTGGACGGCCAGGTCATAGGCCGCCCTGGCCGCATTGAGACGAGCTTCAATCTGATCGAAGTCCTGCCGCGGGATGAGCAGCTTTGCGAGAAGCAGTTGGGATCGCTTATAAATTTCTTCCGCCTCTTTCAGGTCCGCCGCAGCCTTCTTTACTTCAGCCGCATCCAGCACGTTCTTGAGATCATCCGATTCTTCCGTGAGGCCAAGGCGCGCGCGGGCCTGTTGATAGAGGGCTCGTTGCTGATCGAGAGTCAGCTTCAACTCGATTGTCGAGACGTTGACAAGAGGTTGTCCGGTCTCTACGCGATCTCCGACATCGACAAGGACTTCGTCCACTTTCCCTTCGACTTCGGAACTGACCGCCACCTCTTCGAGCGCAAAGAGAGATCCAACGGACTCGACATTTCGGCGAAGTTCCCTGACGTCAACCGGTACGGCTCGCACTTGGAGCCGTTGTTCTGTTGCTGCAGTGTCCGCCCGCTTGCCGGCGACACTATTGCCGCACGCTGTAAGGGTGACAAGTGCGGAAAGAATCACCCCTGGTATCAAAAGCGTATTGGCCGAATATAAGAACATCCTCAATAGATTAACGGATGGAACCTTACACCGAATCGCGAATGGTTGGCAATGGCATATCAGAAATGACGGCAAAATGAATTCGAAATGAATTCCCCTCCTCACCGAGGATGGGACTAGAGTTTGGACATTTTAAGCAGAGCTTTTTTCAATAGACCTGAACTTACATCTCGAATTTCGCGTTTCGCCCCCGACCAGCTGACGCAGGCAACAGGTGAGTCA
>WNGL01032351.1_pt1 | contig 10927 bp, 10 predicted proteins | sample 5400591 | NCBI WGS metagenome assembly WNGL01 (sample SAMN13153377, study PRJNA577476) | soil metagenome | isolation source: 80 cm soil or saprolite under Garry oak tree replicate 1 | place: USA:California | collected 2016-06-15
AGAAAGTGGTCAAGATGCGCTTTGGTCTGGAGGACGGGTCGGAGCACACGCTGGAGGAGGTTGGCCGGTGGTTTGCAGTCACTCGCGAACGCATTCGCCAGATCGAAGCTAAGGCCCTGCGCAAGCTGCGCCACCCCGCGCGCTCCCGCAAGCTCAAGGCATTTCTCGATGAAATGCATGACTGACGCCGGAATTTGTAACGCCATGAGGATGGTATGTCGAGGAACGCGGGGACCTCGGACTTCTAAGCACGCTACGTCACAAGTTCCAGGTGACGCGCATCAAGGCGGATTTTAGGGGACAGGCGTTAAAAGGCTCCTGCACGATTTATGTGGAACGAAGGTTTCGAAGCAATAACGGCCCTGTAGGACAGTCCTTTATGAATTGGAGGCAATTATGAGTTCCAGCACCATGACGCCGCCCGGAAACAAAGTAACGGGCGACTACATTGAAGAAGTAATGACCACGGTCAGGTCGAAAAACCCGGCGGAACCTGAGTTCCACCAGGCAGTCCAGGAAGTAGACCACGGTCAGGTCGAAAAACCCGGCGGAACCTGAGTTCCACCAGGCAGTCCAGGAAGTATTCGAGTCTCTGCGCCTCATGCTGCAGAAGCATTCGGAATACCGGGCGGCCCGGATTCTAGAGCGCCTTGTGGAGCCCGAGCGTGCAATCATGTTCCGCGTGCCCTGGTTTGACGATCAGGGGAGCATTCAAGTCAATCGCGGGTTCCGCATCGAGATGAACAGCGCAATCGGGCCTTACAAGGGTGGGTTGCGCTTCCATGCTTCGGTCAATCTCGGGATCCTGAAGTTCCTGGCATTTGAGCAGGTGTTTAAAAACTCGCTAACGACGCTGCCGATGGGTGGCGGAAAGGGCGGTTCGGACTTCGATCCGAAGGGTAAAAGCGACAACGAAGTCATGCGGTTCTGCCAGAGCTTCATGACCGAGCTGTGGCGACATATCGGACCGGACACCGACGTTCCAGCGGGCGATATCGGGGTTGGGGGGCGGGAGATCGGTTTCCTGTTTGGCCAATATAAGCGCCTGGCCAATGAGTTCACCGGTGTGCTGACCGGTAAGGGCGTGAACTGGGGTGGTTCGCTCATCCGTCCGGAAGCCACCGGGTACGGGTGCGTCTATTTAGCCGCCGAGATGCTGAAGACTCGTAAGGAGTCGCTCGAAGGCAAGCTCTGCCTGGTCTCGGGGAGCGGGAACGTTTCCCAGTACACGGTGGAGAAGCTACTCGATCTGGGAGCGAAGCCGATCACGCTCTCCGACTCGGACGGCGTAATCTACGATCCAGACGGCATCGATCGCGAAAAGCTGGCTTGGGTCATGGAGCTCAAGAATGTACGCCGTGGACGCATCCGCCAATATACGGACAAGTTCAGCAAGGCGATCTTCGTGCCCACGGACATCAAGCTCGAGCACAATCCGCTTTGGAACATCAAGGCTGACTGTGCCTTCCCGAGCGCCACGCAAAACGAGATCAACGCGAAGGATGCGGCGAACCTCATCAAGAACGGTGTCAGGGTCGTCGCCGAGGGCGCGAACATGCCCAGCACGCTCGAGGCCACCAGGATGTTCCTGGATGCCGGGACTCTGTATGGACCTGCCAAGGCCGCGAACGCGGGCGGTGTGGCTGCGTCCGGCCTCGAGATGGCCCAGAACAGTGCTCGGCTGAGCTGGACCCGCGAAGAGGTGGACGATCGGTTGCACAAAATCATGATCGCGATCCACAAGACCTGCTACGAGACGGCGGAGACCTACGGGACTCCTGGCAATCTCGTGAACGGAGCAAACATCGCAGGATTCCTAAAGGTGGCGAATGCGATGCTGGACCAGGGACTCGTCTGAGTCTATTTGTGTCCGGGTGGCGAGTATGAAGCGGGTTGGCCAATGTCCACCTCGCGTGTTTCATTACAGGCTAGGACTTGCCCATGGGCGTGAGGCACGTACCCGACCCCGTCATCGATGCGGAGAGACTCTTCGAGGGCTTCGAGAACCTGATGCCCTTCCGGGTGCAGGACATTCTCCTGGTCTCCAGCCTCTACGATTCTTTCATCCTTCGCGAAGACGGCCGGCTCAACGAGTTGCTGATTGGTGAGTCTCTCGAACTCAATCTTCAGCAAATACCTGGGATAACCCACGTTTCGAGCGGCGCAGAGGCGCTGGCGCTGGCACGCTCCCAGCTCCGCTTCAACCTGATCGTCACGAACCTCGAAGTAGGGGACATGGATGCCGCCCAGCTTGCCCGTGAGGTCAAGAACGCCGGGCTCGACGTGCCCGTTGTCGTGCTGGCCTACGACTACCGCGAGATTAAGAATTTCGTTGCCCGCAACCCGGTCACCGACATCGACCGCATCTTCCTCTGGCAGGGCAATGTCCGGATTTTGATCTCGATCGTTAAGTACATCGAGGACGAACGCAATGTGTTTCACGACACAGAGGCCATGGGCGTGCCAGTCGTGCTGGTGGTGGAGGACAATATCCGCTACTACTCCTCGTTCCTGCCGGTGATTTACACCGAGCTGATCACTCAGTCCCGTAGCCTCATCAGCGAAGGAATTAACGTGGCGCACAAGCTGGTGCGGATGCGGGCCCGGCCCAAGATTCTCCTCTGCTCCAATTATGAAGAAGCCGCCCAGCAAGTGATGAAGTACGGGGAATACCTGCTCGGCGTCGTTTCGGACGTGGAATTCCCGCGCGGAGGTGAGCTGCTGCATGATGCTGGTTTCCAGTTGGCGCGCATGGTTCGAGGTATGGTGCCGGATGTTCCCATCGTGCTTCAGTCCAGCCGGACAGAGTTCATGGAACGCGCGCAGGCCGGGGGGTTCTCGTTTCTGCGGAAACGCTCGCCAACACTGTTGGGAGACTTGCGGCAGTTTCTGATGGAGCAGTTCGGCTTTGGGGACTTCGTGTTCCGTCTGCCGGATCATACCGAAGTGGCGCGCGCGAGCGATCTGAACGCACTGGAGACGCTGCTCCACGAAGTTCCGGCGGAGAGCATCGCATACCACGGCCAGAGAAACCATTTCTCGCACTGGCTGATGGCCAGGACCGAGTTTGCGCTGGCGCAGAAGCTCAGGCCACGCAAAGTCTCTGACTTCGCGACTTACGACGATTTGCGGCGCGACTTGATTGAGTCCATTGCCGAGTATCGAAGCGAGCAGAGCCAGGTTCTAATCGGCGATTTCAGCTCAGCAACGTTCAAGCCGGCGGAGGCGCTCTTCCTGCGAATTGGGGGCGGTTCGCTGGGCGGCAAGGCGCGCGGCCTGGCTTTTGTACGCCACCTGCTGCACAGCCACCGGGTGGCCCGTCACTTCGCTGGCGTCCAGGTTGCAGTGCCGCCGACGGTTGTGCTGGCGACCGATGCGTTCGACCAGTTCCTCCGCGAGAACAACCTTCTCGATTTCGCCATTCACAGCACTGATGACGCCGAGATTGAACGGCGCTTCCTGGCTGCATCGCTCCCGTTGTCTCCGCGCGAAGACCTCCGGGCATTTCTGGCGGAAGTGCGTTACCCCCTGGCGGTGCGTTCTTCCAGCTTGCTGGAGGACTCCCAGTATTTGCCTTTTACCGGTGTATACGAAACCTTCATGCTGGCCAACCAGGACCCGGACCTCGACATGCGCCTGCATCAACTCACGGAGGCGATCAAACGCGTCTACGCTTCCACCTTCAGCCGGCACGCCAAAGCATATGTGCGAGCCACGCCGTATCGGCTGGAAGAGGAGAAGATGGCAGTGATCCTCCAGCAGGTCGTGGGCGCCATCCATGGGCAGCGGTTTTACCCGGACTTCTCTGGGGTAGTGCGATCACGCAATTTCTACCCCGTACCGCCAATGAGCTTCGCAGACGGAATCGCAGCAGTTGCTCTGGGCCTGGGGCGGGAGGTCGTAGGTGGGGGAAAGTGCCTGACGTTCTGTCCGCGGTATCCTCGGAATATCGTGCAGTTCTCGTCCGTGGAAGATATCTTGGCGAACTCTCAATCTGAGTTCTGGGCCCTCGAACTGGACCACAAGGCACGCGACGAGGATCCCGTTGCCGATCTGCGGGAAGTGCGATTCGGGCTGGATGCGGCGGAGAGGGACGGGACATTGCACAGCCTCGGCTCCACCTACTCCGGTGACAATCATGTCGTCTATGACGGACTCAGCCGGCCTGGGATTCGCGTCGTGAGTTTCGCTCCGATCCTCAAGCACGATGTCTTCCCGCTGGCCTCGATTCTCGAACAACTCATGAGAATCGGGGAAGACGCGCTCGGGCGTCCGGTGGAAATCGAGTTCGCGGTGCGACTGAAGCGTCTCCCAGACGAGACCGCCGATTTTGGGTTTCTCCAAATACGTCCGCTGATGCTCTCGCGTGAGGGGGAGGAGTGCCGGATGGAAGACGTGGACCCGGCCCGGCTTATCTGTCAAAGCTCAAAGGTGCTGGGTAACGGCCGTATTCAGGATTTGCACGATGCAGTGGTGGTGGACTTTCACCGCTTCGAACGCGCCCGTAGTCACGAGGTGGCCCGGGGCGTCATTTATTTCAACGCGAAGCTCAGCGAGAAGGGCACTCCGTATCTCCTGATTGGTGTGGGCCGGTGGGGATCGAATGACCCGTGGCTCGGAATCCCAGTGGCCTGGGACCAGATTTCAGGTGCCCGCGTAATCGTGGAGGCTGGATTCCGCGATTTTCGCGTGACACCGTCGCAAGGGAGCCATTTTTTCCAGAACCTGACGGCATTTCAGATTGGTTATTTCACCGTCAACCCGGACGCTGGGGAGGGCTTTGTGGACTGGCAGTGGCTCAGTTCGCAGCCCGCCGTGGAGGAACAGGGCTGCGTCCGCCAGCTGCATTTTGCAGCGCCGCTTCCCGTGCCGGTGGATCAGGACCTCCGCTTGCCGCACAGTCTTACTGCGCTCACTTGGCTCACTATGCGAGGACTGCTTCCGGACCGCTTGTAAGCTGGCTCGACTGTCGTTAAACTCCGATATATTGCCGCTTCACGTCGGTTAAGCGGTGTCGAAAAAGTCGAGTTCGTCTAGCCAGACTCCGCCCCAGCGTGCTTCTCCGGACGGGTGTTTTCTCGCCGGCGGGAGATGTGGTAAAGTTTTTCACTCGACACTTCTAGCCGAGCCTTGTGGGAAGCCCATGAACCGGCCGCTGGAAACCCGATTTTCGATGAGTCCCCCATGGCGCTGATTTACGATCTGGTAAAAGACCGCAGAGTTTACTCCATCGAAGCCGACCATACGGTGCTGGAGGCGGCCCGTTTCATGCTGGAGCACCACATCGGCGCTTTGCCGGTGCTACGTAACGGGGAACTGGTGGGCATTTTCTCCGAGCGCGACATCATGAACCGCGTGGTGGCCGTAGGCCGCACGCCCGGAACCACCAAAGTTTCCGAGGTGATGACCGCCAATCCCAAAGCGGTCAGCGTGCAGGAGACGGTAGAGAACTGCCTGTCTCTGATGCGCGAATTCGGTGTCCGCCACTTGCCTCTCACCGACGGCAAAGAACTGAAGGGCCTGGTTTCCCTGCGCGACATCCCGCTGCAGGTGTTGGCTGAGAAAGAAGCAGAGGGCCGCCGCATAGCGGTCTGACGCCGCCCCTTCGCCGGGCTCGGCATCGGAACAAGTCACAACCTAATTGGCGCTCTATTGAAAAAGCACCCTGCCTAGGTAGGGTAGGGTGGAGCTGGCGAGCCGTAATGAAGGCTTGCTGGAACAAACTTCTTTCGAACCCACGGGCGGAAGTTTCAGATCGGATATGATGTAGGACACGTTCATCTCGTGCACCATGCCGCCGATCAATTCGTCGCCGATTTTGCCCTCCACGGCCAGCGACATGGCACGCAGACGACTGCGGACTTCATTTCACAGTTAACTCGCTGCCTTTGCCTCAGTCTGGAACGCAAAGGCGTAGTCAAGCGCGAACTGATCGAAGGTGATCGGCTTGCGTCCTGTGAGTCGCTCCACGTCATCCGTCAACAGACTCGCTTTCCCTTCGCGGTAGAGACGCTGCAGGTCGACCAGAGCATCGGCGGACCATTCCGGCATGCCACTGGACATGATTGCTTTCTTGAATTCGGCCGGCGGCAGGTCCACATAGTTGATCTTGCGCCCAGCAACTCGAGAAATTTTCTCCGCAACGTGTCCTTTCGTGAGAGCTTCACTTCCCGTCAATGCGTAAGACTTGCCTGCGTGTCCGGTCGCGGCGAGAACGATCACTGCCACCGCAGCAATATCCCGGATATCAACTACGCTGACCGCGCCATTACCCTGGCATCCGTAGAGCGCATTCTGAGACCTGATCGTGCCAGCATCATAGTTAACCAGGTTCTGCATGAAACCGTTGGGGCGAAGAAATGTGTAGGGTACTCCCGAGGCCTCTATGTTCTCCTCCGAATCACGATGCCCGCTCGGAAACATGGACTCGCGCCCACCTAGAGCGGAAAGCTTAACAATGTGCGGCCGCCCCGCCGCGCGCACCTCTTTGATGAAGTTCGCTTCCATGGCTGGCAGGTCCCGAACGGGCGGCCCAACCAGAAAAATCTTCTCGACTCCGTGCAATGCTGGACGGATCGTCTCCGGTTTGGCGTAATCTATGATCACGCCTTCCAATCCCGCAGGGGCTTTGGCTGCTACGTCAGCCGATTGGAAGGTGGCGCGTATGTTCAGCCCCACCGCCAGCGCTTGCTTTACCACTTCACGCCCGACGTTTCCACTTGCTCCAGTGATCAGAATCATTGCAGTCTCCCTTAAACAACGACGCACTCTACATGAAGCTCGGAATTTCCCTTTCAGCTTCGAAAACGGCCAATATTTTAAACCAGGTCGCCTTCCGAGGCATGGTTGAAAACGGTTTCCATCAGCAACTTCTCCCAACGTCAACCAACCGGGACCGGAATATATTCTCAACTCTATGGAGCTTCTTGTGCGGTGGTCCGAGCGCTCTGAAGGGTAGCGCTCGGCACCGGTAGGCTAGCGAGGACGGTAGTTCCATTCTTGCCGGAACGAATGTCGAATCGGCCTCCGAGCTGCGTAATTCGCTCGCGCATGCCTTGAATGCCAACGCTCATCCTTCTGCGCCCACTTGATCCATTTGACATCGACGGCATTCCTTTGCCTTGGTCGCGCACCTCTACTTTTATTTCGTCGACGTCGCGGGCGATGCGGATAGAAGCAGCACGACTCTCGGAGTGCCGAAGAATGTTGGTAAGGCATTCCTGGATGACCCGGAAAATTGCAGTCTCCACTTCGGGTGAGAAACGCCCCAAGTCAGGTGCCAGATCCAGTTTCACCGAAATCTTGCTCCGTTGAGCGAATCCGTCCACAAGCCACGTAAGGGCAGGCGGAAGCCCAGCTTCGTCAAGCAGTGGCGGATGCAGCAAATGAGAAATGGTGCGCAGCTCCCTGGACAATTGCTGTACCAATTCACTAGCTTCCCGACAAGCCTTTCCAGCCTTCGGAGTAAGATTCTTGGTCTCCGCGAGAATGGAAGTGAGATTCATGCCCAGCGCGACCGTTATTTGTCCAGCACTGTCGTGCAGTTCGCGCGCGATACGCCGCCGTTCTTCATCCTGCATGGTCAGAAGGTGGCCAGACAAAGCACGCAAGCCTTCCTGCGCCCGCTCTAGTTCGGCAGTTCGCTCTCGAACCCGGAGTTCCAATTGTGCATGAGCTTCTTGTAAGGAAGACTGAGCCTGATGCAGTGCCCTGAGCAATTTTTCCTTGGTGTCCGATGCTTCTCCGGCCTCCTCACGTTCCGTTGTCACCGCGCCCAGAACCAATCCGGTTATGGCGGTTACAGCGATGAAAAGCTGCAGAAGGGCAGCACCGTGCAGAGGATTGTGTTTTATGAAAGGTCCATTTCCTTGCGCCGTGCCCCAAACTGATATAGCTGCGATCACAAATGTCGCAATCCCCGCACCAAACGCACGAAAACGAATAGCTGCCCAAATGACGAATGGAAATGCCAGGAACGCCAAGACATCGTCCTTCATTCCCGGCCCCAGGCGACCTCCGAAAATCGCAAAACACGTCGCGAGCAGGCTAAGCAACAGCACGAACGACTCGATCATTCTTACTCTGTTGAAAGACCTAGTGAGCGCTCGACCTGTGAAGAACAATGGCGTGACGATCAGTACTCCCATCGCATCACCCAGCCACCAAATTCGGCATGCCGAACTGAAACCAGACCACGCCCGAATGTGTGTCAAAAAGATAGTTGTCGCTCCAACCGAAGCGGCGACAATCGGGGCGATTGCGGCGCCGAAAGCTATCAATCCAAGAACATCCCGCAATCGCTCAAAAGAGGGTTTATCGCTTATGAAGCGGCGCACGAGATAGCCACCAAGCAGAGCGCTCGATGTGTTTCCGAGCGCGATTCCGATAGAGGATATTGCGGGAATCTGGCTGAGAAAATTAACGAAGAACGCGGCCAAGGCAACTCCCGGCCAGATTTCGTATCCCCATAGCAACACTGATGCGAGGGCTACGCCTGAAGCGGGCCAGACCGGTGAGACGTTGCCGCTCGTGAATGGCACGGAGAGCCCGAGCTTGCCGGCGCTGAGATAAAGGACAAAAACCGTTACCAATCTTAGGAAGTATTGCCTTCGCGATGCTGATTCCATTTGCTTGACCGGCTCAGTCTTGGCGAAACTGTTGTAGATGCTTACTTCAGAGCCATTAGGCCGAAATCATAAGACCAATAGTAAAACGTAATTCTTGTGCTGGAGCAGGAGGGCTTTGCTGATTGTATACCGCCTGAATGGTTGAGACCATTCCACGCGAGCGGCGCTGCCCGCTACGCTTCGCGAAGGTGACCACGCCAAAGGAGCCTGGCCAATGCAACCATGCGCACCTGGTCTGCCGGGACTGCGGCGCGATTGTCGAAGCCCAAGTTCCCGAAGCAGAACTAGGAAGCCAGAAGGGCACGCCGTTGCAACCTAAAGCGGCAGAATTGCACATCGCACACATGCTCTTCCAGGAAGCCGCAGAAGTCTGGCTCGCGACCAGGACATCCTACATCTACGGCAAAACCTTCCATGAATAGGACCCAACATTCGGCCCGCTCTCGGCATTCTTCGGGCGAACTACAGTAACCTTGACGGGAAGCATACGAAGTCGTCAAGCTGGCCCAAGCAACGCTTAGATCCCGGTTCCCCCAGTTGAAGCCCGTCTTGAAAACTTCCCCAGGCGGGCCCTTCTTTTTTTGCCTAGGCTTCTATCAGTTTCATTTTCCGTCTCGTTTCAGGTGTGGATAAATCATGCGGTAAAAGATCCGCCCGGCTACCACCAGCAGCAGTACAACCACAATAGCGCGACCAACCATGTGGAAAGATTACGCTTGACTGGCATCTGTAGCACCGCGTTCTCGGCTACTTCATTTGTTAGCCGATTTGCACATTTGGACCAAAAGCGGACGTTTTGCACATTTGCACCAAAAATGGGCGTTGAAAAGGAAACTGCCTGTAGCGGAATATTTGTGCCCGAATTAAGGAGGGGGAAAAAAGTAATGCAAGATTATAGCTTGGACGAACTTCGCGAGATGAAGGAACTGACCGAGACCATCAAGCAGAACCTTGCCGCCATCGAGGCATCGGGGGTGACGCTGGACGATCTGGAGGACATGCGCAAGGACGCGGCAGCCGTGGTAGCCAACTTGGCTGTCATCGACGAATCAGAGTGGGACCTCTTTTCATTGGAGGACTTGAGAAAAGAAGCGGAATCTACCGCTGCGAGGCTGGAGGATATCGAAAAAGCAAGCTAGCTCCAAAGAAGAGAATATGGAAGAACGAATGACGCCACCATTGTTGAGCAACGCGATTCCCTGGTAAAAGCCCTGCATTGCCCGCCCTGAATGATTGAGACAGAGTAGCCGACCATGCCTACCGCGAGAGACGAAGGACCCCGATTGATTTCTTTCGCCGAGAAGCCAAGACTGGATTGGTGGTTAACTGGTTCAATCATCCTTCTAGCGATTTCCATTTTGGGCTTCGCCTACGTGCTCTGGGAAACCTATTCCGTTACCGTCCGTCGTTAAAAAAAGACCTTGCCGGTCCGGCTTTGCTGTAACGTTCGTGTCTTGGAGCAGGTACTCTCAATGTGATAGTTTTTCTACATGGCGGAAGATTGGAAACAACTCGCCGCTGAAGAGAAAGACCCTGAGAAGGTTCGTTTGCTCATCGAGAAGCTAATTGCGTCTAGCTCACTCCGCTGAAAACAAGGAACGCAAGGTTTAGCCCCCTTCCATCCCGTAACGACCGGTGCCAAAAAACCTGTGGGCTTACAGGCATCTGCTACTGAAGGCGTAGAATCCAAGAAGAAACCTTAGAAACGGAAATGGCCCGCTCCCCTTCCCTCGGCGGGCATTTTTCCGACACCTACCCCCTAGCACGTACAGCTTTTCCTGTTTTGCCTACTTAGGATGATTGGGACAGAGTAGCCGCACATTGCGAAGATCGTCTTCAACAAAGAAACGGCGGAAGAAATTCGTTCGGCTCGTTTCGCCGACCGCGCCTGCCGCCAGAGATGAAGGCCCGCGACTAATTCCTTTGGACGAGAAGCGAGAGGATCCTGGTCTCGGCAAGACGGGGGAATACTACTCCAAGCTGGCCGAGAAATTACTGCGCACCCGAAAGTAGGCGTTGCTGGTCGCCTCGAATCGCAAGCGGCCCGCTCATTAGGCTTGAAAGCGGATGTCCGAAGTTTTATGCTTGCGAGCCTCGCTGCAAGAAATGAGCAAGCACAATCGAACGGTATCCAATCAGAAGCAGGTAGATGCTCTGAGCGCGCAGGACTACTGGAACATCAGTCATGAAGTGACTCGCTTATTTACCGAAGCGCCTGATGAGAGTCCTCCCGCTGACGCTATGCTGCGACTGCTGACAACGCGTTTGGGGTGGGATGTCGGTGGATTCTGGATCGTCAA
>WNGL01014441.1_pt1 | contig 10926 bp, 15 predicted proteins | sample 5400591 | NCBI WGS metagenome assembly WNGL01 (sample SAMN13153377, study PRJNA577476) | soil metagenome | isolation source: 80 cm soil or saprolite under Garry oak tree replicate 1 | place: USA:California | collected 2016-06-15
TCCTCTACATCACCGGGTGGAGAAGTGGTGAAGGCCTCGGTCTGACCTGGGACCGCGTGGATTGGGAGGGCAAGGTCGTGCGGTTGGACGCCGGCATGACGAAGACTGGGGAAGCGCGGCTCTTTCCCTTCGAGGGGCATCCGGACCTCGAGAGGGTCCTCCGTCACCGCCTCGAAGAGTCAGAAAAAGCCCAGCTTAGGACCGGCAAGGTGGTGCCCCTAGTCTTTCACCGGGCGGGGCGCCCGATCAAATGCTTCCGCACGATCTGGGCACGGGTCTGCCACCGCACGAGCCACGCCGGGTTGGTGCCGCACGACCTCCGTCGGAGCGCCGTGAGGAACTTCGTGCGAGCCGGGATTCCCGAGCGCGTAGCCATGCGGCTCTCCGGCCACAAGACGCGCAGCGTCTTCGACCGCTACAACATCGTGGACGAGGAGGATCTCGCGCAGGGAGTTGCACGGCTCACTTCCTACGTGCAGCAGCATGCCGAGGACGCTTTCAAGGCGTGAATGACCGCACTAGTTAGGAACGCAAGGTACGCGCCCCCGACCCCGCCGGCGAAAAAATGGACGTTTGATGTCCACTGCCCTGGTCCGTTGTCGCATCCACGCCCTACGGTGCCGCAAAAACGACCTAGATGGTGCTGCAGGATAGCCGTAGCTTCGCTGACATGGCCAAGGGGGGATTGGTCGTCGGCCGGGGTGGTGGCCAGTTCCCGCGGTGACAATACCGTCTGGGGCGCTTGTCATCCTCACGAACCTCCCAGTGGGCCGCGGCACCAGCGGCCCGCGCTGGGCATCCATCGGAGCGGAGCAACGGGCGGCGCTGTGGAAGCCAAACGATCCGGCAAAGAACCCCCACATGCTGGCAAACGAGCTAATTTGTCGTACGCTCGCCAAGGAGTTGGGCCTGCCCGTGCCAGACAGCTTCCCGCATCGGGTCTCCGGTGGATTACCCGTGTTCCTGCAGTTGAACTTCAACGGGAACGGCCCGCTTCTGCCTCCCGTTACACCCCCACAATGCATCGCCGCTGTAGCAGAAGAGCCAGTCATGACTGCGAGGATCGTCGCCTTCGATGCTCTCATCATGAACACGGATCGGCATAACGAGAACGTTGCATTCCGATCCCGGAAGCCTGGGCCTGGCATGCTCGTGGTTTACGACCACGGCCACGCCCTGTTCGGTGCTGGGGGGATGGCACTGGCGAAGACGAAGTTCCGTCGCATAGACTGGCTCGGCTGTGACGGAGATGGTAAACCGGAGGGCCGGAATTGCTTCTTGGATCACTTACAGGACTCCAATGCTCTTGGAGCCGCTATAGCCAAGGTTGAGGCGCTTGACGACCAGGCAATTGCCAACGCCGTACTTGAAGCGCGGGCCTATGGCCTGGCCAATGACGATGCAAACCGCGTCTCAGATGCCTTGCGACGTCGAAGGGATCGCATTCGAAGCATCGTTGGTAAGAACAAGAAGCAATTCCCAGGCATCACACAGTGGTCTCTGGAGATCCCCCCATGAGTAGCGTTCGGTTGTCAGTGATTCGCTATGTACCTGACCCAGTGCGTGACGAGCCGCGGAACGTCGGGGTTGTGGCTTGGCGACCCGGAGAGGTCGCGGCGCGCTTCATGGGCGAGGACGAAGCCGGCGACTTGGATCGACGGCACGTATCGCGTCGACTAATTCCCGATCGTCAAGCGTACGTCGACTGGGTCGCGTTCTGGCGCACGCAACTCGCGGAACAGTCGATTAGTGACCCAGTGCAGCGCCGACAAGTGCCCGTTGGTGACGCTGCCTTCCTGGAGGCGCTCGCGAACGTGACGCGCGGCGGATTTCAGGTTCGAGATGGCGGCGAGGCTGCGGGCGCGAAGGACTGGACCTTGCACCGGCTCGTCAATGAAGCGTTCGAGCGACTAGTGGCATCCGCGGAATGGGGAGATGAGAGCGAAGACGAACCCGCAGGAAGAGCGCGTCACCGACAGCTCGCGTGGAACGCCTGTAGGGCCCTGATGCGACACCACTATCAAGAACGGCGCGACTTCGTGCGCGACTTTCGTATCACCGGTCGGACGGAAAAGGGACACGATGTCCCGGCAATCTTTGATATCGCGATACCAACGCCAGTCGACCTGATCACCGACGGTAGGTTGCTCGTTGTCGATGCCGTATCGTTCGCAGCAGCCCCAGAGAATCTGAACGATGTGGTAGATCGAGCTCGTGCCGTTGCCACCAAGGCCCAGGAAACGAGAAAACGGGACCGGGACGTGCTTGTGCGAGCACTCGTGTCAAACGGAACCTCTGGCGACGGGGACGCCGGTCGCTACGCCACACAGATCCTCAGAGATGATGGCGATTTGGAGCTAATCACTATCGAAGAGTTTGTGGAGCTCGTTCCCCGGGTCAAGCAGGGCCAGGTACGCTGACGCTCGCCGCAGCGGGAATGGCGCGCCCTTAGGGCCACGCGATATCAAACTTGCGCCGTGCTCGGTCGACGGCCTCTTTGAAGGCTTGGGCGCAATCGGGCAGCCAGCCTGCCGGGTCGACGCCCCGTACGTCCCAGTTGGCCCGCTGATCGCGGGTCTCATGGATCTTGAAGGTGGGCGCGAAGTCGGCGCAGCCCAACCGTATCTTGGCGTCCGAGATGATCATGGCGTGCACTTCCTGCTCCGTCCGCCTCTCCCTCTTCGGCATTCTAGGCTCGCCGCTCGTTGAGCGCGCTCGCCGAGTCACTCAACCGTGGCGGGTCGCCGCCCGGTCGCTCTGCGCCGATCTGGCAGCAGGCGTCGCTCACCTCTGCGCCACTCCACGGGCTCGGGCACACTCTCGGAGCGGCGGTCCAACCCGCTGCGCCGTGAGGGTACGAGCCGGCGCTCACGAGCGGGGCGGAACCCGCGGGAAGCATAGTTCACGACCACCGTGTGCCTCCGTGACGTACGGGCGGTTGGGCTGATATACCCGCCGCGCTTAGACTCGGCCGGGCGGGCGTTGCGTTCTGCATCGCTCCGTTGTAGCGCGGCTTGCGTACGATAATGCGAATTTGCGTACTCAACCCGCGAGGCGGGTCTTGCCCTCTATGGGGAAGGGCCCATGAATCCCGTGACTGATCAGGCACCAGACTTCCGCTCGCAGCGTTTCCTCCTGCCGAAGGAAGCGTTCGCTTATGCCGTAGGCCCGCAAAGTCGCCCGACAGACCTCATTAGACCTGCGACGTGGTCCAGTATCATGGCCCTTCCGGATGACGTCAGTATTCGCACAACGAATCATTTCGGCTCCATGCTGAAGGACCTCTGGTGGTGTTGGGGTGAGTGGACAGCTCTGTCCCTTGCACTAGGTGCCGCAGGAGAGAGGGCCCAGTCCCCTATCGTGCGGGTCGCGGTGGATTCCGCTGACTATTTCCAAGCATCGGTTTTTAACCTGTTGACGGGATTCTACCGCCTCGCGTTCACGTCCCTTCGTGCAGTTATCGAGGCCATGACCATTGGCCTGCACTTCCAACGCTCCGGCGATCGCGCAGAGTTCGACGACTGGACACAGGGGGGTGAGATTGGATTCGGTAGGGCAGCCGACAAGTGTATGGCACACACGGCTCGGCTGGAAGCTGCTCTCCAAGCCTCGGCAGGCGACGACCTCTTTCGTCAGCGGACCAAAGACAACGATGGAGGACTCGTGCGGAGACTGTTTCGCACCCTCAGCCACTACGCGCACGGTCAACCCCGGTTCACAGATGCAGACATTTGGAGCAGTAATGGCCCGGTATTCGTGCCTGCTGCTGTCAAAACGTGGCGAGATCTGTACCTGAGTACCTATGCGGTGGCATTGTTGGAAGCCCGTTTGGCGGAGCCCGCTCTCGAACACCTGGGCTCCGGCTCTGAGAACACTGCCGAGGAGCTGTTCCGCTTGGTCGTAGGTGCAGTTCCTGACGGAATGGAGGCGAAGCGTCTCCTGGAAGCGGTGCCCGTCGACGTGTGGCATAGCCATTACGTCTGAATTCGCGTCGGACACGACCAGGGCACCCATCGTCCGGCCTGGGCAGCCATGCGCCGCGCTACGTCCCCTCCGAGATCTTCCCGGTTGTCGTCGTTGACCGTGAGCGGCCGCGTGTCGGTGGTGGGGGCGAGCTCCAGGTGTTGGCCATCAGAGAAAGCGATCGGCGATGATCTTGTAGAACGTCGGATCGCCCCAGTAGGCAAGATGCGCGAAGCCCCACACGAAGTACCGGGGGCACAAGCGGCGATACCGATCCTTTTCGTCGAGTCGGTAGAACCGCAGCTGCGCGCGTACGCCTGGGGGCTACGCGTGATGGCGTTTATCGCCGTTGCCCTGCTGTTGAAAAAGCTTGGGTTGGGCGATCTAATCGGCACCATCATCAAGGCGCTGTGATTTGCTTGCGGTGTGTCCGGTAGCGCGAGCCCCGGTTCACGATGCGTGGACCGGGGCTTCTTCTTTGCTTAACATTGCGGCATGCCACGGAACACGAAGACGTTGTGGCTTATCCCCGCCGTCGTGGCGGGAGGATTCACCTTCGCCGCGCTCGGAATCGGCGTGTGGGAACTCTACTGCGGCAAGAATATTGAGGCCGCGAACTGGGTCATGGCGGCAGGCGGCCTTGGCCTCATCGTGTTTTCGTCCGTTCAACTCCACCGTGAAGCGCGACGTGAAGCAGACCGGCTGGCGGCTGCCCGCGCGAAGTTGAAGCCCGCCGCGTGGCTCGCGCGCCGGATGTGTGAGCAGGGCGTCATCAAATCAGACGGGAGAGGATCGTCTGGCGGCACCATGAAAGGGTGGCTGGCGAACTGGTACACGTCACCGAAGGCGCGCTTGATGGAGGTAGGCGGTTCGCCTGCTAGGCTTGATGTACTCGAAGAGCTGATGAGAGAGACAGTGACTTTAGCCGCGGAGGCGGGCGAGACTGACGTCAACGCGGCTGATAGGGCGTTCAACGCTTTCATCGTGGCGGCGAACATCCTTAATGAGCTGAACGCAACGGTCGGCGGCGCTGTGGACTCGCTGGTGTACGACGCCGCTATCCCTAGTGCGCGACGGGCTGCGCAGCATCTAGCTGCCGCCGCACTTGCGCTTGTACCACTGGCGCCGCGTGGAGCAGAAGAGCCTGCCGTGCCGGCAGACCCAAAGTTCTCGGACGAGCGCTGATGTTCAAGGCTGCACCGATCACCGGCGCTGGTTTACCGGATCGCACGCTGGTGCTGACCTACGACGACGGGCCCGGACCGAACACGCTGCCCATCGCTGAGTACCTGCGCGCGAAGAATATCACGGCCACGTTCTTCGTAATTGGGAAGCACGCGCGCCAACTGCCTGAGGTTCTGATCAGGGTGGCGGGGCTCGGCCATCGGATCGGGAACCACACCGAGTCACATCGGGACCTTTACGAGCTGCTCAAAGGTGGTGGCGACGTCGTCAAAGAGGTGCGGGGGGCGTTCGCGCTGCTCGACGCGATTCCCCGACCGATCGCCTTTCGTGCGCCGGGTGGGGCGTGGGAGGATGGCGTTGCCGACGCTCTAAACCACGACGTGGCCCTGGCGGAAGCGCACGTAGGCCCGTTCCACTGGGACGTCGAAGGCCGCGACTGGGAGGAGTGGCGGTGCAGTCGTTCCCCGGCGGCTGTCGCGGAGAGGTATCTCGCGGAGACCCGAGCCGCACGGCGGGGCATCGTCCTATTGCACGACAGCTCGGCTGACGGCCCGGAAGCCGTCGCGACGAACCGGACCTACGAACTGACGCGCGCCCTGGTCCCGATGCTCATCGCCGACGGCTTTCGCTTCGTCCCGCTGGACGACACGTTGTAAATTCGTCTGCCTGCGAGCCGCGGTTCGCTGTGCGTGGAGTGGACCGGGCTCTTTGTTTTCACATCAGGGAATGTCGTACGACGTGATGACCGGCCACGCGGTGGACTTGCCTCTCTTTTTCTTCACCAGCTCTCTGAACATCTCTGGCGTCGGCAGTTTCTTGCCGTTCTTGACCTCCTCTAGCAGCGTCCCGCTCATCCGGTAGTCCCCACACTTGGGGCACCGGAACACGGTGTCGTCGGCGATATGCTGGCCGTCACCGGCAGGTGAGCGGCAGACAGGGCACAGAACAGTCACGAGTACCTCCAAGCCGGTTGCATTTGGTCCGCCGCCGTGAACGTTCGTGCTAACCAAGGGCAGGGGTGGCTGACAGTCTAACAACCCCTTGCCCCCCACGGTTCGCCCGTCTGGGCTACGATCCCCAGCCGAACGTCGCGACTCCCGGCCAGGAGCGTTCACGCGTTCCTGGCCGTTGTACATCGTGCGACTTCTTCCGTGCCTTGGCAACCCATACCGTCACTCCCAACAGGTCGAACGGTACCATGATAGAACTACTAGCAGTAGTAGTAGAGGGCGGGAAAATGTTGACGTTCGACGCAAATCTCTTGAGTCAGCGGGTCGCAGGTTCAAGTCTCGAACCAGGACTCTCCTGATTTCCAGCGCGGCGAAACGAAGAGGACGACGTTCACACGGGCAAGGCGGACGCCCGCCGGCGGCGTAAGCGATAGCGGCCCCGGTCCACGCGACGGGGCTCGATGGGAGCAACCGAGGTCTAGGGAATCTTGTGCACGGCGAGGAGCGTCACGCGGAGCGTCCACCGCGTGCCCGGCACGGGGAAGTGCTGGCACGGATGCCGGTCACGCTCGCGCCTGCCACTGGGAAGACTGATGTGGCGGCAGTGACGGAGGTCGCCTGACTCCAAGGACAGCCATTTGATGGCCAGGGCGCGCCGTCGCGCACGCCACAGCGCCACGAGGAGCGCGAGGCAGGTACCCTCGACGAGGTGACGGGAGTCGACGACTTGAGGTAGCTGGGGCAGCAGAAAACCGAGACATGGAGGCCACATGCGCGCCGGCGCATCTTTCAGCAAGGCCAACCGGACCGAGAGCTTGTGCTTGAACGTCATGGGCACCTCGGGCGCAAAAGAAAAGGGCCACCAGACTGTCGACCCGTGGTCGAATCGCTGGCGGCCCGGCGGGCATGGCGGAGATCCGCTGTAGCCCCGTAGCGTTGCGTCACCGTCTTTTGACGGGTTTGCTCTGAGCAGCGTCCTCAACGTACAGGGCCGTGCGGGTTCAGCCCGTGATCCAGATCAACTTTCACGTAATATCGCGTGGATTGTGAAAACGCCGTGACCGCCAGGGGCAGGGTTCACGATGCCTGGACCGGGACTCTTTCTTGGTAGCCCACTGACAAGAAATCAGGAGGCTACTCTTGCTAATCTTTGCAAATCTTTGGGAGTGAAACCCCGCCAATTCCGGGGGTCGCTTAGCCGAAAAGCGGGGCAGTTTGTGCTCAGGACTCGTCGGAGTTCACCGGAGTTCGTCTACCCGGAGAGACTCTTAATCAGGGGGTTCTCGGTTCGATTCCGAGGCAGCCCCCGGAGTTCCCGACGCCGCCCGCGACCCAGATCATCGCCATGCGGCACGTCGTCTGATCCAACCAGCCGAGCCACATCGAGAGCGCTAGCCGCGCTGCTCGCATGCGTCCGCACTCCTGTTGGGTAACGCGCTACGCGGTGTGCCCACCAGTGCCCAAGAGCCATCCTCTACGCCCCCAAGTCCATCGCATCACGATCAGGCCCATAGCACGGGGTAGCAATTGAACGCGAATGCGTCTCGGGTAGCTCTCGCCGTGTTATTGGCGTCGCCAGATGGGATGCTCCTCATCTGCTGAGACTGCGCAGCCACGTGGTTGAGGCCGCGGCCCACGCCTCCGTCGAGAAGGTCTCTCGGGACGATGCACGCGATGTACTCGATTTCGCAGATGGCATCAGTGAGTATGTCTTCGTCCTCTCCGCTCAGTTCGACCGCTTCCGCAAGCGGCAGAGCAAGGAACAGAAGTCAGCAAAGGCGGGTGGTAAGGAACTGAAAATCGTCCTCCCACCTAGGGAGTAAATGATGATCCCAAAGAATCACCAAACCCTGGCACGCGCCGTGAGCCACGGCTACACTTCGGCATCCCCTGCTACTGCCGGGGCCGGAATGTCTTCAGGGAAGACGCCGACATCCCATGATTTGACCATTCACGAGTCGTTCCTCGGATCCATCGGTTCGCCGGATCTCAAGGATCTCACGATCGATATCACGCAGGTCACTCTCGAGTCGATCACCGACATAGAGGTATTGAAACGTCTTCCGGTTGTCGGCGCGCTCGCCCATCTGTGCGGGGCGGTCAAGACCGTGCGGGATCGGTTTAACCTCAAGAAGATCTTTCGGTTCTTTCGGCGAATCGGTAACATGCCGCTCGAGGAGTGCGACGCCTTCCTCCAACGCATGCGCGCCGATCCCCATCGGGCCCAACAGGTGACGGAAGCCTTTCTTGTTTGGCTCGATCGCTTGGACGACGAGGAGAAAGCCGATCTGCTTGCGCGCGTGTTCGAGCTGTACGCTCGGAGGCGAATCGACTTTGCTCCTTCGGCGCGCTTTGCGGCTATCATCGACCGCGCCCATGTCCCCTATCTGCGGCAGTTGCGCGATTTCAGCCATCCGGACGATGACGTGAAGAGCCACCTCCTCGCGCTTGGGTTGCTAACCATGAGAGGTACGCTGAGTGACCTGGACCGACACCAAGCCAGAGATGTTGGGAGAGGCTACACCGACATCGTCAAGCTGGAATTGAATGATGACGGGCGTGTCTTCAAGGACTATGTCATCCAAGAGAAACCAGACAGGTCACGCGAACCCGGGCCCCCTCCGGGGTAAGCGATCGCCGGATCGCGCACCTCTTACTTCATGACTGCCTTTAGAACGTCATAGACGAGCGCCGTAAAGAGGCCAATCACGACGGCACTGCCGGTGGCTCGCACCGTCTTGCTTCGGCTTCCCTCGAGTTCGATGAGTGGGAAGAGCCAGCGCACGGCGTAGGCGGCGATCCGGAAAACCGTAAGCGCGATAAGCAGGAGTCCGGAAAACCGTAAGCGCGATAAGCAGGAGGTATACGTAGAAGCCCGAGCGGATTACGCCCGGGAGCCCGGCGGTGAGCCGTTGGGTAACGGTGTCCACGCGGTAGACAAGCCAGAAGCTGGCGGGAAACCCGACCAACCAGTTGAAGAGGCTGAAGGTCGTCGGCTCGTGGAGCCAGCGTCGCGACCGCTTCCGCGCCTTGAGGAAGTTGAGCACCCTGTCGCAGACGCCTGCGACCCAGGTCTGGTTGGCCCCGATGACCTCAAGGCGAGTCCCGTTGGGCGTCGGCTGGTTCCACGGATCGTAGCCGACGAAGAGGACGGGCTCCGTGAAGTCGAAGTTGAGCCGGAACCGGTTGACGGGGTCGACGTTCAGCTTCATCCGGAACCGCGCGCCTGAATCGAACGTGATGTTGGTGAGCCTATCGGGCAGGGCTTCCCGCGTGATCGCCGCGGCGGAGTGGAGGGCGACCTGCTCACCATTCTTCCCATATACCCATAGCGCGAGCCCGGCCTCAGCCTTCGCCTGCTGCTGCTCGAGGGCAAATGCTGCTGGTTGAACGCCAGCTGGCCGCTCAACGCCGTCGATCTGGGCGCCGGTTACCTCACGCGTGAGGGCGTCGAGATCCGTAAAGAGGCCAATCACGACGGCACTGCCGGTGGCTCGCACCGTCTTGCTTCGGCTTCCCTCGAGTTCGATGAGTGGGAAGAGCCAGCGCACGGCGTAGGCGGCGATCCGGAAAACCGTAAGCGCGATAAGCAGGAGTAGGGGACCGTTACCGTTGGGGCGCGTGGTCGCCGGATCGCGCCCCCGTGAGTATGTCCTGTTGCGCGCGAATCCTGCTCCTAACATATCTTCGAGAGGTAAGGGGGGACGATGTTAGGAAGACTGACGCAAGACACGATCGACATGTTCAAGCGGGCGACGCGGAACCTGACGCAGGACACGCTCGATTTGGTCCGGTGGATGAGGCCGCGGCGCGGGCACGACATGGTCGAGGTGTTATATCGGGGGCGGCCGCTCCGCGCGTACTACGACGCACCGAAGTGGAGCGTCGTCCGTCGCGTGGGCGGACGCGCACCCGGAGCTGTTTCAAGATCAGAAGTAGCCGCGGCTCCGTTGTGTCAGTCTTGTGTCCACCGTACACTAACCGAGGGGGTCCGAGCTGGCAGCGAGCCGCCGTCAGCGCCGGTGGTCGTGGGTGTTCGCGCTAACAAGAGGCGGTAGTGCCGGTCCTGTCGTGAACTCTTAATCAGTGGGTTCTCGGTTCGATTCCGAGTCGGTCCACGTCCACCCCTGAAGCACACAGCGTGCCTGACCAGTTTTGCACCCAGTCGTGATGATCCGTCTTGGGTCGATTGGCAGTCAACTGACTATCACCTGCGCGAGCATCCGGTCGAACGGGCTGATCTCGTCTACGACCGGCACGAAGACGATGCAGACCTGACAAGCGCGTGAGAGCCGATTCCCCGGAGTAGCCTTACGCCACGGGTGGCTCCCCGCGCCCTCTGGCCGCACGGGGCCGCCACCCCTATGATGGACTCGTCCACGCCCACGAGCCCCTTGGCCGACCTGCTCGCCCGACTCCAAGCTGCCCTCGCCGACCGCTACACGATCGAGCGTGAACTCGGCCGCGGCGGGATGGCAACCGTCTACCTCGCCCAGGACCTGAAGCACCATCGCAAAGTCGCCATCAAGGTGCTGAAGCCCGAGCTCGCCGCCGCGCTCGGCCCCGAGCGGTTTCTTCAGGAGATCGAAATCGCGGCCGGCCTCACGCACCCGCACATCCTGCCGCTCCACGATTCGGGCGAAGCCACGGGTCTGCTGTATTACGTGATGCCCTACGTCGAAGGAGAGACGCTACGGAATCGTCTCGAGCGCGCAGGCCAACTCCCGCTCGCCGAGGCAGTGCAGATCACGCGCGAGGTTGCGGATGCCCTGAGCTACGCCCACCGCCATGATGTCGTGCATCGCGACATCAAGCCGGAGAACATCCT
>WNGL01028477.1_pt1 | contig 10926 bp, 22 predicted proteins | sample 5400591 | NCBI WGS metagenome assembly WNGL01 (sample SAMN13153377, study PRJNA577476) | soil metagenome | isolation source: 80 cm soil or saprolite under Garry oak tree replicate 1 | place: USA:California | collected 2016-06-15
GTAAGGCTGGCCCGGTGCGAAGTTGTAATCGTCGCACGTCACTCCCGTGAACGAGTAGTGGAGAGTGTTGGGCTCGTGCGCATTCACCCAGGTATTGATGGCTCCAAAGGCGGTCTGTATCGCTACCCACATCTGACCGCCGGAACCCCCGGGCACGGAATGAGCCGCATCCATGCAGAATGCGATCCATTTTGAGTAGGTCCCGCCGTTATAGGTGATCCAGCTAGAATGCCCCGTTCCACCCCCCGTTAGGGTGTTGTATCCCAGGGCGGGTGTTACGGCGGTGGTAGACACGGCCGTTGCCAGCAGAAGTGCTATGGCGGCCGAGGCGATTCTATGCTTCACTTTCCTTCTCCTCCTTGAGTTAGTGCTTGGGGCTGGAGATTGGGGCCGGTAACACGGCCCCTTTTGCTATCTAGGCCACCCTCCTCATGTCGATCTCATTGAGCTTGTCGCTGACACAGCGCCACAGGTAGCCGAGCGCGACGCCAATCAGCTCTTCGGCCCGCTCAGGCGTCATCTCCTGCTCGAGCGCTGCCCTTCGCGGTTCCATGTCCGCGACGATGACGAGCCTCACCAGCTCGGCGCAGGCCGGCGTCTCCCGGTGCTCGCGGTACAGCTCCGGCCGGGTGACATGCTTGCGCCGGCACCAGCCCGGGATGCGGCGTTCCATGGCATAGGCCCACGGAAAGATGGCGTAGTCGCCGGCGTCGACCGTCTGTGCGTCGCCCCAAACGGTGACGCCGCCGAACCGACGGTGAGCCTCCGGCGCCCATGACGGTGAGCCGAGTGCTCCATTGTCGAGAACCTCGATGATTTGCCCCTCGGGCATGGCGATCGGCTCCAGGCGGCCGGGGACGTACTGAACGTGAAGGCGGGCCGGGAGCTCCAGCCAGTACTCGCGGCGGATGGCCGCGATGAGGTCGGCGAGCTTCGCCGGCTTGGGTGGCATCGGATCGTGCTCGGGTCGCGGCGGCGTCTCGTGGCGATGCGGGTAGCCCTCGAGCGCTTCCTTGCCGCAGGTTCGGCAGGCGATGATCTCGCTCATCGCCGGTGAATGTCCCAGCCATGATCATTTAGACGGCGGATTATCGCTATGGCCCAAAGATGATCATTGGCCTGGAAGAGCGTTTCCCGATCGGCCAACATCAATGCCTCAGCGGCTTGGGCCTCGATCTCGTTATGCGTACAACCACACTCGCTACACAGGGACGGGTCGTGACAAGAACACCGCTGCCCATCGCAATCCCACTCCGCCATGGTCATCACCTTCGGCTCGGCGTGGCCTTCGGGCTAAGGGACAGGCTGAGATAGTGCTGCCGGCGGCAAGGCGGACAGAGTCGGGCGGGCGGGTACTTCCTTTTGATGACATGGCAGGTCCACCAGCGGTGCTCGGCGGAGCGCTCGGTCTGGCTACGGGGGTCGAGCGGGCAGCCGCACTGGAAGCTTGACGTCACCGCAGCATCTCCCCCGCCAGCCGTTCGGCCCAGGCCAGCGCGATGTCCGCCGACAGCATCCCACCGCCGCCCAGGACGAGCGGCTCGCTGTCGTCCGGCGGCAGGCCGACGATGTAGCGGAAACGGAGCTCCTGGAGTCGCAGGTTGCGCCGGCACCAGGCTCCCGGGTCGTCCTCGCCGAACGGGAAGCGGAAGCCGACGATCACGCCGGCTCCCGCCGATAGAATGTGTCGGGATCCAAGCGACTGATACTGCGCGCCAGGTCCCTGTTCAACCGAATGTCGGGCTCGATGTAGTCGAGGAACTCGGCGGCTAGGAAGAGCAGGCCCTTCTCTTCTCCCATCTCATCGAACTCAGCTGCAAACATCCGGAGGAATCGCCATGTGGCCGGGTCCAGGCGCAGTTCCGCGGGGATCAGGTGACCGAGGCTCGTGCCGAGCTCATACCGGATCCCACAGGAGGCGCAGCGGAAGAGTTGCCTTGGCGCCTTCTCGGCTTCATACCGCTGCTTGGCCTCTCGACACTCGCCGCAACGGCAGCCCTTGTTGTAGCGGGATAGGCGGCCATGGGTCGTAGGATTCAGCGGCCGGTGAATCTCATGCCCCACCCGGAATGGGCGAGGCGTAAGGGTCCCGGGCAGGAAGCGACCGAGGGCGTCGCGCTTCAGCGTCATGCCCTTGCGTCCCCGCGTAGAATCGGCTCATGCCCTGGGCGCGTATCCATTTCGGCGATGGCGGGACGTTGGACCTGCCCGCCGAGGTGCCGGAATCCGAGGCCGAGGCCGTCGAACGGCGCTGGCGCGAGGCGCACTGCCACGTCGAGTGGTTGCGCTCCCCCGGCGGCCGGTTGGACCGATCGCTTCCGCAAAACGTCATTGCCCCCCCCCCGCCGACTGCTCGTAGAAGGCAGGGACGATCGTACCGGTACCGGATCTAGCCCTTTCCCCTTCCGGGAGTAGATGTTATGTGACTCTGTGGTACGTGCGTACCGGGACGCCGGCCCAAGCTCGGGGTCGTGCTCAGGAGGACCCATATCCACGTTATGTGACTTAGACCGGCGACGGTTGAGGGCCTGTTCAGATCGAGTGGCCCACCGCACGTTACCCGGCTCGTAGTGGCCCTCCACATCGATGCGGTCAACGCTGTGGGTCGGGCTGGGACGTGGCCCCAGCACAGCATAGAACTGCTCGAAGGACTCGAACCTGAACTCGATCCCGCGGCCGCCATAGTTCCACCAAGTCCGGTTTTGTGGTAGTGGTCGACGACAACGTTGGCGAGCCTGGAAATACGCGGCCTTCTCGGGATGCCGTTCGCGCCATCGCTTCTGAGTCTCCGCGTTGCTCACGCCGCCTCCCGATGCATCTCGGCCAGCCTCACGGCGTAGCGCTACGCGAGCTCGACGTTGCTCCGCACTCCCTGCTCGCGGCGGAAGGCCATGAGGTGGTTCTTCACCGTCTGCCGGCTGCGGTTCAGGCTGATGGCGGCCGCATCATTGGATCCCCCACCGAACCACCAGGCGGCGAGCGCCTCGAGTTGCGCCGGCGTTGGCGGCCTCACGGCCGCTCCTCGGCTGCGAGGCGGGCGTCTGAGACTGCGATATCAAGCCCCATTGCCAAGTCCGGAATGGATACGTTCCGAAGAGCCGAATAACGGGCCTTCAGCGACTTAGCAATCTGCTCCACGTCGAGGGCTGGGGCGGCGGCAGGGAGGGCGGAGAGTGCTAGGGTCTCGATTCGATGAGCCGATGGCAGCAGCATTGAGTAGAACGTGAACGCCAACTTCTCCCAATTGGCAGCTTCTACGCTATCGCCAGTCACCTTTGACAGATCGCGGCGAAACACGAACCCGTGCTTACGGATGATCTGCTGCGCTTCCTCCATCTCAGCAGTCAGCACCGCGTCTATTCGTGGTCGCAGCGCCGACAGCGCCTCTGGCTCGTCAGTCATGGAAGGTGATGCCTCGCTTCTCGGCCCGTGTGTCGAAGCAGTCATGGCAGAACAGGCCGCCTGCCCGTTCACCATTGCGGCCCACACGTCCGGTGACGCGGCTGTACAGCTTGTCGTCGGCTCGCCACAGCGGATAGCGCCGCCCGCAGTCCTGACACACTTCGCTGATCCAGCCAATTACGTAAGCGAGCCACACCTGACGAGCGGCGGGTAAGAGGCGGCCTCGGCGTAGATACCACCCTATCCAACGCCAGCCGTTGCGGAAGGCATAGGCGCGGTCCATAGTCACGGCCGTGCTCTCTCATTGGCTAACAGCAGTCGCCGGTACTCTGCGACGATGGACGTGGCGTTATAGGCGCCCGCGACGGCATCTATCGCCTGGGCAAGCAGCCCTGCGTCGATGTCTCCGGGCTGGGCGTCGAGGGCTGGGGCGGCGGCAGGGAGGGCGGAGAGGAACTCCTTGGAGTCGTGGATCGCCGCGATGGAATCCTCTGGCACGGGATCGGCCCAATGCATCGACGCTGCGTCCACAACAGCAACGAGCCGCCGTAACAGTCGCAGCGCCGACAGCGCCTCTGGCTCGTCAGTCATGGCAGCCCTTCCTCGGCGTAGAGGCGAGCATCACTTCTCCTCCGTCGCGGCTAGGGCGGCACGGGCTCGGTCGTGTAAGTCCCACAGCAGTCCCGGCTCGGACAAGAAGGTAGTCACCGCATCGGTCGGCCAGTCCGCAATCTCTTGGGCCAGCGCACGCAGCGGAGCGGCGGCTTCGGCTTCGATGGCAGCGAGGGTGCGCTGCAGAGCCTCCATATCGACTTCCTCATCCTCCAGGGCGAGCATGAAAGCCTTAGCCATTTCGGTCCGTGGCTGCTGGGTGGTCATGCCTGCTCCCGGAGTGCGGCACGGATCGTTGCTTAGGAGGGCATCGAACCAAGACTGCGGAGCACCGCCCATCCTTACCCCATTGATTTCAGCCACAACGTCATCACGGCTAACTTCCAGTCCCTTTTGCAGACTGGCTAACGCCTGTCGCAGGCGCCGTACCTCGGAGATCAAGGCGAGGACGACGACCGGCTGCGCTTGAATATGCCATTCATCCCAATCGTCATCGCGGAACGAGTCTTTGGCCTTGAGGGCTGCGGCTTCTAGGGCGTCGAGGTCAGTCATCATCCGGCACTCCCCTCCCATACCAGGCCGCCCACTCGCTGAGGTCGAAGCTGATGACGCCCTCCCGCGGTCGACCGGCTCCTGGGGTGCTCACCGTGACCCAGGCGCGCAGCTGGTCGGAGCGTGCCGGCACGCTGCGGATCTTGGCTAGGAGCGATTGCTGGAAGGCGCCGCCGCTCTTGACCTGGACAACGAGCTGATCTTCGGATCCGCCGCCATCCTCGAGGCCGCCGAACTGGCCGACGCGCCGGATGCCGAGGAGCTTGCAGGCCCACAGCTCGATGGCGTTGCCGCGAGAGCGGTTCGTTCTGCCGCGATGTTGCCGGTCGACAACCTCTGGAAGTGAGAGTCCACAAGAGCACGGTCCCTCGTCGGTGAAGAGATGCCGATGCTTCTTGTGGGTGACGGAGGCCCCTCTTTGAGGGCGCGCACCAACTCGCGGCGGCTGAAACGCACATGGAGATCCTCGAGCCAGTTGCGCTCCTTCTGGCTTAGGCTCTTACGGTGGGCCAACTCTGCGTAGAGGTCCGCGGGTTCAACGAACGCCTCTTCGTTCTTACTCGATACTTCTGAAAGTATCGTGGACACGGATACGGGCGGGGCGTGGGTACGGGGAGCGCGAAGTTCTACCGAACTATTGCTCGGCTTCTCTCGAACGCGGCCCGAAGCCATGCGATCCTTCGCGGCCTGGCGGTCGGAAAGAATCTTCGCCCGGGGCGGATTGTAGTCCAGCCAATCGTGAAGCCTGTAGCCGCCGTCACAAAGTACGAACAAGCCGACGCCGACCATCTTCTCGGTCAGAGCTGCCGGGCCCTGGAGAATCAGAGCGGACCTGGGCACAAAGCCATCGGTCAAGTGGCGGGCCGTGTATGAAGCGGCCACATGCCACAAGCCAAGACCGCTCAGGCGATCCTTGCCGAGCGCCATGACCTTGGGATGGTCCGCAAAGTGATCGTCCACTCGGATCCAGGTCATGCGGCGGCCCACGCATAATTCAGGATGCGCTGCGGCACCCAATCGGCATACAGCACATCTGCATTGCGGAACCGGATGATTGTGAGACCCAATCGCTCCAGTCGTCCGTCTCGTAGGTCATCGCGCTCTAGTTGGGCGAGACTATTGTGAGAAGAACCATCGACCTCGATGCCGAGGCGAAACTGAGCCAGATAGAAGTCGAGAATGTAGCCACCCAGCACGTGTTGCGCCCGCCACTCCACATCAAGTGAAGAGAGAATGAGGGCCATCGCATCTTCGGCTTCCGTTGGGCGCAGGCGCATCTCTTGGGCCTTGTTGAGCAACCACCGATGACGCAGATTCTTGCTCCACACCCGGGCACCCCATTTGTTCTCCCGGATGTACTCGAAGAGGTCGAGGCCGCCCCCAAGAGCTTCGGCAAGATGAATCGGCTGCCCCGCGTCGCGCCGTAGATCAGTCAGACGCATCTCGCGGACGTCTTCGATCCTCACGCGTGAATCTCCAGCCACTTAGCGGCGTTGCCGGGCGTGATGTTGCAGAAGCCCTTCTTGTTGGCCCAGGCCGGCTCATCGGTCATGGACTGGCAGTACGGGCCATAACGGCCTTCGGTGAACGGCTTGTGGTGCTTGGGGCAGACGAGCAGGTGGCCCTCGGGCACGACGGGCGCGCCGGTCACGCGCTCTATCTCCGCGACGAGCTCCTTCTCGGCCGGAGTCCAAGTCGTGCCCTTATCGGATTCCGCCGGAGGTCGGATCGTGGCAGGCTGATGAACCGCACTAGGCGCAACCCGCTCCCCGACCTCCGGCGATTCAATGGCGAGGGCGATTTGCGTCACTCCCTCGGCGATGAGCTCGAGGCCCTTGACGAGGCGCGCTTTGTCGGTCACGCCGCCGCCTCCCATTCCCTCAGTTGGTGATATGTCTGGACGAGCCGCAGGAAATGCCGCTTGTCGGCGGCCGTCACGTCAAGCTGCACGAGCTCGTATTCCCCCGGACGCAGCAGGAGGACGTAGAAGTCCCGGAACCGCGGCAGCGGATGCTTCTCCGGGTCATCCTCGAAACCGATGAACTCTGCGGCGGCGTAGGCCGCCAGCTGGAGCCGGTGCGAGCTCTTGAGCTTCCCCGTCTTGATGTCGACGAGCGCCACCCGGCCGCGCATCTTGGCGCCGAAATCGAAGGTGCCGGCGTAGCGGTGTGTCAGGTTGGCAACCTTCTGCTCGACGCCGATGAACTCCGGCCGCTCGGCGGCCAGGAAGGAGCTGAAGGCGTAGATGTAGGGCGCCGTCTCCACGGTCGGCTTGACGGGCTGCTTGAGCAGAATTTTGGCGATGGCGTCGTGCGCGATCGTGCCGCGGTCCCGGGCCGCGGTGACGGCCTTCATGGCGTTCTCGCGCCACGGCTCGCCCGTCATGGTGTCGGAGGCATAGACGGCGTCGAGTGCCGTCCGGGCGCCCCAGGCAGCGAGGTCGCCGCCCATGAGGACATCCTGAATCTTGAGGACGGAGGTAACGCCGACGAGGGGCCCGTCCCCATTCCAGGTGTAACGGTGGTACTGGTCGCGGACGAGGCCGACGCTCATTCCTCCTTCAGCTCCCGCGCCGCTAAGCAGGCTTTCCGTGGCGTGGCGAACTCGAGGTCGGTGTATTCGCGCCGCAGCCCGACGAGCCAATAGATGCGCCAGGTGCCGCGGTCATGGGTAACGCCAGCGCACGCTCGCTCGCCGTCGACGACGGGGACGGGCGTCATGTCGCATCCCCGAAGATCGTGGTCCAGTCCCACGGACAGTCCGGGCATTCGGCTTCATGTGCCGGGGCCATGGCCTTGTCGTAGGCGGCCCGTGCCGAGGCCACGGCCTTGTCGTAGGCGGCCCGTGCCGGGGCCATGGCCTTGAATGCCTCTTGCGAGGCGGGCCGGAACAGTCGCAGGCGGAGCGCCTGCTCCTTCTTGGGCTTCTGGCTCAGGATGTAGGCGATGCGCGCTGAGGCGGGCTGAGTCAGTTCCTCAATGAGTTGTTCGTGGTGCAGGTGCCAGGCATACTTGACGGTGGAACCTTCCCACGCCGCACGGCACGCTGCGGCTTCCTCGGCGCTGGAGCGCAGGGCAGGAGTCACAGCAGCGAGGCCGCCACGATTGCCGTGGCGTCGGCGGCGCCATTGCGTCGCGCGCGCAGGCGGCACTCGGGGCACTGCTGGTATTCGTCGCCGCCCATGACCAGGCCAGAGCCATCGCAGAGCTTGCAGTCGCCGAACTTCAGAATCCGCGTTGCCTCGAGCCGGCCGCAGCGTAGGCAGCGACCCTCGGCGAAGTCGTGGTCGTAAGTCGGGTGGATGGCGTTCATGCGGCGTCCGGGGGACCGTCGGGATAGAGGGCGATCGGGGCGTCCTCCCGCACCCCGGCCGCCTCATCGCGGTGGATTGGGCGTGATCGTCTCTCGATCGCGATCCCATGCTTTCGCATCCACCTGTACATGCTTTGGCGACTGACGTTGAAAGCCGCCGCCGCCTCGGTCACCGTCCCCTCGTGGCGGATCATTTGGCGGATCTCGGTGGCCGACGGGGCCCTCTCTGGCTTCACGGTGACGGAACGGTAACCCGACATTACCGTGGTGTCAAGTACCTAACACCGCAGCTATGCCGCAGTGACCCCACGATAGTGTTGACATGTGGCACCAGAAGGTTATGCTGTGTCACCCTAACGACCGTGGAACGGTTCGAGGACATGCCGGATATCGAGAGACGGGAACTGTCAGCGAAACTACTCTGGGCACTGCGGCCGGCGTGGGTGCTAGAGAACTTCCCCATGTCTAGGGAGAACCTCAAGCGTTGGCGAGACCACGGGATCCCGCCGCGGCATATTCCGGCCCTACTGACCGCCGTCAAGGGACTCGTCGCAATCAAAGAAGCCGCCCCGCCCGAATGGGCAGAGCGGCTTGCGACAAAGGATGACCTAGCAGCGGCTATCAGGATGCTTCTCGACCTCAGCCCCCAGGATCGGCAGACACTCGCTGACTACGAAGCCGAGCTAGGGCGGCTGTGGCAAGTGCCCGGCGAACCAGCTCCTCCGGGACTCCCGGACTGAGCAGGATGGCGAAAGGCAGCAGGCGCTCGATGAGCACCAAGAGCGCCGCCAAGATGTCGTCCGGGTCCACTGCCGCCCCAACCTGAATAGGGCCCGAGCCTAGCGGCTGGGCGGGTCCTGCGAATAGGACCATCGCCCCGGACCTTCGTACTGCGCTGGCGCTTGACGGCAACGCTTATACTCAGGCGGTCGGTACTAGCGACCTTTTTCGGTGCCCGTCGTCGTGCTAGTACCACGCGACGGGCGTCTTGTTAGGAGCGCACTTCGTGGAAGCTACACCAATCACCCTTGCCCCAGCAGCGGAAGAGAATCTGCATATGGTCCTCTGTTACACGATCCTCGCCGGTGTGATCACAAGCGGCATGTTTAGCGGCCTAATGTTTTGGGCTATTGCCCTCCGATGATCGGGAGATGCGTCGGGGTCCCGCTCTGCGCGGAGAGCCCCACGGTGCGCCCCTGATCGTCCAGGACGAGCGGCTTGCCCGGTCCCCCCACGAGATGGCGGATATCTCGTCTGCCTTCCTTGTCGGGCTCCAAGGCCTGTATGGCGGCCATCAGGAGTGCGCGCTCACGGCGGTAGCCGCTGGTCTTGTGGACGAGCGCGGCGATGCGCTTGTCGGGGCCGAGCTCGACCCTGAAGCTGTGGGCCTGGCTGCCGAGCCATTCGGGCCAGGTACCGGAGCCGCTGGCATCTTGGATGCCCCAGATGTCTCGCAGCTTGCCGCCGGCGAGCTCGTGAGCCTCGAAGTCGATCAGACCGACGACGTTGCCATGTTCATCCCGCGCCACCATGTGGTCGAGCGTGGCGATCACGCTGCCGGCGGCGTCGTAGGCGATCAACATGGCGAGCATCAGATGGCCGTCTGCGCTAACACGTAGTACCGGTCATAGAAAGTCACTGCCTGCGCCGCCTTGTTGTTGCAGGAAAGCGTGACAGTTTGGAAGTTGCTGCCATCCAATGCTCCGTGAACCTCAGACATGGTGTAGATACCGGGGAAGGCGAAGTTGGGCGATCCTCCGCTTGTCGTAGCGGCGAACAGATCGTGGAGGTTGAATACGTCCATCAGGATCGAAAGGTGGCGGTTTGATCCAGCCGTATTCGTCGATGACAGGAAGCCCATGACGACTAGACCATTCGTCAGGGGTCCAAGCCCGGAGAGAGTCACGACGTCCGATACGCCGTAGTTGCCGTCGACCGTCGCCTTACTGTGTGTGCCGGTGGCAGCAATGCGGAACATATCGGATGACCCGTCGATGATGACCGTCGAACCGTCCGAGCTGATGACCTTCAGCCCGTAGCTGGACCCATTCTTGGCGGCCGAGATGTCGCCCAGCTGGACGCGGCTGTTCGTGCCGTCGGCAACTTCGATGCCGCGGTCGGTGATTTGGGTTGACTTGGAGAAGGCGCGGATCGGGGCGGCCATCAGTTCTGTCCTTGCAGGGTGCCGCCGACCGCACCGGCAACGGCAGCGCCGACCGTGGCGCGGTTCTTGGTTAAGGCTGCTCGCATGTACTGCACGTAGCGGACGGGGTTATAGCCGCAGGTGATCGTGTACCTCCGGATCCCCGTACCGCTCATGACCTCGGTGTCAACGGCGCTGATGACGTACTGCACGCTCACCAAGGCCAGGACGACGCTCGTCACCTGTACCGTCTGGCCCTTGGCCCAGCCGTCGTACCCAGTAACGACTAAGGTGACGCGGACCGCGCTGTTGCGGGCGGCGCGCTCGATCGTGGCCGCATTCTGAGCGGCGGCCGAGGTTGTCAGGTCTGGGTTGTCGAGTGACGCGACGAGGTACGGGTCATGGCTTGTGCCGCCCCCGAACTGGCGCGAGGCGTCCGGACTGCCGCCATAGACATAGATCCCGTCCGCATCGGCCTGGCCGTCGCTCTCCAAGGTGACCTTGGCCGGGACCAGGTAGATAAAGTTGCGCAGGTAGAGGTCGGATTCGGTAGCGCTGATCTCGAGGGCGTAGAGGCAGGCGATGAAACCGCCGGGGACGGCCACCATCGCCGCGTACTCCATCGTCGTTCCCTGGTTGTCGAGGTGGCCGGCTCCGGGATAGCCGGCATCCGGCACGGTCCAGGTGATGCCGTCATCGGCGCTTGTCCGGTAGTCGCAGGTACCCGGAGCAGCGGTCGGCCGGAAGACGCACAGGATGACGCCCGCTGGCGTGACAATCATTCCTGGCCTGCCGGTTGCGCTTCCGAAGGCGGTCGTAGGCGCACTCCACGTCGCACCGCTATCGATCGAGATCGAGCGCAGGATGCTGGTAGAAGTATCGGAACGGATGAGCGCCAGCAGATA
>WNGL01046083.1_pt1 | contig 10926 bp, 6 predicted proteins | sample 5400591 | NCBI WGS metagenome assembly WNGL01 (sample SAMN13153377, study PRJNA577476) | soil metagenome | isolation source: 80 cm soil or saprolite under Garry oak tree replicate 1 | place: USA:California | collected 2016-06-15
GGGTCGCCATTCTGGAAGAGGGTCAGCTTTGTGAAATTTACATCGAGAGGGAAAAGGAATTTGCCTTAGTCGGCAGCATCTATAAGGGCCGTGTTACGCGCGTGCTTCCCGGCATGCAGTCGGCCTTCGTAGACATCGGTCTGGATAGCGACGCCTTCCTTTACGTCGGCGACTTCCTGGAAAACCTCGAAGATTACGACCACGTCGTCACCACAGTAGAAGGAAAGGTTCAAAAGATGGAGCAGCAGGGCGGTGAGGTGTTTGCGCCGTCCTCCAGCAGCGAATCCTCCGCGCAAGAGCCGAGTCTTGGAGCGGAGTCTCCGGCAGAGGAGAGCACCGCCCGGGAGCCGGCCTCTCCTGAGTCGCCAATTCCGAGCCAACCACCCGTTTTGGAGAATGAAGAGTACTCGCCGCAACCGCCCATTCGGGGAACGCCGCCTCCTCCGGCGCCATTTGCACGGCAGGAACGTCGTCCGGGCGGATTCGGACAAAGCCGTCACGATCAGGGCCGCCAGGGGCGCGGCGGGCGCTGGCAGCGCGGCCGTGGAGGTGCAGGTCACCGTCATCAGGGCCGCGAATTGCCCCCCTCCAAGTACGCTTCGTCGCGTCCCTACTCACCGCCCGGTGGACAGCATGGCGAGGAATTGCCGCCCGATTACGAACCCGTCATTCTTCCGGGCGAGTCTTTAGCCAAATACAAGGACCGAATACCTCGCGCAGCCGGTACAGGCTCCGCCGGAATCTCGGCTTCGCCAACATCAACCGTAGAAGCGCCTCCCTCAACCGCGACACAAGGACATCCGGGAGCTGCCGAGAATGAAGCAGACGAGCTGACCTCCTCAGGTTTCGGCGAACGCGAGAGGCAAGAGGCTGCACCAGAAAAAGCATGGGCGCCACCCCACGAGACCGATGGCCCGAGCGCCACGCGGGATTCACACACGTTCTCTGAATATCAAGCCCTCCCGGAGGAGCCGCCGCGCGCGATCTACGATGCGGCCCAGCCGGGGAGCCCCGCACCCTCCGCCGGCGCACACGAGCTATCCGAGGAGGAAGTCTCTTCCCTGGCGGAACAGCTCGCCGAGGCTCGGCACGAGGAAGTGAGCGCCAAGGCGGAAGCCGATGCGGAACTCGGTCTGCTGGAGGAGGAGCCTCCCCATGCGCCCGAAAGCGCCGCGGAAACTGACGAATTTATCGCCGAGGCGGAAGCGGAAGAGCACGAGGAGGAATCCACAGAACTTGCACCGGCAGCCGCAGCGGGACTGCACGAACCGGAGAGTTCGGAAACCGTGAACGCGCCGGAGCGCCCCATAGCTGCACGCATTTCCGAACCGCAGCGAGCGCGTTTTCAACGGCCCATGCGCCGAGGTGGCCAGCGTCGCGACCAGCGCCACATGCGACGTCCCGACCGGCACGAGCCGCGCCGGCCCCAACTGATCTCCGAGGTTTTGAAACCGGGCCAGGAAATCATCGTACAAATCGCCAAGGAGCCTCTGGGCAAAAAGGGCGCGCGCATCACCAGTCACGTTGCGCTGCCAGGCCGCTTTTTGGTCTACATGCCGACGGTCAACCACATCGGCGTCTCCCGGCGCATCAATTCCGCCGAGGAGCGTTCGCGTTTGCGCCATTTGGTCACGGAAGCCAAAGGCACTTTCCCCGGCGGATTTATTGTGCGCACGGCGGCCGACGGCGCTCCGGACGACGAAATCCGCAGTGACGTCGAATTCTTGGGCCGCACCTGGGAAAAGATTCGCACGCAGTCGGAACCGCGCAAATCGCCGGCGCTGCTGCATCGCGATCTCAATCTGGTCGAGCGTATTCTGCGCGACTACGTCAACAACGATTACGCGTCCATCTGGATCGACAACGAGGAAGAGTTCAGCAAAGTAGTCGAATTCGTTAGCCGCTTCCAGCCCAAACTGGTTGGACGCGTCAAGCTCTATACCAAGACTTCGCCCATTTTCGAGGAATTTGGGATTCAGCAGGAACTCGATAAGGCTTTGCGGCCGAAAGTGTGGCTCAAATCGGGCGGCTATATCGTCATCAACCACACCGAGGCTCTCGTGGCCATTGACGTCAATACCGGCAAGTATGTGGGCCGCGGCTCGACGCGCCTGGAAGACACCATCGTCAAGACCAATCTCGAAGCGGTGAAGGAGATTATCCGGCAAATTCGCCTGCGCGATTTGGGCGGAATTATCGTGCTGGACTTCATTGATATGGAGGAACGCCGCAATCGCGAAAAGGTGATGGCCGCTCTCGAGGCCGCGCTGCGTTCTGACCGCGCCCCTTCCAAGGCTCTGGCCTTCAACGAATTCGGCTTGGTGGCCATTACTCGGAAACGCACTAAGCAAGCGCTCGAGCGCGTGCTTACCCAGCCGTGTCCCTACTGCACCGGTTCCGGCATGGTGAAATCGGTGCCCACAATCTGCTACGAAATACAAGCCGAAGCGCGAAAGATGGCCGCGGACCTGGAGGCTTCGAGCCTGACCTTGCGTGTGCATCCGGAGATCGCCAAGGCGCTGAAGACGCGCGAGGCGGTGCTGGTCGAGGAGCTCGAGCAGCTCACGCGCAAGAGCGTCATTATACAAGCCGATCCCACGCTGCACTGGGAACAGTACGACATCTACTGACGCCTGGGCCGACTGACGCTCGAGCCAGCGCGCACAGTTCTAAACCTGCAGGCTTTAATCGCATTCCTTTTTTTATTCGTATGACTTTTCTGCAAGTTACCTGCTTACAATGAGGCTCTCTGTACGATATCTACTGAATGTTGATGATAATTAGCCGCGGGCGGGTGCCCCATCTTTGCGCCGTTCGCAAAGGTGGGTCCTTCTTCATTCTCAGTGGGGCTGTTCCCTTCTTCGATGCCAAAGAATCTGAAGCGCTACTACGGTCGCGGCGATCTGCATTTCCTCACGTTTAGCTGTTACCGGCGGTTGCCAGGGCTCGGGACGGCGCAAACACGGAACGAGTTCTTGCGTGCGCTCGATGAAGTGCGGATGAAGTACGGTTTCGCTCTCGTGGGCTACGTGGTCATGCCCGAGCACGTGCACCTGCTCACGAGCGAGCCGAAGATCGGCACCCCGTCTACGGTCGTCCACAGCCTGAAGCTGCGCGTATCGAAGAGGCTGCGCGCAAAATCAGAAGAGTCCATGGGAGCGCCGCAATTCTGGCAGCGCCGATTCTACGACTTCAACGTGTACAGCGCGGAGAAGCGGCGCGAGAAGCTCGAGTACATGCATCGCAACCCGGTCACGCGCCGCTTAGTGGAAGACCCCCAGGATTGGATCTGGAGCAGTTATTCGTCCTATTCCGGCCGAGGAACACCACTGCTTGAAATCGAATTCATCAACTGACGGAACAGCTTCCCACGGAAAACCGAAAAGCCCCCACGTTTCAAAAATCGAAACATGGGCCACCCCCGCATCCTTCTGGCGTTCGATCTGTCCGCGCGCGGAACGGATTAGCGTAAATCGCTAAGCGCGCCCCACCCCCGAACTCCGATTGCGATTCGCGATTTGCGCCGGTGTAGTTCGCTTTCCGCAAGGAAATGAAGTTGACGTGAGAGAAAGGCCGGGAGTATGGTCTCTGCGCGGAACTGTGGCTGCGCTTGGCGGGGAGCGTCGAAGCGGAACAGCCAGCCGAGTGAGGAGGACGCCGTGAAGCATGCAGTTTCATTGATTGCGGTTATCGCTTTTGCGCTGGGTATTTCCTCCAGCGTCCGCGCCCAAGGCCGGGTCACTCTCCTGTCGCCAGACCCGCTCAAGCGGGAAGTCGATATGATCGTTAAGAATTTAAAAGGCACTCCCAGTCCCGATATTTCAAACGCGGCGGCGGTAAAGAAACTGCTCCTCAACGCGAAGTCGCTCGCTACGGTCGATCCGACTCAGGGAAGCGTCGGGGGCGCTGCCATGCTGGCTTTCGAGAAGATGGGCATCACCGATCAAGTGAAGCCGAAGCTCAAGCTGTTCCCAGGTGGCGGCGGGGTGCAAGACTCTGTTGCCAACGGCGAGATCGACGTCGCCGTGGGGCCTTACCTCAGCGATATGCGCAATCCTGGGCTTAATATCGTGGGCGCTCTGCCGCCGGACGCTTCTACTCCGATCGATATTACGGCATGGGTTTCCACCAACGTCGGGGACCGGAAAACAGCCCTGGCGCTCATAGACTACTTCAAGTCAAAAGAAGCAGCGCCGATCTGGGAAGAAGCGAAGGTATTTCCGGTCACCAAGTAACTGGCTATCAACGCTTTCGCAATACCGCCTCGAAGTTCGGTCGTTTCTTGCGGCGGCCATCGGGATCACGTGATTCTCTGGCGTTGAATCCGATGGCCGCGCCGCGGCAGCTCTTTCCACGGCGATACGCGTTCCCGTTAGCCCTTAGGTAGCACGCCGATTCAGTAAGCCTGAGCTTCACAGTCGGGCACTATATAGTGGCCGTATGCCGAATACCAACTCGGTGGCCGCTGCATGCGAGACTATTTCGCCCGGCAATGAAGATGCAAAAAGCGTGCGGCCGGATGCAATGAGCGCATCGCCCAACGAGTCGCTTCTGGTTGGAATCATCCTGGCGTTTACTGCCCTATTATATGCACCGACGCTGAGGTTTGGATTTGTCTACGACGATCATCTGCAGATCGTGCAAAATCCGCTCGTGCATTTTTGGCGCTTCGTTCCAGAATATTTCACCAGCCACGTTTGGCAGACATTCGATCCCCTTGCGGCCGGGAATTACTACCGCCCCTTGAATATTTTGTGGTTCCGAATTAACGACGCGCTGTTCGGCCTGCGTCCAGTGGCCTGGCATGCGACAGCGATCTTGTTGCACGTCGTTGCTACGTGGCTGGTCTACGCTCTGGCGCGGCGCCTTTCCGGGAAACCGCTGGTTGCTGCATTCACGGCGCTGCTCTTTGCTGTACATCCAATGCGGCACGAAGTCGTAAGCTGGATCTCCGGCACGACGGAATCGCTCTGGTCGGTGCTATTCCTGCTGGCATTTCTCGCCTACTTGCGATCGCGCCAAGATGTCCTCTGGACTATCCTTTCATGCGTGCTCTACGCCGCGGCGATTTTGGCCAAGGAGACGGCCATCATGCTGCCGGCTGTTGTGTTCGCGCACGCCGCGATATACGGCGGCGGTGCGGACCACGGCAAACCAGGGCTTCTGGGCCGCCGATTGGGGCGCGCCGTGAAAACCGCGGTGGTCTATGCCCCGGTTGCGATTGCCTATCTGGCTGCACGGTTTGCGATTTTGCACGGGTTCAGCCATACGGACACCGGGCTTTCCTCAAGGGGATTTCTGTTCACGCTGCCCTCCGTGCTTCTTTTTTATGCGAAACAGTGGTTCTTCCCGATTCAGTTTGCGGCATCCTACGGCCAACCCGTGTGGCTCCGCTTCGATCTCTTCCACGTTCTCCTTCCAGCGATCGGGCTGCTCGCCATGGTTGCGTTTGTGTGGTTCTGGCGGCGCAGACTTGGTGAGCGGGAGCTAACGTTTGCCGCCGCGTGGCTAATTACGCTGCTGCTTCCCGCACTCGATCTCTTCGTTCTTCCTGAGGGCGAGTTGGCCCACGATCGTTACTTTTATTTGCCAAGCTTTGGAGCGTGTCTGCTGCTGGCCTTGGCCATGGAAAAATTGGCGCGGGGCGCGATGCTCGCCGGTCTTCCACGAAAATGGCTGCTCGCGACGCTCGCCGTCGTCAGTCTGCTTTCTTACGATACGCTGAAGGCCACGGCCTATTGGGCCAACGATTATCGTTTGTTCGAGCATGCCTACCAGGTAGGCCCACGGAGTCGCAAAGCTCGGGATGGTTATGCCAACGAATTGGCAAGGGCCGGCGATTACTCGAGGGCTATCCCAATGATGCAAGAACTCTTCGCCGAGCAACCAAACCGATGGGACGGAAATTTCGATTTAGGTCACGTCTTCTATCAATTAGGCCAACTCTCCACTGCGGAGCCGTATCTGAAACGGGCCCAGCAACTAAACCCAACCGTGCCCTTCCCTTATCTTTATCTTGGTTTGACATATTTGCGAATGAACCGCTTTCAAGATGCGGAAGCGAACCTGCGCCAAGCCGTCTTCGTGCGCCCTTATGAACCGTTTCTGCATTTCTCTTTGGCAAGCATTCTCGTGGCCGAGGCAAAATGCGACGAAGCACGCGTGGAGTTTCGCACGAGTCTCGACTTGGACCCCGATATGCCTCACGTTCAGGATCAGCTCGACAACTGCGGTAAACCTAGAAAGAACTGAACGCTGTGCCGCGAAAATGCGCCCGCGCCGGCCGCAAACTAGCAATCGCCCCGTCCCGCCGCCGTATCCAGCCCCGAATAATCAAGCCGCGGAGCGGTGCGGCCACGCCGATCAGTTGATTCTCTCCCGTGAATCCGGTGGCCGCGCGCCGCGATGCTCTTTCCGCTATAATGATCCGCTCGCAAGCCCTCAGATTTATCCGCGGGAGCCATTGTGACGGCGCGCATCCTCGACGGCAACGCCATCCGCGATCAAATCTATGCAGAATTGCAGCCGCAAATTGCGGAGCTGGCTGCTGCCGGAATCCGTCCGGGACTCGCGGCCGTTTTGGTCGGCCATAATCCCGCCTCCCAGGTCTATGTCAAAAGCAAAATTGCGGCTTGCGAAAAGCTCGGTCTCCGCAGTTGGCTTTTTACGCCTGCGGAAAGCGTTCCCACCGCGGAATTGCTGCAATTGATCGGCGACTTGAATCGCCGGGAGGACGTCGACGGCATACTCGTGCAATTGCCGTTGCCGCGCCAGGTGGATTCGCGCCGCGTTCTGGAGGCTGTCGACCCGGAGAAGGATGTGGACGGTTTTCATCCCGTAAACCTCGGACGACTGGTCCGCGGAGAGCCGGGCCTGGTCGCCTGCACGCCTTTGGGAGTGATGGAGATTTTGCGGCGGAGTGGCATTGCCACCGAAGGCGTGCCTGCGGTCGTGCTCGGCAGAAGCGACATCGTGGGGAAACCCTTGGCCCTTCTGCTGATGCACGCAAATGCGACGGTCACGATTTGTCATTCCAAGACTCGCGATTTATCGCAAATCGCGCGCCGCGCGGATCTCATCATTGCGGCCATGGGCCGCCCGGCGATGGTTACGCCGGATTGGATTCGCACCGGCGCAACCGTGATTGACGTCGGAATCAATCGAATCTCCGATCTGGCCGAAGCTGCCCGCATCTTCGGAAAATTCCCCCAACGCCTGGAGCAGTTCAAACAAAAAGGCTCTACATTGGTTGGCGATGTCCATCCCGAGGCTGTGGAAATTGCCGGCGCCCTCACTCCCGTTCCCGGTGGCGTGGGACCTCTCACGATCGCCATGCTCATGAGCAATACGATCAAGGCCGCGCGGCTCAGGCGTGCCCAGACGGCCGGGGCAACGGCTGCCGGCCCGGCCTCGCGACATTAATGCTGAGCGTCGGCCTTACAGGCGGCATTGGCTGCGGCAAGAGCACCGTGGCCGCCATGATGAGCGAACTCGGCTGCCACGTACTCAATGCCGACAGAATGGCGCACGCTTTGATCGCGCCTGGAGAGCCCGCTTACGACGAGATACGCCGGCAATTTGGTCCGAATGTTCTTGCTGCGGATGGAAGCATTGACCGCGCGCGATTAGCCGCCGTCGTTTTCGCTGACGCCGCTAAACTGGCGTCCTTGAATGCCATCGTGCATCCCCTCGTCCTGCGTGAACTGGACCGGGAATTGGAGCGGCTCTCACGAATCGATCCTCACGGCGTCGCGGTGATAGAAGCGGCATTGCTGATCGAATCAGGCTACAACCAACGTTTGGATCGGCTCGTTCTGGTCACCTGCACTCGCGAGCAGCAATTGGAACGCCTGACAAATCCCGCTTTCGGACGAGCGATGTCTCGCGAGCAAGCGGAAAAGCGGATCGCCGCGCAAATGCCGCTGGAGGAAAAACGCAAACTGGCTCACGATGAGATCGATTGCTCGGGTTCCCTTGAGTATACGAAGAGGCAAGCGAGCGTTGCAGATCAGCCTGCTGGCGTTCGAGACCATCGCGGCCGGTTTCCTCCGGCACTTCGATGGGCGGGCCGATCACCAGGACAGCGCGCGAAAACGGCCGGGGAAGCTGGAAAAGGTCCCAGGCTTTCTCGAAGGTATGCGCGTGCTCGGCAAAGATGTGAAAGCCGACGATCGGGCAGCGGCTGCGGCGCGCCAGAATTATAGGTCCCGGCTTCGCGATGTAGCGCGGTCCGCGGGGACCATCGGCAGCGAACGCCACATCGTGGCCTTCGCCGAGCTGTGTCGCCAGCACGGAAAGGCCCCGCAAGCCGCCGCGCGACGAGCTCCCGTAGGTGATGCCGAAGCCCAGCCGCTCGAGTGCGCTGCCGAGTATCTGTCCGTCGAAATTGGCGCTGGTCATGGCCACCACGCCGCGATAACGCCACCACCACATGGCTAAGAAAATGGTTTGGTGCCAGAAAGAATAAACGCAGCGCCGGTTCTGGTTGTGCACGCGGTCAATGTGCTGCCAGCCAAGAACTTCGTATCGTAAGGTCGGACCAACCATGCGGGCAAACGCGTATGCCGTGCCGGAAATTATCGGAATCTGAGCGCGCCGAAGAGGGGAAAGCTGTTTGGGCCGCGAATCGTAGGTGCCGGCGCGTTGCTCTTCGCGCTCGGGCGGCCACTTGGCCAGTTCGGTCATGCGCTATAGTATAGGCGACCGAAACACCGATATGAGCGATATGAGCGCATACCAATTCTATTCCGAAGCCGCACGCAGAGATCGCCTGCGGGCCATCTTCCGGATCATGCTCTGCTTCGTATCCCTGCTGGTCTTTCAGCCGAAGGGTAAGGCGGCGCAGGCCGCGATACCTGGTCCGCCCGGGCGCCAGGAGGTGATTGGACGGCTTTCCGGAGATGATGTTTCCGTGAACGGAGCGATCGGCTTTGAGACCGAGAACGGACGCACCACAGCCTTGCTGGCCAGCGGCAGCGATCTTACGCTCCGATCAGGCGAGGCAAAAGTCGATTTGCCGGAAGGCGGCGATATCATTCTCTGCGGGCCGGCTCATCTCTCGATCTTGAAGTCGGGTCCGGCAATTACCATCGCGCTCGATTACGGCCAGGTGCATTTACAGCTTGGCGCCGCCGTGCAGGTCACCATCTATACTCCGCTGTTGATCGTCACTCCCGTGGTCATCGGGGATCGGGGGCGCGATCTGACTGTCGGGTTAGATCAGAAAGGGGAGCTATGCGTCATGGCGCTTTCCGGCGCTATGCGCATCGAAGAGCAATTCACGGGAGCGAGCTTGATTGTTCCGCAGGGTGGGGACATTCAAATTGAGGCCGGCGAACTCCGCACACTGCGCAATGGCTCGCGAACCTGCTCGTGCGAGCTTCTGGTCTCCCAGAATAATACCCAAAGGCAAATAGAATTGAGCGTGCCCACGCATCCGTCTCCGAGCAGCCCAAGCGTTCCGCGGGCGCCTCAGCCGATCAATCCGCCGGCTTATCGGATCGATATGCCGCCGTTAACCTTCGATGCGTCCTCGCCGGCTCCTCCTCCGCTCCCGAGTCCGGAAGCCATGCTGATCATCCGCGAATCGGTGGCGGACCCCACGATATCTTTTCGGGGTGCTGTAAGCCCCGCTTTGCCACCGCCGCCGGGAGACGTTTCTAGTTCAGGCTCGCGATCGCACCACTCGAGGCTTCGCTTTTTCGCGAAGCTCTTGGGAATATTTCATCCGCCCGCTTCTCAGAGGTTAACTACGAATCCCGTCTGGCGACGGGCTTTCGATGTCTGCGCCTTCCAGCTCTGCTCGGACTCTAGCTACTCCGCTTTCTTATCCCCTTGTGCGCAGGGCCTCCCCTCATTCCAAACTCCGTGCAATGGCCAGATGGCTCGCGCTGATCGCCATAACGCAGCAAATCTCATGCGGTGGAGGAGCGGGCCAAAACAGCAACGTCGATCCTGCCCGGGCCGTTACTGTGAGCATCTCGCCGGGATCAGCACAGATAGCGCCTGGCGCAAGCGTTCAGTTCACTGTCATTGTGCAGAATGCCTCGAATCCGGCGGTTAGCTGGCAGGTGAACGGGGTCCCCGGCGGCAATTCTTCCGTCGGCATCATCACGCCTTCCGGCGCGGCCACGGCCTCCTATACGGCCCCTGCAAACGTTTCGGGCGCGCTTACGGTCACGATCGCGGCCGTATTGCAGGCTGACGCGACAAAATCTGGTTCAGCCACCGTCACGATTAATCCGTCGCCCCGTGCACAGATAAGTATTTCTCCAGCAAACTCCAGTGTCGTAGCGGGAGCTTCGCGGCAATTCAGTGCCGTTGTCCAAAACGGACCCCAGGCGGTGATTTGGGAAGTCGACGGCATCCAGGCGGGAAACGCAACCTTTGGCACGATTTCATCTTCGGGCTATTACACCGCCCCAGCGACAATTCCCACCCCTTTTGTGGTGACCATCACTGCCCGGCTCGAAACCGATCGATCTATATTTGGGAGCGCGAGCCTAACGATCGTTGCGCCTGCCCCGAGTCTGAGCATTTCTCCGACCACGGCCAACGTGCCCACCGGTCAAACGCTACAATTTTCCGCCAGCGTGCAGAACTCGAGGGCGGGGGTAATTTGGCAGGTGAACGGCGTGACGGACGGCGATCCGACCCTCGGCTTCGGGACCATCAGCTTGTCCGGAAACTATATGGCCCCGGCGATCGTTCCCAGCCCGCCGACGGTAACAATAACGGCCGTGCTTCAAACCACGCCTACATTATCCGCATCTGCGGGCGTGACCATCATTCAGTCGAACGTTTTGAGCGGCGTTTACTCCTGGAGGAATGACAACAGCCTGACGGGACAAAACGGGCAGGAAACCACGCTCACGCCATCAACCGTAAGTCCCACCACATTCGGAAAATTGTTCGGCTGTGCCGTAG
>WNGL01010091.1_pt1 | contig 10924 bp, 7 predicted proteins | sample 5400591 | NCBI WGS metagenome assembly WNGL01 (sample SAMN13153377, study PRJNA577476) | soil metagenome | isolation source: 80 cm soil or saprolite under Garry oak tree replicate 1 | place: USA:California | collected 2016-06-15
GGAACTCGGAGGCCGGCCACGTGAGCGGCGGGATCGTCAAGGTGCACACCGAGGACGTGGACTACAAAGGATACGTCCACCACGCGAGCAAGGACGACCCTCAGTATGAGATCAAGAGCGACAAGACCGATCACGTCGCTCTCCACTTGGGGGCGGCGCTGAGACTCATGCGCCGGTGATCGGCCGCAAGGAAGGCATGGCGCACTCGTTCTTCACGATCGGACATTCGACCCGCCCGATCACCGAGTTCGTGGACCTGCTGCGGCTTGCCGATATCCGCCTGGTGGCCGATGTGCGAATCATTCCGCGCTCGCGCACGAACCCGCAATACAACAGCGATCAGCTGCCCGAGACGCTGGCGCAATTTCAGATCGGATATGAGCACATCGCCGCGCTGGGCGGCCGGCGCGAGAAGAAGCTGGACATTCCGCCGAGCGTGAATGCATTCTGGCAAAACCAGAGTTTTCACAATTATGCGGATTACGCCCTGACTGAGGCTTTCCATTCCGGCCTCGTCAGGCTGCGAACACTGGGACACGCGCAGCCGTGCGCAATCATGTGTGCCGAAGCCCTCTGGTGGCGGTGTCATCGGCGGATCATAACGGATTACCTGATCGCCGCGGGCGAGACTGTGTTCCATCTTCTCGGCAAGGATCGCATCGAGCCGGCGCGCATGACCGCTGCAGTCGAGCCTCGACCAGACGGATCAGTGACTTACCCCGCCGGCACATGCCGGCCAACGAGCAATGAAATCAGTGACAGGATAGCGAGGACCCCCAATGACGATATCGATTAGAAATCTGGATGCTCCGCTGGGAGCGGAAATCCGGGGCGCCGACCTTTCCAAGCCTTTGGCTCAAAATGACGTGGCGATCATCGACGAGGCATGGCGGACGCGACTTGTCGTCGTGGTTCACGGCCAGAGCCTTTCCGATCCGCAACTCCTTGCATTTAGCAAATACTTCGGAGAACTCGATCCGCCGGGGCCGAACCCGTATGGAGAGCCGTTCAACAAGGAGTTTCCGGAAATCAATGTCATCTCCAACATCGTCGAAAACGGCAAGCCGATCGGCAATCTTGGCGACGGGGAGGCTGTTTGGCATGCCGACATGACCTACATCGATGTGCCGCCCAAAGCCGCAATCCTGCATTCCCTTGAAGTACCGCCCGCAGGCGGCAATACGTATTTCGCGGACATGTTCGCCGCCTATGCGACCTTGCCCGCGGACCTGAAAAAGAGCGCCGAAGGCAAAATCGTGGTGCACGATGCATCACGTAACAGCGCGGGTTTGCTCCGGAAGGGATACAAGGAAGTGACAGATGTCCGCGAAACGGTGGGTGCGCGGCATCCGGTGGTTCGCACCGACCCGGAGACCGGGCGCAAGGCTCTCTTTCTTGGCCGGCGGCCGAACAGCTACGTCGTGGGCCTGGAAGTGACCGACAGCGAGGCGTTGCTTGATGCGCTCTGGGCACATGCCACGCAGCAGCGGTTCGCCATGTGCCACGAATGGCAGGTAGGCGATTTGTTGATGTGGAACAATCTCTCGGTGCTGCATCGGCGCGACCCGTTTGACCCCAACTCGCGACGCATCATGCATCGCACTCAGATCAAGGGGAGCGAGCGGATCGCCTGAGCTCTCGCAGCACTAGGCTTGATGGTCCGCGTTCCGCAATGACGAGGGAGGGTATTCGCATGACACTCCGGATCTTGCCGGGTCCTCGACCTCTCCTTCGTCCAAGGCCACACCAACGTGCCGCAATAATTAAGGTAAACTTCACATTCGCGTCGCACGCAGACTGCGTATGCTGGGCTGTGTGTGTTGCGTTGCGCCCAGGACAGGGGTAGGAGGACGCGACTTCGGGTCGATTTTCGCCTAGAATGAACCTTCAGGGTTCCGGCCCGGGGGCCAGGCAGGTCGGCCGTGCCGTGTGAACCGAGTTTGTGGAGGGTTTTCATGTATCGCAAAGCAATCGGCGCAATCGCGCTTGCGCTGGCTGCGGCTTCGCTCGATCCGGCCGCGGCGCAGAGGGTCAAGACCGGCGTGCTCAATTGCGACGTGTCGGGAGGATTCGGCTGGATCATCGGGTCGCAGAAGTCGGTGTCCTGCCTGTTCACGCCGGACCGGCCGGGGCCGCAGGAGGCCTATGTGGGAACGATCTCGAAATTCGGCCTCGATGTCGGCGCCACCGCCCGCAGTGTCATGACCTGGGGCGTGTACGCGGACACGGCCGGCGGGTACGGCGCGTTGGCCGGCGATTATGGCGGCGCGACCGGCGAGGCAACCGGGATCGTCGGTCTCGGCGCCAACGTGCTGGTCGGCGGCTCGAACCGCACGGTCGCGTTGCAGCCGCTCTCGCTGACTGGTCAAATAGGAATCAATGTCGCGGCCGGTGTCGCCGAGCTGCGCCTGCGGCCCGCGCGCTGACGTCTCTGCCTTGCCGAATTTGCGACGGCCGCCGGCAAGGGCGGCCGTCTTTGCTGTAATGCCCGACGCGATCGCTCACGGTGCAGCCGGCGATCGTTTCAGCCCGCCTCCCATTGGCGGCACTGTGTCCGCGGGCGTGCCCCCCGCACCGGTGCCTGGGCCGAGGACTTCGGATGGAGCCGGGGCGCCAGCGGGCGCGCCCGGACCCCGCGTGCCGGTGACATCGAGCGCGAAGGCCCAGAGCAGCCCCACTTCGTCGAGCCATTCGAACCGGCCGGCGGCGCCGAAATGGCCCGCAGACATCCGGGTGACCAGCGTGATGCGCGGATCGTTGGTCTTCATCGCCCTGATCTTGGCGACCCACTTGGCCGGCTCCCAGTAGGTCACGCGCGGATCGCTGATCCCGGCGGTGACCAGCATGTGCGGGTAGGCCTGGGCGGTGACGTTTTCGTAGGGCGCGTAGCTGGCGATGGTCCGATAGGCGGCGAGGTCGCGGATCGGATCGCCCCATTCCGGAGTATCGCTCGCCGTCAGCGGCAGGCTGTCGTCGAGCATGGTGTTGAGCGCGTCGACAAAGGGAACCCGCGCGATGATGCCGGCGAACAGATCGGGCCGCATATTCGCGACCGCTCCCATCAGCAGTCCACCGGCGGAATCCCCGCGTGCGACGATGCGTCCCGGCGCGCTGTAGCCGGCCTTGCTCAGGTATTCTGCAACCGTGATGAAATCCTTGAACGTATTGAGCTTGTTCTCGCGGCGCCCGGCCTCGTGCCAGCGCTCGCCCTTCTCCAGCCCGCCGCGGATATGGGCGATGGCATAGACGAATCCGCGGTCGACCAGCGACAGCGCGTTGGCGTCGAACGAGGCCGGGAAGGCATAGGCATAGGCGCCGTAGCCTTCCAGGAAAAGCGGCGCCGAACCGTCGAGCCGAAGACCCTTGCGGTGCAGCACGGTGATCGGGATCTGCTCGTTGTCGGCGCTCGCGGCGAACAACCGGCGCACCACATAGGCGGACGGATCGTGGCCGCTCGGGATGCTCTGCTGCTTGCGCAGCACCCGCTCGTGGCTCTCCAGGTCGTAATCGAACGTCTGCTGCGGGGTGGCGGGCGAGGAATACTGGAACCGGATGGTGCGGGTATCGAACTCATAGGACGAGCCCATGTCGAGCGAATAGGCCTCCTCGCCGAAGGCGATGGCGTGCTCAGCGCCGTCCGCCTTGCGACGAATGACCAGGCGCGGCAACCCGTCTTCGCGTTCCAGGCTCACGAGATGCCCGGCAAAGGCGCCGGCGGAGAGAATCTGCCGGCCCGGCTTGTAAGGCACCAGATCGCGCCAGTTCGCGCGGCCTGGCGCCGATGCGGGCGCGGTCATGATCTTGAAGTCCTCAGCCCCGTCCGCATTGGTATGGATAATCAGCCGATCGCCCCAGTCGTCCACGCCATAGCGCAGGTTCGGCTCGCGGGCCGCGATCACCACCGGATCGCTGTCCGGCCGCGCGGCGTCGATCAGCCAATCCTCGGAGGTGTCGAGACTGCCGGTCGAGATCACGACGAACCGGCCGCTGCGCGTCATGTCGACCGAGACATCGAACCGGGGATCCTTCTCTTCGTAGACCAGCGGGTCGTTCGCCGGATCGGTGCCCAAGCGGTGCCGGTAGACGAAGCGCGGGCGATGATCGTCGTCGAGCCGCACATAGAACAGCGTGCTGCTGTCGCGCGCCCAGGTGAAGCCCGAAACCTCGGTCATGACATCCGGCAGGTCGCGACCCGCGCCGAGGTCGCGCACATGCAAGCCGTAGCTCTCGGAGCCGGTCTCATCCACCGTATAGGCGTAGAGCCGGTGGTCCGGGCTGTGGCGGTAGTCGCCGAATGAGAAATAGGCTTTGCCCGCGGCGAGGGCCGCCCCGTCGAGCAGGAGTTCCTCGGCGCCGCCGCCGCGCGGCGCCCGCATCAACTGCGGATATTCGGCACCAGGCACGAATTTCCGCCAATAGACATAGGGACCATCGGGCAGCGGGACACTGGAATCGTCCTGCTCGATCCGGCCTTTCATCTCCTCGAGGAGTTGGACCCGCAGGCCCGAGAGCGGCGCCAGCGCCCTCTGCGCATAGGCATTCTCGGCCTCGATATAGGCGCGGATCTCGGGCGCGAGCCGCCCTGGGTCCTGCACCACCTCGCGCCAGTTCGGGTCGCGCAGCCAGGCATAGTCGTCGACCCGCTCGATCCCGTGCGCGGTCAAATGGACGGGCCTGCGTGCCGCCACCGGCGGTGCGATCCTCGTCGTTTCAGCCGCGGATGCCGCGCGCTCAGCGTCGGCCCGGGGCAGCGGCGGAAGGACGACCAGAAGTGCAATGAATCCGGACCACCAGCGCATTCGATCCTCTCCTTGCGAGACCGCAGCCGTGGAACCCGATTGGGGCCATTTTCCGACCCCGCGGTCGAGCGCGGCCCGGGGATCGGCGTAAGTGCGCCGCAAGTGTCCGCCTCTTGCCAATCCCCCCTCCGGCCTGAAACGATGGCGGTTCGGCTGACAAGAAAGTCCAACTCACCGCATGGGAGGCAGGCATGGCACAGAACGGCACACGAGCCACGGGTCCCCGGTGCATCGCGCTGGTGGGCCCGTTCCAGAGCGGCAAGACCACGCTCCTCGAAGCGATCCTCGCCCGCACCGGCGCGATCCAGCGCCAGGGCACCGCGGAAGCAGGCACCACCGTCGGCGACGCCAGCAAGGAGGCGCGCCATCACCGCATGAGCGTCGAACTTTCGGTCGCCACCACCAGCTTCATGGGCGACTCCTATACCTTCATTGATTGTCCCGGCTCGGTCGAGTTCGTGCACGACATGCGCGCGGCGCTGCCCGCGGTCGACGCTGCGGTCGTGGTCTGCGAGCTCGACGAGAAGAAGGTCCCGCAGCTCCAGCTCATGTTGCGCGAGCTCGAGGAACAGAAAATTCCGCGCTTCCTCTTCCTCAACAAGATCGACAAGGCCGATTCCACCATCCACGACGTGCTCAAGCTGTTGCAGCCCGCCTCGCGCAGCAAGTTGCTGCTGCGTCAGATCCCGGCCTTCTCCGGCGATCTCATCTCTGGCTTCGTCGATCTCGCGCTCGAACGCGCCTTCGTCTACAAGGAGCATGCGCCCTCGGAAGTGGTGCCGCTCGAAGGCGACGTTCTCGACGCCGAGAAGACGGCGCGCTTCTCGATGCTGGAGACGCTCGCCGACCACGACGACGAGCTGATGGAGCAACTGCTCGGAGACATTCAGCCGCCGAAGGACAAGGTCTTCGACGATCTCGCCAAGGAGCTGCGCGAGGGCCTCGTCTGTCCGGTGCTGATGGGCTCGGCGGCCCGTACCAACGGCGTGCTGCGGCTGATGAAGGCGCTGCGCCACGAGGCGCCCGATGTCGCGGCGACCGCCCAGCGCCTCGGGCTCAAGGCCGGCAACGACCCGATCGCCTATGTGCTCAAGACCTGGCACACCGCCCATGGCGGCAAGATGTCGATCGCGCGCGTGCTCAACGGTCAGGTCGGCGATGGCACGACCTTCCAGAACCCCGAACGCGAGGCCGGCCGGGTCGCTGGCGTGTTCAAGATCGTCGGCCAGAACACCGAGAAGCGCGGGCCCGCGCAGGCTGGCGAGACCGTCGCGCTTGGCAAGCTCGACCATGCCAATACCGGCGACACGCTGACCGCCGGCAAGCAGGCGCACCGGGCGCTCCCCAAGGCGGCGCCCTATGCGCCCGTGCTGGCGATGGCGGTGGCAGCCAAGGAACGCAAGGACGATGTCAAGCTCGGCCAGGCGCTCTCGAAGCTGCTCGAGGAAGATCCCTCGGTGACCGTCGTCCACAACCCGGAGGCCCACGAGGTGGTGCTGTGGGGCCAGGGGGAAATGCAGTTGCGGGTCGCGACCGAGCGGCTCACCGACCGCTTCGGCGTCCCCACCGTAAGCCACAAGCCCACCGTCGGTTATCGCGAGACCATCAAGAGGGGCATCGTCCAGCGCGGGCGGCACAAGAAGCAGTCGGGCGGACACGGCCAGTTCGGCGACGTGGTGCTCGACATCAAGCCCCTGCCGCGCGGCTCGGGCTTCTCCTTCGCGGAGGAGATCAAGGGCGGCGTGGTGCCGCGCAACTACATCCCGTCGGTCGAGGAAGGGGTCATCGACGCGCTCAAGCAGGGCCCGCTCGGCTTCCAAGTGGTCGACATCACGGTGAAGCTGATCGACGGCTCCTATCACACCGTCGATTCCTCGGACATGGCCTTCCGCACCGCCGGACGCATCGGCGTCGCCGAAGGGCTCCCGCAGTGCAATCCGGTGCTGCTCGAGCCGATCCATCAGGTGGAGATCGTCTGCCCGTCGGAAGCGACCGCCAAGATGAACGCGCTGATGTCGGGCCGGCGCGGCCAGATTCTCGGCTTTGATACCCGCGAAGGCTGGTCCGGCTGGGATGTGGTGCGGGTGCAGATGCCGGAGGCCGAGATCGGCGACTTCATCATCGAGGTGCGCTCCGCCACTGCCGGGGTGGGCAGCTTCACCTTCAAATTCGATCACATGGCCGAGCTCACCGGCCGCACGGCGGACCAGATCATCGCGGCGAGGAAGCAGGCGGCGGCATGATGTTCTTCTCCCCCGCGCGCTCCTTCTAAGCCCTTGCTCCTCTCTCTCCCCGCCGGCACCCCGCCAGCGGGGAGAGGGTTCCGGTGCCGCCGGTTACCATTTGCAAAGCATGATTTCCTTTCGCGCGCGGCTCATTAACGCTGTCGCGTTGAATTTCCTTCATAAGGAGGAACAAAGCCCCGCAATCCGGCCGATCGAGCCGCCACAGGTGACGTCGCGAGCTTTCCATGCTGAAAGTCCTGCGCCAGCTGTTCTCGTCCAAACCGGACGAGCCCGAGCCCGAACCCGGCGACGGCAAGGTGACCCTGGCGGAGGTGCTCCGGCGCGGCTGGTTGGATCTCTGGTATCAGCCCAAGATCGAGTTCAAGACCATGCGGCTCGCGGGCGCCGAGGCGCTCGTTCGCGCCCGCCATCCGACCCGCGGCGTGCTCGGCCCCGGCGTGTTCCTGCCGGGCGCGAGCGAGGGCGACATGCTGGCGCTGACCGAGCACGTCATCATCACCGCGCTCAGGGATTGGGAAGCCTGCGCCGATCATGGCATGTCGCTGAAGCTCGCGGTCAACGTTCCGGTCTCGGCATTGGTCAACCTCCCGATCGCCACCATCGTGCGCGAGGAGCGGCCGAAGGCGGAGAACTGGCCGGGTCTCATCCTCGAAGTCACGGAGGACGAGATCATCCGCGATCTCAAGCTCGCGAACGATATCGCCGGAGAGTTGCAGGAGGCCCATTGCACGCTGGCGCTCGACGATTTCGGCGCCGGCTATTCCTCGCTCGCACGCGTGCGCCAGCTGCCCTTCAGCGAGCTCAAGATCGACCGCGCCTACGTGACCAATTGCCACTCCGATCGCGTGAACGGGGGGCTCTGCGAAGTGTTCGTCGAGCTCGCCAAGCGGTTCCGCCTCAAGACGGTGGCCGAGGGCGTCGAGACGACGCATGAGAGCCACAAGCTGCAGGCGATCGGCTGCGACGTGGGGCAGGGCTACCTGTTCGCCAAGCCGATGCCGAGGGGCCAGCTCATCGGGCTCCTGCGCAAGCGTCTGGTGGGAACGCCGGGCGCCGGCGCGCAGCCGAAGCCACGGGCCTCATGGCTCATTCCGGGGCTCAGCACCAAGGGCTGAGCGGCGCAGTTCACCTCTCCCCGCCCGCGCGCTCGCACACCCGCATCCCGCATCTGTGACTTGCGGGTGATCGCGTCGCAACGTACTTCTATGGTGTCTGAGCCGGAGGGATCGCGCCATGCATGTCATCCGCCGCCGTGGCTGGGAAATTCCCGAGCGCCTTGCGACACCAGAGCACCTGTTCTTCGATCGCCGCGCCTTCCTGGCGGCGACCGGCGCGGCCGCGCTGTCGCTGTCGCCCGAGTTCGCCTTCGCGCAGCGGGCCGCCGATCTGCCTGATCCGAGCAAGGACCTCTATCCGGCCAAGCGCAACGAGGCCTTTGTGCTCGACCGCGCGGTCACCGACGAGAAGATCAACACCAACTACAACAATTTCTACGAGTTCGGCACCTCCAAGAACGTGGCCCGGGCGGCGCAGGCGCTGCCGCTGCGGCCTTGGACGGTGAAGATCGACGGCATGGTCGAGAAGGCGCAGGAGGTCGGCATCGACGACTTGATCCGCAGGATGCCGCTGGAGGAGCGGCTCTACCGCCACCGCTGTGTCGAGGCCTGGTCGATGGCGATCCCGTGGTCGGGTTTCCCCCTCGCCAAGCTGGTCGAGCTCGCCAAGCCGCTGTCGTCGGCGAAATACCTACGGATGGAAACCTTCCTCGACAAATCCGTCGCGCCCGGGCAACGCCAGACCTTCTATCCCTGGCCCTATGTGGAAGGCGTGACCATGGCGGAGGCGACCAACGAGCTCGCCTTCCTGGTCACCGGCGCCTATGGCAAGCCGGTATCGAAGGTGCAGGGCGCGCCGATGCGACTCGCGCTGCCCTGGAAGTACGGATTCAAGTCGATCAAGTCGATCACCAAGTTCAGCTTCACCGACCAGCGGCCCAAAAGCTATTGGGAGGCGCTGCAGGCCTCCGAATACGGCTTCTGGGCCAACGTCAATCCGGAGGTGTCGCACCCGCGCTGGAGCCAGGCGACCGAGGAGGTGCTCGGCACCGGCGGCAAGCGTGTCCCGACGCTCCGGTTCAACGGCTATGGCGACCATGTCGCCGACATGTACAAGGGGCTCGAGAAGGAACGGCTTTGGGCGTAAGGAACAGTTATCCGTAGGATGGGTTGAGCGCAGCGATACCCATCATCTCTCCGCAAATTCCGAGCCCTCCTCGACGGCAACCTATCCCCGGTCATCGGTGGTGGCGGCATTGCGATGGGTATCGCTTCGCTCAACCCATCCTACTCGCTGAACCCGGCGAGCTTGCCGCGCCAGTCCTTGCGCTTCATCACCAGCGAGATCGCCGACAGCGCGAGCAGGGCGGCGCACACCGTGAGCAGCAAGGCCGCGATCGGGCGCTGGACGAAGATCGTCCAGCTCCCGTTCGACATGATCAGCGATTGGCGCAGTGACATCTCGAAGATCGGCGCGATCACGAGCCCGAGCACGAGCGGGGCGGGATCGAAATTGAACTTGCGCAGCCCATAGCCCACCACGCCCATGATCAGCATGATCCAGACGTCGACCACCGAGTGGCTCACTTCGTAGACGCCGATGATGCAGAACATGATGATGAGCGGATAGAGGTAGGCGTAGGGAATCCGCAGCACGGTGACGAACAATCCGACGAGCGGCAGGTTGAGCGCGAGCAGCATCAGGTTGCCGACATACATCGAGGCGATGAATCCCCAGAACACCTGCGGATGGTCGTTGACGAGGGTCGGGCCTGGCGGCACGCCGTGGATGAGCAGCGCCGCCATCAGCACGGCGGTCACCGGCCCGGTCGGCAGGCCGAGCGCCAGCATCGGCACGAAGGCGCCGCTCGAAGCCGCGTTGTTCGCCGATTCCGGGCCGGCGACGCCGGCGACCGCGCCCTTGCCGAATTCCTCGGGATGCCTGGAGACCCGCCGCTCGAGCGCGTAGGACAGGAAGCTCGATATGATATGGGCGGAGCCCGGCATGATCCCGATCAGGAAGCCGAGCACCGTGCCGCGCGCGATCGGCATCGCCGATTGGCGCCATTCCTCGCGGTTCGGCAACAGCTCGGCCAATCGGGGCGGGATCACCTTTGCGGTCACCGTGCTGCTTGGCGTCGAGAGAATTTCGCCGAGGCCGAAGAGCCCGACCGCGACCGGCACGATGCCGATGCCGTCGCCCAGCTCGGGAATGTCGAAGGCATAGCGGAAATGGCCGGTCATCACATCGATGCCGATCATGCCGAGGAGGAGGCCGAAGCACGCCATCAACAGCGTGCGCACGAGCGAGGTCGAGGACATATAGGCGAGGAAGATGAGGCCGAGCACGAGCAGCGAGGCGTATTCCGGCGGGCCGAAGCGGAGCGCCAAATTGGCGAGCGGCGGGGCGATCACGGTGGTGACGATCACGCCGAAGGTACCGGCGATGAACGAGCCGATTGCGGCGATGCAGAGCGCCGCGCCGGCACGGCCCTTCTGAGCCATGGCGTAGCCGTCGATGCAGGTCATCACCGAGGAGGCCTCGCCTGGGATGCGCATCAGGATAGAGGTGGTCGAGCCGCCATATTGCGAGCCGTAATAGATGCCGGCGAGCATCACGATCGCCTTGGTGGCGTCGAGGCCATAGGTCACCGGCAGGAGGATGCTGATGCCGGCGAGCGGGCCGATGCCCGGCAGCACGCCGACCAGCGTGCCGACCACGCAGCCGAGGAAGGCGTACCACAGGACATCCGGCCGCAGCGCGACCGAGAAACCGAGAACAAGGCTGTCGAGGGTCGCTTCCACGGCGGCTAGAATCCGAACG
>WNGL01010092.1_pt1 | contig 10923 bp, 11 predicted proteins | sample 5400591 | NCBI WGS metagenome assembly WNGL01 (sample SAMN13153377, study PRJNA577476) | soil metagenome | isolation source: 80 cm soil or saprolite under Garry oak tree replicate 1 | place: USA:California | collected 2016-06-15
TCCATCGACTTGATCGTGGTGGCGACCTCCACGCCGGACAACACCTTTCCGGCCACGGCGGTGTCGGTGCAGGACGGGCTCGGCATCACCGGCGGCGCGGCGTTCGATCTGCAAGCGGTTTGCTCCGGGTTCGTGTTCGGGCTCGCCACCGCCGACGGACTGCTCAGGACGCGGGAGTTCAAGCGCGCGCTGGTGATCGGTGCGGAAACGTTCTCGCGGATACTCGATTGGACCGACCGCACCACCTGCGTGCTGTTCGGCGACGGCGCCGGGGCCGTGGTGCTCGAGGCGCAGGACCAGCCCGGCACGACCGAGGATCGCGGCGTGCTGACGTCGCGCTTGCGCTCGGACGGCCGCTACAAGATGAAGCTCTATGTTGACGGCGGTCCGTCCTCGACCGGCACTGTTGGCCACCTGCGCATGGAGGGACGCGAGGTGTTTCGCCACGCTGTGGCGATGATCTCCGACGTGGTCACCGAGGTGTTCCGCGAAACCGGGTATTGCGTCGATGATATCGACTGGTTCGTGCCGCATCAGGCCAACCAGCGCATCATCGACGGCTCGGCGCACAAGCTCGGCATCGACCCGAAAAAGATCGTCAGCACCGTGGACCGGCACGGCAACACGTCGGCAGCTTCGATCCCGCTCGCCCTCGCGGTCGCTCGGGCGGACGGGCGCATCAAGCACGGCGACCTCGTCCTGCTCGAAGCAATGGGCGGCGGGTTCACTTGGGGCGCCTTGCTGCTGCGCTGGTAAGCTCTCGTCCGGGCAGCATTGACCGGGCGTGTGAATATCGTCGATAATTCATAAGGATAGGTTTGCCGCGGAGCGGGGCGGAACGATGACCGGGAAAACTGTGACACGCGCGGATCTCTGCGAGGCGGTCTACCAGAAAGTAGGCCTCTCGCGCACCGAATCCGCTATGCTGGTCGAACTGGTGCTCAAGGAGATCACCGACTGCCTGGAACGCGGAGAAACCGTGAAGCTTTCCTCGTTCGGGTCGTTCGTCGTGCGCAAGAAGGGTCAAAGAATCGGGCGCAATCCCAAGACCGGCAAGGAAGTGCCGATTTCCCCCCGCCGGGTCATGGTGTTCAAGCCTTCCGCAATCCTGAAGCAGCGCATCAATCCAGGGCCGGACGGCGGCCACAAGGCCTAGAACGAAGGAGCCTGCCGCGATGCAAAAGGCGCCGGACGCGTTCCGCACCATCAGCGAAGTCGCGGAGGAGCTCGATCTTCCCCAGCATGTGCTCCGCTTCTGGGAAACCCGGTTCGCCCAGATCAAGCCGATGAAGCGCGGCGGCGGCCGGCGCTATTACCGGCCCGACGACGTGGACCTGCTGCGCGGAATTCGCCATCTGCTCTACGGCGAGGGGTACACGATCCGCGGGGTACAACGCATCCTCAAGGACGAGGGCATCAAATTCGTTCAGGCGGTTTGGCACACCGGGGCGCCGCAGCCGAAGCGAACCGCCGAGGACGAAGATGGCGGCGATGAGACGGCCGCTGCCGCTCCCGGCGCGCGAGAGGGCAGCCGGGGATTGCTGGGTCTGTGGCCTTCGATTCTCGGTGCGACCGATGAACCTGACGTCGCCGATGCCGCCGATGCGCAGCGCATCGAGCCCTCCCTCGAGCGTGCGAGCGACCTGGGCGAGGCGGTGCCCGGTCGGGCTGCGCGGGCAAAAGCCATGGCCCAGCCCGGCGAGCCGCATCGCTCGGCCGAATCCGCCGGTTCGGGTAGCGAGCTTCCGCGCGAGGATATTCGCAGGCTTCAAGCAGCCATGTTCGAGCTCGGCGAATGCCGCAGACTGCTCGATGCGGCGCTGGGCGAAAAATAGCTGAGCGGAGATTTTTGACCGGATTGCCGGCCCGGCTTCGGCCCTATCTCTGCGTTCGATGCTCCAGCGATAGCGGTACGTCATTGGCGGCCTGATTTGCCGGTCAAGTCGGCGCGTCGGCTGCGCTGACCCCAGGATGGAATGAGCCATGGACATCCGCTCGGTGACGGCGGCCGTGCGCACCTGGCCGCTCAGTCTGGGCCAAAAAGGCGCGCTGCCGAATTTTTACGATCTGGTGCTCTTTGCGTTCATCGCGGCGGCTTTCGTCGCGCTGGCGCACGGCGCGCGCGAGATGGAAGCTCCGTTGGCGAGCCTCGATGTCGCCCCGGTGACGCTCGATCCGGTCAAGCTGCCCGAGTATGCATTGCGCACCACGCTCAGGATGTTTGCGGCCATCCTGGCATCGCTCGCCTTCACGTTCGTGGTCGCAACCCTGGCGGCCAAGAGCCGCAAGGCCGAGATGGTCATCGTTCCCGCCTTGGATGTCCTTCAATCGGTCCCGGTGCTCGGCTTTCTGACCTTCACCTTCGTATTCTTCATGGAGCTTTTCCCCGGCAGCCAGCTCGGCGCGGAATGCGCGGCGATCTTCGCGGTGTTCACGGCGCAAGCCTGGAACATGGCTTTCAGCTTCTATCAGTCGCTGCGGACGATCCCGAGAGATCTCGATGAGGTGAGCCGGCACTTTCGGCTGTCGCCATGGCTGCGCTTCTGGCGGCTGGAAGCGCCATTCGCTGCCCCCGGTCTGATCTGGAACACGATGATGTCGATGTCGGGCGGATGGTTCTTCGTGGTTGCCTCCGAGGCGATCACGGTGGGCAGCACCAGCATCAAGCTGCCCGGCATCGGGTCCTGGCTCGCAATCGCCATCGATCGCAAGGATATCGCCGCGGTGGCGATGGCAGTGGCGGCCATGGCGCTCGTGATCCTGGCCTACGACCAGCTGCTGTTTCGGGCGATCGTGGCTTGGGCGGACAAGTTCCGTTTCGAGCAGACTGCGGCGCAGCAGCGGCCGAGATCTTGGGTCTACGACCTCGTCCGGCGCACTCGCCTGTTGCGCCGCATGTTGACGCCGATCGCGCGAGTCTTTTCGGGGCTCGCTCGGCTGCGCTTTCCCGCATTCGGGAACAGCCGAGAGCGAGCGATTCCGGGTTGGGTCGGCAAAGCTTCGGACATCCTTTGGGTCGTGCTCCTGCTTGCCGCCGCGAGCTACTCGGCCTGGGTGGCAATCGATTATCTGCGCACGACGCTCGGTCCTGACGACGTCGTCGGCGTCGTGGGACTTGGCTTGCTGACGCTCGCGCGGGTTGTCGTGCTGATTGGGATCGCGAGCCTGATCTGGGTTCCGATCGGGGTATGGATCGGGCTGCGCCCCTGGGCCGCGGAAGTGGTGCAGCCGATGGCGCAATTCCTCGCGGCGTTTCCCGCCAACGTGCTGTTTCCGATGGTCGTCGTCGCCATCGTGGCATGGAGGCTCAACCCCGACATTTGGCTCAGCCCGCTCATGGTGCTGGGCACGCAATGGTACATCCTGTTCAATGTCGTGGCCGGCGCCAGTGCCTTCCCGACCGACCTGCGGGAAGTATCCAGATTGTACCGCCTGCGCTCCTGGCAATGGTGGCGCAAGGTGATCCTCCCGGGGATCTTGCCCTATTACGTGACCGGTGCGCTCACGGCGTCGGGCGGTTGCTGGAATGCGAGCATTATCGCCGAAGTGGCGAACTGGGGCGACATCAAGCTCGAGGCGGCCGGGCTCGGCGCCTTCATTGCCGGCGCAACCGAGGCGGGCGACTATCCCCGCGTCGTGCTCGGGATCGTGGTGATGGCGGTATTCGTGGTTCTGCTCAACCGATTGCTCTGGCGGCGACTGTATACGATCGCGGAACGCCGCACTCGCCTCGATTGAGAGGAGCCGGCAATGGATGCCCCGCTGTCAGCACTCGCTCCGCTGGTCCAGGTGGAAGGCTTGCGCCACGTCTATCGGCAGGGCGAGGGCAACGTGCTCATTCTCGACGGCGTCGATCTCACGCTCCAGGACAAGGAAATCGTGGGGCTGCTCGGGCGCTCCGGCAGCGGCAAATCGACCATGCTGCGCATCATCGCCGGTCTGATGCCGCCGACGGCTGGAATCGTCGCGATCGACGGCGAGCCGGTGAGGGGGCCCGCCAGCCAGGTTGCGATGGTGTTCCAGACCTTCGCGCTGTTTCCATGGCTCACCGTGCTCGACAATGTCGAAATCGGGCTCGAGGCGCAGGGGATGCCCGCCGCGGAACGCCACAAGCGCGCCTTGGCGGCCATCGATCTCATCGGGCTTGACGGTTACGAAAGCGCGTTTCCCAAAGAGCTGTCGGGCGGCATGCGCCAGCGTGTCGGGTTCGCCCGCGCGCTGGTCGTGCACCCGAAGGTGCTGTTGATGGACGAGCCCTTCTCCGCGCTCGATGTGCTGACTGCCGAGACCCTGCGCACCGATTTGCTCGATCTGTGGAGCGAGGGACGCATGCCGATCCGCTCGATCCTGATGGTGACTCACAATATCGAAGAGGCGGTGCTCATGTGCGACCGCATCCTGGTGTTTTCCTCGAGCCCCGGCCGCGTCGCCGCGGACATCAAGGTGGACCTGCCGCAGCCGCGCAACCGGCTCGAACCGGTCTTCCGCCAGCTCGTCGACGATATCTACGCGAGCATGACCGAAAAGCCGACAGGCAGGTCGGCCCGCGATGGCGTGTTTCCCGGAACCGGAATCGCCATGTTGTTGCCGCGCGTTTCACCCAATGTGCTTGCCGGGCTGATTGAGACGGTGGCCGCGGAACCCTACAACGGCCGCGCCGATCTCCCGCCTCTGGCGGCCAAGCTGCAGATGGAGATCGACGACCTGTTTCCGATTCTGGAGACGCTGCAGCTGCTGCGCTTCGCCGAAGTCGCCGAAGGCGATGTCCGCCTCACCGAAGCCGGCATGCGTTTCGCGCGAGCCGATCTCGATGAAGGCAAGCGGCTGTTCGCCCAGCACCTGATCGCCTATGTGCCGCTCGCCGCGCATATCAAGCGCGTGCTCGACGAGCGCGCGAGTCACCGCGCCCCGGCGACGCGCTTCCGCGACGAGCTCGAGGATTCGATGTCGGAGGAACGGGCGGAAAACACACTGCGCGCCGTTATTTCCTGGGCGCGCTACGCCGAAGTATTCGCCTACGACGAAGACGCCGGCGTATTCAGCCTGGAGAATCCGAGCTGATCGCCGGACCATCGACTCAGCCCAGGCGTAGCGGTCTCGATCCGAGCTCGGCATTCGCTAAAATTTGAAATGTTTGCAGCGGCACTGCTTAAGCATGCCGGCGGCAATGCGTCCGGCATTAACGCTGAGGGAATGGCACGGCGCTAGGGTCCTGCATACCGAGTTCCCGGCGGGCCGGCCGTTGGCCTCAACCTCGTGTGCTGATTTCTCATGCGTGTCGTCGTCGTCGACCCAAGCCGCACGGTGCTGAAATTCATCGCGCGCCTGCTCGCCACGCGCAATCACGAGGTGCGCACGTTCGTCAGCGCCCGAGAAGCGCTCGAATGCGTCAGGTCCGATCCCTCCGTCGGCGCCGTGATCACCAGCGACGAGCTGCTGCCGATCTCGGAAATGTCCGGCATCGAGCTGTGCTGGGAAGCCCGGCTGCTCGCGACCTGCCGCCGTCCGATCTATATCATCCTGATGTCGTGCGACCGCGACCAGCACAAGCTGATCGAAGCGCTCGACAGCGGTGCCGACGATTTCATCGGGAAGCCGCCGGCCGCCGAGGAACTCTATGCCCGGCTGCGCTCGGCCGAGCGTCTCGCCAATATGCAGCAGGATCTGCTGCGGCTGGCATTGACGGATCCCCTCACCGGCGTGCTCAATCGCCGGGCGTTCTTCGAAAGCGCGCAGGAAGTCTGCGGGCGCGGCGAGACGCTCGATTGTCTTTGCGCCATCGTGATGGACATCGACCATTTCAAGCGCATCAATGACGTGTACGGGCACGACGTAGGCGACGAGGCCATTCGCGGGGTCGCCCGGGAAGTAGCCGGCGAAAAAGCCATCACCGGCCGGCTGGGGGGCGAGGAATTCGCCATGTTGCTCGAGGGCCGCGATCTCGCCGCCGCCCTTCGCATCGCGGAAGAGCTGCGCGCCCGGATCTCCGCCATGCGCGTACAAACCGAAAAGCAACGGCTGAAGCTGACCTGCAGCTTCGGGGTAAGCCAATGGGAGCCCGGCGACACGATCGACCGGCTGCTCAAGCGCGCCGACATTGCGGTCTATTCGGCCAAGAGCAGCGGCAGGAACCGCGTCGTCGCGTTCGACACCGAGCTGATCTCGGCGATCAACTGCAGCAGCCTGCAGGGTCGCGTTCGCTCGGCCGCGCGTTGACAGACCGCCCATAAGAGCCACCGGCCGCCGGGAAAGCGATCACTTCCCGGCGCCTCTGAGCTTCCGTATCAATTCCACGGCAGCCCGGAGATCGTTTGCGAGCTTCGATTGGTTTTCCTCGATAGCCTGGGCGGCCCGCTGTTCCAATCTCGCAGGGACCATCGGGTCGATTTGGCGGCCGATCGCATCCGATTGTGCGAATCGGATCACGACGTCGAGGTCGTCCGCGAGCGCCGGCTCCGCCCGGCGTTGATGATAAGCGACAAACTGCAGGCGAATGAGGGCTGCATCAAGCTCATTGGTCATCGTCGGGCTTGGGTGTTCCGTCGGGATTTCTGCGCAGCGGGCTTTGTAGATGAGTGGTCGGAGCGCCGGGATTTGAACCCGGGACCCCCAGTCCCCCAGACTGGTGCGCTAACCGGGCTGCGCTACGCTCCGTCCAAGGCAGAATTATAATGGCCGTCGGCCGTGATCGCAACAAGGTGACGTCGTCAAGGGCTTCGGTGCCCGCCGACAGCGGCGGGATGCCTTCTATCTCTTGCGGTATCGGCTGAACGGACGACAGCGCGGTTCCTCACAATCGGTCGCCACGGCTCGCCTTGGACCCCGGACACCGCGCGCAGGAAGCTAGACGCCTGTTGGGATTGGTCGCCTCGCGCAGTGATCCGGCCGCAGAGCGGGCCCGGCCGGGCCAGGAACAATTCAGCGATATTGTTCGGCTGCTGATCTTGACCGGCCAACGGCGGGAGGAGATCGGCGGCCTTCGATGGAGCGAAGTCGACCTTGATCGCGGATTGATTGCATTGCCTGCGGAGCGGACCAAGAACCGGCGCGAACATATCATTCCCTTGTCGCCGCTTGCGCGAGCCATCGTTGAACGTCAGCCTCGATGCACTGAGCGGGACACTGAGCGGGACCCGATCTTTGGCATTGGCCTTGGAGGCTTCTCGGGTTGGAGTGATTGCAAGGCCAAACTCGACGCTGGCCTGTCAATCGCTCAGTTCCGCCTTCACGATTTGCGTCTGACTTGCGCCACAGGGATGGCCGATCTTGGCGTACAGCCTCATGTTATCGAGGCCGTGTTGAATCACGTCAGCGGCCACAAGGCTGGAGTTGCAGGAATTTATAACCGCGCCACCTATGAGAAAGAGAAGCGCGAGATCCTTGATCGATGGGCGCAGCATGTCGAGGCAATCACAACGCTGTGAAGAGCGAACATATTCCCTCATATGAAAAATATTCTCCAGACGCTCACACTTGACCGACTGAATCGAATAGCCGACCGTCTCAGGTACCCCAACGTTCGCGCTGGCCACCAAACAAATCGATCGGAGCGATAGATGGTCCGCTTGCTAACACAGCAAGAGGCGGCCTTGCTACGCCTCTCGAAGCGAACGCTAGAGCGTTGGCGCGTCAGCGGCAGCGGTCCAGCCTTCACCAAGGTGGGCAGGCGAGTGCTCTATCGCGAGGTGGACTTGCTTGAGTGGATCGCTGGCCGGGTAATGCACAAGCGACAGGGCCATCGGTAAGCTTGCAATGGTCGATCAGAAGACCGTTGACAAGTATCGCGGAGAACTACGACAGCGGGTCGATGCTCTCGTGAAAGACTTTGAGGCGTTGAGCCCGTTACAGCAACAAAAGTTCCGGGCTCGGCTCTAGAGCCTGGGGACATTCCCCACACTCACTAAGCCCCGCCAAGTGTTTGGGGTTATTTGATTTCGGCTGCGTCCGATAAGGCCCAGGGCGGCCGATCCGCCTGGGGGGTATCTGGGTAGGGGCAGCGAACGCCGCCTGCGAGCTTCTATTGAGGGTAGCGCGCTATCCGGGCTCCTATTCTCGAGGCTCATATGCGAGCCGGAGTTCGTATTTGAGATGAATTAACTGGAAACCAAAAAGCGATGTATTATCAGATGGTTATATGATATTCTTGATTGAAAGATCATAGCCCATGTGAGACAATTAGAAAATTGGAATTCGTATTTGGAGGAACTAATGATCGACAAGATTCAGGTGCGCCAATTGCGTGGAGGAATTCATTCCGGGAAAACCTTGGGCGCGGATATTCGTGCCATCAGGAATTTCACAGGCGGAAATATCACGTGATCAAAGAGTGGTGGAAACAGGCGCAAGCGGAGGTCGTAGCGGATGATGAACAGCAAACCGGGAGCGCGGCATGAGCCCGGATCAATTTGATGAGTACTGAAACAAGCGTCCAGTCGCCCGCTTCCATTGCGGCGTAGAAATCTACAAGGGCTCGTTTCAGGCGTCTGTCGCCTGGCCCGCTCACCAAAAAGTCCAGAAACTTACGAGGGCAGTTAGGATCGCAATGATTACTGCTAACGTTGGCATCCGTATTGCAGCCCTCTGAGACGCCCCTGCTCGTCAAGCCTGCGGATCAGGTCGCCGAAGATGATCGCGCCGTCGCGGGGCATTCCCTTGGGCACGCGGTGTTATGTCAGAGCGATCATGATTTTTTACGCCGATTAATCCATGCTCGCGACCCCAGTCTGATCCAGTCCAGAGCGGCAGTTTCGTCCTTGAAGAGCCCGCCGATGCGCGCCGTACGACCGTCGGGCCAGGTCACGAGAATGTAGTACCCCGTGCCGTCCTCGGTTTTGTGCGGTTCAAACGTAAGATTAGATCGTTTGCGGGCCATTACGAAAACTAGAATAGCGGGTGAGGGTGATCGGCTGGGCACCGGGAGGGTGGTGGGGGGCTTTTCGGCATGGGCAGGGATTGCAAGGGTCGGAGGAATGGCAAAGGACCTAGCCGAAACTGGCCGCACGATCAAGGATTGCCGCCGCGAGCCGGTGCGCGCTCTCACCGCTCTTTCACGTCGTCAGGATCAACCAGCGCGGTCGGCAACTGGCCGGGCTCGACCTCCTTCCGTAGCACGCGGCACTTGGAGCCGACGTAGTCGAGGAAAACCGCGTCGTACCATTGATCGTCGTCGTGCCAGAGAACCCGCACCGTCTGCCCGCGCTGGTACATGCCGGTATATGTGGTCGCCGCTGCGATCCCAATCAACCGCCCCACAATCGCCGCTCTTCTGCCCCTCTCGCGCCGCTCAGTCGGGCTACGAGAGGCATGCCTCCGGCTGTTGGTGTTTCCAGCCGGGTGAGCCTCCCAAACCTTTAGAGGCCCCAACGTGGGGCCTCTTTTGTGCCTGTCGCTCAAGCGACCTTCGCGATGATCTTGTCGAATTCCGCCTCAGGAAACACCTTGAGTGTCGTAGTTCGCACGTTTCCCTTCGAAGCGAGCGATAGGAGATACGTCGCGAGCGTCTCGTCGTTCGGAGCCTCCATGTGGATGACGAGGTCATAGGGTCCTATCGCGAGATACGCCGTCTTAATTTCAACGCCAAGCTTTTTGGCCAGCTCCCTTGCAGCCGCTCGACGTTTCGGCGCGTCCTTGATGGTCCGTACACCTTGCTCGGTGAAGTTGCAGAGAAGCATGTACGCGGACATGGCAGTCCTCCATGAGGTATCCCCTTCCGCGTGAGGATTATGCCATGAGTGATCGTGCGCGTGCTCGCCAATCGCCGCCCTTGGTGGTAAGATGTTGGTGCCACTCAAGGACGCAAGTCAGTGGGTGGCACCATGTGGTGTTTCTCTTTCCCCTTGTCGTACTTAGAGGCCCCGGTAGTAGGGGCCTCTTTTGTATTCGTTGGAGCAGAAGTTCCCCAAGAAACGCCGCAAATGACTAATTAGCTTGCGCTGCTTTGATTTCGGGGGATCGCGTGATGAGTACTGAAGCGCTTGAAATGCCTGTTGTCCGATGTCCCGGCTGCGAAGAGCCGATGCAGCCCAACGGCGCCGCGCCAGTCACGAGAGAGCTGGATGACATCAGCTACGTGTGCCCGAAGTGCGGTGCCGAGACTAAGCGCACGATGAAACGGACGTAGGCCCTTTAGGCTGGGCGGGGGGTTCGTCAACCACGCGGCAGTTTTTCTTAGCTTGGTCCGCGAGTTTGGCCCACGCCTGGGCCATGTCGAGCAACTCCAGTTTGGCGTGGGGATCGTTCGTGTCGCTGGCAAAGCGAACGCAGGTCAGCGCACATTGGCGATACAAGTACGAACGCATGTGTGGCTCTGCCCAATTACCAATACCACAAAGCCCGAAGGGGAAAAGTCTCCTGCTGCAGTGCGGCAAAATCAGGGCGGTATTATGGTATCCAGGCCGCGCGCGCTCCAGCGCCACAACCTGCGCCTCGGTGAGCACCAGCCCCTCCTGGGCACTCTTGGCCTCCAGCGCCTTGAGCCGCTTCTTCATCGTCTCTAGGTCGTGGCGCAGCCACACGCAGCGCACGCCGGCGGGCGACACCACAAGCCCGCGCTTGCGCAGCTCGTTGGCTACCCGCACCTGGCCGAAGGCCGGTTGCTCGATCGCTAGCGCCACGATGGCGTCCTCGATCTCCTGGGGAACCCGGTTCTTAAGCACCGGCTTCTTGCGGCTGATCTCCTGCAGTGCCAGCTCGCCCCCTGTCTCATAGAGTTCCTTGAACCGGTAGAAGCTGTCGCGGCTATAGCCCATCATCTTGCAGGCCTGGCTGACGTTGCCAAGCTGCTTGGCGAGTTCCAGTAGTCCGACCTTGGCGCGGATGATCTTCTGTTCGGTGGTCATGGTGTCCTCCAAATCGCCGAGGCGGGGCGCTTCGCCACCCCGACCGCTCCGCGCCCCGCCTCGGCTTGCGATTCGCCGTGGGGAC
>WNGL01010093.1_pt1 | contig 10923 bp, 8 predicted proteins | sample 5400591 | NCBI WGS metagenome assembly WNGL01 (sample SAMN13153377, study PRJNA577476) | soil metagenome | isolation source: 80 cm soil or saprolite under Garry oak tree replicate 1 | place: USA:California | collected 2016-06-15
TGGAGCGCGAAATCGCGAACTTGCACATTGAGATTGAAGGACTGAAGCAGACCGGCGGCGGCTTTCCCGGTCCTGGCGGCACTGCGGGCCCGACCGGGTCGGAGCGGCTGCAATTGCGGCCGCCACCCCGCTAGAGCGGTCAACCGGGCTTGCAAGACAAAGCCGGCATAGCGATGTAGAACGGCGGCAAGGAAAGATCACTAAAACAGCTTAAGCTTGCGCCAGCAATGTCGTTGATTGTTAAAATATGCGGCCTCTCGACTCCTGAGGCGCTTGACGTCGCGCTCGAGGAGGGTGCCGATATGGTCGGCTTTGTTTTCTTTGAGCCGTCACCGCGCAACATCTCGTCTGCTACAGCGCGTGCGCTTGGTGCGCGTGTCGAGAAAAAAGGAAAAAAGGTTGCTTTGACCGTTGACGCGGATGACGATCGGCTTTCAGAGATCGTCGGGGCACTCTCACCCGACTTCCTGCAACTTCACGGCAAAGAGTCGCCGGAACGCGTCGCCACGCTCAAAGAACGCTTCGGTTTGCCAGTAATCAAGGCGCTCGGTGTCGAGGCAAAAAGTGATTTCGAGCAGATAAAAGAATATGCGGCTGTCGCTAATTGGCTGCTGTTTGACGCTAAGGCCCCCGCGGAGGCGACTCGGCCCGGTGGGCTCGGCAAGCCTTTTGACTGGGTGCTGCTAGGCGGCGCTGTTCCTAACAAACCCATCATGCTGTCGGGTGGCCTTGACGCCAGGAATATTGAAGAGGCGCTAAAAATAACACGGGTACCCGCGGTGGATGTTTCCTCAGGAGTCGAAAGTTCTCCCGGAAAGAAGGATATTCAAAAAATTCGCGAGTTCATCCGGGCTGCTCGTCAGGCGCACACACATCTGCCCCCATACGAAGTAGTGAGAAACCCGTGACCCTGCAGCAACTCAATTCGTTCCGGACCGGTCCGGACGAGTATGGCCATTTCGGCATTTATGGCGGGCGGTTTGTCGCCGAGACGCTGATGCCGCTCGTGCTCGAACTGGAAAAAGCCTACACGCAGGCGAAGGCCGATCCCGAATTCAAGAAAGAGATGGACGGCTACCTGACCCATTACGTTGGCAGGCCATCGCCGCTTTACTTTGCCGAGCGCCTGACGCGCCATTGCAATGGCGCCAAGATCTATCTCAAACGCGAGGAGCTCAATCACACCGGCGCGCACAAGGTAAATAATGTGCTCGGTCAGATCCTGCTGGCGCGGCGCATGGGCAAGAACCGCATCATTGCCGAGACCGGCGCCGGCATGCACGGCGTCGCCACCGCAACGCTATGCGCGCGCTTCGGGCTCGAATGCATCGTCTATATGGGCGCGGTCGACGTCGAGCGGCAAAAAGCGAATGTCTTCCGCATGAACATGCTCGGCGCCAAAGTCGTACCGGTCGAATCCGGCGCGAAAACATTGAAGGACGCGATGAATGAGGCACTGCGCGATTGGGTGACCAACGTCGAATCGACATTCTATTGCATCGGCACCATCGCCGGCCCGCACCCCTATCCGATGATGGTGCGGGATTTTCAGTCGATCATCGGCCGCGAGACGCGTGAGCAAATGCAGGCGGCGGAGGGCCGATTGCCGGATTCGCTCATCGCTTGCATCGGCGGCGGCTCGAACGCGATGGGCCTGTTCCACTCGTTCCTTGATGACAAGGACATTGAAATTTACGGCGTCGAGGCCGCAGGGCACGGTCTTAAGACCGGCATGCATGCCGCCTCGATCGCCGGCGGCCGCCCCGGCGTGCTGCACGGCAACCGCACTTATCTGCTCATGAACGAGGACGGACAGATCAACGAGGCGCATTCGATTTCCGCGGGCCTCGATTATCCGGGCATCGGCCCGGAGCATTCGTGGCTGCATGACGTCGGCCGTGTCACGTTCCTATCGGCGACCGATGACGAAGCGCTGCACGCTTTTGCGCTGTTGTCCAAGCTCGAAGGCATCATTCCGGCGCTCGAACCGGCGCATGCAATCGCCAAAGTCTTGGAGCTCGCGCCGCGCAAGCCCAAGGACCATTTGATGGTGGTCAATTTGTCCGGCCGCGGCGACAAGGACCTCGACACCGTGTCGCGGCATCTTGAAAGCAAAGCGCGATGACCGGCCGCATCGACCGGCGCTTTGCCGAGCTGAAGAAGGAAGGCCGCGCCGCGCTGGTCACCTTCACGATGGCCGGCGATCCGGATCATGCGACTTCGATCGCGATCCTCAAAGCGCTGCCTAAGGCGGGGGCCGACGTCATCGAGCTCGGCATGCCGTTCACCGATCCGATGGCGGACGGGCCGGCGATCCAGGCCGCCGGATTACGCGCGCTTAAGGCCGGACAAAATATGAAGAAAACGCTCGCCGCCGTGCGTGACTTCCGCAATGGCGACGACACCACGCCGCTGGTGCTGATGGGCTATTACAATCCGATTTACATCTACGGCGTCGAATGTTTTCTCGGCGACGTCAAAGCCGCCGGCGTCGACGGCCTCATCGTGGTGGACCTGCCGCCCGAGGAGGATTCCGAATTGTGCCTGCCGGCCGTGAAGGCCGGGCTCAATTTCATCCGCCTCGCGACGCCGACGACTGACGATAAGCGCTTGCCGACGGTGCTCACCAATACATCGGGCTTTGTCTATTACGTCTCGATCACCGGAATCACCGGCGCTGCGGCGCCGGACGCCCAGAAAGTGACGGCGGCGGTGGCCCGCATCAAACGCCATACGACGCTCCCGGTCTGCGTCGGCTTCGGCGTCCGCACCGCGGCCCATGCGCGTGCGATCGCCGCGGGGGCCGATGGCGTGGTCGTCGGCTCGGCACTGGTCGACGCTGTGCGCCAGAGTCTCGGTCCCGACTCCAAGCCTGGCCCGGCAAGTGTGCGGGCTGTTAGCGATCTCGCGCGGGCGCTCGCCGAGGGCGTGCGCAGCGCGCGGGTCACTGTCAAGGTGTAGAGCGAGCGATAAAAAGTCGACACTGCGAGTCTTGCGAGATTAGCCTGCGCGGCCTCGTTCTGCCGGTTGGCGGGATCAAGGAAAAGGTCGTCGGCGCGCATCGCGCGGGGATCAAGCGCATTATGCTGCCGGCGCGCAACCGCAAGGATTACGACGACATTCCCGAGACGGCGCGCAAAGAGGTCGAGTTCATCTGGCTCGAGCGCGTCGAGGAAGCCGTCGCATCGGCTTTGGAGCCAGGCAAGACCGACAAAGCACCCGGCACAGTGCCGCAATTCGCCGGCGCGCAAGCGTGATTCATCCTTTCCCCCGATTGGGACCATGAATCACTCCAGCGGCGGCAAGTTCAGCGCGCGGTCGACCAGCGCCCCCGCACGCTTGAAGTCGAAATTGCGGTAAAGGTTCTGCTTCGCTGCGAATGACGGCCCGCCGTAGAATTTTTCGTATTGCTGGTGCCGGCTGCCGAATTCCGAACCGAGAAAGTCCCAAATCAACCGCATCAGCTTGATCCGGCTCTTCGCGTCGGAGGTCCCTGAGCGCATGTAGCGTTCGAGGTCGGCGGCGATTTCCGGATTGGTAAAATCGGCTTCCGAGGAGGGCAAAGTGATGAAGGCCGATCCGGCCATTTCGCGAACAATTTCCAGCATTCGCCCATTGAATTCGGACTGCAGGGCGCTTGCGGCATAATACGTCGTCGCCGACGGCCACAGCACGCCATCCCTGATCGTCCCCATGGTCTCGTGCGCGAGCAGCATGGACTCGTAGATCGAAACCAGCGCGACCAGTTCGCCCATCATGATGGTCACCGCTGGATTGGCGGCATTGCCGGTCATTTCGTTCATGCGCTGCGCCAGTCCGGCCATGAAGCGCAGCTTCGTCACGTAGCGGGTTTGCGCCTGATGATTGCCGAGCAGGTGCGACGGCGTTTTGCGCCACTGATCGCGCGACAATTCGACGTTGCGGTAGATGAAAATCTGCTCCCACGGCACAAACACGTTGTCGAAGATGACATAGCTGTCCGACTCATCGAACCAGCTCGATAGCGGATAGTCGAATACGCTGCCGGCGCGCGCGAACGGCCGGCGCGGATAGAGCTTGAGCCCTTCGCTGTCGACCGGAACGGCGAGGCAATTGGCGTAGTTCTCGTCGCCCGGCTGCAACGGCTGAATGCAGCTCAGATGAATGTAGTCCGACAGCACTCCGCCGGTGGCAAGCTGCTGTGCGCCTTTGATGATAATGCCGTCGTCGCGCTCCTTCACCACGCCGGCATAAAGGGTCGGATCGCTCTGCTGATGAGCCGGTTTTGAGCGGTCGATTTGTGGCGGCACGATCGCGTAGGTGCAATAGATATGGTTGTCCCGCATGAATTCGTAGAACGCGACAAGATTGTCGGCGAATTGCTGGCCCGCGGCGGCAAAGAATTGCGGAGTGGAAGCGTAGCCGCAAAAAAAGCCAGCGACATGATCGGGCGCGCGGCCCATCAAGCCGAACGTCGCCTCCGCCCAAGTTTCCGAGAACAGGCGGCGCGCCCGCAGGTCGGCATGCGTGCGCGGAATCTGCCAGGCGCGCTGCACCGGCTGACCGGTCTTCGGCGAGGGGAAGGTCATGCGCTCGCGCAGTTCCGGCGCCGCGGCAATGTCATAGAGGTTGGCGATGGAACGCGCGGCGCCGCGAAATGCCGGATGCGCTGCGACGTCCTTGACGCGTTCGCCATCGACAAAAACTCGCCTTCCGTCTTTGAGCGAGCGAAGATATTCGGCACCCGTACGCATCGGCAGTTCTCCCGGCTCGATTTATTTAGCCCGAGCGCGGCAAGCGTGTCACCGGAGAATGCTAGAGCAAAACGCGTTGGCGAGTGGGGTTCAGTATACGTCGGTCTGGTAACGGCCGGATTTCTTAAGCTCGCCAAGGAATACGGCGGCCTGGTCGGCCGGACGTGCGCCGTGCTCAGAGATTATCTCGAGCAGGGCACGCTCGACATCGCGGCCCATAGTGATGGCGCCGCAGATATAGATGTGCGCGCCTTCGGCAAGCCAATCCCAGAGGTCGCGGCCGGCCTCGCGCATGCGGTCTTGCACGTAGCATTTGCGCATCCCGTCGCGCGACCACGCCAGCGAAAGCCGGCTGAGGAAACCGGTGGCCTCCATGCCGACAAGTTCATCCTCGTAGAAGAAATCGAAGTCGCGGCGCTGGTGGCCAAAGAACAGCCAGTTGCGGCCCGGCGCTTTCGTTACCATGCGTTCTTGCAGAAAAGCCCGAAGCGGCGCGATACCGGTGCCCGGACCGATCATGATGATCGGAACCGACGGGTCAGTGGGCAGGCTGAATCCTTGCGCCTTCTGCACGTAGGCCTTGATCTTTGTTCCCGGCACGATGCGTTCGGCTAGGAAAGTCGATGCCACGCCGAGGCGGCGGCGCTCGCCGAGCGTGTAGCGCACCGCATCGACGGTGAGCGCGACATGGCGCGGTTCGATTTTCGGCGAACATGCGATCGAATAAAGCCGCGGCTGCAGCGGATCTAGCGCTTCAACGAAAGCTTCCGGGTCGGGCCGGATGCCGGGAAACTTTTGTAGCGCCGCAAGGACATCAAGCGTCGCCGCGTCGCCGTCCGGATCGGCCCCGCGCGCGAGATCCTTGGCCTTCTGCCGGCGCTCGCCGCCGGTAATATAGGAGATCAGCTCAAACAGCATGTCCGGCGCAACGCCGAGCGAAGAACTGTCGGTCAGGACATCGCGCAACGAGCGGCCGGCAATCGGGAAGTCGGGCGGCGCACCGATCGCCGCGATCACGGCGTCGACCAGCGCCGGATGGTTGCGCGGAAAAACACCGAGCGAATCGCCAATCGCATAGCCGATTGCAGAATGACCAAGATCGAGTTCGACGTGCCAAGTCTCTTTGGCCGAACCCGGCTTATTCAGTCGGGTACGTGACAACAACACGATCTCATCAGGCCGGTCGCGTGACGGGCTCGCAGCAGCCTTTGCCGAGATTTCCGCAAGCGCAGGCTGCGGCGCCGGATCCTTAGCGCTTGCCGGCGGCGGCTTGGTCGCGGCGGGTTTCGTCGCGGGGATCGCGCCAAATTCGGCATAGAGCGTTTTCAGCATCCGCGCGGTTTCCTTGCCGCCGGGGACGCAAAGATTCAGTCGCTCCTCGCTTTTGAGGAAGATGGCATTGGCATAATCCTCGCAATTGTAGCCACATTGGCCGCAGTCCTGCTGGCCCATCGCCGCCATCATCCGTCGCCGCAACGGCCGGCTCTCGGCAAGCTGCATGCGTTCGCCGAGCGGCGTTGCCGGATCGTGCCACGGCGCCTGTCCGTTATCAGCGTCATCCAGCGGTCCGCGGTCTGTCGGTGCCGCACTCCCGTTCTGCAACAATGCTGCCGCTTCGGCGGTGGAAAGCGGATTGACCCCGCCGTCGAGCGAAAGCAGGCCGGCAAAGAAACCGTTCAGCCAAGTGCGCTGCTCGGGCGAAAACGGCGCGGTTTCCGGGATCAACGACGGGATCGGCGGTGGCGTGGTGTGGGTCATTCGCTCGCCTGTCGCTCAAACAAGGTTTTAAGCGCCTCCACCTCGTGGCGCCGTGTGAAATCGGCGAAACTCTCCGTCGGCCCGGCGCGATTGGCGAGATAGGCTTTGAGCATCCGCTCGATCGTCCGCGGCGCATCCTCGGCCTTGATGTCGCGATAGATCTCGCGGCCGCATTGCGCCCGCGGGCTGAAGCCGCCGCCGACATTGATGTGATAGGCCTCGGCCTGGTCGCCGTCCTCGGTGGCTTGGATCTTGGTGCCGAGAAGCCCGATATCGCCAATGTAGTGCTGCGCGCAGGAATTCGGGCAGCCGGTGAGATGGATGTTGAGGGGGCTATCGAGCTGCACGCGGCTTTCGCACCACTGCGCGATCGCCTCGGCATGCCGCTTGGTATCCGACATTGCCAGCCGGCAACCGACATTACCGGTACAGGCGATCAGACCGGCGCGGATCGATGTGGCTTTGGTCGACAACGACAGCGCCGCGATCACCGCTTCGGCTTCGGGGACGCGCGCCTGCGGCACGCCGGAGATCAGCAAGTTTTGCCAGACGGTGAGGCGGATGTCGCCATCGCCGAACTCCTGCGCGATTCTTGCGATGCCGCGCATCTGCTCGGCCGTGAGCTTGCCCACCGGCAGGACGATGCCGATCCAGCAATAGCCTTCCTGTTTCTGCGGATGGGCGCCGATATGCGCCAGCCGATCGATCGGCCGCCGGGGCGCAATGGCGTCTGTGGGGGCGTGCACGAGTTTGCGGCCAAGCCTTTCTTCGAGTGCGGCAACGAATTTCTCGAAGCCCCAGGCGTCGAGTATGTATTTCAGCCGCGCCTTGGCGCGATTGGTGCGGTCGCCATGATCGATGAAAATGCGGACCACGGCATCGGCCACCTGCGTGGCCTCCGCCGGCTTGACGATCACTCCGGTATCGCCGGCAAAGGTTTTATGACCGGTCACGCCGCCGAGCATCAGCCGGAACCAGACGCCCGGCTCGATACCATGTCCATCCTTCACCGCGACGGCCTGGAAGCCAATGTCGTTGGTATCTTCAAGGACCGGGATCACGCCGCCGCCGTCGAAGCCGACGTTGAATTTGCGCGGGATGCCATACAGCGAACGGTCATTGAGGATGTGGAAGTGCCATTCGCGGGCATAGGGTCGCGTATCGATCAGTTCCTGCGGATCGATCCCGGCCGTCGGCGTGCCGGTGACATTGCGGATATTGTCGGCGCCGGAACCGCGCGAACAGAGCCCGAGATCCTGGATCGCCTCGACCATGGCGACGGCGTTTTTCGGCTCGACTTCGCGCATCTGCAGGTTGGCGCGCGTCGTCACGTGGGCGTAGCCGCCGGCATAGCGCTCGGCGAGATCGGCGACGCCGGCAAATTGCCAATGTTTGAGGATGCCGTTCGGAATGCGCAGCCGGCACATATAGGCCTTTTGCGCCGGGGCGCAGTAGAACAGGCCGAAAAAGCGCCAGCGGAAATTGTCGTCGGGCTTGGGCGGTTCGTTTTTTGCGGCTTGCTCCTTCAGCCGCTCGTAGCCGTCGAACGGATGAAGTTCGCGTTTGAACTTTTCTGGATCGGCGAGCTTGCCGCCGGATTTGAGGACGCGGTCTTGCGCCCGCAGCGCCGCGGCATCTGGCCCGAGCGGCTCCACGGCAGCGGCGGAGCCGCTCGTCGTAGCCGCAGGTGAATTTGGCGCCACTCCATTGCCGTTTGCCGGACGCAGACTCTTCGCGATCTGCAGTCCGGTCATGAAGCCTTCGAGATAACGCTTCTGTTCTGGTTCGAAATCGCCCGGCATCGCCTGTTCCGCTGAGTGATGGCCTCCGTCTATGGCGTTGGTATTGTCCGTCGCCGCGCGCCAGGCCTATTCGGCAGGCACCCCTGTCGGCGTCGGCGGCAATACCTTGGCGGCGGTACGAGGCTTGTAGGTCGCGTAAATGGCGAATCCCGTGAACAGAAATCCGCCGACCAGATTGCCGAGCGTGACGGGGATCTGATTCCACAACCACCAATCCGCGACCGTGACCTTGGCACCCATCATCATGCCAGTCGGGATGATGAACATGTTGACAACCGAGTGCTCGAAGCCCTGCGCAAAGAAGATGAAGATCGGCATCCAGGCGCAGGCGATCTTGCCGATGACGGAGTTGGTAGTCATCGCCAGTACGATGGCGAGGCATACCAGCCAGTTGCACAGCATGGCTTTGACAAAGACGGTGACCATGCCGGCGAACCCGATTGCCGAATAACCGATCGTCTTGGCCTCGGCGACCTGGACAATGCGTGCGGCAACGCCGGCCGGCGCCGCCGTGCCCATATTGGTGAGTGCGATTGCGATCAGCGCGCCATAGGCGACGCTGCCAATCAGATTGCCGATGAAGACCCAGCCCCAATTCACGAGAACGGCGGGTGCGCTTGCCTCGCGGCCGAGCCACGGCAAGGGCACGAGCGCGAAACTTCCGGTCACGAGTTCGAGACCGAGCGGCACAATGCTGATTAGCCCGACCGGAAAGATCAGCGCGCCGACCAGCGGCAGGTTGGTCTGTACCGCGCCGGTGAAAGCAAGGCTCGTCGCGACGCCGAGAATGGCGCCGGACAGCATGCCGCGGATCAAGAGATCCCGCGGCGCCAAAGCAAGCTTGCGCTTGCCGGCTTCGACCATCGCCGTCGCCACATCGGCCGGTTTGACATAGTCAATCGTGTCCATTGTCCGCTCCCTCGTTCGCCGCTTGCGCATCTCGGCGCGAAGCTTTGCGCCCTAATTCGCAAGAGGCGTGCCATGCCGAGGCGGTGCGGCAATATTGAATTTCTTGATTTTTTGCAGGGGGTTGGCCGCCAAGCAGCGTGCGGCAGCGGGCGGACAATTGCTCGTTTACGCCGCATTTCGCCTGCCCATTGTGCAATGCACAAACCGCGGGCAATTGAACATCAAGCGAGCAGTACCCGCCAAACACTACGGCCGCATGTCGGCGGCGGCCGGCACGGACTGCCAATCCCCGCTGACACTTGGGCTCGTCGGAAACACCAGCGACTTGATCACGACCGGCACTGCGCCGGAGGTATCAAGGATGGCGCCAATGTCGATGTAGTCGAAATCCTTGAGCTCTAGTCCGTCAATCGAGACGATTGGGCGCCTCATCTCTTCGCAAAAATGAATTCCGATCAGTCCACCGACGTCGTTGTCGCCTGCCAGCACGATCGGATGGCCATGGGCGAGGATCGCCGCCAGGCCGTCAACCATCCCGCGGCAAAAATCATCGAGACGCTGGAACGTCGCCGAACCGCGCCACGGCACGAAGAGTGCGACCGGGCTTTCACCGCCGCCGAGCTCGCGGCGCTTGAGCGCCGACTTGATTGCTGTTGCGACCGCGGCGGGTTCTATTCTGTCGCCATCGAGCGGCAATACCGGCGCGATCACCGGCACGTTCCGCAGCGGCAGCGTTTCCATTGGCGACACGAAGATCGTGCTGCCTGACACCTGCAGCGTGTATTGCGCGGCGCCGATCACGGTAGCGCGAATGCGCGCCTCCGGCCGCGCCAGCGGCAGATCGTTGTTGAGCCGCGCGCGAAGTTCGGCAGCGAGGTGGCGGCCAAGATCGCCATAGGATTTTGCCTCTCCGCCATAAATGTATTCGGATACGCCGCCGGAAAAACTCACGTCGGAGATTTCGCCGCGCCAGTCCAGCGGGTCGAGCCGCAGCAGATCGGTGTCGCCGAGGCGCGGTGAGCCGCCGTGCATGGCCTCGAATAAGCGATCAGCCATGCTGGCTGCGAGCGCGCGAGCATCCTCATCGGCGAGCACCACGCCCGGTTCGAGCTTAAGCCCGAGCGCCGCGCCAAACCGGCGGCCGGCTTCTTCGACCCGCACGATGCGTCTTGCCTCGTCGACCACGACGAGCCGCGCGCCGACATCGAGCGCGGTGACATCGACGACTTTGCCGTCGGCGCAAACCGCGATTTTCGCCGTGCCGCCGCCGACATCGACATTCATGACCGGGGCGCCGTTACGGATCGAGCGCGCCGCCGCGCCCGATCCATAAGCCGCCATCACCGATTCCAAGCTGTCGCCGGCGCTGACCGCAACCATGCGTCCGGCTTGGCGCGCGAACAATTCACCGATGGCCCTGGCATTGCGCCGCCGCACCGCCACACCGGTGAGGATCAGCGCGCCGGCATCGATCTCGTCGGGGTCGACTTTGGCGTCTCGATATTGACGCTCGATGAAGGCGCCGAGCGCCTCGGCGTCGATCGTGTCTTCGGCCGCGTAAGGCGTGAGCAGAATGTCCGATTGATAAAAGCTCTCGCGCTCGGTGACGACGTAGCGGCTGTCGAGCCGCTCCAGCACGATCCGCGAAAATACAAGGTGCGATGTTGACGAGCCGATATCGACGCCGACCGAAAGCACGCACAGCTCGTCTTCCTCGCCGA